>Ga0302321_100004744_pt1 | contig 11823 bp, 7 predicted proteins | sample Fen_T0_1_FD_202505 | JGI IMG/M metagenome (GOLD analysis project Ga0302321, IMG submission 202505) | Peat permafrost microbial communities from Stordalen Mire near Abisko, Sweden - Fen_T0_1 | ecosystem: Environmental > Terrestrial > Soil > Wetlands > Permafrost | place: Sweden: Abisko...
CACCTGAGCCTGTCGCGGTTACGTCGTCGATAGCACTCGCTGGCCGCTCGGAAGAAGGACGCGAGGGCCGTGACTTGAGTGGCGGCTCGTCGCCGTCTTGCGGCTGGGCTGTACCCAGTGCAACCGGGGGAACCGACTTCACGGGCACCGGCACGAATGGTTCATCCGTCGCGAGGCGAAAGGGCTGAGCGGGCGGTTGTGAGACCGCGCTCGATCGCACGACAGCTTCCGCAGCAGCAGGCGCGGCCGCGGTGGGCGACGAAGATTCGGCGTTGCCGTACCCAGGCAACGTATCGAACTTGCCACGCGCAGGCAGAGGTGTCTGCGCGGGTTGTTCCAGCGCCTCTTGGGGCGAGCTTGCAGCAGGGTCTGGGGGCGCTGTTAGCGGCCCCTTCTGCGTGGGCGGATGGTCGAGTAACGGAACCTCCACGGGAGCTTCGGCGCCGGAGGAACTCGACTCTACATTCGCTGACGCAGCTTCGGCGTGCGGGGCTTCGGCTTCACTCGATGGAACGGCTGCGGGCTCCGCGAGAGCCGTAGGCGGGTGCTCGAGTAACGGAACTTCCACGGGAGCTTCGTCGCGTATGGCACTCAATTCTACATTCGCTGACGCAGCTTCGGCGAGCGGGGCTTCGGCTTCACTCCACGGAGCGGTTGCGGGCTGCGCGAGAGCCGTAGGCGGGTGGTCGAGTAACGGAACCTCCACGGGAGCGTCGACGCGGGCGGAACTCAATTCCACATTCACCGGCGCGGAAGCCTCGTTTTGCGCCGGCTCTTCCCGCTGCTCTTCGGCGGGAGGTAACTTCAACGCCGACACGAGCACGGTTGCTTCGTTGTCGTCTAGGGTACTCGGGTCGATGAGCAGTGAATCCGTAAACTCAACCACTTGCTCATAAGTGGCGACTTCCTCCACACCCATGACAATGGCAACTGCGAGTTCGCGCAGCGACGCTTGCCGCTTCATGGGTTCGGCTTCGACCGCCGTGTGCACGGCATACACGAGCCCTTGCGGAACTTTCACGCCCGGCGGCAGCGAGTGGGTGATTTTTGGCGCCTTGAAACCGGAACTGAGAACGAGTGACGGACTGCCTTCATACAGCTTCTTTCCGGTCAACAGTTCCCAGAGCAGTACGCCAATGGCGAACACGTCCGAACGTTCTGTAAGCTCTTTTGAATCATCCAGCGCTTCGGGAGCGGCAAAGGAGGCCAGGCCCGGTTGCTGCCGCATGGCAGTGACGCGCAATGCAGCGGCGTTAATTTGACCATCGAGCGCACGCACGCGCCCGTCCGGCGCAAGCAGCAGCGAGCCTGCCGCAACACTACCGGCGCGCCACGGGATGTTGGCCTTCGCGCAGTGATCGTGGCTTTGCTCGAGCCCTTCGATAACGTCGAGCGCGATACGCGAGGCAACCTTCGCTGGAAAGGGCAAACCGCGTTCAGCCGAACAACTCTGGAGAAACTCAATGAGGCTGCCTTCGGAGTGCTCGTGAACGAGCGCGAGCCAGCCTTTGCCCGACACGACATCTGCTACCCGAAGCACCCGATCATGCGTGAGGTTCGTGCTGTCCCATATGGCGTCTGCGAGAACCTGCTCGTCTTTCGCGGGCAGCTCAGGAGGCAGTGTGACCACCCGCGCCAGGCCGTGCGTAACGCCTTCACCCACTTCGCGTTCCGCAATATAGAGAGGCCCGAGAGCCCCCTCCGCGACTTCACGAATGATGACGTAGCGCCCCACTCGGGAGCCTGCATTAGGTACGGGTTCTTCGACAGTCACGCGATTGAAGAGCTCTGTAGGGTTAGTTATCCTTGGCCCGCTCACATCTTGGGTGATTTTACCTTCGCTGTCACCTTCCGAGGTCGAATCTAGGACTTTTGGTTTTTTGCGGCACGGGCAAGGCACATCACGGATGCCCGAAATTCAACCTGCGTGAAGCTTTGCAGCGTAACTACGGAAATCTCACCAACTGTTGGGTCAGTATGCAGTGCACGAACAACGAGAATCCGTTCACGAAAAACAAATGTCCGCAAACATGAATCCTGACCGCGAACACACGAGCGAACGTCCAGCGGGTCGGCGAACGGGGACCAACGACAAAATGGGGACTCAAGCCCTAGTTAAATTGGGCAGCGCGGCGGCAGGAGTGCAAATTCATTCTAAAGTGCCCCGCATGACAATGACTACTACCCCAAGCGGGCTTGGATATGACGATAGTGAAGTAGGTACCGGTGACTCGCCGAAGAGCGGGCAAACCTGTGTGATGCATTATACGGGTTGGCTCTGGGAGAATGGTGCCAAGGGCAAGAAATTCGACAGCTCCGTAGATCGCGGGCGGCCATTTTCATTTCGCTTGGGCGTAGGTCAAGTCATTCGCGGCTGGGATGAAGGCGTTGCCACGATGAAAATCGGCGGCAAGCGCTCGCTCTTGATTCCCGCTGACCTCGGCTACGGCGCACGCGGCGCGGCCGGAGCGATTCCACCAAATGCAACGTTGTTGTTCGAAGTGGAGTTACTCGAGGTACATTGAGGAATTGAGCAAACAGCAAAACGGCTAGCAGCTACTGCTAGCCGTTTTGCTTTGTGGTTTCAGGCGTGTGTGGTTTCAGGCGTGAAGTGCCCAGCGTGCGGCTCGCCGTGCGCGCTTATCCGCCATCGTAGGTGTCGCTCGCATCCAACGCCGGCGCGCATAGCGCCTCCCGAAGGCATCGAATCGCGGTTTCTCGATCACTTCCGCTGTACGGCTCAACTTGGGAAGCGCTGGGATTACAACCGTTGTCACAGGCCACGGTGAGACTACTGCAAGCAATGCCGTACACGCCGGCAATAACGCCATCAGTACACCAGCCGTGCGCAAAGCAAAACTCGGGACCATAGCCGCCTAGCCCGCCGTGGTTCGAGTTAGGACCCGCTCCACCTCCGCTCACGTTGCTATGCTGTTCATCGACTTGACCACAGGCCACGGCCAACGTAACCGCAAAGATCACAGCAAATTCTGTTCGCATAATGGAAGGGTCCTCTAAATAAGGAAGAGTAGGTCTGTTCGGCTACCTCGAATACTAAACCGTGTGCAATGAGCATGCCCTGCAATTAGTGAAGCAAACCAAGGAAGAATGCACTGAGATGTGCCAACTTATGTGCCATACTCGCGTACACGGCTGTGAGTGGAACAGCCGCGAGCGGCGCAGCGGCGATCAACGAGTATCCGATGCACAACGAGCTGCGGGGCGCCGGAGTGAGCGGCTATCGGCAGCCGTCACCTTCATTCGTAACTGGCCAAGTCAACTTCGCTTCCCTGCTGTTGAAGCACGAACGGCCTCAGCTCGACGCGAAGTTTTCCGCGGCCGTCGGAGTCCAGGATTCTGACGTTTCCAAAAGCCATCGGTTCACTTCCGCTCGACCATCGATTCAGGCGGTCGGCAATTCGCAAGGTGTAGGGTGCTTGGCGTTCAGCCGCGGCAACTTCGAACGCCGTCGCGTTGCTCCGATCCGCATATCTAATGCCGCGAAAGCGCCCCCGTTCGGGATTGGCGTAAATGGAAAGCTCAAGGGCCCATCCCGTCTCGTTTTGCAGCGCAAAGACTAGAACGGGGCCGGAGATGAGCGGTGCCCCGGTTCGCTTCAGTTGCGCCATGAGTGCCGCGCTGCGTTCCGGATGCCGCGCGATCATCGTCGAGGCAAGGAGAGCAAGCTCGCGGCTGAGCAAGTCCGGCGCGCGATCTTCCAGGTGAAAGTACGCCGCCGTGAGTTGTTCGAGAGCGGCGTCGTAGTCACCCTCTTGCACGAGAAGCCAGGCAAGCTCGCGCTCCGAGTCAGCGCGCCCTTCGGTCAGTCGAATCGCAGCTCTCAGGGCCTCGATAGCGAGAGCGCGCGACTCCCGATCTCCCAAGTGCGATAGCCAGGCGGCAGCGACACGATGCACTCGAGCACTTGCCGGAAAGTGATCGAGCAATGATCCGAAGGCGCGACGTGCCTCGGCTAGGTTACCCCGCGCCTCGGCGGCTTTGCCCAATGCCAACAGCGCCGCTAGCGATCGGGGCTGCCGCTCGAGCGCAGCCCTTGCGACCTTTTCAGCGTCATCCACGTGCTTTTCCGCGATGGCCTGCATGACGCTACGAAAAGCCCCTTGATAGGCTTCGGTCCCGACGTCCCGCGGTAACAGGGGATAGTCGGCATTCGTTAGCTTCACGGGAACATAGTTCTGCGGAATGTCTTGCGAGTACGACGTTTCATCCACGGTTTTGACGGGTTCTTCGTCGTCACTGAAGACCAATGGATAGACGACGGTAATCGGACCTTCCGGAAGCGCAGCAAAGCGTAACACAGTAAACGCGCCCATGACACAGCGAACGAAGCCGGGGTCGGAAACCGTGGAGCCTATGTCTTGCACCGAGCTCACTTGGCCATCCAAGTTGATGACAAAACGCACGGTGACGCGACCCTTGGGGACGAGTGGAGCTTGATGGTTCTGCACGGCGCAGCCCCGAAAGCGTCCGAAATTTTGGCGAATGATTCGCTGAATGGACTCCGGCGGCAGGCGCCCACTCACGAAGTCGCCGCAGCCGCAGCGGGTTACAAAAACGTGTCGCGGGCTCTCCATCGACAGCTTTCCGTGCTTGAGAACCAGCAGGTCATTCTTCGATTCGGGGGAACGAGAGACCCGCAGCCCCTGTTGCTCGAAGTAGCGTTCGAACAAGGGCCGCCAACCGGGTTCGCTCTTCACGGCTCTTGCCGCTCGAGAGCCAACGCGCACGCTGAGGGGTATCCCTTCGGGAACGACCGCGAGGACCCAGCGCTCGTCGTTTGCACGGGGTGACATGAGCGCCCAGGGGCTCTGGGTGATCGCTCGGGAAATGGCGATGGGAACATCAGGCGCGTAAGGTTGCCCAAACTCCTGCTCGAAATTGTCGCTCGCCGAAGCCACTCGGCCGTGTTCGGAGAGACCGGCCGTGACCAGCGCTTCGAGCAACGAGCGATTGCTTCCGAACTCGGGCGCCACCGCGTCGAGACGTCGCACTCCATACTTCGCCCAACGAGCCACCAACGCCGATAACGCTGCCCGATCACGCGGACCCACCGTGACTACCCCGTCGCTCAGCAAGACGACGCGCTTGAATTCGCGCTGTCGAAGCAAAACTTCGATGGCGCCGAGTGCGCGCTGCAGATCCGTTGCGCCCAAGGCTCCCCGCCGCGCCAGGGTCTCGAAAACCGATTCGGGCAGATCCTTCGACTCACCCTTGAATAGCGTTTCGCTCGCCTGATCGAAAGCAACCAGTGCAAGCTTGCCTTGAACTGCATTCACGGCCGCTCGCGCCTGCTCAATGCGGCGAGCGAACGTTTCCCCGGATGATGCACTCGTATCGATGGCCACAACGACGTCATGCAGGGGCGCAGATACGAGCTTACCCTCACGGCTCACCTTGAGCATGGCCAGATCACCCGCCCGGTAGGCCTCGACGTTGCTTTCGAGTTCAACCACGACGTCACCCGCGGCCGCTGTATCCGTGAGCACGAGAGGTTCCGCGAGGTCGTAACCGTCGTTGTCCGTGAGCGTAACACCGAGTCGACGCGCGCGAGCAGACTCGGGCGCACTCACTACAACGGCGCGCCCATGCTCGAGGGGCTGAGCATAGAGGAAACCGAAGCGCGTGAGACTTGGCTCCAGCCGCTTCGTCCACGTTCCTGAAACGAGCGACGGAGAGCTGTCACTTACACAACAATCTTTGGAACGATCCCATTCTAACAGCGCCGCGCGCGGCGGGAGTGCCACGCGGAGTTCCGCAAGCCCCGTATGGGGCGCAATATCGAGCTCTAATCGCGTCGCCACTAATGGGCCAACGACCACCGAAGAAGCCTGCATCGAAACCAACTCGACGGGTTCGCCAATGGAGTTTACGATGGAAACTGTGGGAACTGCGGCAGATGCTGCGCGCATCCCTAGGCTAGCCGAACTAGCGTAGCCGCCGCTGGCCCAGAGGGCCGAAATGCCGAAGATGGCGCGCCAAACCCTGGATAATCTCGTCACCAAGAGCATAGGACAGCCAACCGGGCCAAAGGTTCCCGCGGCGACGCTTACACGAAGCCCAATTAAGTTGAACAGGACTTTGCCCGTTGGGTACAGTTTTTCTCAGCAGAGCTATTTGAGTAACTCGCGGGCTCTCCGCTCGCAGCCTTGCGGCTAGCTCGGTTACGGCTCTGGGTCGATCGTGTCGGCAAGCGTCAACAGGCGTGAATAGAGCTCGCGCCGCTCTTTTCCCGCAACCCCGAGATCTTCGAGAATGGTCCGCGGCGACTCACCCGCTTGGAGTCGCTCGAGCAGAACTTCATCGGGGAGCGTGGGTCTTTCTTCCTCGACTTCATTGCCGCCGTGCGCGCCGAGCACGATGACGAACTCGCCCCGGGTTTCCGCGAGGGTGTCGCTGAGGTGCAAGAGCGTGCCGCGGCGCACTTCTTCGTGCAGCTTGGTGAGCTCGCGGCAGATGACGGCGGCGCGCTCGGGTTGCAGGAGCGCGAGCTCTCGGAGGGTCGTTTTTACGCGCTGCGGTGATTCGAAGAGCACCACGGGCTCCGAGGTGCGCGCGAGTTTTTCGAGCGCGGCGCGACGACGCTTGCCTTGGCGCGGGAGAAAGCCCAGAAAATGGAAAGGCCCCTCGACGAGGCCGGATAATGCCAAAGCCGCCGTGACTGAGCTGGGCCCGGGCACCACCTGAATCTCGACGCCCGCGTCCGTAGCAGCCGTGACCAGGCGCGAACCGGGATCGCTGATGCCCGGCATTCCCGCATCGGTAACGAGTGCGACCCGTTGCCCTGCGCTCAAAAGCTCGACGACCTTTTGCATGCGCGAGAGCGGTGCGTTCGCGTCGATGCACTCGATGGGTTTGCCCGTGATTCCGAGGTGGCTCAAGAGGGCTCGCGTGCGCCGCGTGTCTTCGGCAACCACGCGATCGACGAGCGTGAGTGTCTCGACCGCGCGCCGAGTAATGTCCCCGAGGTTACCAATCGGAGTTCCAACGACGAAGAGTATGCCTGGCAAAACTTTGGGCTTTCAATCCGTGACTTGTACGGCGTCACCCAGCTGTTCTGTCAGGTAAACGCGCAGTTTTCCGGTCAACCGGGCTTCAAGTTGCCGTACGCGCTCGCGCGAGACGCCAAATTCGTCACCCAGCTCTTGCAGCGTGATGGGATCTTCGGCAATCAGCCGTTTGTCGTAGATAATGAGCTCTTTGCCTGCGAGGGTGGTGCGAAACTCGTCCAGGCGTTCGCGGATCATGCTCTGAAGTTCCAGGCCTTCGGTGAGCTTCTCGGGCCCGGGCGTAGCCGCGGCCAAGAGATCCATGCGCGTCGTTTGCCGCCCCTCGGAATCACCCACGCTCACGTCGAGCGAAGCGTCGCCGCTTGCCAAGCGGCGATCCATTTCGATGACGTCCTTTTCGTCGACGTTCAAACGCAGCGCGACTTCAGCATGCGTGGGCTCGATGCCCATCGCGGAAAGGCGCGCCTTTTCCTTGTTCAGATTGAAGAAGAGCTTGCGTTGGGCCTGGGTCGTGCCGAGCTTCACCAGACGCCAATTGTTCAAGATGAAGCGGAGAATGTAGGCGCGAATCCACCACGCGGCGTAGCTCGAAAGCTTGACCCCACGATACGGATCATAGCGCTTGACCGCCTGCATCAACCCGATATTCCCCTCTTGAATCAGGTCCATGATGTTGCGGTAGGCGCGCCGATACTCGAAGGCGAGTTTGACAACGAGCCGCAAGTTGGCCGTAACCAAACGAGCGGCCGCGTTAACATCGCCATCTTTGACGTACTTGTCCGCGAGGCGATGCTCCTCTTCCGCGGTCAAGAGCGGATGGCGCTGGACCTCTTGCATGTAGAGCTGCAGGGCATCCACCCGCGCCAGCGCCCGTTCGTTTGTCGGCACGACGATGGGAGCGTCGTCGAGCGCAAACCCGGTATCGTCTTCGATGACTTCACCGGTCGCTTCGATGATTCCATCGGGATCCAGTTCGTCCGCAGGCTCAGCGGACTCAGATTCAGATTCAGATTCTGCGTTTTCGCCTTCGCCGTCTTTCGCTCGCTCGCCACTGGCGGCAGGCTTCTTCGGGGAAGTCGGTCGTTTCGTCGATGTTGCTCGTTTTGCCAACTGGGATTGCTCTCGGTGCTTTCGCCAAAAAGGTTGTGCCCACCTTGCGGGAACGTCAAGGCAGGCTTACGGACCGATACAACCCGGGGCACTAGGCTTTATTCCCCCACGCACTAAGGGTTCAGCGCAACCCACAGTGAATGCAGCGCGACAACGGTTCGTGTGAAAGCCACTCGCCGTGTGTGAACTAATGCGATCGGGTCGTCTTGCCCCGACCCTTGACGACTTTCGAGGAGCTCGTGGTTTTCGCCGCGACGTTCCGACGCACCGGTGCGGGCGCGGGTGCTTTGGAAACTGCGGGATCCGAACTCGACGCTCCAGGTGCGCCCGCATCGAGCGCCGCACTCGTGGCGAGTGCGGCATCGACGCGCACAGCCGCATCTGCGATGGCTTCGGAAACGGCGCCGACGGCGGTCGCTTCCCCAAGTGCACCCGCATCTTCGCGGAGCACACTCACTTCAGTCACTACCGGCGCTTCCACGCGGGAAGCAATCACGGTCGCTGCTGGTTTCGTACAACGCCGCACGGCTACACCGCCCACGAACGCGACTGCAACAATGCTAAGCAGTGCGGGCCAGGCGATTTTAGACCGCCGACGCGAGGCCACTGCGGTCTGAGCCGTTGAAGCGGCCGCAGACGCTTGTAACAAGTCCGCGAGCTCGGGGCTCTCAATGGTTTCGATGTTCGCCGGCGCGGGAATCGTTGGGACAACGGGGTTCACTGAAGCAGCGCTCGGCTCCTCGGCAAGCGGTGTGCGCGTTGCTGCTGCTGAGACTGGGGCAACTTCGGGCTCGGGCTTACTCGGCGCGGGTTCATTCGTGGCGCCGAGCGCTTTCGAATTGCGGACTGCGAGCGGCAAACCAGGCGCGGCGAATAGTTCCGCGCCGGGCAATTCGAATTGTTTGGGCAGCCCGGGCAACGCGGGCGTGACCGGTTGCTTATGCCCGAAGACGGGTGCAGGCCTCGTCGAGCGCACGGGCGGCGGAGGAGGCGGCAAATGCGAAGGGGGCGCTTCGTCACTGACGCCCAGCTCGTGTGACGGCGGGGCTTCACGGACCGTGTCGGGCGACCCTTCGAGACCCAAGGCTTCGTCGGGATCAACATCGGTAAGGTTACCATTGGAACTCGACACAGGAGCGACTCGTGCTTTCGCGCCCGCTGAGGCGGCTTCATGGATGGGAGCGGCGGCACGTGAACGCACTTCACGCACGGCCACGGGCGGTGCCGTCGCGGACTCCCGCGAACTCAAGGGCGCGCTCGCGAGCACACTCTCGATCGATCGGCTGCGGTTCTCGAAGATGCTCCCGAATAGTTCCCCCATGAAACTCTGCACCGCGGAATGCGGCGCCAGAACGGTGCGGCACTGGCTCTCGATAGCCTGGAGCAGAGCGGTCGTGCCTGGGTGTCGATCGGCGGGCAAAGGCGCGAGTGCACGCTTGACGATTGCCGCAACCGCTGACGGCACGGAATCGGCCGCACCCCGAGGCAAAAACTCGATAGGGGGTGCCTCGAACAAGCGCGGCTTACCCGCTTCGAGCGAAGCGTACAGCTTTCGATTTGCGAGCATCTCCCAAAGAAAGATCCCAATCGTGAAAACGTCGGTGCGCCCATCGGTCGGCGCCTGCAGATCGGCTTGTTCGGGCGCCGCGTAGGCCAAAACGTCGGGGTGCTCGCCGGGGGATTTTCGGCGAAGTACGGCGCCCAGCCCTACGTCACAGAGTCGAGTTCTACCGTCTTGCCCCACCAGGACCGAGTCGGGAACGAGCGCACCGCACAGAGAATTTCCAACGCGTGGTGGCGCGCCGCATGCCTCGACGGCTCTTGCCCCAAGCGCAACGTCATGGGCAATTCGCAAGGCCACGCCCACAGGCATGGCTTGCCCCTTGAACGAGGTGAGTCTCAAGATCCCGCGAAGCGGCTCCGCAACGCTATACAGGTAGGCAGCGTGCAGCAGGCCTTCTTGCGTGCCGACCTCGAGCGGCGTCATCACGGAGGGATCTTCAAGCCCTTTCACCCAATGGCCCGCGTCCAAGAGCTGCTCGGCGGCTTCGGCAGTGAACTTACCCTCCACTGGCAAGCTGCGCAGGGCCACAATCCGCCGTTCCGGCAGATCGAGTGCCAACATGAGACCGCCAAAACGGCTCTTGGCTAGCTCACTGATGGTTTGATATCGGCCAAGAATTGGGCCGTTCGGATTGCGTGTTTCGTTCACGAACACATTCTCAATGCCGCACCGGACGCCCCGCGGTGGGTGGCTCGGAAAGGAGCGCCAGATGCTCGTAGTTAGCCTTTTCGAGCTTCCTGGCGGAGGCCGCCAAATCGTAGACGAGACCCCACTCAATCCCCGGCGCCCCTGAGACGAACAGCGTATCCGACTGTTTGCAGCCTTTGGAATAGCGCTCGAGCGTATCGCCGGTCATCGAGAGATCCGGTCCAGCAAAACCTTTGGAACGTTTACTCGCAGTGCCACCCGAGAGGCGCCACACGGCCGTGCCCCGATCTTCACGCACGATAGCGACAACGCTACAACTCGGAAGCGCGGCTGCTTTCTGCTGGCTCAAGAACTCAAGCTCACTGCTGAACTCTTTGCGGGTTTCGGTGCGCACGTAGAGCGGAGAAGCGCCAATGGCTTCGAGATCTTTTAGCATGGCCACGAGCCACTCCGTCTTCGTGTCCCGGGAGGCAACCACGTGCGCTTCCTTGCCGCTAAACTCGTTTCGGACACCCTCAATCTCTTTTTTGAGCTTGTCGTAGTCTTCGGGCTTCTGAATCACGATGCGCGCGAAGCCCACCTTGGGGCCCGAAGCGTCAAGGGACAGCTCCGACGGGCCTTGAGGTTTCGGCACTTCCGTAACGGACGGCGCGGGCTTGGGCGCGTTCGCTGGAGGGTCGAACGGGTTGCGCTGCGGTTTGTCGTCATCACAGCCGAGGGCTCCAAAAAATGAGAGCACCAACGCTACCCAAAAACCATTGCGACGCCCGGTGGCCATGAGCGGGGAGTTTAGTACCGCTCCGCCCCAGCGCGACCAAGTAAATTCCCTGAAAACCTGGAAATCGCTGTAAACACGGCCGTGGTTGTTATGCGGGGCCGGCTAGCCAGTACCCACGAATCACCTCGGTGAGCGCATGGCCAGCGTGGCATGCTCCAGCCGATTTTGGACGAGAACTCGCCTCAACCGTACTTTCGCCCGCTTTGGGCCATCGCTGCACTCATCACTTCGGCGGCTTTCGTCACCTCGGTGCTCGCACAGGGGCTGGTGCTCGTGTTCGAGCAGCGAACGGGCGCCCGTGTGTCGTCGCGATCCATGGATACTCCCCTGTCTTTGGCTCGCGGAGCTCTGATCGTGCAACTTGCGTTGGCGACACTGATTGTCGTCGTGCTCGGGCGCTATCGCATGCTGCGTCAGCGGATGTCTGTCCGTGCTCGGCTTCCCTGGGTGTCGTGGGTCAACTGTCTGGGTCTCGTGCTTGGTCTTGCCCCCGTGGCCAACGACATTGGTATTCGAGTCGCCCAGGCTTTGCATCAACCCCCCGAAAACTCGACGTGGGTTTCACTTCTCGTTCAGAGCGCTTCCACCCGAGAGTTCGCGATGCTTGCGTTCGTCCTAATAGTGATGCCCGCGCTCGTCGAAGAGTTGTTGTTCCGAGGCGTTTTGATGGGTGCGCTCCTTGGTGCGCGGGCTTG
>Ga0302321_100004745_pt1 | contig 11822 bp, 9 predicted proteins | sample Fen_T0_1_FD_202505 | JGI IMG/M metagenome (GOLD analysis project Ga0302321, IMG submission 202505) | Peat permafrost microbial communities from Stordalen Mire near Abisko, Sweden - Fen_T0_1 | ecosystem: Environmental > Terrestrial > Soil > Wetlands > Permafrost | place: Sweden: Abisko...
TAATTTTTCTCTTCGTTTCTGAACTATCAGGACAGACTGACTCATTGAAACATAAGAATGATTCTTTACCTGACAAATTTTATCTATTGCAAAAAGTAAAGCGGGATGGTATAACCATGCCTGAAGTTGAAATAAAAGAGGTCACTATTTTGGCACCTCCAAAAACTGAAAAGAAAAGCGATCTTCGGAAATATGACAGGCTGGTTTATAATATCAAAAGGGTATATCCTTATGCAATAATGGTAAGATTAAGACTGAGCCAGGTAAATGATGAATTAAATAATATTACTGATGAGAAAAAGCGGAAAGAATACATTAAGAATGTAGAGAAAGATGTTTTTGCAGAATATGAAGGTGATATCTCGCAAATGACAATTACACAGGGAAGGCTTCTTATAAAACTGATTGACAGGGAAACACAGAATACATCGTACGCTCTTATCCGGGAATACAGAGGCAAACTAACCGCTGCTTTCTGGCAGGGTATCGCCCGACTTTTTGGCACTAACCTTAAAGATGAATATGATGCGTATGGAGATGATGCCCTTATCGAACTAATTATCAAAGAAGTAGATGCCGGGAGGTTGTAATTTTACCGCTGTAGACTGTCGCCTGTCGCCTGTCGCCAATCACACACCCTCTCCTTTAAATATTATCCCGATCGTATAAAATGTAATTTTCATGTCAAACCATAACGATCTGTTTTCCAGATAATAAAGGTCATAATTAAGCCGTTCAATCATCTGATCAACATTTGAAGCATAGCCATACTTCACCTGTCCCCATGAAGTTATTCCCGGTTTTAGATCTTGGAGCAGACTATATCTAGGTTCTATTATTATGATCTGATCAATAAAATATTGCTGCTCCGGACGTGGACCAACAAGCGACATTTCACCCTTAATAACATTTATAAAATTGGGGATCTCATCGAGTTTATGTTTCCTCATAAACCTTCCGATTAAAGTGATCCTTTTGTCTTTCTTACCTGATAGCAAAGGAATTCCCTCCTCAGTTCCGAAATACATTGACCTGAACTTATAAATTGTAAATGAAACTCCGGACCTTCCGACTCGTTCCTGTGTATAAATAACCGGTCCCTTACCTGATAACCTTATTAGAATTGCAAGTATCAAGGCAATCGGGATTAGTAGTATCAGACAAATTATTGTTAAAAAATATTCAATAATCGTTTTACTAATGGATTGAGATTTGCGAGTCCCTGAAATCATGGTATAAATATACTAAAAGAAATGAGTCAGTCATAATGGGATGGCTGTCTGACAATTTTTATATTTTTGCAATGAGAAAATTATATACTTCCGTATATCAGATGACAGATACTTTCGAAGCTAAAGGAAAACGCAAAAAACTAGTCGCAGAACTAAGACTAAAAGGAATCAGTGATGAAGATGTATTACGGGCAATTGATAATGTCCCCCGGCATCTTTTTATGGATCCGGCCTTCCTGAGCCATGCCTATGTCGATAAGGCCTTTCCTCTTACATCAGGGCAAACAATTTCCCAACCCTACACGGTGGCAGTTCAGTCGTCCCTGCTGAAAGTAAAAAAAAGAGATAAGATTCTTGAAATAGGCACAGGATCGGGCTATCAGGCAGCTATTCTTGCGGAGATGGGCGCTAAGGTTTATACCATCGAAAGACACAGAGAATTATTTATCAAAGCTCAAAGGACACTTACCTCGTTGGGATATTCTGCCGATTTCTTCTATGGCGACGGATATGAGGGGAAACCCCAATATGGCCCTTATGACGGAATAATTATCACTGCCGCTGCCCAGGATATTCCAATGTCACTGCTTCAGCAGCTAAAAACAGGAGGGAGGCTCGTTATTCCAATTGGGAGTAGTAGTTCGCAGGTAATGACAGTTGTGGTAAGAACAGGGGAAGAAAGCTTTGAGCAGTCAGAACATGGTAATTTCATTTTCGTACCTATGCTGAAGGGAATTGTAAACGGGTAATAAAGACAAAAGACATGCTTCGACAAGCTCAGCATTACAAGTAAAAAGATAAAAGACCGAAGACCGAAGTAAATGTATCGCTAAAGTCCCGCCTAAGCGGGATTGGGGGGTTGAAAGTGGGGGGTAAAAGTCTAAAGCATGAAGTTGTTAAAGATCAATAATTCAAAGATTTATATGGAAATTTATAAGCTTGTATTTTCACCTATTGAAGTCAACACATATGTTCTCGCAGATAAATCAGGCGATTGTGCAATAATTGACTGTGGTTGTTATGATGAGGAAGAGTGTGCCGAACTTGTTGCACTTTTGGAATCTAAAAAGCTCAAACCGGTTCTGCTCCTTAATACTCATTGTCATCTCGATCATATTTTTGGAAACGGTTTCATTCTTGAAAAGTATGGGCTAAAAACCTTCTCCTGTGAACTTGATGAACCAAACAGGAAAGATGCAGCTCAGCATGCAATGCTTTTTGGCCTGACAATGAATGAACCACCTCAACCGGCAGGCTTTTTAATAGACAATCAGGTGATCTCTTTTGGTACAACAGAGCTTGTTGCATTACAGGTACCCGGACATACCGCAGGGAGTCTGGCTTTTTTCAGCGAAAAAAATGGCTGTGTGTTTACAGGTGATGCTCTGTTTGCAGGAAGTATAGGAAGATCTGATTTGCCTGGTGGTAATCATGAGACACTTATAAAAAGCATAAAAACCAAATTGTTTGTTCTTCCTCCTTCTACCTTAGTATACTCAGGACATGGACAAGAAACTTCAATTGAACGGGAAATGAAATCAAACCCCTATTTTGCATGATATAAGTCCTGAATATATTTCAGGGAATTTCTTATCATTAGCCCTTCAAATTTTAAATAATACTGGTTATTTTTATTGGTCAAATAAACTCTTATATATGTCAGAAGATAAGTTCGTTACACGTCATAACGGTCCCCGCGATCATGAATTACCTCAGATGCTTAAAACGATTGGTGTTAATTCACTCGATCAGTTAATTGAAAAAACTGTACCTAAATTGATAAGGCTCGAAAACCCACTCCATTTACCTGAAGCTATGAGTGAATTCGAATACCTGAACCACATAAAATCACTTGGACAGAAAAATAAAATGTTCCGTTCCTTCATCGGTCAGGGTTATTATGGGGTTGCGCCCCTTTCTGTTATTATCAGATCTGTCCTTGAAAATCCATCATGGTATACTTCATACACTCCTTACCAGGCTGAAATTTCTCAGGGGAGGCTCGAAGCGCTTCTTAATTATCAGACGATGATTATGGAGCTTACAGGTATGGAAATTGCCAATGCCTCTTTGCTCGATGAATCAACAGCTGCCGCCGAAGCAATGTTAATGATGTTTAATGCCCGATCAAGAGCATCTGTTAAAACCGGGGCTAATAAATTCTTTGTTGATGAGGATATCTTTCTTCAGACAATCGATGTGATAAAAACCCGTTCAAGGCCGCTCGGAATAGAATTGATTTTTGGGAAATATACCGGGGCCCGTTTTGATGAATCTTTCTTTGGAGCCCTCATTCAATACCCATCTGCTTCAGGTCAGATAAGGGATTATAAATCATTTGCCGATATGGCACATAATGCAGGATTACTGGTAGGTGTAGCTGCCGATCTGATGAGCCTTGCACTGCTTACTCCTCCGGGAGAGTGGGGAGCTGATATAGTTGTAGGTTCGAACCAGAGGATGGGACTTCCTATGAGTTTCGGCGGGCCTCATGCAGGTTACTTTGCAACGAAAGATGAACTCAAGAGAAGCATGCCGGGTCGAATCATCGGAGTATCAGTTGATGCACAGGGTAATGGCGCTCTGAGAATGGCATTGCAGACAAGGGAACAACACATAAAAAGGGAGAGGGCCACATCAAATATATGTACGGCTCAGGCTCTTCTTGCAATAATGTCAGGAATGTATGCACAATATCATGGACCTGAAGGATTAAAGAATATCTCACAACATATCCATAATACTGCATGTACAATAAGTTTATCCATTAAAGAATTGGGATACAAGCAGGTAAATTCTACCTTCTTCGACACATTGAAAATCGACCTTGGAGGCGCTGTTTCGTCTGAGAATATACGAAAACTGGCTGTTGAGGCTGGAATGAATTTCTTTTATCCCGATGATAATTATGTGATTATCAGCACGGATGAAATTACAACTTTCAAAGAAATTAATACTATTGTGGAAATTTTCGCCACAGCTGCCGGCAGAAAATACGATCGTATAAGTTCTTTCTGTAACTGTAATGTTCTTGACGATAAATTTATAAGAAAGTCTTCGTTTTTAAAAGAAGGAACTTTTACAAAGTATCATAGTGAAACTGAGATGATGAGGTACATTAAAATGCTTGAGAGAAAAGATTTTTCTCTTACACATTGCATGATATCTCTTGGTTCGTGCACTATGAAGCTTAATCCAGCCAGTTCCCTGTTCGCAATGAGCTGGCCTGAATTTGGAAATATTCATCCTTTTGTGCCAAAAGATCAGGCCCTTGGATATTATCAGATTATGGATGAGCTAGGTGAAGCACTTAAGGAAATCACCGGTTTTTCTGCAATATCTTTTCAGCCTAACTCAGGTGCTGCAGGCGAATATGCCGGACTGATGATCATTCGCGAGTATCATCTTACAAGGGGTGACTCACATAGAAACATTGCACTTATTCCTTCATCGGCACATGGGACAAATCCTGCAAGTGCCGCTATGGCAGGAATGCATATTGTAGTAGTTGAATGCGATGATAAAGGTAATATAAGTGTGGAAGATCTCAGGAAAAAGGCAGAAGAACATAAAGCTGACCTCGCTTGTTTTATGATCACTTATCCTTCTACTCATGGTGTTTTTGAAGCAGCCGTTAATGAGATGTCTGATATCATACATGCAAACGGAGGTTTGGTTTATATGGATGGTGCCAATATGAATGCCCAGGTTGGACTTACTAATCCTGGTCATATCGGAGCCGATGTTTGCCATCTTAACCTTCATAAGACCTTTGCAATACCTCATGGCGGTGGAGGTCCTGGTGTTGGTCCGATACTTTGTAATGACAAACTGGCTGAATTTCTCCCATCCCATCCGCTGGTAAAAACCGGTGGCAGCCATGGAACAACAGCTGTGGCAGGTGCACCTTTTGGCAGCGGACAAATACTAACAATATCTCATGCCTATGTAATGATGATGGGTTCTTACGGTTTAACCCTTGCAACAAAATATGCAATTCTTAATGCAAATTATATAGCTGCCTCACTAAAAGGGTGGTACAAAACGCTTTACACCGGAACTGAAGGATTTGTTGCCCATGAGATGATACTTGATTGCCGGAACTTTAAAGCTGAAACAGGCATTACCGAAGCGGATATCTCCAAGAGGCTGATGGACTATGGATTTCATGCTCCGACACTTTCATTCCCGGTTCACGGAACACTAATGGTTGAACCAACTGAATCGGAGTCACTTCAGGAACTCGATAAATTTATCAGTGCTCTGAAATCGATCTGGAATGAGATGCAGGAAATAAAGGATGGCAAAGCCGATAAGGAGGACAATGTTTTGCATAATTCACCTCATACTGTTAAAGTTATGACTGCAGATGAATGGACTCATAAGTACGATCGTCAGAAGGCTGCTTTCCCGCTTAAATGGGTGATTGAAAATAAGTTCTGGCCTTCGGTAGGGAGAATTGATGATGGCTATGGTGATCGTAACCTGGTTTGCACCTGCGATCCGGTTGATTCATACCGTACGGAATCGCTTAAGGAGTAAAAAAAACATTAAATTTAGGTCTTCAAAAACCTGATTTACCTTATTTTTTAATTATGAGAAATTCATCATGGAATGACCTGCTAGCCCTGATTGACGGCAAAAAACTCAGTTATCAGCCTGTTGGGTTTATTATTGACAGTCCATGGTTACCAGGATGGTACGGGATATCAAATATTGATTATTATGCATCCGATGAGCATTTCATGAAAGCAAATCTGAAAGCGGTAAACTCATTTCCCGATGTGTGGTTTCTCCCTTCCTTCTGGTCAGAGTACGGTATGTGCACAGAGCCTTCAGCGTTTGGTTCGCGGATGATCTTTCTGGAGAAGAGCCTTCCTCATGCTGAAAAAATACTTTCTGGTATTGAAGGGGCAGATTCAATTCCCCAACCAAATGTTAAAACTGACGGATTATTGCCTTTCATGATCAACAGGCTGAAAAACAATCAGAAAGCAATCAACGAAGCGGATCACCAGATCAGGTTTGCCATTGCCCGGGGACCTTTAAACATTGCCAGTTTCATGATGGGGACCACTGAATTTATGATGGCTCTTGCTATGGATCCGGAGGGCTCACACCGGCTCCTCAAAAAGATCACCGATTTTATCTGCGACTGGCTTTCATGGCAGAAAGAATGTTTCCCCTCAATTGATGGAGTTTTGATACTTGATGACTTAATTGGATTTGTGGGCGAATATGATTTTCAGGTCTTTGTTCTTCCGTATTTCAAAAGAATCTTTGATTGCACAGGTGTAAAAGTACGATTCCTTCATAACGATGCCGATGGATTAATTACAGCTAAGAATCTGAAAGAAATGGGTGTGAATATGTTTAACTTTTCATTTAATCACTCAATGGGTGAGATCAGGGAACTTGCAGGCCCCGAAGTAGTGTTGGTTGGCAATGTTCCTCCGAGAGATGTTATGGCTGCAGGTACTCCGGAACAGGTTGATTCCGCGGTAAAAAAATGCTTTGGTGAGATTAAAGACTTTAACAGGATTATCTGGTCTGTCGGAGGAGGAATGCCTCAGGATGTTAAGAGTGACAACATCAGCGCATTTATTAATTCAGTTAAAAAATATTCAAAATAAAAGGACAATGAAGAAAATATTTCTTTTCCTGTTTTTCTTTTCTGCAATAAGTTTTGCAGCTCTTTGCCAGAGCACTGATATCTTTCATATAAAAGTTGAAACCGGGAATTTCGAAAGAATAAACACCCCGGTAAGTTTTAGTCTCGATGGAATCACAATTGTAGATTCACTCTCATATCAGCTTGTTGAAAAAGTGAGCGGGAAAATGGTGGAAAAGCCATTTCAGATTGAACCCGGCTATGTAGCACAATTATGGTTTATTCTCGATGGCACCACACCTGCAGGAAAATCAAGGGAATACTTTCTCTATAAGAATTCAAACCATCATTTCGATAATAAGATAACTGCTGAAGTTAATAAGACCGGCATCATCCTTAAAAACAATGGTACAGAGATCCTTAATTATCAGACTGCTGTTCATTATCCTCCCACAAAAGTAGATACCGCGTATAAAAGAAGCGGTTTTCTGCATCCCGTTATGACGCCATCAGGCAATGTACTCACCAGGGTGGATGCTCCTGACCATTATCATCATTTTGGGATCTGGAATCCATGGACAAAAGTTAAGATTCGTAATCATGTCACAGACTTCTGGAACTTAGGTTCAAAACAGGGAACTGTACGTTTTGCCGGAATTAACTCAACAGTGAACGGTCCGGTTTACGGGGGTTTTTCTGTTCGCCAGGAACATATTGATTTTCAGGGAAAAAAACCTGAGGAGCTGACTATGAATGAAGTCTGGGACGTGAGAGCTTGGAATGTTGAACCTGTTGCAGGTATAAAAGCCTGGCTGGTTGATCTTTCCACCTTTCTTTCTGTTGCAGGCGATTCCACAATTACCTTTGAGGCTTACAGATATGCTGGCGGTATTGGAATAAGGGCTACCGCAGAATGGAATAAGGACAACAGTACCGTTCTCACTTCTGAAGGCAGGACAAGAAAAACTGCCGATGGTTCACATGCACGATGGACTGATCTGAACGGGGCTTTCAAAGATAAGGGTCAATCGGGGATTACCTTTTTTTCACATCCCAGTAACAGGGCACATCCTGAGCCAATGCGTGTCTGGCCTGAATCACAGAATGGCACGGGAGATGTCTACTTTGAGTTCTGTCCAACCAGGTTTTCTGATTGGGCTCTCAATCCGGGTAACATTTACAGGCTGAAATACAGGATGCTGATCTATGACGGTAAAATTGACAAGACAATGGCCGACAGGATATGGAATGATTTTGCATACCCTCCTGTCGTTATAATTATAGGTAAATGATTTTTTTAACCGCAAAGTGCTCAAAGTTGTTGCAAAGTTCGCAAAGTTTAAATACAGTATATTAATTCTTTGCGATCTTTGTGTAATCCCGATAGCTATAGGGACTTAGCGACCTTTGCGGTTAATGGATTTTTTTCTTAAACAACAAGAATAAATTATAATAAAACTGAAATATAATCAAGATGAAAAAAACTATTTTATTTCTTCTTTCTACCCTTATCCTCACTTCATGCGGATCTGGCGGATCAAAAGAATCAGCTAAAACAAATGCACCTATGGAGAAAACTTATCCGGTAAAATTAATTACTGTCGATCCGGGACATTTCCATGCTGCCCTGGTTCAAAAATCAATGTACGATCAGGTTTCACCCGATGTTCATGTTTATGCTCCTGAAAGTCCTGATTACAAACAGCATCTTGGAAGGATCACTTCCTATAATACGAGAGTTGTAAGCCCAACATCCTGGAATGAGATAGTTTATACAGGTCCCGATTTTTTTGAGAAAATGCTCTCCGAAAAAGCAGGTAATGTTGTTGTCCTTTCCGGGAATAATAAGAAAAAAGCAGAATATATTACCAAATCAATAAATGCGGGACTCAATGTACTCGCCGATAAGCCAATGATCATTTCTCCTGAGGATTTCCCAGCTCTGCAGGCAGCGTTTGGTACTGCCAAAGAAATAGGAGTGCTGCTTTACGACATTATGACAGAGAGGCATGAAGTGACCACTATCCTTCAGAAACTACTTTCTCAGAAAGCTGAAATCTTTGGTACGCTTACTATCGGAACCAAAGATGAACCGGCTGTTACCAAGATCAGTGTTCATCATTTCTCAAAAATAGTTTCGGGTACTCCTCTTCTCCGTCCTGCCTGGTTTTTTGATGTACAGCAACAGGGTGAAGGTATTGTTGACGTTACAACACATCTTGTCGATCTTGTACAGTGGGAATGTTTCCCTGAGCAGATTCTTAACACAACTGATATTAACATGATCTCAGCAAGGAGATGGCCGACATTTATATCAAAGGATGAATTTAAAGGGGTAACAGGTTTTGTTAATTTTCCCGATTATCTTCAGAAAGATGTAAAAGACGGGAAACTGAATGTTTTCTCAAACGGCGAAATGGTATATCAGATCAAAGGAGTTTTTGCGAAAGTGTCTGTTGAATGGAAATACCAGGCACCTCCCGGAGGGGGCGATACACATTATTCAGTTATGCATGGAACGAAGTGCGATCTGATCATTAAGCAGGGAGCAGATGAGAAATTCCTTCCCACATTATATATTGAAAATGTGAAAGGAATGGCATTTAATGATTTCACAGCTAAACTAAAAGAGGTGATTGGAACATTGCCCTATGATAGCATTCAAATTGAGTCAGTAAATAAGACAACTCTTAAAATCAATGTTCCTGCTAAGTACAGAATAACCCACGAAGATCATTTTGGCCAGGTTACAGCTGATTTCCTGAAATATTTAAAGGATGGGAAATTACCTGAGTGGGAAGTTCCGAATATGATTACGAAATACTTCACTACTACCAGTGCATTGAAACTGGCAAGAGGCAAATAAGAAGACAAAAGACAACTACCTTCACAACGTTTCGGTGGTCAAAGAAAGTCAAAAGATAAAAGTTCGAAATTCTTAATTCGTTTGTTCAAATGTTCTATTGTTCAAAAAGCTAATTTAAATTCAGAGAGCCAAAGAGGAAAAACGCAGAGGGCCGCAGAGAAACTTAAACTGATTTTCTCTGCGGTTCTCTGCGCCAACTTTGCGTCCCTCTGCGTTTAATGGATTTCAAAAGCTGAAGTTATTAAGGAACATTTTCATTATTTTGAAGTAACCCTGTAACCCTCAACTTTGGTATAAATTCTATTGAATCTGAATCCATACTGGTCTTCGAAGAATTTATTAAGTTTATTAAATCCGATTCTTGGGACCTTAATTGTGTACTTATTATGATTATTTGTAGAATCGACAACCTGCTTACTGTAAAACTGATCCATTGATCGGGCAATAAATTTAAAATCAACATTATGCAGAATTATTTCGTCGTTGGTAAGATATGGGATGCTCGTTGTTATAATTGAATCTTTTATATTCCTGGTTTTAAATTCCAGTTTTAACGAGTCGCTTATCTTAAGCTCGTAGATTTCTTTATCTGGAGGTATCCGCTCAAGCTTTAGTTTATATTTTCCCAGAAGCTGGCTAAGTACTGTTACACTCGAATTGCTTGACTTAAGACCGGAGTTTATTGGTTCGCGAGCGTATTTTAATGATATTATCTTATTTGCTAAAAGTGAGTCATCAAACTTTATTTTTTCAATATCGGTCTGGATCAGTTTTGAAACAATATAATTGATTTTGGCTCTGCCGAACTCAATAGTGTCGTTAGTAATTTTCCAGGTATCCAAAAAATCAATCTTATCATATTCTGTTATTTTGACTGATCTTGCATTGGAGAAAGCAAATATTGCTGTTATCAGAAATGGAATAATAAATACAAAGTTGTGTGCTGCATGTAAAAAGTAACCCCAGAAAAAGCCAAGACGGAGTCTTATATATCCGCAAAATAATCCTACAATGAATTGCGGAAGTACAAGTATTGGCATTAGCAAAAATGTAATAAACTTAGGACTATAATTGGATATGTGTAACATCCCAAAAATTGCAGCTGATACGTAAAAAACCCAGATAAACTTCCTGTTGCATATATTTATTATATACTTGTTAAACAGTTCTTTACTGTTAAAATATATTGATAATAGAATTATTTCAACAACAACCAGAGAGATTTGAATAATGTAAAATTTTAAAGTGAATACTAAAATATATATAAATCCGGTTACTGTCAGTACAACATTGATTTGCATATATTTTTCATTCAGTTTGAGGGGTAGCCTGAATAGCAATTCTTCAAGCATTGGTCCCGCCAGGGCAACATAAATAAAAACAACCCAAACAGGATAAACATTAAAGAAACGTTCCAGTTTGAAACCTTCCATCAGGTGTAACACATTTGTCAATTTGCTGATAATCCCTCCGCAAAAGATTGCAAGCACAATCTCCAGTAAAAACAGTGGGATGAATATTGAAAGTTTCTCTTTTAGAGTGGATATATCAGGCATATCCTTCACCGGAGATTTTAAAAAATCCAGCATTTCCGGAGAAGAAGCATTGTATTGATCAGACATCAGAATTGTCAGGCTTTATTGAGTAACTCAAATTTAAAATATTTGTGTAATATTTCATTCTGCTATCAGGTTAATTTTCGATAAATAAAATTGCAGAATGAATATGCTCTTTTCGTATCTTTGCAAATAAATATTAATGACTACCGATATGGCAACTTACACAATTACAATAAATGAACGTACCTTGGCTGGAAAAGGAGTCCTTGCTCTGTTACAATCATTGAAGGAGGTTGTTACAATTAAACCAAATGGATTAGATGAATCTTTATCAGATATAAATGAGGGCAGAATACATTATGCTAAAGATGCAAAAGATTTAATTAGTCAATGCAATAAGTAATGTATCGAATTGGTTACACCACAAGATTTAAAAAAGACTTTAAGCGTTGTAAAAAGCGAGGATTAGATATTTCAATATTAGAAGAAGCAATCGAGCTTCTAAGGGTAAGTGGAAATCTTCCGCAAAAATTTAAACCTCATAAACTATCTGG
>Ga0302321_100004748_pt1 | contig 11814 bp, 4 predicted proteins | sample Fen_T0_1_FD_202505 | JGI IMG/M metagenome (GOLD analysis project Ga0302321, IMG submission 202505) | Peat permafrost microbial communities from Stordalen Mire near Abisko, Sweden - Fen_T0_1 | ecosystem: Environmental > Terrestrial > Soil > Wetlands > Permafrost | place: Sweden: Abisko...
TTCGCTGGTGCCATGCACCAGCCGGGCCTTTCCGGCGCTCGCCCGGACATTTTGCACCCAGTTCGCTTCCTTCCCAAGCATGGATACCAGGTAGCGCTCCCCTTCCACGCTGACCATCGCCAGGGGGAAGCTGATGGTCTTGCCCGATTTTCTTCCTGTCACTTCCAGCGTGACAAAGCGACTGGGATACATGCCCATCGAGTGCAGGATGGCCCAACCCCTGTTCAGGATCTTGGCCAAAAGGTGAGGACGTCCCTCACGGTATAACCAGCGTTTGAATGCCATGATTTTGACTCCGGGATAAGTATTTTCTGTATTCCTTGGATCAAGCCCAATGCGTCGGCACCCGACGCGGTTTACGTGCCGGGATCAAATTGAAAATGGGTCTTTATCCAAAAGGAAGGCGATCAGTGCGCTGCGGTTGGGGTTGTTTAGCAGCCACGCCCTGGTTTCCCGAATCTTCTGGTAGTCGCTCTCGCCAAACTTTTTCAGGTAAAGTGCCTCCAACTTGCCGGCGGCCGTAGCGTCCTCGACGTGCTGCTGCCAGGGCTTCGTAAAGATCTTGTTGATCTCGTCGTGCAAATCAGCGGCCTTGAGAGATTCCCACTCGTTCTTGTCGAGCCACACGCCGTTGCAGTTGTTACAGCGCTCTAGATGGAAATCGACCTGCGCCCCGATCCGATATTTTCGCAGCAAATGCCCACAGTCCGGGCAGGTTGTCGCCTTGTTCGTCTCGGTCACGGGGAAATGCTGGCTGGCTTCCTTGACCCTGGATTCGTCGAAGGAGCCTGCCTTCTGTGACTTGAGCCACAGCGCATATTCATTTGCTCGTATCCACGACCCGCCGCACGAGCTGCAGGTCAGGACGGGCAGGGAACCTTCGAATTGGGCCGGGATGAGGCTGGTGTTCTTGCAGGCGGGACAGTTTGCCATAATCAGAATCCTTTTTGGCTATTTATGCTGGCTGAAAAGATGGTTGAGCAGCGGTACGACGTTGATCACCGGCTCTTCGTAGGGGTGGACGTTGCGGATTGTGCGCAGCACATCCTCGACCTTTTCCCACGGACAGTTTACCTCCACCTTGCTCTCCGCGCCTTCGCTGATCTTACCGATCTCTCCATCGAAGGGATCCGCGCCGGCGAGCGGGCGCCAGTACCCGCGCACCGGCGTCACCGAGAGACAGTGGTCATAATTGCCGATGTGCCCGACGTCGATCTTGCCGAACGCATCGCGTAATGCTTCGACATACCCTTCGGGGATGAACAACTCGATTTTTACGATAGGGAACTGGTTCATGGAATTGGCATCCTCAAAGCTCCAGCTAACCATGCTTCACCGCCGATGCGCAGAGCAGGCTGAAAGAAACTTGTTTTACCTCTGCATACCCGGCGGCGCGGTAGTGAAAACTACAAAGCCATTGCGTCGGAATATTTGCCTGAGTGGGTGGGACCTACTAATTGTAGCCGGAATTCCGTCGCCGCTCTAATTAATCTTTATGTTCTCCTCATCTTGACCCAGCTTGACGTCTCCCAGGCGTGTGGCAACCATTCAGCTTGGATACAGCTACCATTCAGCTTGGATACAGCTACCGTTCAGCTTGGGTCTGCCGTGATCATGGTCGGGCACTCTCGCATGGCATCCCTTTGCATTGAACCCCTGCGCTCCGGCGGTGCATGGAGCGTGGGTTGTGTTTTTGTGGCCGGTTTCACAAACATACAAAGCAAGACCGCCCCGAATATTCCAAAGCTTCGGGACGGTCTTGTCGCTTCGCGTTTGCAAGCAGGCCGAGGTTTCGCGACCTACCGTTGCCAGCGGGTGTGCTTCACGCCATATTCCCATCCGCCGGGGGCTCGTGCCTCGTGCCCAACATGCCTTCAGGCCCCATCACCACGTTTACCTCGTGCGAGAGGCCGTCATCGGCCAGGCGGAGCACGTTTGCGGGCAGGAGCTTGCCATCCAGCAGGACCTGCTCCACGCCGCGGTTGACGTGTTCGGGGTTGTCCACGCTGATTAGATAGCGCGCCGCGCCGTGACGGTAAGTAGCCTTGAAGTCAGGCCAGACCTTGGGGATGCACGGGTCGATCACCAGTGTCTCTCCGGCGCGGCGCAGGCCCAGGATGGCCTCGATGCCCAGCCGGTACATCCATCCGGCGGAGCCGGTGTACCAGGTCCAGCCGCCGGCGCCCGTGTGCGGCGCCGCGCTGTAGATGTCCGCAGCCACCACGTACGGCTCCACTCCATAGCGCGCGATATTCTCCGGGGTATCGGCGTGGTAGATGGGATTGAGCAGGTGGAAGAGCCGCACCGCGCGGCCACCTTGCCCGAGTGCAGCGAAGGCCCAGGCCGTCCAGATGGCGGCGTGGGTGTACTGCCCGCCGTTTTCACGGATGCCTGGTGGGTAGCCTTTGATATAGCCGGGGTCGCGCACGGTGGTATCGAAGGGCGGGGTCAGCAGCATGATCAAGCGGTCGGCCTCGTTCACCAGCAGCCTGTCGACGGCTTCCATGGCTTGCGCGGCGTGGTGCGGTTCCGCCGCCCCCGAGAGTACCGCCCACGACTGTGCGATCGCATCGATCTGGCACTCCTTGTCCCGCTTGGAGCCCAACGGCGTGCCATCGTCGTAAAAGGCCCGCAAGTACCATTCGCCGTCCCAGGCGTGGCTTTCCAGCGCCTGCGCCAGGTCGGCGGCCTGCTGCATGTAAGGCGCCGGGTTGGCACCGGTCGACCGGCACAGCTTCGCGAAGCGCGTCAGCGTAGTGTGCAGGAACCAGCCCAGCCAGACGCTTTCGCCGCGTCCCTGCGCGCCCACCCTGTTCATCCCATCGTTCCAGTCCCCGGTTCCCATCAGGGGCAGCCCATGGATGCCGGCTGTGCTACCTTTTTCTAGCGCGCGCCGGCAGTGTTCGAACAGGTTGTAGCGCTCGACGGTGCTCTCATACTGGTGATAGCGTTCGGTTTCTTGCGCATCCAGCTCCGCTCCTCTCAAGAAGGGGATTTCCTCTTTCAGGATCGAGATGTCGCCGGTCGTCGCGACGTATTCCGCCGTGACGTAGGGCAGCCAGAGCAGGTCATCCGAGAAGCGCGTGCGCACGCCCCGCCCTACGGGGGGGTGCCACCAGTGCAGTACATCCCCGGCATCGAACTGGTGTCGGGCCGCTTCCAGAATGTGTTCCCTTGCCAGCTCCGGGCGGACTTGCAGCAGGGCCAACACGTCCTGCAGTTGGTCCCTGAAGCCGAATGCCCCGCTGGATTGGTATAAGGCGGTGCGGCCCCACACGCGGCAGGCCAGCGTCTGGTACAGCAGCCAGCGGTTGAGCATCAAGTTCATTCCGGGGTCCGGCGTCTGCACAGTGATCGTGTCCAGGATGCCGTCCCAATACTCCTGGACGGCTTTCCAGGCGCTTTCCACCTGGCCGGGAACCAGGTAGGCCCCGATCAACTCCAGGCTTTCCGCTCGGCCCGCGCCCTGGCCCAACAGGAAGAAGACCTGCTCCGACTGGCCGGGTGCCAGGTCGACGTGAAGTTGTACGGCAGCGCAGGGGTCCAACCCGGGCTTCACCACGCTGGCCAGTCCGATCCGCGTCAGTGCTGCGGGCGTGCGCAGGCTGCCGTTGCGCCCCAGGAATTCTGTGCGGTCGGCGGTGACGCCGTGCAGCTTCTTGTTCCCGGCCACGAAAGCCACACGTTCGCGAAAATCGCTGTTATAGCGGTTGGTTGCAAACAGCGCGTTCTTGCCGGGCTCGAATTCCGGCACGATGTAGCCCTGACTGGCCTCACGCAGGCTGCCTAGCACCCATTCGGTGTAATACGTTATCGTGAGACGGCGCGGGCGCGCCCAGGTGTTTTGCAGGCGCAGCTGGATGATCTTTACGGGCGCGTCGATGGCGGCGAACAGCCGCAATTGCTGCTGCAGGCCGTGGCTTTGGCTCTCGAAGATCGAATAGCCTGCGCCGTGCCGGATAGTGCAGGCGCTCTCCGCTCCTACGGGCATGGGTGTAGGCGACCAGACCAGCCCGGTCTCCTCGTCGCGCAGGTAGATGGCCTCTGACGGCATGTCGGTTACCGGATCGTTGCGCCACGGTGTCAGGCGGTTCTGGCCGCTATTCCCGGCCCACGTGCCGCCCAGGCCGGCCTCCGAGACCAGGAAGCCGAACTGGGGATTGGCAATGACGTTGATCCAGGGACGCGGCGTGTGCTCTCCGGGCTGCAGGTGGATGACGTATTCCTTGCCGTCCGGGCTGAACCCGCCCGGCGCACTGCTCATGACCAGTCCCACCGGGGGTGGTGAGGCTGGGGTGGGCTCGGGGTCCTGCGCAGGCAGGGCCGGGGTGAAGGCCGGCAGCTGGATAGGCTGGCTGCCCAAGCGGTTGGTGTGATCGGCCAGCGTGCCTTTCTTGTCGTTCAGAATGGCCGCGGCGACGGTTTCCAATAGCACACGGTCGGCTCTTGGGATCTGGTCGGTGCGCAGCAGGAAGATGCCGTCGCGCTGCCGCATCCAGGCATCCGCACCCATGCGCGTAATCTGCCGGTGGATCTGATTGTGGAGTTCCAGCGAGTAGCCCGTATCCTGCTCGTTCAGGATGACCAGGTTGATCTTGATCTGGCGATTGCGCCAGTACAGGTAGGCTTGCAGCGCCTCGAGCACCAAGGAGTTATCGCCCTGGTGGATGCGCACCAGCAGGATGGGGTAATCACCCGAGATGCCGTAGGCCCACAGCCCGGATTGTCCCTTCTCGTTTTTCGCCAGGATCTGCGCAGGGGCCCGCAGTGTGCCGGACGGATAGAGCAGCGCCGATAGCAACTGTTGGATGTGCTGGACCGCCGGGCTTTCCAGCCCGAGCTCGCCCAATTCTTTTTCGCTGCGCTCCCGCGCTTCTTCGAAGACCCGGCTGATCATCAGAGTGGACTGGTAGCGCGCCAGCAGGTCCAGCACTTCGGTCCGCGAGCCAGCAGCGATGGTCAGAAAAGAGACCTGCGCCCTGCTGTGCGGCCTAAGCTCGATTTCCTGCGCCAGGCTCATGATCGGGTCGAGTGTCTCGCCCACCGTCCCCGATAGTTCTCGTTTGGGGCCAAGCAGCGCAGCCGGCTGGGCCACCGTCCGCCCGCGGCCCAGGAAGCGCGCGCGGTCGCTCTCGTGGGCCCGGGTCAGCTTGCGTCCGGGCTCGACGACTACGGCGTGTGCCAGAAATACCGGTTCTTCGCCTGCTGAGCGCGGCCGGCGGTTGAAGAGCAGGGCGTTGCCATCGGTCAGATATTCGCTTTCAATGAAAAGCTTGTTGAAGGCCGGGTGGCGTTGGTCGGTCTCTTGCGTGGCCAGTACCACTTCGGCGTAGCTGGTCAGCCTGAGCCGCCTGGGATGGTCGCTGTCGTTCAGTACTGTCACGCGGCGCACCTCGACGTCGTCGGCGCCCACGGTGATCTCGGTGTGCAGCGAAATACCGTGGTCCCAGCGCCTGAAATCCACCTTGTGTGGGTAGAACAGGATTTCCTGGCTCTCCGCGGCGCAGCCCAGCGGCTGGCAGGTGTTCGACCACAGCGCGCCGCTCTCCAGGTCCTGGACGTAAATCCACGATCCCGACTGGTCGAGCGTGGTGTCGGCCTGCCAGCGCGTCAGCGCGATATCCTGCCATTGGCTGTAACCGCCCCCGCTGTTGGTGATCATCACCCCGTAGCGTCGCTGCGACAGAAAGTTGACCTGCGGCGCTGGGCTGGCCGCCGGGACCTGCCACGGGCCGACGCTGACGGGGCGCGTGCGTGGGTGCAGCTCGGTCGGCTCGTCGGGGTGGGGGTATTCGATATTGGCGTTCTGAGGGATCTTTTCTTGCAGCAGCAGGTCCACGCTGTGTATGCGTTCGTCGGCGTGGAAGCGTGCGATCATGACCTCGTCCAACAGGCAGTTGCAGGCGGCCATCAGGATCATGCCCTGGTGGTGCGCCATGTACGATCTTACCTGGGCGTGGCTCTGCCCAACCGGCACGCGGGTCTTTGTAAAGTCGACAGCCTCGTAGAGGCCGAAGCGGCCGTACATGTTCAACTCTTCGAGATGGTCGATATTTTCGAGCACCTTGCCCGGCTGGAAGGAAAGCGCCAGCAGCGAAGCGTATGGGGTGACCACCAGGTCGTCGGGCAGATCGCGCTTGTAGCCCAGGTCGGGCACGCCAAAGGCCCGGTACTGGTAGTTCATGTTCCCGTCGAATGCATAGTAACCCGCTTCGGAGATGCCCCACGGCACGTGATGTTTTTGGGCGTAGCCGATCTGCGCGTCCACCGCCGCATAGCAGCTATCGGAGAGGAAGGTGCCGGGGTAATTTCTGGTAAACAAGGCCGGCATCAGGTACTCGAACATCGTCCCGCTCCACGAGAGCAGAGCCTGTCTCCCGTTGATCTTTGTGACCGGCCGTCCCAGGTGCTGCCAGTGGCTCTGGGGCACGTCCCCCTTGGCAATGGCAATCAGGCTGGCGATGCGTGCTTCCGATGCCAGCAGGTCGTAATGGCTGCCGTCGATCTTCTCGGTGCTGACGTTGTAGCCCAGGTGGAAGACTTGGCGCTGGTCGTCGAATAGGAACCTGAAATCCATGTTGTCGACCATGTCGTTGGCCTGAGCCGCCAGGTCATCGTAGCCGATCAGCAGGGTCTCGGTGGCCATGCGGGCCGAGGCGAGCTGGCCCTTGAGCTTGTCGCACCAGTGGCTGGCTTCGTGCTCTTCATCGCTCATGGCCGGGCCGCTTTGAAGGCCGGCCTGCAGCTCGTCGAGTGCAAGCCCGATCTGCGAGTAAATGGCGGCGGCATCCTTCAGTTGCGGCATCCCGGCGGGCACGCTTTCCTTGAACTTCTGCCAGGAGCCGGCCAGCGGCTGGCTGACCCGGGTAAACAGCCCCGGCTGTTGGTTGATGAGGTCCAGCCAGGGCGCCAGGATCTGTATGTTTTGCTGCATACCCGACAGGTGGTGCCGCAGCGTATCCAGGTAAAGCTGCAGCTCGGTCAGGATCTCCGAACTCAAATGGGCGGGGTGCTTTTCGAGGATTTGCATCAGGCGCCGCGAGACGCTCTCCCAGCCTTCGCCTGAGAGCCACGTCAGCGTAGCGGTCCACTGTTCGGGATGATCCTGAGCGGCGCTGATGCGCTCCGAGATGTTGTGCAGCTCCACGGCGAAGGGCTCCACATCCAGGTCGAGATCGGCGCCTTCCATGGCGATCAGCGTGCTCGACAGGATGTCCAGAATGACGAGCAGGCCCTGCCACTGCGCCGGCCTGATTACGGGCCGGTCCTTGAGCGCCAGGCAAGCCTGCTTGAGCGTGATCAGGCAGGCCGCCAGGTTACCGCTGTCGACGGTCGAGACGTAACGCGGCGCAAGCGGCGTCATCGTTTGGGTGTCGTACCAGTTCAGCAGGTGGCCGCGGTAGTGTTCGAGCCTCTCCATATTCTCGAAGACTGACCGCAAGCGGACAGCCAATTCGAACAGCCCGATGTAGCCCAGGTCGTAGGCCCCCAGCGTGGATACCAGCAGCAGGCCGGTGTTGGTCGGCGTGGTGTAGTGCGCCGTGTTGCCGCGCGGGCTTTCCTGGAAGTGGTCCGGGGGCAGCCAGTGGTCATCCGGCCCGGCAAACTGCTCGAAGAATGCCCACGTGCGCCGTGCCAGACGCTGCAACTGTTTTCTCTGGCTCTTGGTGAGCGGTGCGGCGGCCTGGCGGTTGGGCAGGGGTTCGCTGATCCAGTTTGCCAGCGCAGGCGAAGCTAACCAGGCGGCCAGCAGGGGCAGCGCCACCCATAGGGCCTGCGGATGGAAGATGGCTACCGTGATGCCGGCTAGGGCGGTAAAGGCCCGTGAAACCGTGATCTCTGCCTGCACTTCATTCCGGGCGTCCACATGCAGCAGGCGTGCCGTGTGCGCGGCGGTCGTCCATTGCAGCATATGCTTGCGCGTAATCAGCAGGCGCGTGAGCGTCACCGTGACCGCCCCAAGCGCCAGGAAGCTTTCGTAGGGCAGGAACACCAACGACAGACCCCAGCGGACCAGGGGCGCGCGGCTCGGTTCAAGTAACTTTTTCAGAGACTGCCGGCCCAGGTTGTGGCGGACGTGCTGCCCGGCTTGCAGCAGGATCGGCAGGGTCGGTGGCAGCAGCACCAGCAGGGTCCAGATGAGCGCCGGCCCGGGCAGGGCCAGCCAGCCTGCGATCAGCAGCAGCAGTATGGTTGGCGCCAGCAGACTGCGGCGCAGGTTGTCGAAGATCTTCCAGCGGTTGATGAGCGAGATCGGGTTGGCTACCAGCCCGATCTGGGTGGGGACGAGCGGGAAGAGCCAGGGTAGCAGCTGCCAGTCCCCGCGGATCCAGCGGCGCAGGCGCCGGGCGTAGACCAGGTAGGTGCTGGGGTACTCCTCGTACAGGATGACGTCGGTCACCAGCCCGGCGCGCCCGTAGATGCCTTCGAACAGGTCGTGGCTGAGCAGGGCGTTGTCGCGCACCTGCCCGGCCAGGCACCGCTCGAAGGCCGCCACATCATAGATGCCCTTGCCCACGTAGCTGCCCTCCGCAAAGAGGTCCTGGTAGACGTCCGAGACGGCCAATGTGTACAGGTCGAAGCCGATGTCGCCAGAAAAGGCGTGTGAAAAGCGCGAGCGGTTGGCGCTGGTAGGCTTGATCTCGACGCGCGGCTGCAGCACGGTATAGCCCGAAGAGATGACCCGCCCGCTCGGGGTGGCAAACTCGGCCTGGTTGAGGGGGTGCGCCAGCGTGGCCACCAGCCGGTTGGCGCTGCCCTGGGGTAGGGAAGTGTCGGCGTCGAGCGTAATAACGTATTTGATCTTGTGCAGGATGCCCAGCTCGCCGAGCTGTGTGGTGTAGGATGTCTCTCCCCCATCCAGGATCAGCCGATTGAACTCGGACAGCTTGCCGCGTTTGCGCTCCCAGCCCATCCAGACACCTTGAGAAGGGTTCCACTTTCGTTCGCGGTGAAAAAGGTAAAAAGGCGTGGTCTTGTGGTATTTACGGTTGAGGGCTTCGACCCCGGCCTTGGCTCGCAAGAGCAGCGGCTCGTCCGCATCCATGTGCTGCTGCGGGGCGTCGACGAAATCGGAGAGCAAGGCAAAGGTCAGCTGCGGGTCGGGGTTGGACAGGTGATGCAGCTCCAGATCCTGCAGCAGCCCGTCCACTTCGTTGGCATTGCCCAACAGGGCGGGGATCACCACCATGCTGCGGTTGCCCGCTGCGATGCGTTCCGTAAAGTCCATGCGCGGCAGGGGGCGGGGTGCGACGCGGTGCGTGACGTCCCAGTGCACCAGCCCGATGGCTACTTCGGCGGCCAGGCCGCTGCCGAGCACTCCGACGATCAGCATTTGCAACAGCGAGCCGCCCGCGGAGTAAGCATAGTAGAGCAGACCCGCGAGAATCAGTACCGTAAACAGGGTAATGCTGCCCAGGTAAGCTACGACGGGATGGGCCTGCGCCCACTCGCGGGGGACGTGGCGGCAGCCGATGCGCTTTTCGAGCTGCCGCCGCCCGATGTCGATCAGGTAGTAGCCGATATGTGCCAGTTTGCCGTGGCGCCCATCGTCCGCGCTGCCGGCCAGGTCGATGGCGGCCTGGGCCACGGCCAGCTCGGTTTGTTTAGAGTTGCGCGCCAGCTCTTCGACGACGCTGCGGTAGGTATTGCGCGTCGCGAAGTCCATGTGCGCGTAAACGTCTGCCGGGTCGTTGCGCAAGAGCGCTTCCACCAGACTGGTTTCTTCGAAGAAATCCTTCCAGTCTGCCGCGGCCAGCAGGCGCAGGCTGTTGAAACAGTTGGCCACGATCGTTTCGTTCGAGCTAGGGCGGGGTGGCGCGGGCAGCAGGCGCGCGGCGTTCAGGCTTTCGGGTTCCGCGCCGCCGGTGATCGTGGCGACCGTCGCGGCCAGGCTTTCCAGGGTGGCGATGCGCAGCATGGTAGGCAAGGCCCAGGTTTCCCCGATGGTCAGCGGCTCGACCTGCTGGTAGTTTTGTACGAACAAGGTGATTTGTGCCAGGTCGAGTTCGTTCTGGCAGTAGCTGACCAGTTCCCAAGCCAGGGCAAAGACCCTGGGGTAGCCTTTTAGATCGGTGCCGGCCAGCTTGGGCAGTTCGTTGTAGTAACTCTTTGGCAGAGCTTCTTCGATCTGGTGCAGGGTTTGCTTGACCAGGTAGAAGTTGTCCAGCATCCATTCGCTGGCGCGCGAAAACGGCAGGTCTTTCGACGGCGTTTCTCTGAAGCGCTGATAGGCCTGCTGCAGTGTGTTCTGCCAGTTATGCAAATGCTTGAGCAACCGGTAGTTTTTTTTGCGGGGGGTGTTCTCGACGCTATGGGATTTGGCGAAATCGTGTGACAGCTCTTCCAGCCGTACGCGTCTCTCCACCAGGCTGGCTTTTTGTGAGATGTTGGCTGAGTTGGTTGCTTGCATAGCGTGTTCCCTGGTGAGTGTAGTTTGGCGATGAAGGGGTTCGATGAAAAAGGGAGCGTTGCCTGCTCCCTTTTTTTTTACACCCTATTCGAGAATTCGGAAAATGTCTTTACGCAATTCAATATTGTCTCGCGGTTCCAGGCAGAATATGAGGGTCATGGAAATATTTCGGGTAGGGGGCTAGCGTTCTGTTGGTTCTCGTATCGCGATGTTGACCTGCAGTGCTTCCTCTTTGGATGGCAGGTCTTGCACGATGAGCAGAGGCACCGTGCCGTAGAGGATGAAATTGTTGACCATGCTGCCGTAGGGCCATTGGCTGTTGCCCGAATAGCCGTGCGCGCTCAGCGCGACGAGGTCGATGTGTTCCTGGCCGGCCAGTTCGTAGAGGGCGGCCGCGGCGTTGTCGCTGGTGAGCAGGTGGGTCTTGATCTCGCTGCCGGCCAACGGCGAATTAGAGCGCATCTGGTCCAGGTAGCGCACCGCTTCTTCGCGGTTGCGTGCCACGAGGCGGTTGGACAGTTCGATGTCCTCGCGGACCAGCGGCATGTGTCGGGCCATCTCGGGTGTCTTTACGACGTGTGCGATGTGGATTTGGGATTTGTGGAAATTGGCCAGCATGGTCACGATTGGCAGGACGTTTTCTGCTCTCCACGAGCCATCGAGCGGCACCAGCACATGCCCATACAACCCTTCGGGAGCAAGCTGCTGGTGTGTTCGCACGATTAATATGGAGGTTGGCGCATTGAAGATGATTTTTTGCGTGACACTGCTGATGCCCCATTGGCTGTAGCCGGTGTGGCCATGACTGCTCAATATGATCAGCTTGACCCCCTGGGTTTGGCTGTATTCCGTGATCGTTTCTGGGACCAGCCCTTCGAGGACCAGTTCCTGTGTTTGCAGGCCGACCTTCTTGATGCGGGAGGCGACCTGTTCAAGATAAACTCTGGCTTCCGTTTTGGCGATTTGCCAGTTCAATAAATCGAAAAGCTGTGCCGTTTCGTGCGCCTGGCCCTTATCCAGCACACGCAGCAGGGTGATTTTGGCGTTGAAGGCGTGCGCGATTGCCACGGCATGCGGCAGGACGCATTCGGCGAGTTGAGAACCATCCAATGGAACGAGGATCGAGTCAAACATGGTTCATCCCTCCGGTTTTCTTGGCAGCGGCCCGAGTTTGATCCCAGGCCAAGCACAGTGTGAGGCCGGTTTCGAACCGGCTTTTTAATGTACGAAAGGGAGTGTTTTCGGACATCTCCCTGTTAAGGCAATGTGACTAATCGAGAATGGATGCGGCGGGGCGAGGCTGGCAGACCAAGTGCGAAAAGGAATGCGTTCCTTTAGCAGTTGGCTAGACTTCTTTGTTCATTATACACTAAATTACTCCGAATGGAGCCGGCCGGCGGGTA
>Ga0302321_100004749_pt1 | contig 11814 bp, 10 predicted proteins | sample Fen_T0_1_FD_202505 | JGI IMG/M metagenome (GOLD analysis project Ga0302321, IMG submission 202505) | Peat permafrost microbial communities from Stordalen Mire near Abisko, Sweden - Fen_T0_1 | ecosystem: Environmental > Terrestrial > Soil > Wetlands > Permafrost | place: Sweden: Abisko...
GAAGCTCCTTTTCGAGACGCGCGTCTTCCTCGGGTGTCGCTCCGCGCGGGCGGGTGCCAGCGATCGGCCGCGTCTCGACGCGCCGGCCTTCGACGCGCACGAGGATCTCGGGCGACGAGCCGGCCACGGCCGTGTCGCCGTCCTTGAGGAAGTACATGTACGGCGACGGGTTCACCATGCGCAGCGCACGGTAGACCGTGAACGGGTCGCAACCGCACTCGACGTGCATCTGACGCGAGAGCACGACCTGGAAGATGTCGCCGATGCCGATGTACTCCTTGGCGCGAGCCACCGCAGCGCGGAAGGAGGCCCCGTCGCCGAAGCTCGGGAGCGGAGCGGCCGGCCGCGCGGGCCCACTGCGGCGGCGCGCCAAGGCACTTCCCGCGGTTAGGTCTTGCTCGAGTGCCTCCAGGATCTCCTGGCCGCGATCGAACGCCGCGCGTTGGCCAGGCTCGACGTTCGCTATCAACACGAGTCGCTGCAGCACGTGATCGAAGGCGACGATCGATCGGTAGAAGGAGAAGGCGGCGATCGGGACCCTGGTCGGCTCGTGGCGATTCGGGATGCGCTCGAAGAGGCGGATGGCATCGTAGCTCAGGTAGCCCACTGCGCCGCCCGTGAAGCGCGGCAGGCCCTCGACCTCTACGTTCGATCGTCCCAAGCGTTGGCGAAGCGCGGCGAGCGGCGCCTCGGAGACCAAACGTGTGCCCTCGCCATCTCTGACCACGACGCCTTCGCTGCGCACCTCGAGGCTGGCCACCGGGTCGCGACCGAGGAACGAGTAGCGCGCGATGCGCTCGCCGCCGACCACGCTCTCGAGTAGGAAGGCGCGCGCCGAACGCGACTGAATGCCGAGAAAGGCGGACACCGGCGTCAGGAGATCGGCCGCGATCTCGCGGAACACAGGCACGAGCCCGCCGCCTTCGGACAGCCGCTCATATTGCTCGAAGCTCAAGCGCCGCATCAGCGTTTCTCTCGCCGCCGCTTGAGCTCCTCGAGCACCTGAGCCAGCGACACGCCACGCTGCTTGAGCACCACGGCGACGTGATAGACCAGATCCGCTGCCTCGGCCACTATGCGCTGGCCGTCTTCGCCGCGCGCCGCAGCCACGAACTCGCCGGCCTCTTCGCCGACTTTGGCGAGCGTCGCATCGAGTCCGGCTCCCAGCAGACGCGCAGTGTACGAGCCGGCCGGCCGTGCCGCGGCCCGCGCCGAGATCACGGCATCGAGCGCTGCGGCGGCGCCAGCGGCCGTGGCCGTGGTCTCGCCGAAACACGTGCGCGCGTTCGTGTGACAGGTTGGCCCGGCCGGGTCTGCCACGACCAGCAGACAGTCGCGATCGCAGTCCGTACGGACTTCGCGCACGCGCAGCACGTTGCCTGAGCTCTCGCCCTTCTTCCACAGCTTGCCGCGGCTGCGGCTCCAGAAGTGCGCGATGGCGGTCTCACCCGTCAATCGTACGGCTTCGGCGTTCGCAAAGGCGACCATGAGGATATCGCCGCTGGCGAAATCCTGGACCACCGTTGGAATCAGGCCGCTCGCGTCGTACTTGAGGTTGTCGGGCATTGGGATGGACATGATTCCTCTACAACCTGACTGCGACGCCCGCGCGGTGCAGCGCGGTCTTGGCGTCAGGGATTCGTATCTCACCGAAATGAAAGATCGACGCGGCCAGGGCCGCGCTGGCCTCGCCCTGCGTTAACACCTCGACCATATGCGGAACGTTGCCGCAGCCGCCTGACGCAATGACCGGGATGCGCACGGTGCGCACAACAGCTCGCGTCAGGGCCACGTCGAAGCCGTCCTTGGTGCCGTCCTTGTCCATACTCGTCAGCAGAATCTCACCAGCGCCGCGCGCCTCGCCGTCCCGCGCCCACTCGAGCGCATCGATGCCCGTCGGAGTGCGGCCGCCGCGCACATAGACCTCCCAGCCACCATTCGGCCGTGAACGCGCATCGATGGCCAGGACGGTCGCCTGCGAGCCGAAGCGCCGCGAAATGCGGGTCAGTACCTCAGGATCGCGCACGGCAGCCGTGTTGACTGCGACTTTGTCCGCACCGGCGCGCAGTAGCTCTTCGGCATCGGCCACCGAGCGCACCCCGCCGCCGACCGTGAACGGGAGAAAGACCGCATCGGCCACGCGACGCACCATGTCGAGCACGATCGGCCGCGCGTCGGAGCTGGCCGTGATGTCGAGGAACACGAGCTCGTCTGCGCCTTCGGTGTCGTAGCGCACCGCGCACTCGACCGGGTCGCCCGCATCGCGCAGCGACACGAACTGCACGCCCTTGACCACGCGGCCGCGGTCCACGTCAAGGCACGGGATCAGGCGCTTAGCGAGCATCGGCCATTCCTCCGGCGATGCTGACCAGGGCCTCAGGGAGCGTGAAGCGGTGCTCGTAGAGGGCCTTGCCAACGATGGCCTCGTCAATGCCGTCGGCCAGACGAGCGGCCAGACGCGTCAAGTCCGTGAGTGCCGAGACGCCGCCTGCTGCGGTCACGCGCACGCAAGCCGCGCGGGCGACTTCGGCCGTGGCGTCGACGTTCGGACCCGTGAGCATCCCGTCGCGTGAAACGTCGGTGTACTGGATGCGCACTACGCCCCAACTGGCGATCCGCCGCGCGACCTCGACCGCATCTTCGTTGGTCACCCGCTGCCAACCCCGCGTCGCGACCTTGCCGTCGCGCGCGTCGAGCGCCACGGCCACGGCAGCGCCGAAGCGGCTCACGGCCTCCTCAACAATCGCAGGGTTCTCGAGCGCCGCCGTGCCGAAAATGACCCGGTCGGCGCCGCGCGCGATGTAGCGCGAGGCGCCCTCAACCGTGCGGATGCCACCGCCGACTTCGATCGGGATGCGCACGGCATCGATGATCGCGGCGACCACGTCTGGTTGCGGCCGACCATCGATCGCGCCGTCGAGGTCCACGACATGAATGCGCTCGGCCCCTTGCGCCTCGAACTCGCGCGCTACGGCTGCGGGGTCAGAGGAGTAGCGCGTCTCATCCTCGGGCCGACCTTCTTTGAGACGCACGACCCGGCCACCGCGCAGGTCGATCGCCGGAACGACGACGAAGGCGCTCACGCGGCCCTCCCCGACGTGTGCGTGGCGACTAGGCGTACGAAGTTCTCCACCATGCGTAACCCAACGGCCTGGCTCTTCTCTGGATGGAATTGAACGCCGAGCACATTGCCGCGGCCAACCACGGCGGCGAAGTCATGGCCGTAGTCACTGGTCGCGAGCACGTCGCCAGGCTCCTTGGGCTCGCAGAAGTACGAGTGCACGAAATAGACGTACGAACCCGGCGCGAGCCCATCGAATAGTGGGTGCGGTCTGGGGAAGGAAAGGCTGTTCCAGCCCATGTGCGGCACCACGAGCGAATCGTCGAAACGCCGCACGCGGCCTGGTAGGAGACCGAGGCCGGCGTGACGGCCATGCTCCTCGCTTTCCTCGAACAGCAGCTGCATGCCGATGCAGATCCCGAGCAAGGGCGTGCCGGTCCGGGCCACGTCGATCAGGACGTCGACCAGCCCGCGTGAGCGCAACTCGTCCATAGAGGCCGCAAAGGCGCCGTCGCCTGGCAGAACGAGCGCCTCCGCGGCTGCCAGCGCCGCTGGGTCTCCCGTCAGCACAGTCTCTGCCCCGGCATGGCGAAACCCTTTGGTCACGCTGCCGAGGTTGCCGATGCCGTAGTCAACGATGGCGATCATTGTGTGGGCGCTGCCACCTTTCTCTCTAGAGCACGCCTTTGGTGCTAGGGACGCCATTCGAGCGCGGATCGAGGGCCACCGCAATGCCGAGCGCCCGTGCCAAGGCCTTGAAGAGCGCCTCGGCGATGTGATGACCGTTGCGCCCGCGAATGAGATCGGCGTGCAGGTTGAGCCGCCCATGGTCGGCGAACGCCCGCAGGAAGTCCTCGATCAGCTCGCTCGGGAGCGCGCCGATCTGCGCCACCGGAAGCGCAACCTCATAGCTCAGGTACGGACGACCCGAGAGATCGACCACGCAGCGCACCAACGCCTCGTCCAGCGGCACGTAGGCATGGCCAAAGCGCGTAATACCGCGCTTCTCACCCAGGGCCTGGTTGAACGCGTCGCCCAAGACAATCGCCACATCCTCGACGCTGTGGTGCGGGTCGATCTGAAGATCGCCTTTGCACGCGATCTTGAGATCGAAGCGCGCGTGCGTCGCCAATGCCGTGAGCATGTGGTCGAGGAAGCCGACGCCGGTCGAGATCTCCGCGACGCCGTGGCCGTCCAGATCGAGAAACAACTGGACGTCCGTCTCCCGCGTCTTTCTGCGCAACACTGCACGCCGGCCAGCGACGGGTTTCGGGGTCGTGGTTCTGCGTTCCTTCTCTTTCGTTGGCATGGGACCTCCTCTAAGCCAAAGTTTCGCTGAGGGCAGCGAGCAGGCTCTCGTTCTCTTGTTCCGTGCCGACGCTCACGCGCAGGCAGCGCGAGAGCCGTGGATACGAAGTCACGTCGCGCACGAGGATGCCACGTCGGTAAAGGGCTTCGAAGACGACCTTGGGCTCGCGCTCGGCGAGCTCGATCAGCAGGAAGTTGGCGCGCGACGGATAGACGCGCAGTCCCGGCAGTGCCTGGAGCTGCGCGTAGAGCGCGTCGCGCAGGCGCACAAGGCGCGTGACGCCGGCCTGAAGCACCGCCGGCTCGCGCAGGGCGGCCAGCGCTGCACTCTGCGTGAAGAAGTTCACGTTGTAGGGCAGGCGTCCTTTGTTGACCTCACGCACGAGGTCCGGCGAGGCCAGCAGGTAGCCGAGTCTGAGCCCGGCCATTCCGATTGCCTTGGAGAACGTGCGCAACACGATCAGATTCGCGTGGCGCGCGAGCAGCGGCACAGCGCTCACACCGGCGAACTCGTGGTAGGCCTCGTCGATGACGACCAGGCCATCGCCGTCAAGGCAAAGTCGTTCGATCGCGTCCATCGGGAGCACGCCGCCGGTCGGGTTGTTTGGCGTGCAGACGATCGTCAGAGCCGCGGACGCCTCTCGGCGGGCGCTTAGTAGCGTATCGACGTCGTACTCGAGCTCGGGTCCGAGGCCCACGCGGACGGCTTCGCCGCCCAGCAGGTTCGTCATCAAGGCATAGAGCGTGAACGTCGGCTCCGGGATGACCACGCGCGTGCCCGCACCTACGGTGACGAGCATCAGGGCCTCGATCATCTCGTTCGAACCGTTGCCCGCAAGGATTCCGTCGGCCCGCCAGCCCGAGTGTCGCGCCAAGGCCTCGATCAGCTCGTGCGGATCGAAGTCCGGGTAGCGCCCCCATGGCCGGGTCAAGGCCGCGTCGAGGACGTGCCGCTTGAGCGCCTGTGGCAGCTCGTAGGGGTTCTCGTTCTGATCGATCTTGACCTGCGCCGGTCGCGGGGTGAGCGTGTAGGCCCTGAGCGCGCGCACGGCAGGCTTCACGTGACGCAACGGGTCGCGCGTAGGCGCGCTCGCCTTGATGGACGTCTCCGGGCTCATCCTGCGAACCTCGTCAGTACGCTCTCGGCATGCGCGCGGAAGCCTTCGGCGCGGGCGACCGTGACTACGTCCTGGGCGATGCGACCCAGCCCCTTCTCGCTGAGACAGACGACGCTCTGGCGTCGCAGAAAGTCGCGCACGCTGAGCGGCGAGGACACGCGCGCCGCGCCGCCGGTCGGCAGGACGTGATTGGGGCCGACCCCGTAGTCACCAACGGCAACGGGCGTGTGTGCGCCGACAAAGACCGCGCCGGCCACGATGCGCCTTGCAAGCGCTGCCGCGCCGCGCGTCTGCACTTCGACGTGCTCTGGCGCCAGATCGTTCACGACCTCAACACCCTGCTCGCGGCTCTTCACCAGCACGATGGCCCCGTTGCGCGCGAGCGCTCGGCGTGTCGTGCCCGGGTTGGCCGCTGCGGCAACTCCGGATTCGACAAGGCGCGCGACCTCACTCGCGAGAGCACGCGAAGGAGTGACGAGCACGACGGTCTCGTCGCCGGTGCCATGCTCGGCCTGGGCAAGCAGGTCGACCGCCACCCAGCCAGCATCGGCCGTCTCGTCCGCCAGGATGACGACCTCGCTCGGCCCAGCGTCTTGATCGATTTCGACGATGCCGCGCACTTGGCGCTTGGCCTCCGCGACATACGCGTTGCCTGGCCCGACGATCTTGGCAACAGGCTCGACCGTGCCCGTTCCGTAGGCCAGCGCTGCCACGGCCTGGGCCCCCCCCACGCGATAGACGCAGTCTTGGAGGCCGACGATCGTGAGCGCAGCTGCCAACGCCGGGTTCTGCTCGAGCGCGCGGGGCGGCGTGACCACGGCGATGCGCGGCACGCCTGCGACACGCGCAGGGACCGCGTTCATCAGGACTGACGAAGGATAGGCACCTGCGCCGCCGGGCACGTACAGCCCGACAGAATCGATCGGCCGGACGACCTCGGCCATCCAGGAGCCAAAGCCGAGCTCGACCTTGAAGCCACGCTCGAGCTGCCGGCGGTGGTAACTCTCGATGCGGCGCGCCATGGCCCTAAGCGCAGCGACGAGTCTTGCGTCGGCGCGCCGCGCGGTCGCGCTGATCTCGGCGGCTGGGACGCGCAGGGCGCGGGCTGTGAGGCGCACCCGGTCAAAGCGCGCTGTCAGGCGCACCAGGGCCGCATCGCCCCCGCGGCGCACGTCGCTTAGGATGCGGGCGACCGCATCACGCACGCCGGCGCGCGGTGCCGCGCCGCGCGTGAGCGCGGCTCTGTACCTCTTCCACTCTGCGCTGCCGTACGACATGAGCCTCATGGTCGTCTCCCTAGCTACCGATGTACTGCGCGTAGAGGGCACGGGCGCGCGCCGCGTCTGCCACGCCCTTCACGATCGCGCGACCATCTGCAAAGACCGCCATGCTCGCTTCCGGTGTCTCGAAGCGCAACAGGTATTCGTTCGCGCGCACCTTCGCCACAGCGGCCAGGCGCAGGGCCAGCGCGGCCAGATCAAGGCCGGCGGCGCTCGCGGGCTGCACTTGCACGGCGTCGCGACCACAGAGCAGCTCGGCCGCTCCGGCCACGCGCTCGGCGAACTCGTAGCGTCCCTCCCGACAAGCAGGGCAACTCGGGGTGCGGCCGCTCAAATCGAAGACGTCGAACGTGCCCTTCCAGAGATCGATTGCGACAACGCCAGGCAGGAGCGCTCCGGTCTGCCCTGCCAGGATCTTGAGCGCCTCGGCAGCCTGGATGCCGGCCACGACGCGCGCGATCGGCGCGATCACGCCGACCGTGTCACAGGTCGGCGACGAGCCCGGCGCGGGCAGGTCCTCGAGCACACAACGTAGACAGGGGCTGATGCGCGGCCGGATAGCAAGCGCCAGCCCATACGCGCCCACGCAAGCCCCGTAGATCCAGGGAATGCCGGCAGCCAGGCAGACGTCGTTGATGAGAAAACGCGTCTCGAAGTTATCCGTGCCGTCAAGGACGACCTGCGCTCCCTCGATCAGGGCTGCTGCATTGCGTGCGTCGACGTCTGTGACGACGCCCGTGACGGTCACGTCCGGATTCAGCCGACGCAGGTGGCGCTCGGCCGCCACGGCCTTGGGCAGGGCCTCGTCGGCGTCGCTTTGTTCGAAGAGGGCCTGGCGCTGAAGGTTCGACTCCTCTACGAAATCGCGGTCGATGATCGTCAGGTCGCCCACCCCGGCGCGGGCCATCATCTCGGCCAAGGATGAACCGAGCGCGCCGCAGCCGACGATAACGACGCGGGAGGAAAGCAAACGACGCTGCCCCTCGGCACCGATCCCGGCGAAGAGCTCCTGGCGCGAGTAGCGGCTCATGCGCCACCCCCCAGCGCGCCTTGGAGCGCTGCGCGCATCTCGCCCACAGGCGCCGCTTGGCCGGTCCAGGTCTCGAACTGCGCCACGGCCTGGCCGAGCAGCATCTCTCCGCCCTCGATCGCCACGCAGGCGCGTTGACGCGCCTCTCTGAGAAGCGGCGTCTCGCGCGGCAAGGCCACCATGTCGAGCACAACCCCGCCGCGGTGCAGCGTTTCGGCGGGCACTGGTAGAACGCCGGGCGCGACGCTAGAACCGGCAGGCGTCGCGTTGATCAGGATCTCCCACTCACAGCTGGCAAAGGCTGCCAGATCGGCAGAGGCGCAGCCCATTTCCTTTGCCAGATTGCGCGCCTGCTCAGGACGGCGAGAGAGAACGGTCACCACAGCGCCACGGCGCAGCAGGGTACCGACCGCTGCGCGCGCTGCGCCGCCAGCGCCGACGATCGCCACGCGCTTGCCGTCTGGATCGATGCGCGGCGTGAGCGCGGCGAGCAGGCCCAGGCCGTCGGTGCTCGTGCCGCACAGACGCCCGTCGCGCACCGTCACCGTGTTGACGCTGCCGAACGCGCGGGCCCTGTCGTCGACCTCGTGCAAGCGCGCTACGATCTCGTTCTTGTAGGGCCGCGTCACGCTGAACCCAGCCAGGCGCAGCCCCGGAAGCGCCGCAAGGAATGAATCGACCGAGTCTGCCTCGATCGGCACCTGCACGGCGTTGATGCGGGCCGCGGCAAACGCGGCGTTGTGCAACACGGGAGAGAGGGAGTTGGCCACGTCGCGGCCCACAAGCCCATAGACCTTTGTGCCTGGGCCGATCTCTCGCGCGCGGAAGATCTTCGCCATTCGCGCGGCCGGGATCTGGCCCGGTGCTGCCTCAGCGCCGTCAGCAGCGGCCGCAAACGTGAACGGCACGCCGGAGCGGCCGCCGAGCAGCCGCGAGGGCAGGCCGAGCGAGCCCATCGCGATCGGGATCAGCGGAATCCCGCCGCACTCGGCCACGCTCTGAGCGAACGCCATGAGCCGCCCGACTTCGGCAAGCGTGCGCGGTCGAGCCGCGATCTTGGCGATATCCGCGCCGCGCTCGCGCATCTGAGCCATGAGGCCTGAGAGGTCGTCGGGCATGCCGTCGAGCGCGTGGTACGAAACGATCAGCCCGCGGCCGGACTTCTCCACCATCACCTCCGTGAAGTCGCTGCGCAGGTTGACGTCAACGTAGTCAAAGCCGCGCTTGACGGCCTCGAGCAGCCGCAGGCGGCGATTCGCGTCGTCGTCCGGCCACTGGCCGCCCTCTGAGCGCGGTAGACAGGTGAAGACCAGTGGCCGCGTGCGGGCGCGCAGGATCGTCAGCATGTCGAGATCAGAGATCAGATCGGCGCGGATCTCGAAAAGGTCCGCGAGCGGAGCGAGGTCGATCAGGCGGTCGACGATCTCGAGCGTCGTCTTTTCCGTCAGACTGATGCAGATCCGCATCGCTGCCCCAAAACTAAGAAAGCCTCTTCAGGATTCCCTGAAGAGGCTTGCTCTCCTTGCTCTCGATCTCTCCAGGAAACCCGCTCCGCCTCGCGGCCGGGCCTCCCGGCCCGCCGCTATTGATGGCGGTGATAGAAATAGAAGATTCCACGCCAATGGAACACGCCCCTCGCGCGGCGTACCGTGGCGTCCGTTGCTCGCAGGAGTTCCATATCCCAGCTCGAGCTTCTGATGCTACGAAATGCCCGCGCGCCTGTCAAGCCTCGCGACTTCCGGGTGCGCGCTCGTGGTGCTCGTAGTACAGTCACGGGGACTAGCAAGAGGTGGGGGATGACGAAGGCGGGCCAGGACTACAAGCAGCAGAACCATGAGCAGCGCGAGCGGCTGGCGAGCCTCGGCGCACGGCTGAGCGCGGCACAGTGGAGCGCGCGACTACCGAATGGCTGGACCGTCGCTGCGCTGTTTGGCCACTTGGGCTTCTGGGATCGCATGGCCCTGGCGCTGGTCGAGCGCTACGAGCGCGAAGGCGTCGCGCCGGAGAAGAGCAACTTCCACCTGCTGAATGGCGTCCTGGCCGGACTGTTCGAGCGAATGACTCCCGAGCAGTGCCTCGCGTGGGCAGTGGACGCTGCCGAGGCTCTGGACGCGCGTATCGCTGCGCTGCCTCCCGCACTGGTTGCCGAGATCATCGAGAAGGACAGCGAGCGCCGCATCCACCGCCACGTCCACCGCCGCAACCACCTCGACAGGGTCGAGGACTGGCTGCGCTCGTCCTCGCGCTGAGGCCGGGTCCGGGCCCGTCTCGTCACCACCCCGACTAGGACGGCCGCGCGTCGACTTGTCGCGTGAAGGTGAACGTCTCTCCCTCCGGCCGAACGACGACGTGATCGCCCTCGCCAAAGTGACCCGCCAGGACCTCGACAGCGAGCGGGTTCTCGATCATGCGCTGGATCGTGCGCTTGAGCGGCCGCGCGCCGAACGCCGGGTCGTAGCCCAGCTCCGCGAGCTTTGCGCTTGCCTCAGTCGAAAGCTCGAGCGAGATCTTGCGCTCAGAGAGGCGCTTCCTGAGATCTTCGACCTGGATGTCGACGATCTTGCGGATTTCCTCGCGCCCAAGCGCCTTGAACGTGACGATCTCGTCGATTCGGTTCAAGAACTCCGGCCGGAAGGTGCGCCGGAGCGCGTCCATCAGTTTGCCTTTGAGCCGCGCGGCGTCCTCGTCTTGGGCCATCTCCTGGATCAGGTCAGAGGCCACGTTCGACGTCATGATCAGGACCGTGTTGCGAAAGTCGACGGTGCGCCCCTTCCCATCGGTGAGGCGACCATCGTCCAGGACCTGCAGCAAAATGTTGAAGACGTCCGGATGCGCCTTCTCGATCTCGTCGAAGAGCAGCACGGCGTACGGTCGACGCCGTATCGCTTCGGTGAGCTGGCCGCCTTCGTCGTAGCCAACGTACCCCGGCGGCGCGCCGATCAAGCGCGCAACCGCATGCTTCTCCATGTACTCCGACATGTCGAGCCGCACCATGGCGTGCTCGTCGTCGAACAAGAATGCCGCGAGGGCCCGCGCTAGCTCGGTCTTGCCCACGCCTGTCGGTCCCATGAACAGGAAGGAGCCCACCGGCCGTTTGGGGTCTCCAAGCCCTGCTCGCGAGCGGCGCACCGCATTGGCGACCAAGAGCAGGGCCTCGTCCTGTCCCACAACCCGCGTGCGCAGGCGGTCTTCCATGCGAATGAGACGGTCGACCTCGCTCTCGAGCATGCGTGTGACCGGTATGCCGGTCCACTTGGCCACGACCTCGGCCACGTCCTCAGCGTCGACCTCTTCTTTGAGCATGCGCTGAGTCTTCTGCAGGACTGCCAGCTTCTCGTTCTCTGCCGCCAGGTCCTTCTCGAACGCGGGCAGGGCGCCGTAGCGCAGCTCAGCGGCTCGGCCCAGGTCGCCGGCTTGGGTCGCGCGCTCAGCCTCGAAGCGCGTCTTCTCGATCTGCTCCTTCGAGGCGCGGATCTTGCCTATGGCCGCCTTCTCCTGTTGCCAGTGCGCCTTCATGCCTGCCGACTGCTCTTTCAGATCGGCAAGCTCGCGCTCGATCTTGTCGAGCCGCTCGCGCGAGGCTTTGTCCTTCTCCTTCGACAGCGCCTGGCGCTCGATCTCGAGCTGCACGATCTTGCGCTCGACTTCGTCAATCTCGGTCGGTAAGCTGTCGATCTCGATGCGTAGATGCGAGGCCGCCTCGTCCACTAGGTCGATGGCCTTGTCCGGCAGGAAGCGGTCCGCGATGTAGCGATTGGAAAGCGTCGCAGCAGCAACGAGCGCCGAATCCTGGATGCGCACGCCGTGGTGCACCTCGTAGCGCTCCTTGAGGCCGCGCAGGATCGCGATCGTGCCAGCCACGTCCGGTTCGCCGACGTAGACGGGCTGGAAGCGGCGCTCCAGGGCTGCGTCCTTCTCGATGTATTTCTTGTACTCGTTGAGCGTGGTCGCACCGACGCAGCGCAGCTCTCCGCGGGCGAGCGCAGGCTTGAGCATGTTCGAGGCGTCCATGGCGCC
>Ga0302321_100004752_pt1 | contig 11813 bp, 10 predicted proteins | sample Fen_T0_1_FD_202505 | JGI IMG/M metagenome (GOLD analysis project Ga0302321, IMG submission 202505) | Peat permafrost microbial communities from Stordalen Mire near Abisko, Sweden - Fen_T0_1 | ecosystem: Environmental > Terrestrial > Soil > Wetlands > Permafrost | place: Sweden: Abisko...
GGCCGGATCGCGCCAGCGCCGCTCGCCGCCCTGCTTGGGATCGGGCTCGCCGACCTCGCCGCTGCTCTTGGGCGCGCCGCCGCGCGTGGGCGAGCCGACCGTCGCGGCCAGGGTCGCGCGCAGCTCCCCAACGGTGTTCCAGTAGTCGGTGGCCGCCTCGGCCCGGTCGGCGCCGGCGACCTCCTCGTCCGGATCGGCCTTCTTGTCGGACTGCGCCATCTCGGCAATGGCCGCCACGTCGCCGGTCACCCGGACCCTGCAGGTCCCCGCCGCCTGGGCCCAGACCGGCATTCCGGCGAGCATCGCCGCCAACCCCCATGCCGCTCGTTGGATCCTGTCCATCTCGACTCTCCCATCAGTGGGAATGCGGTGAATGCGGGGAACGCGCGGCGGGGCGGCGGGAGGTGCACCCGGGGATCGTTCGCCCCGGCTGAAGTCCCGTCCGTTCCGGCGGAGCCTGACGGTAACAGCCCAGGGAATGGCCGGCAACCGGGAAACGGCGGTGTTTAGGGAGCGGCCCAGCCCCGCCCGCGGTCCGATCCGACCGGAACGCTCGCCACGGAGCGAGCCGCTCACCTGCGCCGCAGCCGGCGCTCGAGCCACATCCCGACGCCGACCAGCGACCCTCCCACCAGCAGGAGGTGGAGCCACCATGCTCCGGCAGACCGCACCACCACGAACTGAAAGTAGAAGGTGTAGGCGTCGATGATCAGGAAGGTCAGGCCGTATCCGCGCAGCACCGACTGCCCCAAGGTCCCCGCGAACCAGACGCAGGCCACGCAGACCACGGCCCAGAGCAGGCTGAACGCGATGCGCTGCCCCTCGTTCCCCTCCCAGCGGATCTGGTCCTCGAAGTAGCCGAAGACCGCCAGGAACCAGAGCGCGATCTGGATCACCAGCATGCCCAAATGCGCGTAGACCCGCGAGAACGACTGGAGAGCGCCGCGCAGGTACGTTGCGTGAAGCCAGGCGACCCCCAGGAACCCCAGGCCGGCGAAGATGAACCGGACGGGGTAGTTCATGCTCAGCCAGTAGGCTCCCCACCCGGAGACGTAGCCGGTCTCGCCGCCAAAGAAGACGAAGAAGCAGATCCCGGCATGGATGAGCACCAGCCGGTTCGACAGTAGATAAGCCATCGCGGCGAGCAGGGCGGCCTGCACGCCGACCAGGGCGGGCCAGTTCTTGGACCCGCTGGAGAAGTCGATTGCCAGCACGACCGTCAGCCCCTGGAGCGCGAAGCCAGCGGTCATCTCCAGCGCGGCGCTGGTCCTCTCAAGCCCCTTGGCGCGCCGGAGCCAGCGCGCCAGGACCAGGAGCAGGGCGAGCGCGGCGGCGAGCCCCAGCTCCCCGAGCCGGAGGGCATCGACGCGCTCCTTGGCGAGCAGGACCAGCCCGACCCCGGCGGCGACCGCGCCCAGGATGGTGAACCACCGGACCAGCACCAGCACGTCCCAGGGCTCGGTTGGATACCGCTCGGCGATTCGCTGCACCTGGTCGGGCGCGAGGACGCCCTGCCGGGCCAGGAGGTCGAGCTCGGCGGCGATGCGGCGATTGGATCGTGCGCTCATGGCGACACCGCCCGGACGCGCTTCATGAGGAGCTCGCAGGCCACGCCGGCCGCGAAGAGCGCCAGTCCGCCTAGGAGGAAGAAGGCGCCTGGATGCAGGCGGTCCCAGAAGGACTCGAAGTAGCGGGTGTAGATGTTCAGCGCCAGCGCGGTGACCCCGAAGCCCGTGAAGAGCCCGCTGTGCAGCCGTGCGCCGGCGACGATCTGGCACACGGCGACCAGGGCCAGCGCCGCGATCCAGAGGGGCTGGGAGCCCCAGCCGTGGGGACTGTCGATGGTCAGGATGAGCAAGGACAGGTTCAGGTAGGCCAGGCCCAGCGCCTGGTAGACCTGGAAGAACCGGCCGGTCCTGGGGCGAAGGCGCAGCTCGTGCCAGACGCCGACCGAGACCACGAGCAGCGCGGCGCCGCACATCAGGCGCGGATCCTGGATGGAGAGCTCGTAGGTCGATCGGCCGACCATGGCCGTCCAGCTCCCGACCCAGTGGAAGAAGCCCAGGAGCGCCAGGACCAGGAGGAAGAGGTTTCGAAAGCGATAGGCGAGGAGTCCGACGACCGGCAGCACCGCTGTGCCGGTGATCACCACCAGCGTCTCGTCCCGGACCCCCAATTGATTGGCCGCGAGGCCGACGCCGAGGGTGGCCGAGGCGACGCCGAGGGCGAGTACGGTGCTCGACGAGGCGCCTCGCCGCGCCAGCGGATCCAGCGAGAGGAGCACGCCCCACCAGGTCAGGCCAGCCCCGACCAGGAGGAGGATCACCGCGGCCGTGGCCATGGATTGGAAGGAGGCGGCGGCGAGCCCGAGGAGCCCGAAGAAGGCCAGGAGGCCGCCCGAGATGCCGAGGTATTTGACCGCTTGACCGACACCGAAGGTCCTCGCCTGGTACCGCTCTTCGAGCAGGGCGTGGGCCTCCGGAGAGATGAGCCCATCGGTCAACCAGCCGCCGATGTCCTGCGCCAGGCGCTCTCGGACCGCGCGTGTCACCATGAGTGGCCTCCCCTCCTCGCCGACGCGGCGATTCGACAGCTATACCATCCGGCATCTCGTCGAACCAGGCGGCGCGCCGCGCGCGAAATTGCGGAACAGCCGACTCTGCCCGAAGCTGGCGGCATGACGCACTGGACCGAATCAGCAGGGCCGGCCAGCGCGGCCGTGGCTCTTTTCCGGCTCGCGGACTCTTGACGCAGGCGCCCGTCCTCCGCAACATCGGCGGACCTTGGCAAATGATCCTCTGTCGTCGCTCCGCTTCCCCGAGTACCGCTCGTTCCTCTTCGCCATGGCCGCCGTGTTCGTGGCCACCCAGGTGCAGAGCACGGTCCTGGGCTGGCAGGTGTTCCAGCTCACGCACGACCCGCTCTCGCTCGGTCTGGTGGGGCTCGCCGAGGCGATTCCGTTCCTGGCGCTGACGCTCTGGGGTGGCTGGGAGGCCGACCGCCGCGATCGGCGGGCGCTCTCGCTCTGGAGCCTTGCGGTGGTCGGGGTGTCGGGCGCGGGGCTGCTGGCGTTCAGCCTGCTCCCGCTCCGCTCGGCCGTCCCGCTCTACGCTGCGCAGGCGGTGGCAGGCTTGGGGCGCGCCTTCTTCCGCCCCGCCTCCGCGGCGCTCGCGTCGGAGCTGGTGCCGCGCGAGCAGTACCACAACGCCTCGAGTTGGCGCTCCTCGGTCTTCCACGTGGCCATGGTGGCCGGACCGGCGCTGGGCGGCGGGCTGGTGGCGCTGGGTGGATCGCGGATCGCGTACGGGGTGGTGGTGGGGCTCTCGGCGATCGGCCTGGTCCTCTTGACCACCATCCGTCCCAGGCCGCGCCCCGCCGCGCCGCAGGGTCACGTCTGGTCTGGGCTCGCCGAAGGGGTCCGCTTCGTCTTCGCGCAGCCCGTGCTGCTGGGCGCCATGAGCCTCGATCTGTTCGCGGTGCTCTTCGGCGGCGCGACCGCGCTCCTGCCGATCTTCGCCACCCAGGTGCTCAAGGTCGGCAGCTTCGGCTTCGGGATCCTGCGCGCGGCGCCCGCGATCGGCTCGGTGGCCATGTCGCTGGTGATGGCCCGGTTGAGTGAGCTGCGGCGGGCCGGCGCGGTGCTGCTCTGGGCCGTGGCGCTCTTCGGCATGACCTGGATGGTCTTCGCCGTCTCGCACTCCTACCCGCTCTCGATCGCGCTCCTCGCCATCGGCGGCGCGCTCGACAACATCTCGGTGGTGCTGCGCGGCACGCTGGTGCAGGTCTGGACGCCGCAGGAGAAGATGGGGCGGGTGGCGGCGGTGAACGGCTTCTTCATCGGGTCGTCCAACGAGCTGGGCGCGTTCGAGAGCGGGCTGACGGCGCGGCTGCTGGGGCTCATCCCGTCGGTGCTCTTGGGCGGGGCCATGACCCTCGCCACCGTCGGCCTGGTGGCCTGGCGGGTGCCGGTGCTGCGCAAGCTCGACAGGGTCCGGCCGGACGAAGACCCGGATGCCGAGGCGGCAGCCCCGTAGGGGGTGGCGGTCACACTCCGCCCCGCCCTTCGCGGGATAGCCTGGGGGCTTCCCGCCCCGAGCTCCGCGGCCGCCGGCCAGCGAGTGCGGCCGAGCTGGGTCATGGTAGTCACATTGGGTCGCTCTGCACTCGGGTACATCGGCGCGGTCGGTGCATTTTCTTACGGTGCAGGCCTTGCATCTTGGCCTCTCCCGACGAGCCGCCTACCTCACGACCAGGAGAACCCGATGAGTCGCATTGCCGCCGCGATCGCTGCCGTCTGCATCGTCGCCTCCCCCGTCCTCGCCCAGGACTTGAAGGCCAGCCTGCCGATCTTGCCGCCCCTGGTCGAGTCGAAGGACAAGGGCATCCTGGTCGACCTGGTGAAGGCGATCGGCAAGGAGTACACGGAAGGCAAAATAGAGATAGAGACCTTCCCGTTCGCCAGGGCCCTCGCCAACGTCGAGTCGGGCGAGGCGGACTTCGAGATGCCGCTGCTGATGAATCCGAACGCGAAGGAGAGCAGCCTGAAGTTTCGCTACTCGAGCACCAAGATTTTCGATGTCGTGTTCGTCCTGTACGCGAACAAGAACAACCCAGATATCAATCCGCAGAACCTCGCCAAGTACAAGATCGACACCGATCCGGGCCATGTCGATTTCTTCGACTTCAAGGTCTACGGGAATGCCAGCATCGAGTCGGGACTGCAAAAGGTCGATCTCGGGAGAATCGACGGATGGGTCTTCGCCATGGTCGAGTCGGACGCGGTCCTGAAGCGTCTTGGCCTGAAGAACATCAAGCGGATGAAGTACCGGCAGTTCGAGGTCAGGATGGTGCTGCCGAAGGGGAGCAAGGGGGATCAGATCGACAAGGTGCTCAGTACGGCCATCGCCAAGCTCAAGACGAGCGGAAAATACGACGAGATCATGGGCCCGCTCCTCAACCAGAAGTTCGAAGAATGGCGATGATGCGGAAGTCGATGGTCCCTCACCCCCGCGGCACGGGCCTCCCGGCCTCGGCCACCAGCTTCACCGCCGACCCTTCGCCCAGGCGGATCCCGTCGCCCCTGGGCTCGGTGCCGATCACCTCGACCACGTCGCCCCGCGCCAGCGCCTCGAAGCGCTGGTTCTCCGGCGCCACGTGCTTCTCTTGCAGTGACAGCCCCATCCGGCCCTCGGGCCCGCACCCCATGTACCGGAGCCGGCCCTTGCCAGCGAGCGGCTCCGACACGATCCGGAAGAGCCTCCCGCCCGGCTCCAGCGGCGGCGGCTCCGCCCAGAGCTCCCCGGGCGGCGCCAGCACCAGGGTGCTCATCTTGATCGCCTCCTTGCGCAGCCCGGCCGCGGCCCCGATCTCCGCCACCAGCAGCGGCGGATCGATGGGCCGCTCCGCGTGACACCAGTCGGTCTCGCGGACCAGCGCGGGACAGGCGCCGCGAAACAAGCACGGCGACCGCACCGCCACCCCGCGCGCCACGAGCAGGTCCCGCACTTGAAGCAACGCGCGCGACGTGTCCCGCAGGGCCGGCTCGATCACCAACAGCGAACCCCCGGGCGCGAGCAGCCCGGCCGCCTCCTCGAGCAGCGCGGCCCGGCGCGCCACCTCGTCGCCTCCTTGGAACAGCTCGTTGAGCAGGTGCCCCAAGATCACCACCTCGAACCGCCGGCCCCCGGCCAGCTCTGAGAGGGGGCGCTGCTTGGTCGGGTTCCAGTCCCGCGCCGCCACGTGGAGCCGGGTCTCGTTCGCCAGCGTGCGCACCGTGGCCAGCGCTCGCGCAGAGCGATCGGCCGAGAGCGCCTCCTCCGCCCCGTGGTCCAGTGCGGCGAAGGTCATGGGGCCGGGGCCGCAGCCGAGATCGAGCACCGACCGCGGCGGCCGGGGCAGCTCGCCCAGCACCGAGCGGGCCTGGAGGTACGAGATGGGCCAGTAGAAGAGCAGATAGGCGCCGAGAAGCTTCTCGTCCTCAAGGTAGCGGGCGCCGACCATCTTCCGCTCGCGCGTCAGCCCGCGCGACAGCCGCTCCACCGCGCCGGCCACCTCGCGCAGCTCGTCGGGCGCCAGCCGATCTGGCAACGGCCGCCCGCCGCGAGGACGGCGGACCGCGCGCCAGCAGCCGAGCAGCCGGGGAATCCACCGGTTCAGGTCAGAGGCCGGAGTCTGCACCCGTCCCTTCTAACCCACCCCGCGCCGGAAGCGCAGCGGTTTGCCGCTTCCGCCCGTCAGCTCGTGCCGGGAATCCGGAACTCTCCGCGGGCCACCACCACCCCGCCCCCGCCCACTGCGACCCGCACCGGCTGCTCGCTGGTTCCATCCACCTGCGCCCAGAGCCGGGAGGGGCGCTGCAGCTCCTCTCCCTGAGAGAGCTCGATCTGCTCGCCGAAGGCGATCCGGCCGTGCCGCGCCAGGTGCAGCGCCAGCGGCCCGGCCGCCGAGCCGGTCGCCGGATCCTCGTTCACGCCGAGTCCTGGGCCGAACATGCGCGTCTTCCAGCGCAGGCCCGCGCCGGCGAAGCAGCTCACCCCGATCGGCCCCAGCCGCCCCAGCGCGGCCAGGTCGGGCTGGAGCGCCGCCACCTGCGCCTCGGTACGGAGCGCCACCAGCACGTGCCGGATCCCGTTGTCGTAGAGCGCGATGGGCAGCTCGGCCCCGTCCACCCCCAGCGCCGCCAGGAGCGGCTTCGCGTCGGGCCAGAGCGCCACCGACGGGATGGGCTGATCCATCCAGCCGGCCACCGGCCGGACCCCCTCCCGCTCGATCCGGACCGGCACCAGCCCGGCGCCGGTCTCCAGCCGGAGCTCGGGCAGATGGACGCCGGCCGCCAGCACCAGCGCGGCTCCGAGCGTCGGATGCCCGGCGAAGGGCACCTCGCGGGCCGGCGTAAAGATCCGGATCCGGGCGTTCCCACCCTCCGCGGCCGGGAGCACGAAGACCGTCTCCGAGTAGTTGATCTCCCGCGCCAGCGGCTGGAGGAGCCGCTCCGGGATCCGGCGAGCGTCGGTGAAGACCGCCAGCGGGTTGCCGGTCAGCGGACTTTCGGTGAAGACGTCAATGACTGTGTAGCGGGAGCTCATGGCAGGGCAGTCTTGTAACGCGCTGCAGCCCCCGCGAACAGCTCCCGCTCCCAACCGCCTTGGGGCTCTCGCCGGATCGGCGCGAGCTGCGACGCACGTGCCGGACGGCGAGGGGCCCGGCGAGGGCCAGGGCCGCGGCGATGAAGGCCATCCCCGCCGCCTGCATCCCCTTGGGCCGCTCCCCCAGCTCGAGACAGCTCGACGCGAGCGCGATGACGGGCGCGAGGAGGATGGTCAGCGCCGCTAAGCTGGCCGAGAGCCGCCGCAGCAGGAGGTTCCAGAGCAGCCAGGCGAAGGCCGTGGCCGGGAGGACCTCCCAGATCACCGCGAAGACCAGGTATGGGTTCCACTGCGCCGGACGACCCGGGACGCAGAGCGAGAGACCCAGCACGGCCAATCCACCGAAGAGCATCTGCCAGGCGGTCAGGGCCATCGGATCGACGCGCCGGCGCACCAGCAGCCAGCGCGTCAGGACCGTCCCGGCCGCCCACGAGATCCCCGAGGACGTGGCCAGTGCCACCGAGGCCAGGTTGTCGGAGGAGCCCGAGCTGGCCGTGAGCACGAGGACCATCCCGGTCACCGCCGCCGCGATGGCCACGATCTGATAGCGCGTCGGCCGCTCGCCCAGGAAAGGCCAGGCCAGGACCGTCACCCAGAGCGGCATGGTGAAGGTCAGCAGCGCGCAGGTCCCAGCCGCGCCCAGCCGAAGGGCCCAGAGCCCCAGGGCCGCGTTGACGCCAGTCTGGAGGACGCCGCTCAGGATCACTGGCAGGAACGGCCGGACCTCGATCGTCCGGCCCGACAAGCGCAGGAAACCGAACAGGATCAGGGCCGCTGGGATGTACCTCCAGGTGGCAAACTCGAAAGGGCTCATGAACACCATGGCCCTCTTCATCACCACCCAGTTGTACCCCCAGATCGCGGGTACCAGGACCATTGAGAGGACGACCAGCACGGTTCCCGAGAGGCCGCGATTGGCCGTGCGGGAAGGCGGAGCGATGCTCTGGACGGACGAATCCCGTCCCGGCGCGAGCGCGCCTGCGGAAGTTTGGGGGCACATGATTGGGGCGCACCATCACACAGTGTAGGCGTTCACCGCAAGAGGGATTTCACTCGCGGCAGTACCCGCGCGGAAAGTGCATTCAGAACGGGCGCTTTTCGGCGCCATCCGGCCACGTTTTCCACGCACCGGCGAATACTGCCAAAGTCGCTTCGGATCCGCCTTTTTTGGAGCTCAGCGCCGCAACCCCGCAATCCACGTGGGTCTTTCCGGCTTCACGCCGGAGCGGGGCAATGGCACCGCCAAACGCCTTTTGACTGTGGTCCGACGCGGAGACTCAGCGCCGGATCCCTCTCCAATCAGCTCCCGGGCGCGCGGCGTGCCTGCCGAACCGCCAGCGGTCCGACCAGCACCAGCGCCACCAGGATGAGGACCAGACCGGCGGCCTCCATCCCCTTGGGCCGCTCGCCCAGCTCGACGAAGCCTCCCACCAGACCGATGACCGGCGCCGCCAAGATGGCCAGGCTCGCCACGCCCGCGTCGATCCGGCGGAGCAGCGCCACCCAGAGGATCCAGGCCAGCGCCGTGGCCGGCAGGATCTCCCAGATCAGCGCGAACACGAGGTAGGGCGTCCACTGGGTCGGCCGGCCCGGGACCAGCAGGGCGATGGCCCAGACCGCGATCCCGCCGAAGAACATCTGCCAGGCGGCCAGGCTGAGCGAATCGACCCGCTTGCGAGCCAGCAGCCACTTGGCGATCACGGTCCCGGCTCCCCAGCAGAGCCCGGAGATCACTGCCAGCGCCACCGAGGCCAGGTTCCGGACGGATCCCATCCCGGCCGCGAAGACCAGCGCCATGCCGACCGCCGCCGCGACCACCGCGATCGCTTGCGCGCGGCTGGGCCGCTCGCCCAGCAAGGGCCAGGCGAAGGCCAGGACCCAGAACGGCATGGTGTAGCAGAGCAGCGCGCTTCGGCCGGCCGGCCCGAAGCGCAGGGCCCAGAGGAGCAGGGCGGTGTTGGCGGCGGTCTGGAGGATGCCCCCCACGATCACCGGCCACATCGGTCGGATCCAGAGCGGGCGCCGCGTCACGACCATGGCGCCGAGCAGGATCAGCGACGACGGCACGAAGCGCCAGGTGGCGAACTCGAAGGCGCCCATGAACGCCATGGCGCGCTTCATCACCACCCAGTTGTACCCCCAGAAGATCGGCACCAGCACCAGGGCCACGATCGCGATCCCGGCCATGGAGCGCGTCTGCGGCGCTCCCTCGGGACCGCGGGCAGCTTCGGGCGCGGGCGCGCTGGGGGGCGACGGATCGGTCATGGCGGGCTCGGCTCGGTCCCGTCCCTTTCACCGTCCGGCAATGGCACCTCGATGACCATCCCGTCGCGCGCCGCCACCGCGCCCGGAAACTCCTGGGCCGCCTGGGCGACCAGGGTCCCCGGCTCGCGATCGTAGCGGGTGGAGAGGTGCGTCAGGACGAGCTGCCTCACGCCGGCCTGGGCCGCGATCCGAGCTGCCTCCCGCGCGGTCGAGTGGCGGGTCTCGCTGGCGCGCTCGAGCTCCTCGTCACCAAAGGTAGAATCGTGCACCAGCACGTCGGCGCCGGTCGCGGCCAGGGTTGTCTCCCGGCAAGGACGGGTGTCACCGCTCACTACCACCCGCCGGCCGCGCCTCCAGGGCCCCACCACCTCCTGCGGCTGGACGGTGCGGCCGTCGAAGCTCACCGCCCGGCCGAGCTGGAGCTCGCGGTAGAGCGGCCCCCGCGGCACGCCCAGCTCCTCGGCGCGCTCCAGGTTGAACTTCCCCGGGCGGTCGTCCTCCACCAGCGCCCATCCCAGCGACGGGGTCCGGTGGATGGTGGCGAAGGAGTGCACCTTGCAGCCGGCCCGGGCGATCGCCTCGCCGGCCGAGACCTCGGTGATGCGGACCTCGAAGCCGAAGTTGTCGGCGCCGGTGAAGAGCATGGTCTCGAGCAGCTTCCGGCCCGGGCGCGGGCCGTAGAGATCGAGCGGGTCGGTGCGCCCCAGCATGGCCAGGGTGCGCAGGAAGCCGATGGCGCCCAGGTAGTGGTCGGCGTGGAAGTGGGTGAAGAAGATGGCGCCCACGTCGAAGCCGGTGCCGAAGCGGATCATCTGGCGCTGCGTCCCCTCGCCGCAGTCGAAGAGGAGCAGCTCGCCCGCGTGGCGCACGGCCAGGGCGGTGAGGTTGCGGTCGATGGTCGGCTGGGCCGCGGAGGTTCCGAGGAAGGTGAGTCTCAGCATTGGGTCAGGAGGAGGCGGAGGTGTATCGGCCGATGGCGCGGATCCAGACGAGCCGGGCCAGGACCGCGAAGGCCAGGGCGCCCAGCAGCGTCTCCGCCGCGGTGAGGAGGTCGAGCCGGCCCAGGAGCGCCAGGGCAGGATAGGTGGTCATGATCGCCAGCGGGATGACCACCGTGAAGACCAGCCGCCAGGCGCCGCGGAACACCGACGAGGGCCAGCGGGCGGCGTCGAAGATGGAGGAGAAGAGGAAGGAGAGGTTGTCGATCTTGACCACGTAGAACGCGGCGCTCACCACCAGGATCCAGAGCGAGTACATCACCATGGTGGCGCAGACCAGGAGCGCCAGGGCGGCCAGGACGTGCCCGGGCTGGGGGACGCGCCCCATGCGGTGGAAGGCGACGCCGAAGATGGCCAGGCTGCCGGCCACGTCGATGATTCGCCAGGGCTCGAAGCGCGCGGTCGAGACCAGGAACTGGGCGTCGGCCGGCTTGAGCAGGATGAAGTCGAGCGTCCCCTTGCGGATGTGATCGACGACGCTCTGGAGCGACGGGTTGACCGCGCCCTCGAGCACGCCGCGCATCAGGGTGAACCAGCCCATCACCACCAGTGCTTCGTCGAAAGTCCAGCCCGCGAGGGAAGGCCGCCGGCCGAAGACCACCATCAAGGGGATGAGGGCCCAGGCGATCCAGAAGAGGGCCAACGCCCCCTCGACCAGGAACTCGATCCGGTACTGCATGGCCATGGCGGCGGAGGCGCGGAACTGGACGCCCAACAGTCGGAGGTAGCGGGGGTAGCGGAGCAAAGGTCAGCCTCCGTAGGCGGAGAAGCGCCGCAGCCCGACGCGCCAGACGCTGCGGGCCAGGGCGAAGAGGACCAGGACGAAGCCCCACTGGATCCCCAATTCCAGCAAAGCGCGGTCCCGCCCCTGCAAGCCGATGAGCGTCTCGACCGGGAAGGCGAGCATGTAGCGGAACGGCAAGGCGCGCGCCAGTGCGCCGACCCAGTGCGGGAAGAGCTCCAGCGGGACCAGGTAGCCGGAGAAGACGCCGAACAGTCCCATCCAGATCTCGAAGAGCGAGCCGGCCGACTCGATGTAGAAGGCGAGCGAGCCGACCACGGACATGGCCAGGAAGGTGATGAGCCAGCCGCCCAGGACCATGAGCGGGAAGAGGGCCAGGAGGAGCGGGTCGTGGGTGATCCGGCCGTCGCCGGCCCAGATCAAGAGGCCGATGGTGACCGGCAGTGACACGACGATCCGGAGCGGCACCGCGGCGATGTTCTCGCAGGCGTAGGTGAGGAGCGGGTGGACCGGCCGGAGGAGGCGGAAGGCCAGGAGCCCCTGGCGGATCTCCATGTTGAGCTCCCAGATGACCCAGGCGCCGGTGAGGAGGCGGACCACCAGGGTGGCCAGGTAGTAGGCCACGAAGTCGCGCTGGCCGAAGCGGCCCACCGGGGCGTCGCG
>Ga0302321_100004753_pt1 | contig 11811 bp, 9 predicted proteins | sample Fen_T0_1_FD_202505 | JGI IMG/M metagenome (GOLD analysis project Ga0302321, IMG submission 202505) | Peat permafrost microbial communities from Stordalen Mire near Abisko, Sweden - Fen_T0_1 | ecosystem: Environmental > Terrestrial > Soil > Wetlands > Permafrost | place: Sweden: Abisko...
GCCCGCCGGCTTTCTCGACGGCCGCTCGATGGTCATCGTGCCGCTTGCCTTCCGCGGCGAGCGGCTGGGTATGGCAGCGCTCGAGTTCGGCGCGCCCGACACCATGCTCTATGAAGAACTGCGTCTGGTGCTCAGCTCGGCGGTGACCGGTGCCCTGCTCACACGAGCCGTCGATCAGGCGCGGCGCGAGGTCGAGAAGCTGGCCATCACCGATCCGCTGACCGGCCTGTATAACCGGCGCCACCTGTCCGAGCGCATCCGCGACGAATTCGTGCGTATGCGGCGGCACCCGCGCAGCCTGAGCCTGGCTCTGGTCGACCTCGACGGGTTCAAACAGGTCAATGATCGCTTCGGCCACGAGGCTGGCGATCGCGTTCTGGTGACCGTGGCGCAGCGGTTGCGGACCGGGTTGCGGGAGATAGACATCGTCGCCCGCTTCGGGGGAGACGAGTTCGTGGTCCTGCTTCCCGAAACCACCGCTGCCCAGGCGTGCCTGGTTTCCGGCCGCATCCTACAGGCCTTGTCGGGCCAGCCCATCGACGAGCACGGCATCGTGAGTGCGACCTTCGGTGTGGCCACCACCGACGATGACGGCTCCCAGATCGACCAGGATGAACTCCTGCGGCGCGCGGATCACGCGCTTCTCTGTGGCAAGCGGGCCGGCAAGGGGCGGGTCCTGCACTTCAATGATTGTCCGCCCGACTTGCCGGACAAGTAGCGTCTCGAGGACGTCCGGATCGTCATCGGCCGATGCGGCGATCGGCCCGGCGCGCTGAGTGCTGCGGTAGATCTCACTGAAGTTCGGAGCTGGTACTACGGCGTCGGGACTGGAGCGCAAAGGCACCTCCCTGTGCCGGGCTCCGATTCCAGACCTGGACCGCGACCCAATTGTCCGGTTTGTGTCGCCTCGTCCACGCAGGAATGCGGAGAAAACACTGGCCTCGCTATTGCATCTGTCCTGTGCCGATGAAACGGCTCAAGCGGCATCTGAAGGCGATGGAGACCCTCGCTCGCGTCGATGACACGCCCGCTTGGGGCATCCGGTCGGCTCCGGTGACCGGCAGGGTTCTGGTATCCTCGGCCAGAGAAGATTTCGGCCCGGATCGCTTCCGGACGCTGGATGCCAACGCGATCCTGGGGCGCATCGTGGCTCTCGCTGGTTGCGTACGATTCAGATCACCTGGGCTGTAGAGACGGGAGCGCGCCATCTTGAATGCTTTGCAGGGATGGAACGCACGGCTGGCCGGCATGCGGCCCAAGCAGGTTGGATTCCTTCTCCTGGCCGCGCTGGTGCTCGCGCTTGCCCTGCTGCGATTCGTGGACCTGCGGTCGGCTCCCTTCATCAGCGACGAGCCAGCATTTCAAATGCTGATCGACTACCACCTATCCCACCACAGCCTGCCTACCCACGCGCTTTGGGGAACCAAGGGTGTGGTCTATGGCCCAACGGCGCTTTGGCTGTATCTGCCGGTTCGCTTGTTCACGGACAACGTGGCCTGGATTGTGGGCGTCCACGCGGCCTTCCAGTGTTTGGGTTTTCTGTTGCTGTTTCTGACCCTGCGCTCGTCGTTTGGTTCATGGGTCGCTCTCTGGACTTTGGCGCTGGTGGTTGCCTCACCCTATCTGTTCTTCTATGCGCGCCTTCCTTGGGACAATACGTTCTTCGTCTTGCTCGTGCCCCTCACACTTGTGTTCCTGGCGCGCCTGGGAGACGATCCATCGCGCGTGGGCTCGTGGGTAGGTTTGGGGATCGCGTGCGGACTCGTGTTCAATCTCCACCTCATGGCGTTGCCAGTGATTGTCGCGGCATGGGGCGTGGCGGTGCCACTGCTGTGGCGCGCCCGCCGGGCGCGGCGCGCTTGGATCGGCTCGGTGGCCGCTGTGCTGACCATGTTCGCCACCATGGCACCCTATCTGCGCGTAGTGGCCGGGGAGCTCGCGCACGGTTCGCAACTGGAATTGACCAAGGACGGGCTGACCCAGACCTTACCGGAGACCTTCCTCGGGACGGGGATGTTCCTTTCCTCAAAGGGAATGGAGTACTTTCTCGAACAGACGATGGTTCCTGTACTGGCGTCCCTGGGCCCGCTGCGCTGGGCAGACGCCTTGGCATGGGCGGTGAGCGTGGCGGGGTGGGGGGCACTGGCCGTGGGGTTGGGGAGACTTCTTTCTTCCTTGCGGAAGCGACATCGGGACCGGCGCTTGCCTGTGCCCGTGGTGATCCAGTTCGGCGTCGTCTACTTCGTGCTTCTCCTTCTCTACTATTTCGCGGTCCGTCCCTATCCCTTGCACCCGCACTACTTCATGAGCTGCTTCTGGGTCCTGCCGTTTTTTGCAGCATGGTCCATGGCGCGCCTGCCTTGGCCGCTGCGCAGGGGGCTCCAGGCACTCACAATTGTCTTGGTGGTGGCCAACGCCGCCTTCGTGGTCTCTGCCCATGCCCAGATCGCCCGCAACCACGGGACCCGGGGAGATCACTACAGTTCGATCCCGTCGGAGGTCCAGAAGCAGGTTCGCGAGATTTGCCAAACGGCACGCCAGATCGGAAAAACCCGTGCGGTCATCAACCTGGACCAGGTGCCCGCAGTGCAAGAAAGACAGTTCGAGTGGTTCCACTCACACCTGACGGAATGCTCGGGGATCGCGTTCGAGTTTTCTTCCGCGGCTGATCCGCCATCAGCAGAGAATCTCATCGTCACAGTGAGGTATCGGTCACCGTCTCCCTACGACGCGGGATTGGCGCGTTGGGTGGTCGCTCGCACGGAACCGGGATCGAGCCCACGCCTGATAGAGTAGACTGCGCCCAATGCCAGACCCCGCTTCGCCGGATCTCAGCAAGCAAGAGAGTGCCGTTGCCACGACCGAGGCCGCGCATGCGTCTGACCTGGAGCAGGGCCCCGGTCCCGGGCAGTCCGTGACACCGGCCGCTGGCTCTGCCGTCCTGGCCGAAGCCGCGCCGGCGAAACCGGGGTTCTTCGCGCGCGTCGCCAGAAACCCGGCGCGTGATTGGGTCGTCCTCTTTCTCGCCATCCAGTGCCTGGTCAACGTGGATGGATTCACCAACTCCTATTCCCGCTGGGCAGCCTTGGCGGCCATGGCCGAGGACCACAGCTTCCGCATCGACAAGTATCATGAGCACACGATCGACTGGGCGCAAACGCCCGATGGCCACTACTTCTCCAACAAGGCACCGGGACCCGCTCTGCTCGGATATCCGCTGTTCCGGGTCATGGACAAGATTTCAATCCGCGGGGCGAAGACTCGCGAGGAGCGCGACAAGCGGCGGGTAGAGAATCGAACCACTGTCCTGCACGTGCTTTCGGTGGCAACCCAGGCGATTCCCTACGCATTGGTCGTGTTTCTGATGATTGCGGCCCTGCAACAGCTGGGGTTTCCCGAGCGGGCGCTGCACGTGGCCGCCTTGGCGCTGCTCTTCGGCAACACGGGAAGCCTGTTCATGAACACCTACTTTGGGCACGGCATGGCGACGATGTTCGTGCTGGCCATGCTCGTGGCGTTGCACCGGGATTCTCCCTTGCTCATCGGGCTGTTCTTCGGGCTGGCCACGTTGTGCGACTACGGTGCGGCGCTGCTCTTGCTCCCCTTGCTGGGGGCCATGTGGCGCCTGCGACGGCTCAGCCTGTCTCGGCTTGGCCGCTTCCTGCTTGGCGGAGTCTTGCCCGGCGCAGCCTTTGCTGTTTACCACTTCCGCTGTTTCGGGGGCCCGTTCAGATTGCCCAACAAGTTCCAGAACCCGGCCTTCGTCGACGTGGCCAAGGACGTCCCCAATCTGTGGGGCGTGCTACGCCTGCTCCCTCGACCCGATGTCGTGCTCAACCTCTTGGTGAGCACCGAGCGGGGACTGCTCTACACCCAACCCTGGGTCCTGCTGTGCCTGCTGATCTTGCCCTTCCTGCTCTGGCGCAAGTCGGGCTGGGTGCCGGAACAGCGTGCCTTCGCGAAATGGACCGCCGGCTTCGCCGTGTCTGGCCTGGTCCTCCTGTTGTGGATGAACGCCAGCTTCGGCGGCTGGCATGGCGGCGCGACGCCCGGCCCGCGCTATCTGGCCATCGCCTTCCCTGCGCTGGCGCTGGCCATGGCGGGCATCTACACCCGGGCCCCGGAGTTCTGGAGGCAGGCGCTGGTGGTGACCCTGGCTGTGTCTGTTCTTCCGTTCGTTTTGCTCTACAGCACCTCCGAGGTGCTTGCGCAGCCTGAGAATCCGCTGCTGCCGTTCTACTTGAACCAGCTCACCTCGGGCCAGGGGAAGAACCTGCAACGCTGCCTGTTCATCGCCCTGGGATTCGCGTGGGTCGGCTGGCGGGCGGTGCGCAGCATCCGCCGGTCGGAAGCCGCGGCCTGACTCGACACCCGGTTGCGGCTGACGACTTCAGGCGACCGGACCGTGGCGACGACGCTACCTATCGAAGACGGAAAGGCTCAGGCCCAGTTCATCGAGGAGCGCCTTGCACTCGGTACACGGTTGGTCCACGACTCCCCAGAGCCAGCGTCCCTTCCAGCGCAGCACCACCTCACCGTTGAGCGGGTCCTTGACCGTCGCGCTTCCCTCGGAGCCAGCCGAATCAGCTTCGGCACCAGGTGACTTTCCGGCGGCGCGGTAGCGTTTCACCATGGCGCGAACGTCTGCGCTGTCTTTGCCCTCGACCGCAAAGAGGCGGAGGTTGGCTCCGTTGATCTGGTAGGGGACCGCGACCGCGTCGTGAAGGAACGGGTGGCCGAGAAAGTCGCGCGCGGCGAGCTTCTCGGCACGGGCGCGCTTGCCTCGGTCGGGGAAGCACTTCAAGATGGCCGGGGCCTCGCGGGTGCCGGGCAGGCCGGCGGCCACCTTGTCCGCGAACAGGCGGAGGAAGGACGTCTCCCTGCCGCCCGACTGAACCAGCTTGACGTAGTAGGGGCCGACCACGAACTCGAGGTAGTCCTGTCCGGCGTATCCCTCGATGCCGATGGGCAGGGGCGTGGTGCCAGTCGGGCGCTCCTGGGTGTAGATCCCGAAGGCCCGCATGGCATCCCGGTGGTGGTAGATGTCCACCGTGATCTCCGCCCCGGCGGCCGCCCGCGACCTGTCACCGTCTTGGGAAGCGCGCGCCGATCTGCGATTCTTGTCGCGGTCGACTCCGTCCTTCACGTAGGTCGCGCAAGCCAGATCCTGGAAGTCGAATTGCAGAAACAAGTCGGCGCCCCCGTCGATGTACTCGAAGAGTGTCTCGGGCGTGTACCTGGTCGGGCCGTCGGAGATCCTCCAACCTTCGATCTTGGGAAAGAGTGAGGCCGTGGGCGGGGTGGCAGGCTTGGGCTCAGCAGCGGCTTGGCTCGACGCGCTCGCCGAAGCCGCGAGGAGCGCCAGCAGCGCGCCCGGTAGCGAGCAAAGGCGCCGCCTCATACCAGGAATTCCCGCGGCACCTCGCGCAGCCGCACAATGTCGCGTACGCGCTCGCGCACGTCGAATCCCTTTGCGCAACGGACCGGGCACTCGCCACAGTCATCGCAGGGAGACTCCGGCAACTCGAGTTCGAGCAGAAGCGCCTGAGCGGCCTCGCGGTTGCGGTACGCATGGGCGTACATGAAGGAACGCATCAGCTCGGGAATCGGCAACTTCTGCAGGCAAGGATCGAGGCACTGGTCGCAGCCCTGGCAGAAGAAGCCGGCCAGTTTGGGTGCCTCCAGGCTGCGCTTCTCGTCGTCGGTGAGTGTGGGATCGCGCAGAACCTCCAGGTCGGTCTGCAATTGATCCAACGTGGTGAAGCCCGGAATCGCCGTGTGCACGTTCGGATCCCGCAGCGCCCATTTCAAGGCTGCCTTCATGTTGATGGGCGACTGCTTCTCCTTGTCCCAGTAGATGCCGGCTTGGGTTTTCATGGCCACGATGCCGAGGCCCGCCAGCGCCGCTTCCGCGACGGCCTTCTGCACTTGCAGGTGGTGGTCCTGGCGGAAGTTGTACGAGGTCAGCACGACGTCGTAGAGCTTGGCCTCCACAGCGGCCCGGATGACCTCGGGCTCATTCTTGTGGGTCGAGAGGCCGATAAAACGCGTCTTGCCGTCGCGCTTGGCCTTCTCCAGCGCCTTCAGAACGGGTTCATAGAGCACGCTCTCGCGCGCCGACTGGTTGTGCAGGTGAAGGATGTCCACGTGATCGAGCCCCAGGCGCTTGAGACTGATGTCGAGCTTCTCACCGATCTCCTCGCCGCGCGTCTCCTTCGAGAAGAGACCTGTCTTGCGATCCAGAGTGCTGAGGTGGACCTTGGTGGCCAGCACGAAGGAGTCGCGCTTGCGGTCCGGAAGGACCGTGCCGAGCATCTCCTCGTTGCGACCTTCCTGGTAGCCATGCGCGGTGTCGAGCAGGAAGATGCCGCCATCCAGCGCGGCGCGAACCAGGTTGGGGTTGTCAGCGTTCATCACGCCCATGCTGACGATGGGCACCTCGATGCCGGTTCGGCCGAGTACGCGGCGTGGCGGCCCAGCGGTCTTGGCGGCAGCCGGCGCAGCTGCGGGCGCTTGTTTCGGCTGCGGCGCCGTTTCGGGCGCGAGGGTTTTCTTTTCCTGACTCGACGCCACCGTCGCGCAGCCGGCAGACAGCGCGCCAGCGGCGAGGCCACCCACGCCGAGCCTGAGAACATCCCTTCGTTCCAGCGACTTGGTATTGCTCATGACAGGGCCAAATATACTCCAGGCAAAGTAGTCGCGCCGATTTGTGCGCTGGCGTTGCACAGGGACGAGCTAGAGACGGCCCGGGTTTGGGCGTATCTTGTCGATGTGGAAAGGACTGTTTCGGCCGTGGCCAGACAGTGTGGCGAAAGACCGATCTGCGGACGGGGCAGGGGCGCGGTTGCCATCCGGGTCGCGCTGGTCGCCGTCGGGATCGTGGGTTGTTCGGGCGGCGGGGGCACATGCAATCCCGACCCCTTGCACACCGGCATCACCGATCAGGCCAACACCGACGCCTACGACTGCCTGCTGCTTCAGTTCACCCAGAAGTACAACGAGCCCGACGCGATGATCTTCAAGGCGATCATCTACGTCGAGTCGCGGTTTCAGATCGACGCAGCGGGCTGCCCCAACCTGCCCTGCGGCACGCCCTCGGGCTGGTCCGCGGCTGAATCTGAATGCTTCGGCTTGATGCAGATCGTACCCGCGTGCAACCCGCGCGCAGGCGGTCCGGGGCTGCTGTCCAGCGGACACCCCAACCTGACCGTCTCGCAAAGCTCGGTTCTCTGGTCGACGTCCATCTTCAACCCGGCCGTCAATATCGAGCAAGGAATCGCCGGCGTTGCGGACAACCGGCAGCAGGCGATGGCGCAGTTCTCTGGTTGTACCGAGGAGCAATACACGTTGATGGCGATCGGGAACTACAACAGCTACGGGAGCACGAAGAGCTGCGCCACCTACAACACGAGCTATGACGACGTGGTGCTGGCTCGCTATCAGACCTACTGCGCCGCTTCGGGATGGCCCCCGCATCCCTATTGAGCCCCAAGCTATTGAGAAGAATCACTCTCGGCTGACGTCACTCAACGGCAGCCGGCGATTGCCCCAACCGCCGGGGGCACCGGCGAAGACGCCCGGGCACAGAACGCCACAAGCAGCGCAATGGCCGTCGTCGGTGAGGTTCCAGGCCGTGAGTTCATACAAGTCGCGGCCGACCAGTTGCCTGCCACAGCCCACGCAGATCGTGCTGCCGCCGGCCGGGTCACGCACGTTGCCGGTGTACACGTAGCGCAGGCCATTGCCGAGCGCGATCTGGCGCGCACGGGTCAGGGTCTGGGGCGGGGTGGGCGGTTTGTCGCGCATGCGGAAGTCGGCGTGAAAGGCGGAGAAGTGCAGCGGCACGTCGGGCCCCAGGTTGGCGCGCATCCAGCGGGTCATCTCGTCCAGCTCGCGATCGCTGTCGTTCTCCCCGGGAATCAGCAGGGTCGTGACTTCGACCCAGACCTTGGTCTGTTCGCGCAGATAGACCAGGGTGCCAAGCACGGTGGCCAGATCGCCGGCGCACAGCTCGCGATAGAAGCGATCGGTAAAGGCCTTGAGGTCCACGTTGGCCGCATCCATGCGGCGATAGAACTCTGCGCGCGGGGCCGGACACACGTAGCCGGCGGTCACCGCCACGGTCTTGATGCCGCGCTCGTGGCAAGCGTCAGCCACGTCGATGGCGTACTCGTGAAACACCACTGGATCGTTGTAGGTCATGGCCACGCTGGGGCAGCCTTGCCGGTGCGCGGCCTCGGCGATTTCCTCGGGCGACGCGGCCGCCGACATGCTCTCCACTTCGCGCGACCGGGTGCTCTCCCAGTTCTGGCAGAACTTGCACGCCAGGTTGCAGCCGGCGGTACCAAAGGACAGCACCGGCGTGCCAGGCAAAAAGTGATAGAGCGGCTTCTTCTCGATGGGATCCACGCAGAATCCGGTCGAGCGGCCGTAGCTGGTGAGCACGATCTTCCCGTCCTGGCAGGCGCGCACGAAACACAGGCCGCGCTGGCCCTCGCGCAAACGGCAGAAGCGCGGACACAGCTCGCACACCACATGGTCCTCGCCGTCGCGGCGGTAGTACCGGGTTGCCACCGGCGCGGGACTAGCGCTGGACTGGGACGGCCTCTGGACGGACGCGCTCAAGCTTTGGTTTCCTCGCGAGAAATACCAGGTAAAGTATAGGCCATGGGGACGCGTGCTGCCGCGGTAGCCGGGACGTTCTATCCCGGGGACGCGAAGCGGTTGACTGCGGCGGTCGAGGCCTATCTGGCCGACGCGCGGCCTGCGGTTCAAACGCAGCCGACCAAGGCAGTCATTGCGCCACACGCCGGGTACCAGTATTCCGGGCCCGTCGCGGGCAGCGCCTACGCCAGCCTGATTCCCCAAGCCAAGGGCATCGAGCGCGTGATCCTGGTGGGCCCGTCGCATCGCGTGCCGTTTGCTGGCGTGGCAGCCAGCCGTGCCGCAGCTTTCGCGACGCCCCTCGGTGCAGTGTCCGTGGATCGTGACGCCATCGAAGCCTTGCTCAAAGACGGGCTGATTGTTCAGAACGATGCCGCTCACGCCCGCGAGCACAGCCTGGAAGTGCACCTGCCTTTCGTGCAGCGGGTTTTCCCCGGCGCGAGCGTGGTGCCTCTGCTGGCTGGGGACCACGACTTCACCAGCGTGGCCGCGATTCTTGCGCGTCTGTGGGGCGGGCCGGAGACCGTGATCGTGGTCAGCTCGGACCTTTCCCACTACCACGACTACGAGACCGCCTGTCGCCTCGACCGTGAAACCGCCGAGACCATCCAGGCGCGCCACGCGGGCGCGGTCGACTTCGATCAAGCCTGCGGCGCAACGCCGGTCAACGCACTCTTGCGGATCGCTGCGGACAAGGGACTTTCGGCTGCGACGATCGACCTGCGCAATTCCGGCGACACGGCCGGCCCGCGCGACGAGGTGGTGGGCTACGGCGCATTCGCTTTTTGCTAGCCTTTCATCAACCCTGGCTTCAACCCGCGCGCACGGCTCTCGCGTCTGTGCCCAAGATCGACGATAGTGCTTGGGCATGTGGGGACCAATGGCATCCTTGCTGTGGGCAGGGACGGTCGTGGTGCTGCCGACCGGCACGACCTGCCCGAGCGGTGACGCCATCGCCGCAGAGATCGACCGCCTGGGCGTTGTTGCGGCCCTTGCCGCCTTGGGTTCGCCAGAGGTCACAGTCAAGGACGCGAGCATGCATGTCGTCCTGCGGGGTAGGGACAATTCCATGCTGGGCGCACGAGACATTGCAGCGCCCGAGACCTGCCACGAGCGCGCGACCGTGGCCGCGGTCTTCATTGCGGCCTGGGTGGGTGAGTGGACCACCGCGCCCCTGGCCGAAGCCCAGGACTCCAGGCTCGAAGCCCAGAACCACAGCGCGGCAGCTTTCCCATCCGACGTTCCACGACCGCGCCCAAGAGCCGCGAATTCCGAGAGGCGAGCCAGCCTCCCCCCGCGCGAGCAGCGTGAGGTGGCGAAAGCGGACGACGCTGCGCCACCGGACGCGAAGCCAGCTCCGCCCGCTACAAAGGCGTCAGCTCCGCCGGCCGTACTGCCGGACGCGAAGGCGGCCGCGTCCGCGACAGAGGCGGCAGCATCTCCGACAGCAGTCGCGGCCGAGAAACCGAAGCCAGACCCACGCGGCGAGGTCGCTGGCCTGGGATTCGGCACGCACGACGGAGACGCGGGCACCTTTGGCGCGGGTATTCTCGTGGGCTACAGGCCAACCGGCGCTCTGAACCTGGCCGCACTCTTCGAGGCCACGGGAGAGCGCGAGCGGACGCTGGGCCCAGGGTTGGCAGTCTACCGCACCTTCCACCTTGGCGTTGGGGCCGGCGTGGTGCGAGCGCGGGGCCGGTTCTTCGGCGAGGCTGGAATTTTCCCCGAGCTGACGCTGCTCACTCTCAACGGCAAACAGCTCTCGCCCGGGCGCAGCGCAACCGCCTGGGGAGCGGCGGCAGACTTGCGCGTCCGCCTCGGCCTGAGGGTGGGGCGCGTCGCACCTTTCCTGTTTGCGGGCGCCAGCTATGCCCTGCGCGGGGAGCACCTCACCCTCGATGATCGTCCGCAAAACATCACGCTCTCGCGCTGGAACGTCAGCGCGGGTGCCGGGCTGGCATTTCTTTTCGGCGCGAGGTGAAATGTTTTGTGCCTGGCCGTCACTAGATAGGGCGACGTGACCAACCCCGAGATCTCGCTCGATGCGGGAACCATCTACCGGATGCACGTGCATCAGGTGGCGCGTTGGGCTGCACGCCTGGGTGGGCCGGCCCTCGATCTGGAAGACACCGTGCACGAAGTGTTTGCGATTGCCTGCAGGCGCCTGTCCACTTTTCGCGGCGAATCGAGCGTGTCCACCTGGTTGTTCGGCATCACCGACAAGGTCGTGCGCCACCGCCGTCGCAAGGAGCGTTGGGGACGCTGGCTTTCGGGCTCTGCGCACGAGACGGCCGGTCCTGTTGCGGGGGCCGGCCCGGATCCCTTGCGCGTCGTCGAACAAAACCAGACCGCGAGGGATGTCTATCGCATTCTCGACCGCCTGCCCGAGGGCGACCGGCGCATCCTGATTCTGTTCGAGCTGGAGGAGTTGGCAGCGTACGAGGTTGCGGCGTTGCTGGGCATCAAAGCAGCCAACGCGCGTCTGCGACGGCACAGAGCGCGAGCACGCTTTCTGCGAATCTATCAACGGGAGTTCCCTTCTTCCGGGGCGAACGTCACTCGACTGAGGTGCGAAAATGTCAGCCGATAAGAAGCCGCCTGGCGCGGAAACCGATGATGCGCTTGTGCACGAGGGGTTGGCCTTTCTGCATCAGGCGCGCGACACGCGTGGTCTTCATCCCTGGCAAACCGAGCTTATCGAGCGGCGCCTGTTCGAGAGAGGCGTGCGTTCGCGGCACATGGCTCTTTGGCCAGGCTTGGCCGCGCTTGCTCTTGTGCTGGCTACCAGCGCGACTCTCGCCGTGGCCCAGGGCGGGTTGCGCGCGCTACCGCTGATAGGGGCGCTGTTTGCGCCGCGGTCGGTTTCGTCCACCACGCCAACCAAGCCTGAGCCACGTCGCCGGCCTGCCATGCCGAAATCGTCCGCTAGGAATCAATCTGCCACGGATCCGTCGGGGCTTGCGCCGTCTCTCGCGCCGAGTGCGGCGCCTGCCCCTGAGCCTGTTCCGATTCCCGGGACTGGGCCGGCCGAGGCCGTGCAAGCAACTGCCCCGCTTACCCCGCCTGCCCGCCAGGCAGTGACACGCCCGCGGTCGCTCGCCCTGCGCACTCCTGTTTCATCGCGCGGGGGAGCCCGGCCGAATCGGG
>Ga0302321_100004754_pt1 | contig 11811 bp, 11 predicted proteins | sample Fen_T0_1_FD_202505 | JGI IMG/M metagenome (GOLD analysis project Ga0302321, IMG submission 202505) | Peat permafrost microbial communities from Stordalen Mire near Abisko, Sweden - Fen_T0_1 | ecosystem: Environmental > Terrestrial > Soil > Wetlands > Permafrost | place: Sweden: Abisko...
TTATCTCGTTATTTGCACTGGTGCCTCATGCCACAATCGGGACCGTTACTCTTTGTCTGAGCCTGGTCGGACTGGTTAGCACCATCGTTATGGGGGTCAATCTGTTCCAGGATGCTCTGAGTTGGGGCAAGAAGCTAAGGAGTGCTTTGTTCATCTTTGCGAGTCTGGTCATCTTCAGTTTTGAAATCGATTACGGCATACGATTAGCCGTCACACCTGGAGACCTTTCTGCTCTTTACAATCTTACGACGTTGCTTATACTCATCTATCTCTATGGGATCGCCCGTGCCTGGGATCTAGTCGGCGTGCGCCAATTCCAACTTCACGATCTGTTCACGCCTTTGCTTCCCAAAAAAGTAGGGGAAATCTTCTCTGACACACCTCATGCTGAGAGCACGAAGGCTACGAACACACAGAGAGACTGAAGCCTCATGACCCGTAGCATCTTGGGATTTACAGGCAATTCTCAGGCGCCTCGTATATCAGACGTTTAGACCCTGGCGAAATCTTCGGTGAGCCAGAGCTGGTGGTTCTGGTCATCGATCAGAACATCGACGCCGAGGAACGTGCCATTCTTCGTCAGAATATTCTGACGGTGGCCGTCCTCAGGCGGTTTTTCGGCCATCATAGCCGCGTGCAGAGCAAGTCCACCGGCTTGATTCTGCTGTGTGGTTTGGCCGATATTTTCCGCAGCCCAGTTCCACTGTACATTTTGCTGCTTCTCGCGGTCGCCAAAAGCAGACTCATTAGGAAGCTGATGTGCAAGATTGTTAGCGGCCTTCATGGCAAGATTATGTTGATGAGCACTGCCAGCCAATCCCGCGCTCCACTTTAATGCGGGTAGCCCTGCTGCGACACGATCCTGATTAATAGCATCGAATACGGCCTGAGCGATCTGGCCTTCATTTGCGGGGGCCGGCGTTTCCACTGGTGTGCTCGACGTTTTAGGTGTTGCTGATGTTGGACCAAAAGAACACGCAGACAGTAGAATACAAACAAGTGTGAGTAGAAAAAAAACTACACGATAGCATACTACCTTACATTCAGATATTTTCACCGAAGCTACTAGACCTCTCTTTAAAATCTTTGACTACCTCTCTAGTGTACACGCGGAGCCGCTTCTGCTTGTGCACTAGCTAGGCCATACTTACTATTTCACGCGCCGTCTCCATTATATTTTTGTCGGTGGGAACGGAGAAGATATGATGCTTCTGCAAACAATAATACAGCATATTGCCCTGTTCATCTATATATGGTTTTTTTTCGGTCTCGATATCGGCAAGTATAATACCCTCTCCCTGATCTTGTGGGCATCCGTGGCGCTTTATGTCTTGAATATCCATGGCGGAACTCTCTTTCTGGCACTAATTTCTCATCATTTTACGAGCATATCAGTATTATTCATGAGCTTTCCTTTATCCTGCTTACAACTAAAGACGTAATATAGCCATACATATAAAACTTTAGGGTGGATGTCCGAGAATTCGTAGCTAACTTAGGGTTAGGGTAAAGACAGCTACTTGAAAATCGCCTTCAGGATAGATGCCATGGAGTTGAAAACCTGCCCGAGTATAAAATGTGCGCAATGTGGCGTTGCCTGCCCAGCAGTCGAGTACGATCAGCGCTGGCTGGGGCTGAGTATGGATATATGATTTAATGCCCTCAAGAAAGTTGTAGCCCAGACCATGCCCCTGCTCGCTCGGTTCGATGGCCAGCGTGCGTAAATACCAAAAGAAATATTTTCTGTTCGCCAGCCCTAACGTCTCAAGCAACGGGAAATTTTCTACTGTGACAGCTTCAACAAAGACGCTGCCAACTCTCCGCCCCGACGCAACAAGTATATGAGCATATCCATTACGGCAATAATTTTCTACTGTCGCATACGAGATGGGTCCGATCTGCTGCAAGCTGCCAGAATCAGTTAGCTTCTTCTGCACACGATCGATGAGGGCAACAATAAACTCGACATCTTCTTCCTTAGCTTTTCTCACAATGATCTGCTTCTTATCCATAGACCTCTCCTATCATCCATATTTTTATCTTTTTAAATCTTTCAAACAGGTGTAGATCGATAATTCCAAATTTGCGGTGCTTTGTATAGTGTAAGAGGAGGGCTAACATGGCCCATATATTCATACGAGAAAGGTCTCTACAGTTTGTTATGATTCAAATCGCAAAAATACAAAAACGCCTCAATAAAGTCGGGATCGGCATTCTTGTTCTCACGCTTATTACAGCGAGCGCCCATATATACATGGGATTTCAGCTCGACGAAGCGCTACACACTTTGTTTCTACTCAACGGCCTCGGCTATCTGGCCTTACTGACCGCCTTCTTTTTGTTCCAGCACTCTCTGGTACGCTGGGTATTGCTGGGTTACACATCCCTCACGATCATGCTCTGGTTTTTGCTCAGCGGCCCAGTTGCAGGCTCGATCGATCCCTTTGATCTCGTTGTCAAAACAGTAGAGGGAGCGTTGGTCATATTGCTCTTCATTGATGGTCGCAGAAATAGAAATCGGTTTACACGATAGCCTATATATACACAGGCTTCTTTATTCTTTCAGCCAGAGCTCTAACCAATCTTCCAGCGAGCAAGCTATCATGTTCAGGGTATAGGAGCGATGATGGGAGACTTCGTGTGTAGGGCTGTATTCGAAGACATAGCCGGATTTGCAGTCGTAGTAAGTATAGACGCCCAAGCCATGATGACAGATTGCAAGACAGCGATCAAACCAGATATCATCGGGGATCTCAAGGTGCTGACCGGGCGCAAGATTCTGCTCATAATCGAGCAAGTCCACAATTGCAGCATTTCTCTTATTGTGTAAGTAGCGTAGCACTATATTATCCCCATAGCCATCGCTGTGATAGCCGCCCAGGATGCCATCAATGCCATGACCCGGACCAAAACCGCCATTCGCCAGTTGGGTATAAAGTGCGCGCAATACGGGTGGCAAAGAAAATTTTAAGACCTGCTCTGTTTGCAAAAGCAGTTTATCCGTCACGACAGGATATTCGAAGCGCTGGCTTACCGGAAGAGTATCTATGTCAGCCAATGAATGGAGAATATATTCTTTCCTGGCACGATCATACCAGTAGTAAGGGGCAGTGGAGGTAGACTGCAGACAGCGGTGTATATGGTCATAGTCTGCGTCGGGCCCATACCAATTTCTGTTTGCACACTTTGCACGCATGCGCTCAAATAAGGTGAAAACAGTGGGAGGTACCGACATAATAATTGCTGTCCTGACTCATACTGCAAAGTTCGCTATCCATAACTTCTCTGCTCATCTTCCCAATATCTTGAGGGGACGGGAGCGAAGGCCATACATGTCACACTTATCTTTCTCCGTGCAGTATACATGAGGAATGCAAGCAGGTCAATTATGCTTGCTTGGGGCGGAGTTCGCGACCAATCTGCACTTAAAAAAGGCAAGTATATGAGTAGCCCCAAATTTGGGCTTTTGGTCTATCGCTTTAAATAAATGTATGATACTCTATGTATGAACATGGTATAGCCACTTGAAGTGATAGTAATAGACGCTATTTTGAACTCACCGTTGCGTGTCTCTATCATGAATACTTGAGCTTATAAGTTAAGCCTGTTCAACACTATTTATCTGGAGGAAATGCACATATGGCATCAAGAGTCACAAGTTCACTGAGCGGTTTCAGAACTTTTATCTTGCGTGGAAACGTTGTTGACCTCGCAATTGGTATCATCATTGGCGCAGCATTCGGCGCAGTGGTTACCGGGCTAGTCACAGACATCATCACACCACTTATACCGGCTCCTGGTGGTAGCCTGGCAACATGGGCACCTGTTGTCTCTTATACAGGGAAGCCTTTACTTATTGGCGCATTTTTAAATACTCTTCTTAGCTTTTTGATTGTCGCACTCGTCATATACTATTTTGTTGTGCTACCCATGAATGCACTTCTCGCTCGTTTCAAGCCCAAAGAAGTTGAATTGCCGCCCACAACACGCGATTGCCCCTACTGTATAACAACCATCGATCTCAGAGCCACACGCTGCCCCAATTGCACCTCGAAATTGTAGATCAACGGCTGTCAGAATGATTTCAAAGCTATAAGCCACTCCAAATTTTTGAGGAGTAGTTCCTGCGCCTCAACACTCTGTAGAGTGTTGAGGCATCCCCCACAAGCATCAACGTAGTATGTGCTTGATCATCTATTGTAGTCCCCTCCGGCTGAAGCCGGTCTGTGCACGATAAATACGGCACCTCTGCTCCGCAGGGATCATTCGTTCAATACCAGCATTTTTTGCTCTCTCTTTGCGTCCAAACAAGCTCAGCCATGCTTATGTTGATAGCTATTCACCCCACTAACGCTGCGCATCTATTTTAGCAGTGGCGTTTCGGATGCATTCCATATCTGGACGGTTCCATCATTGCTGCCTGAGGCGATGTGCTTCCCGTCAGCTGACCAGCCGACAGTGTAGATTCTACTTATATGCTTTTTGTAGATAAAAGCATGTCCTCCATCGGTGGCATCCCACACCTGCACGGTATTATCATTGCCACCGGAGACGACGCGTGTGCCATCGGGCGACCATGCGACTGCGTTGACGGCGTTGGCATGGCTCCTATAGGTATAGATATGTCCTCCATTGGCGGCGCTCCAGATCTGCACCGCGTGATCTGCCCCACCAGAGGCGATGCGTTTGCCGTCCGGTGACCACGCCAGCGTATGTACAAAGTTGATATGTCCCCCATAGGTGTAGGGTTCTCCTCCATCGGTGGCATTCCAGATCTGCACGGTATGGTCAAAGCTTCCGGAGGCGATACGTTTCCCGTCTGGCGACCACATGATGGTAGGGATAGTGTTCGCGTGCCCTCTGTAGCTGTAGATGCTCTTTCCATCAGCTGCATCCCACACTTGCACGGTTGAGTCTTTGCCGCCGGAGGCGATGCGCTTGCCATCGGGCGACCACGCCAGGGCGAATACAAAATCGGTATGCCCTTTATAGGTATAGGCGTTTCCTCCGTCGGCGGCATCCCACACCTGTACGGTATTGTCAAAACCCGCAGAAGCGATGCGTTTCCCATCTGGCGACCACGCCACAGTCTGAACAATGTTCGTATGCCCTTTATAGATGTAGAGATGCGCGCCATTGTTTATATCCCACACCTGCACCTTCCCATCCTCTCCACCGGAGGCGACACGTTTGCCGCTCGGCGACCAGCTTAGTGCATAGACGACGCTGGACTGCTCTTTATAAAGGAGTGGATGCCCTCCATCGGCTGCATCCCAGACCTGTGCGGTCTGATCTTTGCTTTCAGCCACATCACCACCACTCGTAGAGACGATGCGTAACCCATTGGGTGACCATGCTACGGCATTCAGGGTGTTCGCGTGCCCTCTATAGACGTAGGGAGCGCTTCCATCAGTCGCGTTCCACACTTGCACGGTCTGATCTTTGCTTCCTGATGCGATGCGATTGCCACTCGGTGACCACGTCACTGCCCCCACTTCATTGATATGCCCTGTGTAGGTGTAGAGCTTTTTCCCATTCGTGGCGCTCCACACTTGTACGGTCTGATCTTTGCCGCTTGAGGCTATGTTCTTCCCATCAAGCGACCACGCCACAGCTTGTACGGACTTGCTATGCCCTCTATAGATGAAGAGCCTTCCTCCGCCTGGCGCATCCCAGATGTGCACGGTATTGTCACTACTGCCAGAGGCAATGCGCTTGCTGTCCGGCGACCAGACCAGCCCATTGACGGCGTCTGTGTGCCCTTTATAGATATAGGGATTTTTTCCATTGACGGCATCCCACACTTGCACGGTATTATCCAGGCCTCCTGAGGCGATGTATTTGCCATCCGGTGACCATTTTACGCTGGCCGGGGAGTCGGCATGGCCCTTGTAAATATAGACGTTTTCTCCACTGCCGCCGCCATTTTCTATTGTTCCTACGTCCCAGACTTGTATGGTTGCATCCCGGCTGCCTGAGGCGATGCGCTTGCCGTCCGGTGACCACGCGACGGCATAGACGCTGGCGGAATGCCCGGTGTAGGTGTAGAGATTTCTTCCATTGGTTGCGTCCCAGATCTGTACCATGCCAGCATTATCGGTCGAGGCGATGTACTTGCCGTCCGGTGACCACGCCGCCGTATTGACGGCTGAGAGATACTGCCCCTTGTAGGCGAAAAGCACGCTACCCAGCGCGGGGAGAATAGGGGCGTTCTGTAGCGGCTGGGGCTGGATGGGGGCTGGTCGCGTACGAATCCACCAGATGGCGCTTCCTCCGGCGACTGCGAACACGCCTAGACCGATAATGATGTTGCGGCGTGAGAAGCGTTGTGCGTTGTGTGCAGCCGCTCCATTTGTTGCGGGCATGGCTTGCGCTGGCACATTCGCCGGGCCAGGAGGAGGAGGGGGAGGTACGGCAAAGACTGGCAGGCCCGTTACAACAGGCAGCGTATTACTTATAGCTTGTGGCGAGGTGGTTACAGCAGAAAAGGTTGCAGGATTTAATCCACCGGAAGAGATGCCGGGCGGCGGCACACCTGGAGCTGCTATGGGCACTGGATACACCGATAGAGATGAATGAATGGCTTGATCCAGTGCGCTGGCAAACGCTTTGATGCTGCCAAAACGACGCGCAGGGTCCTTCGCCAGCGCCGCCTGGATCACGTAATCGAGTTCTACGGGTAGCGCTGGATCTTTGTCACGCAAGAGCGGAGGCGTCGCTGCAAGGTGCTGACTGTACAGTTCGAAAAAGGTGCCCTGGAAAGGACACTCTCCAACCAGCCATTCGTAGACCACGATTGCCAGTGCATACTGGTCAGTAACGGGAGAAGGCTTCCCTTGCAGTTGCTCGGGGGCCATATAGGACGCGGTGCGCACGATGTTCGGTGAGCTTTGCAGGCGTGCGCTCTGCGACATCGCCGCGATTCCGAAATCGCTGACGAGGATCTCGTCGTTTGCTCCAATCAGCAGGTTCTCAGGCTTGATATCGCGATGAACGACGCTGTGATCATGGGCATACTGCAGGGCGGGGGCAATCTGTTTGATATACGTCTCTATCATCGGTAGAGGCAGGCGTATGCCTTGGGGATGACGGTGCCGCAGGCTGCCGTTGGGGGCGTAGCTCATGACGAGAAAGGGGCTGCCATCCTGCATATCAATATCGAGGATGGGCAGAATATGTTCATGCTTCAGGTGCGCGATCTGCTGGGTCTCGGCCAGAAATGCGTCTGCCTCGGTTCCCGCCAATTGAGCGGAGAAAACCTTGACCGCTACCTGTGTCTTTAAGCGTCGATGCTCCCCAAGGTAGACTTCGGCTGAGCCGCCTTGCCCCAATAAACGCAGCAGCTGGTAGTTGCCGAACCATTGACCGATACGATTCTGCATTCCCTGCATCCTCCTTCAAAAATTAGTTGAATAGCCCTACTCCGAAAACGTCCCAGACCTGTACCGTTCCATCACTACTACCAGAGGCGATATGCTTCCCATCGAACGACCAGGCTACCGCGTTCACTGTACCTGTATGCTTCTTGTATGTATAGGCGTGCTCACCATTAGCTGCATCCCAGATTTGCACAGTCTTATCGTTGCCAGCTGAGACAATCTGCTTCCCGTCTGGAGACCAGGCTACCGCGTTCACAGGATGGGTATGCCTTTTGTAGATATAGGCATTCCTACCATCGGTGGCGTTCCACACTTGCACAGTCTTGTCTGCGCTGCCTGAGGCGATGCGCTTCCCGTCCGCTGACCACATCACTGAGCTTGCGGTGTCAGAATGGCCTTTGTACGTATAGACGTTCCCGCCATTGGTTGCATCCCAGACTTGTACCGTTGTATCGAAACTCGCGGAGGCGATGCGTTTCCCATCTGACGACCACGCGACGGCTACGACACCATTTGTGTGCCCTTTATAGGCGTAGACATTCTTGCCGTCCGCTGCATCCCACACTTGCACCATCATATCTGAATCTCCAGAGGCGATGCGTTTCCCATCCGGCGACCATGCCAGGGTTAATACAAGGTTAGGATGCCCTTTATAGGTGTAGGCATTCTTGCCGTCCGCTGCATCCCAGACCTGCACTGTGCCATCTCTGCTGCCAGAGGCGATACGCTTCCCATCTGGGGACCATGCGACAATAGTCACGATGTTGTCATGGCCGCTATAGATATAGAGATGTCCCCCATCGGCTGCGCCCCAGACCTGCACCGTGCCATCTTCCCCAGCAGAGGCGATGCGCTTGCTGTCCGGCGACCAGCTTAGCGTATAGACGACGCTGGACTGCTCTTTATAGATAAAGGGATGTCCCCCATCGAGCGCATCCCACGACTGCAATGTATCATCGAAGCTCTTCACTGTGTAATCTCCACTGCCTGAGACAATACGCTTGCTATCAGGCGACCATGCGACGGTATGCACAAGGTTGGTATGCCCCCTATAGGTATAGACATTTCCGCCGTTAGCCGCATCCCAGACTTGCGCCGTCTTATCCGAACTGCCAGAGACGATGTGTTTCCCGTCCGGTGACCACGCGACTCTATAGACAGCGCTAGTATGACCTCTGTAGGTGTATATGTTTTTGCCCGTCACCGCTTCCCAGACCTGCACAGCATTATCAAAGCTACTAGAGGCGATGCGCTTCCCATCTGGTGACCAGACCACCGTATTTACGGCATCGTTATGCCCTTTATAGGTGCTGGTATGCCCTCCACCGACCGCATCCCAGATCTGTACGGTATTATCGTTGCCGCCTGAGGCAATACGCTTCCCATCCGGCGACCACGCAACTGTATTTAGAGCGTCACGATGCCCTTTATAGGTATAGGCATTTCCGCCATCGGCCGCATCCCAGACCTGGGCCAGACCATCTCTGCTGCCTGAGACGATGCGCTTCCCATCCGGCGACCACGCGAGCGCACCTACAGTGTTGGTATGCCCGCTGTAGGTGTAGGCGTGGCCTCCATCGGCCGCATCCCACACTTGTACGGTGGCATCTCTACTGCCTGAGGAGACACGCTTGCTGTCCGGTGACCATGCCACTGCGAAGATGCTATCAGCATGCCCGGTATATTTATAGAGCTTTTCTCCACTGGCTGCGTTCCAGATCTGCACCGTGCTAGAATTGTCCGCCGAGGCGATGTACTTGCCATCCGGCGACCACGCCGCCACATTGATGGCTGAGAGATATTGCCCTCTGTAGACGAAAAGTACGCTGCCCGTTGCTGGGGCTGTAGAAGATGTATGCAGAGGTTGTACTGGCGAGGGTGTTGGTGACTGCCAGGTATGAATCCACCAGATGGCGCTCCCCCCGGCGACTGCGAGCACGCCCAGGCCAACGATGATGCGGCGGCGCGAGAAGCGTTGTCCGTTGTGTACAGGCTGTACAGCTGCATTTGTTGCCTGGATCGCCGAATGCGGCGGCGATCTAAAGGATGATACACTATATGGCGGCTCGCCCGGCGCCACAGGCTGAGTACTGCCGGATGGCTGCGGACCCGATGAGAGCTGGGTTGGTGGATACATGGATAAATGGGAGTGCATGGATTTTTCTAGGGCACTGGCAAACGCTTTGATGCTGCCAAAACGACGTGTGGGATCTTTCGCTAGCGCCGCCTGGATCACATAATCGAGTTCCACGGACAACGATGGGTCTTTATCATGCAAGAGTGAAGGCGTCGCTGCGAGGTGCTGGCTGTACAGTTCGAAAAAGGTGCCTTGAAAAGGACATTCTCCAACCAGCCATTCGTAGACCACGATTGCCAGTGCATACTGGTCGGTGGTTAGAATAGGCTTCCCTTGCAGTTGCTCAGGAGCCATATAGGTCGCGTTTCGCGCGATGTGTGGCGAGCTTTGCAGGCCTGGCGTCGTGAGTGCGAGCTCGAAATCACTGACGAGGATCTCGTCATTTGCTCCAACCAGCAGGTTCTCGGGCTTGATAGCGCGGTGGACGACGTTGTGGTCATGGGCGTACTGCAGGGCGGGGACAATCTGTTTGATATAGGTTTCTATAGTCGGCAGGGGCAGGCGTGTGCCTCGCTGGTGACGTTGCCGCAGGCTGCCGTTGGGGGCATAGCTCATGACGAGAAAGGGGCTACCATCCTGCATATCCACGTCGAGGATGGGCAGAATATGTTCGTGTTTCAGGTGCGCGATCTGCTGGGCATCGGCCAGAAATGTATCTGCCTCTGCTCCCGCCAGTTGGGCGGAGAAAACCTTGACCGCCACCTGTGTCTTTAAACGTCGATGCTCCCCAAGGTAGACTTCGGCTGAGCCGCCTTGTCCCAACAAACGCAGCAGTTGGTAGTTACCGAACCATTGACCGACACGTTTCTGCATTCCTGACATTCTCCTTAGAGCCTCAAGAGTGTTCTATTCACAGCCATTGTACACAGAATAGACGAAGAGCACAAGGTATTTTTGAGGACAGAGAAGGACACGAAAAAGCCTGACCATGTGAGTATGGTCAGGCTTTGTAATGGCTGTATTTTCACCTATTCTCAGGCATCTCATATCTTCTATTTATGCTATGCCACACTCGTCGTGGGACAATTATTCAACAAACCAGGGAGCAGTTGTTGTGTGCTCCTCTTCCTCTGGATTGTAGGCCACGATCGCGCTTGCGTCGTCGTTAAGTTTGACGACCCAGACATTGTCAGACAGGGCTTTCAGCTTCTCCGCCTTCATAGCTGGGACACGTTCGGGTGAGAGACCATACAGGTCACAGGCCGCTTGAATGACTTCTAAAGGCGCGCCTGACAGCGATTGACGTTTCCATAATCCAAACAGGTTCATGAGTGTATCCTTTTTTTAAAAAAGGCCACACCAAGGAACCACATGGCTCTACGAGCTGCGTTGATCACATACTTGGCGTAACTGACGTGTTTTGTGAACCATTTGACGCTTCCCCACTTTCCTTGCCGGTTCGTCCCGGCCACAGAACATGGATTATTCAATAGGGCAGAGCTTCAAAGAAGCAAGGTGTAGATGACTTCATTTCCACCTCACATATCCATACGAACAATCGTCTCCATTAGTCACAAAACCAGAACTGTAAACAAAATCTCATGCACGAGCTTTGTTCATCGCTCTTCTGCTGCATATAGGTTCCCCGCGTAGCGACAAAGCGGAGCGTCCCTTGTGGTTGTCGTCCTCCCGTGGTTGTCGTCCTCCCTGGGCTCTACAGGCGGGTGGAGACGACAACCACAAGGGATTGTCGCTCCGCACCTACGGCGCAATGAACTGGGTCGGTCCATTAGCAGTTCGTCAGCACACAATCAATACACTGATCGAGGTCTGGGCAGCCACATTGCAAGCCATTCTCCAATATCGTTTTCATTTCGTGGGCTTGCTTAATCAGCGCGTCAACTTCCACTAATTTCCGGCGTGAGAGAGCTTGCCAGCGCTCAGATAGCGGCGCGCTATCTCCAAGTTCATTGAAGAGCGTCTGCATTTCTGCCACGCTAAAACCTACAGTCTGCGCGACCTGGATAAACGACAGTCGCCGCAACACCGCTGGATCATAACGTCTACGCCCACTCACACGGCGCGGCACCGGCAAGAGCTTTACCTGCTCATAGTAACGGATAGCCGAAGCGTTTATACCCGCTTGCCTCGCTACCTCGCTGATCGTTAGTTCTTCCATCAAAGTTTGTCCTTGACTTAAAGTTCACTTTAAAATGTATACTCCCATTATAAGCTGACATTCTCGGCTGGATCAATGAGCAAAGATGGAATATTATCACAAAAAGAAAGCGAACAAGAAAATGGATGGACAGAACAACCTGTTAACAGTAAGTGATCAGGATTTCGCAAACCAGG
>Ga0302321_100004755_pt1 | contig 11810 bp, 10 predicted proteins | sample Fen_T0_1_FD_202505 | JGI IMG/M metagenome (GOLD analysis project Ga0302321, IMG submission 202505) | Peat permafrost microbial communities from Stordalen Mire near Abisko, Sweden - Fen_T0_1 | ecosystem: Environmental > Terrestrial > Soil > Wetlands > Permafrost | place: Sweden: Abisko...
GGCTGTGCTGGCATATTTCCTGTTGAACCGTACACTTCTGGGGCGTCATACCTACGCTATCGGCTCCAATCCAGAGGCGGCGCGGCTCTCAGGCATTTCGATTAGCTTTACCCTGGTCATAATCTATGTATTGCAGGGCCTGCTGGCTGGTTTTGGCGGCATGATTGCCTCATCGCGTGTGGTCTCGGGGCAACCAAACTTTGGTATCGGACTAGAGCTCGATGTCATTGCAGCTGCAGTAATTGGTGGTGCCAGCCTTTTTGGTGGTCAGGGAACGATTCTGGGCACCTTGATAGGTGCATTCCTCATCGCACTTATTCGCAATGGTGCTGTTCTACTCAACGTCAACCAATTCTACCAGGATGTAATCATCGGAGTCGTCATCTGGCTTGCGGTCTACTGGGATCAATTTCGGCGTCGACGCTTATCAAACCCTTCTTGAGAAACGTGAGAGCGAGACACACATTTTCTCGTCACGTAACCTTTTTGCGCTAGAAAGGGGGTGATGCAGGTACTTACACGTTAACGAGAGTCGAGTCATACTGGAACCAGCCATCATTGTAGAACGTTATACTCTATTTTTTTCGCGCGAATTTATAAAGGAGATTGCGATGCTGCGACCTTTCGTACGAGTGCTCACGTCTGCTGCATTCGTTGTACTTATCCTGCAATTTGCCGCCTGTGGTCAGGTGCAAGTAAATAACGGACCTTCCTCATCGTCGAGTACGGGGAGCAATAGCAACGGGCCAATCAAAATCGCTGTGATTCCGAAAGCCATAGGAGCGAGTTACTGGGAATCGGTGCACCAGGGGGCGGTCTGTGCGGCCTCCAAGTCGAAGGATGTAACGATTCAGTGGGATGGAGTCACTGCTGAAACAGACGTTACTGGTCAGATCAACCTGCTTACCAACTATATCACCCAGGGCGTCAACGGTATCGTCTACGCGGCAACCGATGCCAAAGCGCTGACGCAGGTAACGAATAAAGCGGTGCAAGCGAAGATCCCAGTGGCAAATATCGACTCAGGCACCAATCCCCAGCCTGCCAATGTCCCGCTTTTCGCCACCGACAACGTTGCATCGGCCGTCAAAGCCGCAGACCTGTTGGCGCAGGCGACCCACAGCACCGGAAAAGTCGCCTTTCTTCCCTTCCTGGCCGGATCTGCGACCAACGATCAGCGTGCACAAGGTTTCTTACAAGGGCTGACCAAGTATCCAAACCTCAAACTTGTCGCCACGCAGTATAGTCAGAGCGATACCAACACCGCCCTGCGCGTAACGGAAGACATCTTGAATGCTCATCCCGACCTTACTGGAATATTTGCAGCCAATGAGCCAGGCGTCATCGGAGCGGCCCAGGCAGTGAAAAAAGCCGGAAAAGCTGGTAAAATAGTCATTATTGGCTGGGATGCCGCCCCCGATGAATTGACTGCAGTACAACAAGGCCTGATATCAGCCCTGGTCGTGCAGAATCCATTCAAAATGGGGTATGATGGTGTAAATGCAGCGGTAAAGATGGTGCGTGAGCATGCTCAGGTGAGCAGCGAAGATACTGGTGTAACCTTTGTGACCCCACAAAACATCAACACTGCGAGTGTCAAAGCTGTATTGAATCCAAGTTGTGCGAACCCGCCGGTCTGATAAGCTGAACTCTTCGTAGCGTCAATAGAAAGTGTGCATGGTTATCCGGCGGCAACAGCTGCCGGATATTTAGGAGCTAACGATGACACAGGATGTATCGCTCACAACGCGCCCTCTTGGCAAGACCGGATTGCAAGTAACGCCGCTCTGCATTGGTTGTGCCCCGCTTGGTAATATGCCAGAGACCTTTGCCTATGGTGTGGCAGAAGAACAAGCCTTAGCCACGATCCGCGCGATTTTCAAAAGCCCTATCAACTTCATCGATACGGCGGCATCATATGGCGATGGTGAGAGTGAGCGGCGGGTGGGTCTGGTGTTGCGTGAACTTGGCGGCTTACCGGCCGGCTTTGTGCTTGCCAGCAAGGCCGACCGTGATCTCAAAACCGGTGATTTCGGCGGAGAGCAGATGCGGCGCAGCATTGAACGTAGCATGCGGCTCCTGGGCGTGGACAAGATAGAATTGCTCTATTTGCACGATCCCGAGCATATCTCTTTTGAGCAGGCAATGGCTCCCGGTGGACCCGTCGAAGTCTTACAACGTTGTCAGCAGGAAGGATTGATTGCCCATCTTGGCGTTGCAGGTGGCCCCATTGATCTCATGACGCGCTTTGTGGAGACAGACATTTTTTCCGTTGCGATCTCGCATAATCGCTACACGTTGCTTAACATCGAGGCAGATCCTTTCTGGGATCTTTGTATAGAGCATAATGTAGCAACCGTGAACGCGGCCCCTTATGGGAGCGGCATCCTGGCCAAAGGCCCATCCGCCTATCCGCGTTATATGTATGATGAGGCACCACCGGATCTGCTCCAGCGTGCGCGACGGATCGAGATGCTCTGTCAACAGTATGAAGTGCCCTTAGCGGCAGTCGCCTTGCAATTTTCTCTTCGTGATCAGCGTATCAACTCAACCATTGTTGGTATCACACGCCCCGAACGGCTTGCTGAGACAGTGGCGCTCGCCCAGTTTCCCATCCCACATGATCTGTGGAGTGCGCTAGCGACAATCGGGCCAGATCTCTCGTAGCGGCGGGTTGGCACAAAACGGCGACAATTCGGGCGTACGTGTCAAAAAGGAGATCGTTATGTCTATTATAGATACACATATGCACCTGTGGAACCCTGAGCATTTTCGTATGCCGTGGACCGACGGTGATATTTTGCTCAAGCGGCCTTATCCAATTGATGTGTATCGTGAGCATACGGCAGCGGTGCCGATAGAAGCGATGATCTTTGTAGAGTGCGATGTAGTGCCACACTATGCCTTTCTTGAAGCCCAATGGGCTATTGAGTGCGCGAAGACCGAGCCACGCATTCAAGGGATTGTCGCTGCATGCCCGGTTGAATTTGGGCTGCGCACACGCGCTTACATTGAGGCCCTGGTAGCGCTGGGTCCACTTGTGAAGGGTGTGCGCCGTCTGCTGCAGGATGAGCATGACGCAAATTTTTGCCTGCAGACAGAATTTGTGCGTGGTGTACAGCTCTTATCCGACTATCAGCTCTCGTTTGATATCTGTATCCGCCATTGGCAGTTACCGGCGGTGATTGCGCTTGTGCGTCAGTGCCCGGATACACAGTTTATTTTAGATCACCTGGGAAAGCCCGATGTAAAAGTGCACCGCCTTGAGCCGTGGCGCACTCAGATACGCGAGTTGGCGGCTCTACCAAACGTAGCCTGTAAGATAAGTGGCCTGGTGACCGAGGCCGATGCAGCCGTCTGGGAGATAGACGATCTTATCCCATACGTGGAACATGCAATAGAAGTGTTTGGCGAGGAACGGGTGGCTTTTGGTGGAGATTGGCCGGTCATGCTGGGAGCTTCGTCTTATACGCGTTGGGTCAAGACACTGCAGGCATGTACCGATTCACTGACTGAGAAGGCGAAACGCAAGCTCTGGAGCGAGAATGCCCGGCGGCTCTATCGGCTGCAGAGCGCTTGATACAAGCATAGAAGGTTAAAGTCCTGTAACTGTTCCTGTTCGTATTATACTCTTTGCTTATGTATAAGATAATGCTATGATAGCATATCATGCTACATAAAGGACAAATGTAATGAGCGAATATCAACGTTACGAATTTATGACCGTTGATCAGCCCCTGACTGCGGCGCAACTGAGAGCGGTTAAAGACCTTTCCAGTCATATAGAGGCATCTTCTACGCATGCCGTTATCGAATATCACTGGGGTGACTTCAAGCATGATCCCATCAAAGTGTTGCACAAATTCTTTGATGGTTTTCTCTATTGGGCGAACTGGGGCTCACCTCGATTAGCATTGCGTTTTCCGCATGGCGTCTTACCGGCCAACCTCATTGATGACTACGATCTCGATGAGTTCGCCACATTCACAAAGCACCAGGATTACGATATCCTTGATATTCATTTTGGGGAGATGGAATCATCCGGCGAATGGATTGAGTATGATCTGGGCTCACTTATCCCCGTGCGTGATGAGTTGATGGAAGGAGATCCGCGCGTACTCTATATTGTCTGGCTGGCCTGTCAGAGCATGCTGGGCGACTATGACGAAGAGGAGGAAGAGGATGAACGTGAAGACGAAGAGAAGGAAGGTGATGGTGAAGGCAGAGACTACAGGCCAAAAGTTCCGTCCGCTTTTGGAAAGCTGACAGCGGGACAGAAGGCACTGGCCGAATTTTTGCGTGTGCCAGACGATCTGCTGGCTGCAGCGGCCCAGCATAGCGCTAAAACGGCCATATCAACGAAAAACGACGATTTCGCGGCATGGATCAAGCTCCTGCCACCAGAGCGCCGTGACGACTACCTGGTACGCTTAGCGCATAATGAGCTTGGTCTGAGTCATCTGCTGGTAAAAGAGCTTCGTCAATTGGGCCAGGGCCAGACGAAGGCGGCACCAGCGCAAGGCGAGTATGTTTCCTATAGTACATTGCTGACGGAAAGCAAGTCGATTGAAGCCAGACGGGGACGTGAGATGCTGGAGCAGGAGGAGCGGGCACATCAGCAGCGTTTGCAAGACATCCACACTCATCGGCAAACCTACTGGCGTCAGGTCGAGCAGTCGGCTCTACGAGCTACGAGTGCAGGCTACGACGATGCCCTACAATTATTGACTGAGCTGCGTGACGCTGCAGAGCGCTTCGATACCATGGATGAGTTTCAGGCGCGCTATCGTACCTGGGTCCGACCATATTTGCGCCGCTCAGCTTTAATCAAACGACTGCAACTGCACAGGTTCACGATCCCGAGTGCCTAAAAGACAGGAATAATCGTTATTAGGAGGCTTCTACGTGCCAGGTTCAGCAGAGCTTGTAATATACTTGACAATCCTGGTAGCTTCTATGTATCCTTACTTGTATCTATGGATACCTTGAGTGTATAGTCTGGTCCTGATCGAAAGTGTAGTTCCTGGACAGAGTTGTCCTTTTTGGGGAACGACTCTGTCCACATGAGAAAACTCTCTATGTAGAGAGAGGAGCCGAGATGGCATCAATAAACAGACGCACTTTTCTAAAGGCAACGGGAGGGCTGGCTACGGCCAGCGGGGCATGGTGGTTGAGTGGTTGTGCCCCGGCCTTCAACACTGGCGCGAAGAAAACGCTCCAATTCTGGGCATTTTCGGACACGCGTATTTTCTGGCAACAGAAAGCCTGGGAACTCTACAAGAAGCTGAAGAAGCCCGACTTTGATATCAACTGGGTGATCTTCCCTTATAATCAGATGCACGACAAAGTGCTCATTACCTCGCAAGCCGGGTCGGGCGGTCCTGATATCGTAGATATCGAGATTAGCCAATTCTCGCGCTTCATCAAGGGTGATGTCGTCTTTGTCGATCTAGGCCCCAAACTCCAGGAAATGGGCGTGTTGGACAACTTCTATCGACCTTCTGCGACCGATCCCTGGACCTGGAAAGGGAAGATCTATGGTATCGGCAACGAACTGAATACCTGCCTGATGAGCTATCGTTGGGACATCTGGAAGAAAGCCGGTGTGAAGACCCCCATCGAGACCTGGGATGAGTTCGCCGAAGAAGCCAAGCGCTTTCATCAGGATACTGGCAACCACTTGATTGAGCAAATGTATGATGCTGTAACTGGTGGGCAGGGGTACTGGTGGGTAATGACCTTACAGGGAGGTGGCGGCCTCTTTGATGCCAACGGACTGCCCGTACTGAATAAAGCGCCAAGCATCAGGACCCTGACCTATCAGCAAAATGCGCTGAAGGACGGCTGGTCCATGCGCAGGCCTATCGGACCTGCATATAATACGGCGCTTTCAGAAGGAAAGATCGCAACCGTATTGGGGCCATCATGGAACTTTAGCGGCTTTACTCAGGAGAACATACCAGAGACAAAGGGTAAATGGCATTTACAGCCGTTGCCGCGCTGGACTGCAGGTGGTTCTCGAACCGCTACATGGGGCGGAACGGGCGTCTCGGTGCTCAAAACCTCTGAAAGTGTCGCGGAGGCGCAGGATTTTGTGCTCTTCGAGCATAGTACCCCTGAGGCCTTGTTATACGACTTTGCTGAGCGCCAGGTCTGGCCGACCTACAAACCCGCCTTGGATGATCCCCGCTTGAGTCAACCACTGCCTTTCTTTGATAATCAGAAGGTTGGTGATTTGATCAAAGAGGTCTCCCCCGAAATTAACAAATGGTATAACTCCCCCTACTATCCCGAAACGAATGGGAGCTGTTTGCGCCTGGGGATCACGCCCGCATTGCTTGATCTAAAGATGTCGCCAGAAGCAGCACTAAACAATGCGCAGAACGATGCATTGGACACCATCAGCTTCGAGAGCTAACGTCCGTCCGCTCAGATTTCTCATAAAGCGAGGAGTAGTATTATGGCAACAGCTCAAGCCCGCCTGACCGAGGGCGGAAGCAGGTTTGAATTCAATCACTGGTGGCGGCACAATCAGCGGAAGTTTGCCCCTTATATCTTCATTGCCCCTTTTTTTATCATCTTCCTGGTCTTTGGCTTGTACCCAATTGTCTACTCGTTTGTGCTTAGCTTCTATAAGGGCTTTGGCTTCGAGCAGAAAACTTTTTTTGGCTTGGGTAACTACATCCACTTGTTTCGGGATGCTCGCTACATCAAAGCTGTACTGAATACAACCGAGTATGCTGCTGGTAGCCTCTTTATCCTTTCGCCACTGGCATTGCTGGTCGCATTGGCGATCAACTCAGTCTATGTGCGTTGGAAAGGACTCTACAAGATCGGCCTCTTCTTCCCGGTGATTACCTCTGCGGTCATCATCGCAATCATTTTTGGCCGTGTGCTGGATCAGCAATATGGGCTGCTCAACCTCTTGCTCAGCTGGTTTGGTATTGCACCGGTTGCCTGGCTGTCGAATGCACCGGTTGTAATGCCAGCCTATATCATCATGGGTATATGGACGTGGCTGGGCATCAACTCGCTCTACTGGCTGGCCGGTCTGAATGGTATCAACAAAGAGTACTACGAGGCGGCCTCTATTGATGGTGCGAATGCGTGGAGCTCGTTTATCCATATCACCTTGCCGATGTTACGACCTGTTATACTCTTCGTCGTCATCCAGGCGATCATCGGTTCCTACAATCTGTTTGAAGCACCTTTCCTTCTTACACAAGGTGGACCTTCGGACGCGTCAATGACCCTCACCTTATACATCTACACCCAGGGTTTCCAGAACTTCAATGTTGGCTATGCCAGCGCAATTGCCTACTCGATGACCGTATTGCTGCTTGTCCTATCGGTGCTCAACATCCGGCTCTTTGGCTGGAAGGCTGCTGGCGAGTAATGGGGCGTCGAGATTTGAGCGTCCTGGCGACTCTAAAAATGACCAGGACACACACTCAGAGCGAAAAAAACTGCAAACAGAGAGGATGAAATAATGGCAGATGTCAATATTGCTGTGCAAGAAGAGACCGAGCGCTCGGTTGTACGGAGCACGGGTGATGCACCCTACAGGCGTGCAGATTTTGTGGTGAAATCGGTGCTCATTAATGCTGGGCTACTGATTCTTGTCCTATTAACAATTGTGCCTTTTCTCTATATGATGCTGGGCGCATTCAAACCCAACGCCGAAATATTCGGTGTGCCGCTGACATTTTTCCCCAGGAATCCGACCCTCGACAACATGACTGCGTTGCTCAGTAAATTTCCTTTTGCGCGTTGGGCACTGAACACCGTTGTCGTAGCAGTCGTGGGAGCGATATTTTCAGTGTTGCTCAGCTCGCTGGCCGGTTTTGCCTTTGCGAAGTATGAATTTCGTTTCAAAAATATCCTCTTCATGCTTTTACTGGCGACGCTGCTTATACCCAACCAGGTGCTATTGGTGCCACAATTCCAGGTTATTCGTGAGCTCCACTGGTTCAACACCTATGCGGCGCTTATCGTTCCGCGTGCTGTGGGCGCTTTTGGCATCTTTTTGATGCGCCAATATACCGTCAATCTGCCGAACGAACTGCTCGATGCTGCACGCGTCGATGGCGCGACCGAATTTAGCATCTGGTGGCGTATTGTCCTGCCGCTGGTGAGGCCAGGGCTGGCGGTGCTGGCGATACTCTCTTTTACCGGCCTGTGGAACGACTTCTTGTGGCCGCTCATCGTCACAAACGACACGTCGATGTTTGTGCTGAATCTAGGGCTTGGTGCTCTGGTCGGCCCCTATGATTATCAGTATGGCATCTTGCTCTCCGGGGCACTGCTGTCTTCTTTGCCGGTGATCATCATCTTCCTGATCTTCCAGCGTCAGTTCATTGATGGTTTCATCCAGGGAGCCTTCAAAGGCTAAGAACTGGACGCTCGACCGATACGCATTCTTCGTCAGGCGGAGAATGCGTATTTTATTTATATCTCTCCTCGCGTTTCTCACTCAATACTTGCTAATTTATATATGTATGACGATTGATGGCACTATATTTTTGGTTTTACCATAGTAATTGCGTACTTTAAGTAGAAGCTGATATACATTTACTCAGGAGGTGATATGTTTACTCGCTTTCGTGTTGGTCTTCTGGCAACGTTTCTTGGTCTTTGTCTTGTGTTTGTCGTTAGTGTTATTCCAGTATCGGCGGCTCAAGATGCCTCTGTGATAACAGCGATTCGAGCCGCGCATCATGCGGAGGTAACTCCTCATTATGATCGCGTGGTCTTTGAATTGAGTAGTTTGCCGAGTGGAATTACCGTGGAGTATGTGCCACAACTGATCGGAGATGGATCGGGTCGGATCATTCCGATTCAAGGCGGGGCAATCCTGCAAGTTCGTTTTTCTCCGGCATCGGCGCATAATCAGCAGTTTCAGCCGACAGTTCCGGCGAGAATCAGTTTTGGCTTACCGATGGTAAAAGAAGTCGTGCAGAGCGGTGATTTTGAGTCCGTAGTGACTTATGGCATTGGAATCAGCAAAAAAAGTGAATGGCGTTTCCTTACATTGAGTAATCCGACACGCGTTGCGATTGATTTTTTTAATTAATTCCTGGTAGTCTGTATGCTTAAAAAGCAAACCTCGCCACAGAGGTGGGAAACGACCGTGATCCGCAAGGACCAGATCAGGATGCCCCCGGACTGATTTCGGCCCGCGGAGCAAAATGATTGACACATTTCTGCTTTTCCTTCCCTCTGTGAGAATGATGATTTAGTACCCTTTGGAAAGCATTTATTCAAAAGAAGAAGTAATTTGGAGGAAAAAATGATGGATGTGCAAGCCTCGACAGCCATTACAATAGCACGCGCCCATATAAACGCTTGGAGTCATCAGGATTGGGAGAAGACAATAGATCTCCTCGCCTCCGATGTCCACGCAGTGGTCACCACGACGCAGCCTATGAAGGCGGTTGCGGAATTGAGAGGCATCGACGCGTACATGGAGCCCAAGATCAAAGCCGCGCAGCTTATCGAGCCTGGAAGTGTTCAGGAAATCTCGGCCATTGGCGATGAAAGGAACGCACTGATTCTGATAACCTTTAGAATAGGCCTGGGTCCTGGTGGGACGATGGTGACCATGGCGAGAGCTCTTCTCTCCTTGCTTGATGAGAATAAGAAAATCAAAGAGGAACGAGATGAATACTTCATTCTTTCACAGTAGCGCGAATAGGAGCAAGTGGAGCCACCTAAATTGGCTCCACTTGCCCAGAGATGTTGCCAAAGAAGCGATTAGTTCAGAAGAAGTGGCTCAATCGCGCGGATGATTGGATACGCCTCCATGTGATCAGAGTTCAAGAGCACAATAGTACTGACCTTCTGCGCTGGATATTGCCGGATCAGCGAGCAGAAGCCCTGCGTTCCGCCTCCGTGCATCCGAAAGCCAGGAGCAAGAAACCATCCATACCCATACTGCCAGGAAGTCCCCCACATAGAGCCTTGCCCGTGCGGTGTAAACATCAATTGTAACGTATGTGCAGAGATCAGTGGACACGCGAACATCGCGTCACACCACTTTTTGAGATCCTGCACTGTTGAGTATAGCTCTCCTGGTGCCTCCTCGAAAATGCTCAAGCGGTCATTGTCTGCATGGACCACTTCTCCATTCTCAATGCTATGACCAGAAGCACGACCCAGATTAATCCGACGGGGCCGATCCAGGCCGGTATTGGTCATGCCCAGAGGTGTGAGCACATAGCGTTTCATCAATGCGTCGAACGAGAGACCCGTCACTTGTTCCAGAAGATACCCCATCAAAATGAAGCCTGTACTGCTGTAACTCCATCCTGAGCCTGCCTGAAACAATTGGGGTAGTTTGACCAGATACGAGAGCAGCTCTCCGCCTTCATTTTTGAGTTGGTGCATCTCAGACCGCAGATTCGGGACACTGTAAATATCCTGTAAACCGGATGTATGAGATAACAGATGGTGAAGTGTAATGTTCTGATCGAGCACCGACAATGCTGGCAGATAGCGGCACGGCTTTTCCTGAAGCGAAATCTGCCCACGTTCAGAGAGCACCAGCGCAGCCATGGCGATAAACATCTTCGTCACCGAGGCAATATGGAATTTGGTTTCAAGGACGTTAGGAACGTCCAATTGTCTGCTTGCAAATCCATACGCTTTTCCAATGACTACATTTCCGTCCTGAGAAATAAGAAGAGCTCCACTCAGGCGATGCTCTTTCTCAACTTGCTCCAATGCCTTTGTTAGCCTTTGTTCATTGACCATGTAATCCCTCCAAACTCTGGTGAATGTGTAACGACCAGAATTTTCTTTTTCTTCATTGTAGCGATGAATCCTGACATCTTGTGTCAATACGATTGCAACAGAGCTAGATGCCGGAATCTGTAAGCCCTCCGTAGCGAGGTTTGGTTTGTATGCTTGAAAAGTACTATATATAGGTAGAGTAGAGTACGTTCAGAAATTTTTTTAGAAAATTCTCGCTCACTCTGCCTTTATTGTGTGTTGAGTGGGGACAAGTGAAACGGTTGTGTTGCCAAGAAAAAGCGTTACAGTGAGGGAAGATGAATCGTATTGATCGACTGACGGCTATTATTTTGTTGTTACAAGGGGGTAAACGGACGGCTGGAGAGATTGCGCGGCGTTTTGAAGTGTCCAGACGCACGGTGCTGCGTGACGTTGAGGCGCTCTGTGAGATGGGGGTGCCCATTGTAACTGAGACGGGCGTTCATGGTGGCTATGAGTTGATGCCGGACTACTCGCTGGCCCCGCTCCAGTTAACCGCACGCGAGACTTTTTTGTTGCGTTTGGCACTCAGTAGCGTCTCGCGGCTGGCTGATACACCTTTTAAGCAGGAACGCGAATCTCTGCTTGCCAAAATGCAGGCTCTCTTTCCAGCACGTCATCAGCAGGATACAGAGCAACTCTTGCAGACCATTCGGCTCGACATCCCTACACGCACGTATGATCTGCCATTTATAGAGCAGCTCATTGAAAGTGCACGCAACGGACAATGGCTTTCCGTCTCGTATCGTTCAGAGCGAGGAAGCTCGCAACAGACCATTCTTCCGCGCCGTCTTTACTCTGCAGGCGGTTTCTGGTATTGTGAAGCGTACTCGCAAGAACGGCAAGAGGAACGTACCTATCGCGTTGACCGTTTCGTTGCAGTGAATATTACCCATAGAAGAGAAGAGGTGGTAATACAGTCTCCCCCACTGCTCTACGAAGATGCCTCATATCCAGAGGTACACATCCAACTCACGGCGCGTGGCGTCCTGGTTATGGAGCGTGATCCCCATTTTGGCGATAAGATTCAAGCGGAAGGT
>Ga0302321_100004757_pt1 | contig 11809 bp, 9 predicted proteins | sample Fen_T0_1_FD_202505 | JGI IMG/M metagenome (GOLD analysis project Ga0302321, IMG submission 202505) | Peat permafrost microbial communities from Stordalen Mire near Abisko, Sweden - Fen_T0_1 | ecosystem: Environmental > Terrestrial > Soil > Wetlands > Permafrost | place: Sweden: Abisko...
CCTGACCGCGGTCCGCCAGGCGGCGACGCGGGACGCCAGCCGCTGGATCGCGGCACGCCTCGACGGCTCCCGGCGCCGCGCCTCGGTGACCGACGACCAGTTGCTGCCCGCCGTGTGGGCGCCGGCCCGGATCAGGCTGCGCACCGCGGCGGGCCTGGGCCGCACCGAGGTCGCCCTGATCCTGCAGCAGGCCCAGGGGATCGTCGAGGACGGCGCACCGGCCCGGGAGCGCCTGCTCACCCTCCTCCACCTCGTGCTCGACCGGGCCGGACGCCGTGGGGTGCGGTCGGCGCTGGACCAGGGCGGCCGGGTGGCCTCGCGGCACGCGCCCGCCGTCCCGGTCTGGACCCCGCCGGGCGACGCCTTCCCGACGCTCGGCCCGCCGGAGCACCGGACGCTGCGGTCCTGACCCGTGACGACGGCGGGGGCCGGCCTCAGGCCACGCCGCAGAACCGCATGGCGGTGAGCGCGAGCGCCCCGGCGACCTCGGTGAGCTCCGCCACGGGCACGTCCTCCCCGGTCGTGTGGGCCCGGCGGACGTCGCCGGGCCCCAGGTGCAGCGCGGGCACCCCGGCCGCCGCGTAGAGGCGCAGGTCGCTGCCGTAGGGCGCGCCGCGCTCGGGTGGCCGGGGCCCCCGGGTCGCCGCGGCCCAGGCGCCGCCGACGACGTCGGGCAGGGGGTGCCCCGCGGGCACCCGCCCGCCCGCGAACTGGCCGCCCCACCAGGTGACCCGCACCGGGTGGTCGCGCAGCCAGGGATCCTCGGCGCAGGCCCGCGCCACGGCCTGCTCGAAGGCGGCCCGCGCGTCCGCCACCGGCTCGTCGACGCGGACCCCGTACCGGCCCTCGGCCACGAGCCGGTCCGGCACGGTGCTCGCCCAGTCCCCGGCGTGCACGGTCCCCACGGACAGCGGGTAGGCGAGGGGGTACCCCGCCAGCAGCGGGTCGGGATCCGCGCACCGGTCCCGTTCCAGCTCCCGCAGGGCCCGGTGGACCGTCTCGAACCCGCCGATCGCGCTGACGCCGTCCGTGCGCGAGCTGCCGTGCGCCGCGAGCCCCGCCACCTCCAGCCGGAAGGTGAGCGCCCCGGCGCAGGCGCTGACGATCGCGCGCGCCGTCGGCTCGGGGATCACGCAGGCGTCGCCGCGGTGGCCCCGGTCGAGGGTGGCGAACGCGCCGAGGCCGCCGTCCTCCTCGCCGACGACGCTGTGGACGGCGAGCGTGCCCGCCAGCCGGACCCTCGCCGCCCGCAGCGCCCGGACGGCGGCGAGGGCCGCGACGAGGCCGCCCTTCATGTCGCAGGTGCCCCGGCCCACCAGGACGTCGCGGCCCGCCCGCACGCCCGGCCGGGCGGTCCACGGGTCGCCGCCCGGCCAGCCCGCGGGGTCGCCGGCCGGGACGACGTCCACGTGCCCGGCGAGCACCAGGGCCGGCGCGCCCGCCTCGGCGCCCGGCACGGTCCCGACCAGGCCCCAGCCCTCGGTGCGCGGCGCCTCGGTGCCCGGGAAGGCGGGGTGGGTGCGAAGCCGGTCGAGGTCCAGACGCCACAGGTCGACGTCGGCGTCCAGCGCCGCGAGGCGCCCCCCGACCCACCGCTGCGCCTCGTGCTCCGCCGCGCTGCCGGTGACGCTGGGGATCGCCACCAGCGCGGCCAGCTCGGCCAGCAGGGCCGGGGTGTCGACGGCGTCCATGACGGCGCGCTCGCGGTCGGTCGGCACCTCAGGGACGGTCACGGCCGCCAGGGTAGACGGCGGTCCCGGCGGTCCTGGTGAGGGTCCGGGCGAGGGTCTCCGCGAGGGCCCCGGCCCGGTGCGCGGGGACGTTGCCGTAGCCGAGCACGAGCCCCGGCGCGCCCGCCGCGACCCGGCACTGGCCCAGGCCGAGCAGGGTCAGGCCGTGCTCGCGGGCCCGGGCCAGGACTGCGTCCTCGGCGGTGCCGTCGGGCAGCAGCCACAGCACGTGCAGCCCGGCGTCCATGCTCGGCGCCGGCCGGCCCGCCACCCCGGCCGCGGCGAGCGCCGCCAGCAGGGCGGAGCGGCGCTGCTGGTACAGCCGCCGCATCCGGCGCAGGTGCCGGTCGTAGGTGCCCGACGTCACCAGGTGCACGAGGGCGAGCTGGTCGAGCGTGGGGGGCAGCCCGCCGACGGCGTCGCGGGCGGTGGTGAGGTCGTCGTGCAGGGCGTCCGGAGCGACCATCCAGCCGAGGTGGAGGCCGGGGCCGAGGGTCTTGCTCGTGGACCCCAGGTAGACCACCCGCTCGGGGGCCCGCGCGGCGAGGGCGCCCACCGGGCGGCGGTCGTAGCGGAACTCGGCGTCGTAGTCGTCCTCCACGACGAATCGCGGGGACCGCCCGGACGGCGTCGCTCCCGCCCAGGCGAGGAGCGCGAGGCGCCGCCGCGCCGACAGCGGCACCCCGGTCGGGAACTGGTGGGTCGGCGTGACGAACACGACGTCGACATCGAGCGCCTCCAGCCCGTCGACCAGCATCCCGCCCTCGTCCACGGGCACGGGGACGACGTCGAGGCCGCTCGCCCGGGCCAGGTCGCGCAGCCGCGGCCAGCTCGGGTCCTCGACGGCGATCCGCCGGGCGCCGCGGGCCCGCAGCGCCCGGCACACCAGGGCGACGGCGTTGCGCACCCCCTGGGTGACGTGGACCTGCCCGGGGTCGACGGCGAGCCCGCGCACCCGGCGGAGGTAGTCGGCCGTCGTGACGCGCAGCCGGGGGGTGCCCGCCGGGTCCGGATGGCCGAGTTCGGCGTCCGTGGCGGTGGCGAGCGCCCGGGTCAGGGCCGCCCGCCACGCCGTGCGGGGGAAGGAACTGAGGTCGGGCAACGCGGGGGACAGGTCGAGGGCTCCCGCCGCCCCGGGCGGGTCGGGCGGCGCCGTCGGGGGGAGGGTCGCGCGATCGGGCGCCGCATCGGCGTCCGGCGCGCGAGGCGGGCCGGAGGGGCCCGACGGGCCGGCCACGACCGTGCCCGACCCCACCCGGCCGGTGAGGTAGCCCTCGGCCTTGAGCTGGTCGTACGCCTCGGTGATCACCCAGCGGGACAGGCCCAGCTCCTCGGCGAGCGCCCGGGTCGACGGGAGCCGGTCCCCGGCCCGCAACCGGCCGTCGTTCACGTGACCGCGCAGGGCCGCAGCGAGGCGGTCGTGCGCCGGGCCGGGGCCGTCGGGGTCCCAGGTGAGGAGCAGCCCGGTGGCCCCGGCCCGGCCCGGGCCCGAAGCGGACTGGTTTGCAGCCATCGAAGTGGACTGTACACCCGGACCGCTTCCCGCCTACCGTGGGCCTCGACCGCCGGTGGCCCGACGCCGCGCCCCGGCCCGGGGTCCGATCGCCGTCTCGTGCAGAGAGCTGCAGAAAGCCAGGTCAGCGCATGTCCGAATCGCCCACCGCCCCTGTCACCGGGACCTCCCGCGTCAAGCGCGGCATGGCCGAGATGCTCAAGGGCGGCGTCATCATGGACGTCGTCACCCCCGACCAGGCGAAGATCGCTGAGGACGCCGGGGCGGTCGCCGTCATGGCGCTCGAGCGGGTGCCCGCGGACATCCGCGCCCAGGGCGGCGTCGCCCGGATGAGCGACCCGGACATGATCGAGGGCATCATCGCCGCGGTGTCGATCCCGGTCATGGCCAAGGCGCGGATCGGGCACTTCGTCGAGGCGCAGGTGCTGCAGGCGCTGGGCGTCGACTACGTCGACGAGTCCGAGGTCCTGACCCCCGCCGACTACGCCAACCACATCGACAAGTGGCAGTTCACGGTCCCCTTCGTCTGCGGGGCCACGAACCTGGGCGAGGCGCTGCGGCGGCTCACCGAGGGTGCCGCGATGATCCGGTCCAAGGGCGAGGCCGGCACCGGTGACGTGTCCAACGCCACCGAGCACATGCGCCGCATCCGGGCCGAGATCCGCCGTCTGACGTCGATGAGCGAGGACGAGCTCTACGTCGCCGCCAAGGAGCTGCAGGCGCCGTACGAGCTGGTCCGCGAGGTGGCCGGGCTGGGCCGGCTGCCCGTCGTCCTGTTCACCGCGGGCGGCATCGCGACCCCTGCCGACGCCGCGATGATGATGCAGCTGGGCGCGGACGGCGTCTTCGTCGGCTCGGGCATCTTCAAGTCCGGCAACCCGGCCGCGCGCGCCGAGGCGATCGTGAAGGCCACCACCTTCCACGACGACCCCGACGTCATCGCCAAGGTGAGCCGCGGCCTCGGCGAGGCCATGGTCGGCATCACCGTCGACGCCATCCCGCAGCCGCACCGCCTGGCCGAGCGCGGCTGGTGACGGCTCCGCCGTCCGTAGGCTGCTGATGGTCAGAGGGCGAGCAGGTACCGCAGGACGCGTTCGGTCTTCATCAGGGCGAGGACGTCGGCCTGCCCGAGCGGCCGGACCAGACGCGCGCTGCTGACCGTGCGGATCTGCTCGGCCTGGACGTAGGAGGTCTCCCTGATCCCGGCGCTCTTGGCCTCGATCTCGACGTGTGTCTCGTAGCCCAGGCGGGTGCGGGTCACGGGACAGATCACCACCAGGTCGTGGACGTTGAACCGGTCGTCCGAGACGACGAGCGCAGGCCGGGTCATACCGGCCTCGCTGCCGAGGGGGTGTCCGAGGTCGATCAACCACACCTGGCCGCGTCGGGGTGCCTCAGCAGAAGTCATCGTCTGTCCATGCCTCGGCCTGCAGGCCGTCGTTCAGCGCTCGATCCCACTCCGCCACGGTTTCGTGCCCTGACGTGCGCTGCACGGCGTAACGGCGCCAGAACAGCTTGCGCTCCAGCTCGTCCAGTGCCTGTGCGACCACGGCATCGGCTGGTTGGTTGGTCTGTGCACCGATCGCCTTGACCCGGTCGCGGGTCACCTCACTGACCTTGATCGTTGTACTCACGACGCGAGTATACCGATTGGTATTCCATTGGGTCTACCTACGGAGGGTGGTCGACCGCGATCGCGACCGACGGGCGGGAGGGCGACGTAGGCTGGGTCACATGCCGGTGCTGGGTGCGCACGTCCATTCCGCCGATCCCCTCGGGCACGCCGCGGAGGTCGGCGCGGAGGCGGTGCAGATCTTCCTGTCCGACCCGCAGGGCTGGAAGAAGCCCGAGCCGCACCCGCAGGCCGACGCGTTGCGCGCCGCCGGCATGCCGCTCTACGTGCACGCGCCGTACCTGGTCAACGTCGCGAGCACCAACAACAAGATCCGGATCCCGAGCCGCAAGATCCTCGACCAGCACGCCGCGGCCGCCGCCGACCTGGGAGCACGCGGGCTCATCGTGCACGGCGGTCACGTGACCGCTAAGGACGACCCGGCCGTCGGCGTCGAGAACTGGCGCAAGACGTTCGAGCGGGCCACCTTCGGCCTGCCGATCCTGATCGAGAACACCGCGGGCGGCGAGAACGCGATGGCCCGCCGCTTCGAGCGGCTGGCGATGCTCTGGGACGCCGTCGGGGAGTACGGGCCGGGCTTCGTGCTCGACACCTGCCACGCCCACGCCGCGGGCGAGGAACTGCTCGACGTCGTCGCCCGGGTGCTCGCCATCACCGGCCGGATCGACCTGGTGCACGCGAACAACTCCCGCGACCCGTTCGGTTCCGGCGCGGACCGGCACGCCAACTTCGACGCCGGGACGTTCGACTCCGAGCTCATCGCCGCCGTGGCCCGGGACGCCGGGTGCGACGTCATCGTCGAGACGCCGGCCGAGGGCCAGGCCGAGGACCTCGCCTTCCTGCGCAAGCACCTGACCGGCCACTGAGGCGCGCCGCCGGCTCGTCGGCCGCCCCGGCGTCCTGGAGACCGTGCCGGGACGGCTGGGAGTCCTCACCGCTGGGTGGGTGAACGGTCCGCCGGGGGCGTGCAGCGGCCTGTCCCGTCCGGGCGTCGCCGGGCACGGAGGGTTCCCGGGGACCGTCCTGTGCCGGTTGCCGTACCGCGGTGTGATGACCGGCCGGGCCCTCGGCCGCCGGTGCGGCCGGAGGGCGCCCGCGGTCCGGAGGGCTCCCCGTCGCGGCACCCGCCCGCCGCCGTTCCCTGCGGCCGGCGCCGTGGACGGCGGGGCGCCGCCGTCATGGCCCACTCATGGTGAGGGGTCGGCGTGCGGTCCGGGGGGCGCGCGCACGGGCGGTGATATCTCACTTGCGCGCTCGGCCTGACTCGTGCGCGATTGTCTGTTGCCTCTAGAAATTAGATGGCGATCGGTGCGGTTCCGCGAGGCCGCTGCCGGCGAGAAGGCGGCTCCCGGGCGCGGCGGCTGTTCAGGCACCGGGTCGATGGTGTATCCCTCACCTCGGCGGCCCGGCCTGCGGCATTGCGGCACAGCGCTCGATCGGCCCAGTGCATCGCCACTCTCCGTGTTTGATCCCCGGTACAGGCCCCGGCCCTTCAGGTCCGGCCGCGTGGCCGTCCCGTGGCCGACGTCGCGCACCCCGGCGACACGCCGTCGCCGAACCGCACCCCGGTAGCGTCGCTCTACGTGGTGATACAGTCACGTGCTGTTCCGAAGTAGGTGGTGCGCTTGGGACGAAACAGATGTTCAAGGCGTAGGCAAGAGGCGGCCGAGGAGGCCGTGTCGAGCCACTGTCAGATCCCGCGAGGGGTCGGCAGCACCGGACTGGTCACATCAGCCGCGCCGGGGGGCGAGGCGATCGCCGGGTGCACGCGAGCACTCAGCGTGTCGACGTCGGTATGCCGTGGGAGGGCCCACGGACGCCTCACGACGTCGCAGGCACCCGATGACGGGTGCCGGCACGTGAAACGCGAGCGGTCAACGCTCCGGATTGAGGAAAGGAGGCTTGCGCACGGGCCGCAGTTTTCCGGTCCGGAGCAACTCTCGCCATCCAGCTGTACGACGAAGGCCCCCAGATGAAGAAGATCTCCGACACCCAGGCCTCAGGGACTGAGCGGGGTGTCCTGGGACCAATGGGTCACTGGAGAAAGGAACTGGCACAGAAATGAATCTCCAAGGTAAGGGAGCCCGGCGATCACTCGCTGCCGTGTGCTCCACAGCCGTGGTCGCGGCGGGGGTGTCGTTCATGGCGGCACCGGCGCAGGCGGCCGGCGTGACGCTCGGGTTCGGACCGACGGCCACGTCGGCGACCATCGTCAACCTCGACCCCACCGTGAGCGCGACGACCGCAGGCACGGCCTACGGCCTCAAGATCACCGGGTCCTCCGTCGACTCGGCGCCCGTCCGGGTGGCCGTGCTCAGCGGTCCCACGAACGGCGTCCTGAAGATCCAGCGGCGTGCCGGCAACGGCATTCCGGTGCCGACCAGTGCCGTGGTGACCGCCGCGACGACCGTCGGCACCGCCGTGGTGGCCGGCGACACCAGCGTCGCGGTCGCCTCGTCGACCGGCTTCGCCGCCGGTGACGCGGTCGCCCTCACCGGCGCCGACGGGCTCACCGAGTACGCCCTGGTCTCCTCGACCTCCGCCGGGCACGTGGTCCTGGACGACGGTGCCGTCAACGCGCACGCCATCGGCAAGGCCGTCTACGACCTCGGCCCGGCCGGTGCGAGCACGACGCTCACCGCCGACCCTGGCGCGGACGCCACGTCGCTCACCGTCGGCTCCACGGCCGGCATGAGCGTCGGCGACCTCGTCTCCATCGCCGGTGACACCCTGGCCCACGGTCAGGTGCGCCGCATCACGGCGAAGACCGGGACGACGCTGACCGTCGCGGCGATCAGCCACACCGATGCCGACCACGACGTCACGATGGAGGTCGTGGACCTCGGTCCGGGTACCGACGTCCACGGCGCCGTGACCGCGGCTGACACCTCGGTCACCGTCGCCTCGACGGCCGGCTTCGCCGCCGGTGACAACATCGTCATCAGCGACGCCACCACGACCGAGACCTTGACCGTGAGCGCGATCACCAGCGGCACCGTGCTCGCCCTCGCCGAGGCGGCCACCGCGGCGCACGCGACGGGGTCGGCGGTCTTCAAGGTCGGCGCCACCGCGTCCGGCTGGACGTCCGTGCCGGTCGGTGTGTCGCGCCAGGTGCCCGGGTTCAACCTGGCCACCAACAACGACAGCATCTACCTGGCTGCTCGGACGCCCGGCGCCTACACGCTGCAGTTCTTCAAGGACCGCAACGGCAACTCCGTCTACGACGCCGGCCAGGACGACGCCACCCCGGTGTTCACCCTGACGTCGATGGATGTGGACAATGTCGTCGCGGGGACCAGTGACGACCTCGCGCCGACCCTGACCGTCGCCAGCTCGGTCGGCGTCGGCCAGGCGATCACCCCGACGGTGACCACAGGTCTGACCTCGGTCGACACCCGTGGCTCCGTTTCGGGCGTCGGGGTCCTCGGCACCGCGGTCGCCGCGAACTCGACCCTCGTGTTCACGCCCGGCGCCACCGGCATCAACGGTGGTGGCGCTGGCGCCCTGTCGTTCGACGGGACGTCGATCTACCGGACCTCGGACGTCTCGAGCACGGCGGGGTCGGCCAGCACGGCCTTCTCCATCGGGTCGTACGTCACCCGGTCCGCGCCGACCACCTTCACCGCCAGCAGCGCCGCCCACGTGACGGCCGGCAGCACCGATGTCGCCGGCACGGTGAAGAACACCGGTGGCGCGGTCGCCGTCAAGACCGGGACCGCCGACGTGACCTACACCGCTCTCGTGACGGATGGCGCCGGCACTCCGGTCCCGATCGCGGGCGAGACGGTCTACTTCACGCTGAGCATCGCCAGCGGCGGCCCCGTCCTCACCGCTGACGGCACTCTCGTGAGCAGCACCTCGACCACCAAGGTGTACTCGGCCGTCACGAACTCCAGCGGCATCGCGTCGCTGAAGGTCACCAGCGCGACGACGACGGCGGGCACGACCTACGGCGTCCTGCCGAAGGCCGGGACCATCACCGCGGGCACCACCCAGACCGCTCTCTACGCGAACGTCACGCCGACCTCGATCGACAACCTCAACACGGCGTCGTCGCTCATCGTGACGCCGGGCACGAGTGTCGACCTCAAGGGCCGCCTCCTCGACCAGTTCGGCGGGCTCTACAAGCCCAGCGGTTCCGACCCGGTCCAGGTCGCGGTGCGGGTCGCGGCCGGTGGCGCCACCATCGGCAACGCGCCCTTCGCCGCCGACGGCACGTTCAGCTACACCTACGCCCCGAGCACCACGCCCACCGCGGGCACGTCCACGTCGTGGGACTTCTACTACGCCACCAACACGATCAACGGCCCGGACAGCGCCGTGAACTGGGCGAGCGCGACCGCGGTAGCGAACATCACGATCTCGGCTCCTGCCTCGACGGCGACGCCGACGCAGGAGAAGGGCACCCTCACGCCGGCCGCCGGTACCGCGGTAACCGGTGTGGTCAGTGACGCGAGCAACGCCGTCCTGGCGTACAAGCCGGTCGTGCTGACCGGTACCGAGGGCGTGTACTTCAGCACGGCGGCGACGCCGACCACGGCCGCGACCGACGACCTGGCCACCACGATCACGGTGGCGGCCAACGGCTCCGGCTCGTACAGCGCCTACGCCTTCTTCACCAAGGCCGGTCCGGCGACCATCACGGTCACCTCCGGCACCGCCACCAAGACCGTCACCGTGGCGGTCACCCAGGCGTCGGACCCGTACAAGGTCCTCGCCATGGACAGCACCGTGGGCCCGGGCGAGAGCTCGGTCGTCTCCGGCACCGTCCAGAACGCCTGGGGCTTCCCGGTCTCGGGCGCCGTGGTCAACCTGAGCCTCGGCTCGTCCACGGTGGCGGCGCTCGGTTCCGCGTCGGTCACCACCGGTGCGGACGGCATCTGGAGCACCACGATCACCGGCGCCAGCGCCGGTGACGGCGACGCGGTCCTGACCGCGACGCTCAACACCCAGACCGCCAACGCCACGGCGCACGCCGACTGGCTCGGCAACGCGGGCCTGACCATCGCCGCCGGTGTCTTCCAGGACACGGCCAAGATCACGGTCGACCCGAACATCAACAAGACGGTCCTCATGGCCCCCGCCTCGCGGATGGGGTCCGGCAAGGTCACCGTGTACGGCAAGGCCAAGCCCGGCGCCTCGGTGGAGATCTTCGCCAAGACCGCCTACACCAGCCTTCCGTACGCCCTCGTCGGCGTCGCCACGGCCAACTCGGCCGGTGACTGGAGCGACGACGAGTACGTCACCTCCTCGACGACGTTCTACGCGAAGACCAGCGTGTCGAGCAGCAGCACGGTCACCGTCGTGGTGAAGGGTGCGGCCGTCGCCGCGTCTGCCAAGGTCTCGACCAAGGCGCTGGGTGGTGGCGTCGTCCGGGTCTCGGTGAACGGCATGCCGAACAAGGCCGGCACGATCACCGTCTACGTCAACGGCACGCGGGTCAGGACCATCGCCTCGAACGCCGCCGGTGACGGCACCATCAGCGTCAAGACGTCGAGGGGCCGGAAGACCTTCAAGGTCGTCTTCTCCGCCCCCGGCTGCACCGCCGGCTCCACCTCGGTCGTCGTGACCGTCAAGTGAGCCGCTAGCACCACCTGCATCACCTGCACGTCCTGCACGGAACGAGCCGGGGCGGTCCCTCAGGGGCCGCCCCGGCTCGTCGTTTCCGCCGATCCCCGGCCCCCACGTTCCGCCCCTTCAGCCCGCCTCCGTGCCGCCCGAGGTGAGAGGTATGCGCGCTCACCGGCCGATCGTCCCGCGTCGCCTGCTGCCCCCGACCGCGGCCATGGCCGCCATCGCGGCCACCGCCGGGTACCTGCTGGGAGCGCCCCTCGTGCAGGCCGTGGCGGGCCCCCCCGACGCCGGACCGGCGACGCCCTCCGCCCGGACGGCGGCTCCCGTGGCGGGCCCCTCGGCGCGCCCGGCGCCGTCGACCACCGACGTGCCACGCGTGACCCGGACGCCGGGCGCCATCACCGGGGCGCCGACCGCCCGCGGCGCCAGGACCACCACGACCGGCGTCACCAGCGTCCGCTACCGCTTCCTGCTGCTGCAGCCGGACCGCACGGCACCCATCCGCTGGGACCCCTGCCGTCCCTTGCACTACCGCATCGCCCTCGGCACGGTCCCCCGGAGCGAGGTCGGCGCCGTCGAGGCGGCCTTCGACGCGGTCGGTGCCGCTCTGGGCGGGATGCGCTTCGTCGACGACGGCGTCACCTCGGTCATCCCCGCAACGGTCGACGACTCCGCGCGTGCGGGCGTCGACGTCGTCTTCGCGTTCGCGCTGCCCGGCCACGGCCCGGGCCGGTCGCCGCTGCTGTCCGGCTGGGAGGCCGGGCGCGGGGGCTTCGCCGCGGTCGGGCGTCAGGACGGCGTGGGGTCCGCCGTGGAGCGGCCGACGCACGGGTCCGTCGTCGTCGACGCCGGGATCTGGCGCACGATGACGAGCCACGACCGGGCCGTGCTCTACCTGCACGAGATCGGCCACGTCGTCGGCCTGGACCATCCGCGCGACGGCCGGCAGATCATGAGCTCGGGCGCGTACGACCTCCCGGCCCGCTACCAGGCCGGTGACCTGCAGGGCCTGGCCCGCCTCGGCCGCCAGGCGGGCTGCGCCGGCTGACAAGATCGTGTGATCGGTAGCGTGCGAAGGCTGCGATCGGTAGCGCAGAACTCCTGCGATCGGTAGCGGTGGACCTGATCGTGCAGCGTGACGATCATCGCATCCTGGCTCTCGAGGTGAAGCTGTCGCCCGTGGTCCAGCCGGCGGACGTCGCCCACCTCCACTGGTTGCGGTCCCGCCTCGGGAGTGACCTGCTCGATGCCGCCGTCATCACCACGGGAACGCACGCGTACCGCCGCGAGGACGGGATCGCTGTCGTTCCGGCGGGGCTGCTCGGCCCCTGAAGGCGCTCTCGCCACACCGGGGCGCCA
>Ga0302321_100004758_pt1 | contig 11807 bp, 10 predicted proteins | sample Fen_T0_1_FD_202505 | JGI IMG/M metagenome (GOLD analysis project Ga0302321, IMG submission 202505) | Peat permafrost microbial communities from Stordalen Mire near Abisko, Sweden - Fen_T0_1 | ecosystem: Environmental > Terrestrial > Soil > Wetlands > Permafrost | place: Sweden: Abisko...
GCCGGCACCCATCTTCGCCAGAAACTCGTCGTTAGTCTTGAATTTCTTGAGCGCCGACGTCAGCGTTTCCATCGCCTCGATGGGATTCAGATCCACCATCGTGCGGCGGAGCTTGCGGATGGCTTCCAGATTCTTCGCCGGGAACAATTTCTCCTCCTTGCGCGTGCCGCTCTTCGGAATGTCCAGCGCCGGATACAACCGGCGGTCCGACAGCTTGCGGTCCAAAATCAATTCCATGTTGCCCGTGCCCTTGAACTCCTGGAAAATCAGTTCGTCCATGCGGGAGCCCGTGTCCACCAGCGCCGTCGCGAGAATCGTCAGCGAACCGCCGTTCTCGATCTTGCGGGCCGAGGCGAACATCTTGCGCGGAATTTCCAGCGCGCGGGCGTCCACGCCGCCCGTCATCGTGCGGCCGCTGCCGCCATGCACGCTGTTGTAAGCGCGCGCCACGCGGGTGAGCGAGTCCAGCAGCACAAACACATCCTTGCCGGATTCCACAATGCGGCGGCAGCGCTCAATCATGAAGCGCGAAAGGCGCACATGCGTTTCCAAATCCATGTCGTTGGACGAGGCCACGACCTCGGCCTTCACCGAACGCTGAAAGTCGGTGACTTCCTCGGGGCGTTCGTCAATCAGCAGCACCATCGCGTGCACGTCCGGATGATTGGTGGTGATGGCGTTGCAAATCTGCTTGAGAATGGTGGTTTTGCCCGTGCGGGGCGGCGCCACGATGATGCCGCGCGTGCCCTTGCCGATGGGCGTGACGAGGTCAATCACCCGCGTCTCGATCAAATCCGGCGTCGTCTCCAGCTTGAACTTTTCAATCGGGTCAATCGTGGTCAGGTTTTCAAAGCGCACAGCCTTGGTGTAATCCTGAAACTCCATTTCGTTGACCTTCTCCACGCTCCTGAGCTGGGGGCTCGTGCCGCGGTGCGGCGGCTGCGTGGTGCCTTCAATGAAGCTGCCCTCCCGCAGGAAGCTGCGGCGGATGGTGTCCGGCGTCACGAAGATGTCCGTGGGCTTGGGATGAAAATGATTTTGCGCCGTGCGCAGGAAACCGAAACCCTTCTCGGAAATCTCGAGAAAGCCGGCCCCGTAATTTGGATTGGCGTGTCTGTCGCCGTTCGCTTGCGTTTCGCTCATAAAAAATTGCTGTAGCCGAAAGTTGAAAAGCCTTCCGAAACTGTGATTGAAAGGGAACTTTGGAAAAGTCGGCAACAACCTGATGCTGCCAACGGAAACCTTCGACGGATGCTTAATTAAGCTGAAAATTCAGAAAAAGCAACAAGTATTTTTGGTTTTCCCGCCGCGCGGAGCCACGGCCGCAGGCGGAATCAGGGGCGGCGGGACGAATTCCGCCCTGGGCCGGGCGACGACGGGAGACATTGATTTCCAAGGGGAAATGGCAAAAACGTCCCGGCACCACCTCGACATGGCAGCCCCCAAATTCAAGCCCCGGAGCGATTAATTCAGTTCATAAGAAAAGCGGCGACGGCGGGGCGCCGCTGCCCGCCTGGTAGCAGCCGAGGTAACGACGCTCACACCGAATCCAGTCGGCCGCATGCCCTCATGCACCCGCCGTCCAAAGTCATTTTTTCTCTGCCTCAAAACCACGGACTGCCAGAGGCGGCGTCCGGCGCAAGCAGCGCAACACAGTTGAGTTGTGTTGCCAAACCTCCTAAACTGAACGGATGAATCCGGTCCCGCCCCCCGCGCTTGAAGCCGAACTCCTCGTCATCGGCTATGGCAACCCCGTACGCCGCGACGACGGCGTGGGACCGCGCGTCGCCGAGGCCGTCGAAGCCTTGAACCTGCCCGGCGTGCGCACCATCGTCTGCCAGCAATTGTCACCCGAGGATGCCGACCCCATTTCCCGCGCCCGCAAAGTCATTTTTGTGGATGCCGCCGTGGACCAGACCGATGCCGTGCATTTTCGCCCGCTTGTCCCGGGCGAGACCACGCAACTCATGGCGCACTCCGCCGATCCGCGCACGATGCTGGCCCTGGCCCGCGATGTGTTCGGGCATGCCCCCGAAGCCTGGTGGGTCACCATTCCCGCGATTCATCTGGGCTTCGGCACCGACTATTCGCCTGAAGCCGAAGCCGGCTTTCACACCGCCGTGACGGCAATCCAAAAACTGGTGGCCGCCAATTTCGACAAAGACACCCTGCCGACGCTTGGATAATACCGGCACACTCCATGGCAAAGAAATTCAACCACGGACGGACACAGCCATCAGTACACAAAAACGATATGGATGTGAGTGTTGAAAAAGCTCTTGCGGCCTTCGGCCTTTCCTGAGCCCGCCAGGTTGATGCCCCTTCAGTCATTCTTGGCTGTTGATTTAAGAAGCCCTCGGAATATTGAAGGCGTGGAAAAAAAGCGATTATATTGCAATCGTGTTTTTGGTTGCCGCATTTTTTTTATCGCTTAAGATAAACTGCATTAAATCATGGTTTAAAAACAATATGCAACAAAATCTTAAGCTGAACGCCCAGAGCGCGTTAGCGATTTTTGACAGTGGCTGTTTTTGAACTATTAGTTTAGTCGAAGAACCGCGATTTTTGATGTTTACAAGCAAATGAGCGCATCATACCCAACAAAAATGCTTCTGGCATTCCGGAGTGGGGATCGTTGTGCATTCCCGGGTTGCGGTAAGCAATTAACCGTTGATGCTCCCAGCGGAGGCGACACTGTTGTGGTTGGCGAGGCTGCACATATCGCAGGCGAGAAACTAGACGCAGCCCGTTATTTAGCGAGTATGTCAGATGTCGAACGGGATCATTATGAGAATTTAATCTACCTGTGTGGCGACCACCACACACAGATCGATAAACAAGAAACACATTTCTCGATTGCATTGCTGCATAAATTCAAGAGTGACCATGTTGCAAAAGTACGAGAAGCCATGAATTCTGCGTTCGAGCAGATCGGCTTTCCTCAGCTTCAAATCGCAACAGCTTGGGTTAACCGTTTTCAGCCGTCACAAGTTAACCAGGATTACTCTATCCTCCCCCCAGAGGCAAAAATCCAAAAAAATAGGCTTAATAACGGGAGTCGTATTACTATCACAATGGGTTTAAGCGTTGCAAAGGTGGTGGGGGATTTTATCCAAAATGAGGCACAAATTGACCCAGAATACCCAGAAAAATTAAAAGCGGGTTTCTTACAGGAATATTACAGGTTACGGCAGTTAGGATTTCAGGGTGACGACCTTTTTGACCTCATGTGTGAATTTTCACAGCGGGGAATGAAGGGACAATCACAGCGCTCCGCTGGCCTCGCTGTCCTCGTTTATCTGTTTGAAAAATGTGATGTTTTTGAAAAATGATTCTGCCCACAAAATATGTATCGTTGGACAAATCCTTGCTGGGTGCCGGAGCGGTTGTTCTGCCGTTATTAGATGACCCGGTGACAACGACAGGCATTTGGGATCAGGTCAAAAATGCGCCCGAAATTGGTTCTTATGGACGGTTCGTTCTAACACTCGATTTCCTCTACGCCATTGACGCGATTGACATTGTGGATGGGCTAATACTTAGGAAAGCCAAAAAATGATCAAAAAGCTCTCCGCAAATCATCCTTCTTTCAAAACAGTTGAATTCCAAGAGGGATTCAACGTGATTTGGGCGGATCGCACTCTGGAGTCAGCAAAAGGTGATTCCCGAAACGGACTTGGAAAATCTACGCTAATCGAAATTATTCATTTTTGTCTTGGTGCCAAGACTTCTAAAGGAAAGGGCTTACTTGTCGCGGCCCTAAGAGGGTGGGAATTTACGTTGGATTTAGAAATTTCCGGGAAAATATTTTCGGTGATGCGTTCCGTGGATCAACCTACAATTTTCGTTATTGACGGGGACACTGGCAACTGGCCCATAAAGCCAAAAAACAAAAATGGCGCGTTGACCTATGGTTTGCGTGACTGGAACACTCTTTTAGGGAGTCTATTTTTCGGCTTGCCTGCGGAGGGAGAAGAAAAATATCAACCGACCTTTAGAAGCTTGATTTCCTATTTTATTCGACGCCATAAAGATGCTTTCTCGACTCCGTTTGAGCACCACAGGAAGCAAACCGAATGGGATAGGCAGGTAAACAACGCATTTCTGCTTGGATTGGCGTGGGAGGATGCAGCGGATTTGCAATCCATGAAGGATCGCAAAAAAGGACTTGAAAGCCTCAAAAAGGCGGCAAAAACTGGAGTTGTTAAAGGTTTCGTTGGCTCTCTTGGCGACTTGGAGGCGAGGCGTGTCAGGCTAAGTGCGAAGGCTGAACAAGAGGCTGCCAATCTCGCATCTTTCAAAGTGCATCCGCAATATGAAGAAATTCGGGTAGACGCCAATCGCATCACAGAGGAAATCCACGCCGCTGCAAATAAAAATGCGATCGACCAGCGAAACCTAAATCTTTACGAAAAGAGTCTTGCAGAAGAAGAAGCGCCGATCCTCAACGCCGTCGAAAAACTATACGCGGACGCTGGGGTTGTGTTGCCAGGGGTTGCGCTTCGGCGAATAGAAGAGGTGCAAACATTTCACCACACAATAATCGAAAATCGGCGCGAATTTCTGGCCGAAGAAGTATCTCGATTAAAAAGGGACATCGCAGCCCGTGAACAAGTGATTAAGACAAAGACTGAGCAGCGCGCGAGCGTGATGCAAATCTTGCAAACCCACGGCGCGTTGGAAGAATACACTCTCATTCAAACACGGCACTTAGATATTCAGAGCGAGTTCAACGCGATCACGGCGACAATTGAAAATCTTAAGTCATGCGAGACGGGATTGAGCCAACTCAAGATTGACCAAGAAGTACTCCAACAGAAAGCACGCCGCGATTACGCAGAACGCCATAACATTTGGGAAAAAGCCATTAGCCTATTCAATGGCTACTCAGAGCGCCTTTACAGCGCGCCAGGACGGCTTGTGATTGATGTTGGGCCAACAGGATTCAAGTTTGATGTGGAGATTGAGCGTTCCAGCAGCACCGGGATTAGTAACATGAAGGTGTTTTGCTATGACATGACATTGTCAACAATATGGGCCAACAAAATTCCTTCGCCCAAATTGCTAGTCCACGACAGTGCTATCTTCGATGGCGTTGATGAAAGGCAAAGAGCTTTGGCTCTTGAAACAGCCGCAAAAGAGGCAAGCGTACACGGTTTCCAATATATTTGCACGCTCAATAGCGACTACATTCCTTGGAATGAGTTTTCGCAAGGATTTAACCTTCGAGATTATATTCGGGTGAGTCTTACAGACAAGGACGAGAGCGGTTGTTTGCTTGGTATTCGATACTGACATTTGTCAGCGAACAAAAAATAGTAAAAATTCGCGAGTAATCGCGAATCTTTCTCCCCTGAAAAACCTGTTGAAATTCCGAACCTGATCCGCCCTGTAATCCCCCCCCTTCCACAATCCACCCCGCCATTTTTTATCTGTGTCCTTCCGCAGTTTCACCTGCTTTAATTTAGCCACACAGCCATGGCTGCAACCTGCCAACCAGCGACCCCGGTGTCGCGCCTGAGCATCGCCCTGCGCGGCGCGGTCCAGGGCGTGGGGTTCCGCCCGTTCGTCTTCCGGCTGGCAACCGAGCTGCAGCTCTCCGGCTGGGTCAACAATTCGCCGCAGGGCGTCTTCATCGAAGTCGAAGGCCCTCGCCCGGCCCTGGAAAATTTCCAACGCCGCCTCGAATCAGAAAAGCCGCCGCAAAGCTTCATCCAGAGTTTGGAAATGTCCTGGCTGGATGCCGTGGGTTACCCGGCGTTTGAAATCCGCGCCAGCCAGAGGGACGGCTGCAAATCAGCCCTCGTGCTGCCGGATATCGCCACCTGTCCCGACTGCCTCCGCGAAATTCTCGACCCGGCGAACCGGCGTTTCCGCTACCCCTTCACGAACTGCACGAACTGCGGGCCACGGTTCAGCATCATCGAAGCCCTGCCCTACGACCGCGACCATACGGCGATGAAGGGTTTTACCATGTGTCCCGCGTGCCAGGCGGAATACGATGATCCCCGCGACCGCCGCTTCCACGCCCAGCCCAATGCCTGCCCGGCCTGCGGTCCGCGCCTCGAATTCTGGGGCCTGACCGGCGAAACTTCGGCCACGGAACACGCCGCCCTGCTGGCCGCCGCCACCGCCATCCGGCACGGCCAGATCGTCGCCGTGAAAGGCATCGGCGGCTTTCATCTGCTGGTGGACGCCCGCAATGAACCGGCAATTCAACGCTTGCGCGAACGCAAGCATCGCGAGGAAAAGCCGTTTGCCCTGATGTTCCCATCGCTGGCGGGCGTGCAGGCGGTCTGTGCCGTCTCGCCCTTGGAGGAACGCCTGCTGCGTTCACCGGCCGCGCCCATTGTGCTGCTACGGAAAATCAGCCATCAGCCATCGGCCATCGGCCATTCCGTGGCCCCCGGCAATCCCCACCTCGGCGCGATGCTCCCGGCCAATCCCCTGCACCATCTGCTGCTGGCGGAACTGGGTTTCCCGGTCGTGGCCACCAGCGGCAACCTGAGCGACGAACCGATTTGCACCGATGAGGCGGACGCCCGCGAACGGTTACGCGGCATCGCCGACGCCTTCCTGGTCCACAACCGCCCGATCCTCCGCCACGAGGACGATTCGATTGTCCGCGTGATGCTCGATCGCGAAATGATGCTGCGACGCGCGCGCGGCTATGCACCACTGCCCATTTCCATCCCGGTAGCAGCCGGCGTCAGGAGGCTCAATTTAATCCCCTCCAATCAGCCAGAGCCTCCTGACCTCGGCTGCTCCCAAACGGTCTTGGCCGTCGGCGCGCACCTAAAAAACTCCATCGCCCTGGCCGTCGGCGAAAATGTCTTCCTCAGCCAGCACATCGGGGACCTGGAAACGGAGGAGGCGCATCAGGCGTTCCGGCGCGTGGCGGCGGATTTGCCCCGGCTCTACGAGGCCAAGCCGCAAATCATCGTCGCCGACTTGCATCCGGACTACCTCTCGACGACGTTTGCCAATGAACTGGCCGCCCGGACTGGCCCGTCGCCCGCTCCGATCCGGCTGGGCGTGCAACATCATGTCGCCCACGTTTTGTCCTGCATCGCGGAAAACGAAGTCCGCCTGCCCGCGTTGGGCGTGGCGTGGGATGGCACCGGTTACGGACCGGACGGCGTGATCTGGGGCGGCGAGTTTTTTCGGATCACGGCCCAGGCGGTGGAACGCGTGGCACATTTGCGGCCGTTCCGCCTGCCCGGTGGCGAGGCGGCGGTAAAAGAGCCGCGGCGCGTGGCGCTGGGCTTGTTGTTTGCCGCCGGCGGCCCGGCGATTTTTGAGCAGCCGGATATGCCGCTGCAGGCCGCCTTTTCCACCGCGGAACTGGCGACCATCCAAACCATGTTGCAGCGTGGGTTGAATTCACCGCTGACGACCAGCATGGGACGTCTGTTCGACGGCGTGGCGGCGCTGGCCGGCCTCCGCCAAAAGATGCGTTATGAAGGCCAGGCGGCCATGGAACTCGAGTTTGCGCTGGACGGCATCCAGACCGACGAACAGTACGACCTGCCGCTCGTCAGCCTGCCTGAGGGCCGCCAACTCGACTGGGAGCCGCTGCTCAAAGCCGTGTTATCAGACGTGCAAAGCGGCGTGGCCATTGGCATCATCAGCGCGAAGTTCCACCATGCGCTCGCCGAAGCGGTGGTGGCCGTGGCAAAAATGACCGGCGAAACGCGGGTCGTCCTGAGTGGCGGCTGTTTCCAAAACCGGTATCTGACCGAACGGATCGTGACGCGGCTGCGCGCAGCCGGGTTCCAGCCGTACTGGCATCAGCGCGTGCCGCCAAACGATGGCGGCATTGCCCTGGGTCAAATCCATGCGGCGCGAAATCAGTTAACCTTGAAATAATATGTGTCTGGCCATACCTGGAAAAGTCGTGAGCATCAGCGGAGACGATCCCCTGACGCGCATGGGTAAAATCAATTTCAGCGGCATCATCAAAGAGGCCAGCCTCGCGTATGTGCCGGAGGTGGTGATCGGCGACTACGTCATCGTCCACGTGGGCTTTGCCCTGAGCAAGGTCGATGAAGACGAGGCGCAAAAGGTGTTCGAATATCTGAAACAAATGGGCGAACTCGGCGAGCTGGAGGACAAATGAAATTTCTCGACGAATACCGCGACGGCGACCTCGCGCAGCAACTCGCCGCGGAAATCCACCGCACCACCACCAAGCCCTGGACGATCATGGAGGTCTGCGGCGGCCAGACCCACGCCATCGTGAAGTTTGGCATCGATGAACTGCTGCCGAAACAGCTCGAGCTGATCCACGGGCCGGGCTGCCCGGTGTGCGTCACCCCGCTCGAAGTCATCGACAAGGCGCTGGAAATTGCCGCGCGCCCGGGCGTGGTGCTCACCTCCTTTGGCGACATGCTGCGCGTGCCGGGCAGCACCACGGATTTGCTGTCCGTCAAGGCCGGTGGCGGCGATGTGCGCATGGTTTATTCCCCGTTGGATGCCGTGAAACTGGCGGAACAAAATCCGGCGAAGGAAGTCGTTTTCTTTGGCGTGGGCTTTGAAACCACCGCCCCGGCCACGGCCATGGCGGTTTACCAGGCCGCGCAAAAGGGGCTGAAGAATTTCTCCATGCTGATCTCCCACGTGCTCGTGCCGCCGGCGATTGAAGCATTGATGTCTGCGCCGAATTGCCGCGTGCAGGCGTTTCTCGCCGCCGGCCATGTGTGCGCGGTGATGGGTTACGAGGAATATCCGCCCCTGGCTGCGAAGTATCATGTGCCGATCGTGGTCACCGGCTTCGAGCCGCTGGATATTCTGCATGGCATTCTGATGACGGTCCAGCAACTCGAATCCGGCCGCGCCGAAGTGGAAAACCAGTATGTTCGCGCCGTGCGCCGGGAAGGCAATCTGCCCGCCCAGGCGCTGATCAAAAAGGTGTTCAAAGTGGTGCCCCGCAAGTGGCGCGGCATCGGCGAAATCCCCCAAAGCGGACTGGGGCTGGCGGACGCATTCGCCGCCTTTGACGCCGACCAGAAATTTGGCCTGACCGACCGCCATGTGGATGAACCCCTGGATTGCAAGGCCGGCCTGGTGCTGCAAGGCTTGCTGAAACCGCATGAATGTCCGGCGTTCGGCACCAAATGCACCCCGGAGCATCCGCTGGGCGCCACGATGGTTTCCAGCGAAGGCGCCTGCGCCGCCTACTACCGTTACCGGCGTCATTAAAATCACGCATCACGCCAGCGCATAAATCGCCGATCGTAAATTAAATACATCGCCCCCCATGGAACAAAAACTCGATTTTACCGCCAGTTGCCCGATCCCGATTTCCCAATATCCGCACGTCCTGATGGCGCATGGCGGGGGCGGCACGCTGATGCACCGGCTGTTGGAAGATGTTTTTGGCAAGGCGTTCGGCAATCCCCTGCTCGACACCCGGCATGACTCGGCGCAATTCACCGTGCCGCCGGGCCGGCTGGCGATGACCACGGATTCCTACGTCGTGCGGCCCATCTTCTTTCCCGGCGGCGATATCGGCTCGATGGCGATCCACGGCACCGTCAACGATCTCGCCATGAGCGGCGCGCGGCCGCTCTATTTGACGAGCGCGTTCATCATCGAGGAAGGCCTGCCGATGGAAACCCTGTGGCGCGTCGTCTGTTCCATGAGCGCGGCGGCAAAAAAATGCGGCGTCCAAATCGTCACTGGCGATACCAAGGTCGTGGACAAAGGCAAGGGCGATGGCCTGTTCATCAACACGGCGGGCATTGGCGTGCTGGAGCATTCGTTGAACATCGCCCCGCAAAATGTCCGGCCCGGCGACGCCGTCATCGTGAGCGGCGACCTGGGCCGCCATGGCATGGCCATCATGGCGCTGCGCGAAGGCCTGCAATTTGAGAGCACCATCGCCAGCGATTCCGCGCCGGTGGTGGAGCCCATCCTGCAACTGCTCCAGGCCGGCATTGAAATCCACTGCCTCCGCGACCTGACCCGGGGCGGACTGGCCAGTGCCCTGAACGAAATCGCCGAAGCCGCCGGGGTGAAAATTGCCATCGAACAGAAAGCCGTGCCCGTGCGCGAAGATGTCCACGCCGCCTGCGAAATGCTGGGGCTCGACCCCCTCCACGTCGCCAACGAAGGCCGGTTTGTCGCCTTCATTGCCGCCCAGGACTCCGAGCGGGCCCTGCAAATCCTCCGCCGCAGCGACGTCAGCGCCGGGGCCGCCGTCATCGGCACCGTGGCCGCCAGCGCCTCGCCGCTGGTCACGCTGCGGAGCGCCATCGGCGCCAGCCGGATTCTCGATATGCCGAGCGGTGAACAGCTCCCCCGGATCTGCTGAACACCTTGGTTTATCGCGGGTGTTTTGCGTTTCAATCCCGGCGGAATCTAATGTTGGGGCGCCGCCATATTCAGGTTAGTTCACTTAATTCGTCCCTGCCATCGCACAAGAATTGTCAATCATTAAGCAATGGTTGTGTGGTCTAGTCGTTCGGCTTGTCTTAGATTTCAACCATATTTATGGGGCAGGTCAGCGATCAACCACCAGTGACAGCCGCGTCATCCAAAAGGAAACCCAGTGTTTCCTTTCATGTGTCGGCGCGTGAAACGTCATTTGACCGGCCGCGCGATTTCCTCGGCAACCGCTTTGTGTATGCCGTGATTTCTCCGCGGGCGGGCGGACTGTCACTGGGGATTAATTGCAACCCGGACAAGGTCTGCAACTTCGAATGTTCCTATTGCGAAGTGGACCGGCGCACGCCGGCCCGCGAAACCCATCTGGAGGTGGAGGTACTCGCCACGGAATTGCGCAAGACCATCGCCTTTATCAACAGCGGCCGGATGGAAGACCGGCCCCATTTTGCCTCGATGCCTCCGGAACTCTTGCAATTGCGCCAGGTGGCCCTGAGCGGTGACGGCGAACCCACCCTGGCCCCCAATTTCATGGAGGTGGTGCAGGCCGTGGTGCGCGTGCGCGCGCTGGGCCGCTTTTTCAAGATTGTGCTGCTCACCAATGGCACCGGGCTGGACAAGCCGGAAGTCTTGCGCGGCTTGGAATACCTGACCAAATCCGACGAGGTCTGGATCAAACTGGACGGCGGCACGCAGGAATACATTGATAAGGTCAACCGGCCGGATGTGCCGCTGGAAAAAATCCTGTCCAAGATCCTGTTGATCGGCCGCCTGCGGCCGGTGATCATCCAGAGCCTGTTCCCGTCCATTCACGGCGAAGAACCGCCGCATGAAGAGATTCGCGAATACGCCCAGCGCTTGAAAGAACTCAAGGCCGGCGGCGCCCAAATTTCCCTCGTCCAGATCTATTCGGCCGCCCGGCCCGGCACCAACGCCGAGTGGGGCCACCTGCCCCTGCGCGTCCTCTCTCAAATCGCCCAAACCGTGCGCCAAACCACCGGTCTGCGGGCTGAAGTGTTTTAGGATTTTGGTCTGCCAAAAGCATCACCACCGCAGCCAGCCAAAGAAGTCATAAACCACGGATGGACACGGATAAACACGGATTTTTAGCTTGGTGATCCATTCACGCTGCGGGTCATCCTCTGTTCTGCTGCAAGTCCTTGGTATCCGTGTTTATCCGTGGTTGAACTGCTTTTTCCAGGGTAAAAGGCTCGGGCAGCCAATGGCTGTCAGCCGCGAACATTCCAAGCCTCTTGTTACGACAAACGCTTCCGACCGCGCCACACCCTCAACAAGGCAATGCCTGCAGCGGATAAAGCCAGCGTGCCGGGTTCAGGAACCAGCGTGGCCGTGGCCGAGGAAAATTGAACCACGAGCCCGGAAGGATTCGGAGTGGCGGTCAAATTGCTCACCTTGAAATC
>Ga0302321_100004759_pt1 | contig 11807 bp, 9 predicted proteins | sample Fen_T0_1_FD_202505 | JGI IMG/M metagenome (GOLD analysis project Ga0302321, IMG submission 202505) | Peat permafrost microbial communities from Stordalen Mire near Abisko, Sweden - Fen_T0_1 | ecosystem: Environmental > Terrestrial > Soil > Wetlands > Permafrost | place: Sweden: Abisko...
GGCTCAGCACTGGTGGCTCGGTCCGGGGGCGCGTTATCTGGCTTTGCAGTTACCGGATCACTCGATTCGTGTGGTCGGTGCGCGGCGTGGCGAGGTGTTGCAGACGCTTACCTCTAGTTTCGACGTCGCTCGCGTCCTGTCGCCGGCAAACGGCGCGACGTTGTTGACGGTCGATGGCTCGGGCGCGATCGCTGCCTGGTCGCTTGCTCCGGGGGCGCAGCCGCCACCGAGGGTGCTCGGCACGACCGCCGCCGTGGCAAGCGTTAGTCTCGCCGCTGGCGGTACCCGGCTCGCCTTTGCGACCGCCGACGCCTCGGTAGTCGTCGTCGACGTTGCGACAGGCGCTGAGGTCGTCCTGCTGCGCGGCGCGGGTGCAATGCCCGCGACCACCCAACTCGCAGACGATGGCGAGAAGCTCGTGACAGCGAGTGGCGCGCAGCTGAGGCTCTGGAATCTGCCCACGGGGGGTATGCCGCCGCGTGCCGCGCCCGCAGCGCCGCCGACGGTTGTCGCGCTCGATCACACCACCGGCCGACTCGCGCTGGGGCTTGCGAACGGTCAGCTGGTGCTAGACGCAGTGCAGCCGTCGGCACCGGCTGCGGATACGCTCGAGTACTTCGGCCATCGCGGCGCTGTGACCGCGGTAGCCGTGAACGTGGAACGCGCATTAGCCGTGACGGGTGGCGCCGACGGCGTCGTGCGCACGTGGGATCTTGCGAGCGGCATGCCGACCGCCGTAGGCGTGGAGCCAGCGCAAGCGTCGATCGGCGTAGTCGCGGTAGCGCCCGACGCGCGGTGGGTCGCGAGTGGTTCAGGCACCGAAGTTCGCGTTACGAACGCCGCGGATGGTGCGTCCGTCGTCGAGCGCGGTGTCGGCGGCGCCGTCACGGCGCTTGCGTTTGCGCCCGACGGTGCGACGCTCGCGATCGGTGACACGACCGGCACGCTGACGGTCGTGCCTCTCGAGGGAGCGGGCCGCGAGATCACAGCCCAGGCGAGCGGCGCGATCACGGCGCTCGCGTTCGCGCGCGATGGTGCAAAGCTCGCGGTGGCCGATGCGAGAGGCGCCGTGCGTTTGGTGCGTGTTGCGGACGGTGCATTGATCGGCGCGCCGCGGACTTTGCCGCAGCGAGTCCTCGCGCTCGACTTCGACGCCGATGGCGGCGCGTTGCTGCTCGCGACGGTCGACTGGTTGCACGCGCTGCGCGCCGATGCTTCGCTCGAGCCGATCGCGAGCCGGTTCGCACCGCGACCACTCGCGAAGCAGGGGTTGGCGGCCGGCGAGGGTATGCAACTGCGCGTGGTGGAGATCGGCGCCGACGGCGCGCCCGCGGCCAGGGAATTCGATCTCTCGGCGTCGCCGGTAGTGGCCGCGGGCCAAAACCGTCACGACTGGCCCGCCGCGCTGGGGCTCACGCTCGACGACAAGGGCCAGCCGGCACCTTTCGACCCGTAGCGAGCGCTTTTTTCCTCGAATCTGTGAACTGTGCGGCGGGTGCTCAAGCAGCGCCCACGTTATCGTGCCGATGCTAAAGCTAAGCCTTCGGATTATTGCAAACGTGTCACTAGCTCTTGCACAAGCAGGTCAGCGCAAGCCGGTCGTCCGGCTGCTCACCGTCAGCGCCGTGGTGGTGCTCGCGGGGCTGGTGGCTGCGTGCCAGGGGCAGCCGGGAGCGCGTACTTTCTACGACTTCAAGGAAGACAGCGTCGCCAGGGATGGCGTTCTCTCCCGCTGTGACAAGGCTCCCAACGAGACCGCGGAAGATCTGGAGTGCATCGCCGCAAGGCGTGCTGCCGCCGCCGTCGCGATCGAGCAAGAGCGCACCCGCGCTGACCACCTCGACCGTCAGTCCGAGCGCAAGCTCGTCGCGTTGCGCGACCGCTCCGCGCGGCAAGAGCAGAGCGAGAAGGCGCCGACCGCCCCGGGGGCAACTGCCTTTGGTGCGCCGCTCGGGGGCGTGCTGCCGTCGATGAGCGATCCAGGCAAAGACCCGTACGAAATTCAATTCCCGGATCGCCCGACATTCGAGCTGGGCGAGATCACACCGCCGGCGAGCGAAGTCGAAATCGTGCAGCCGACACTCAACCCCGAAGACGTGCGCCCCGCGCGTCTGATCGCAACGACGAACTAGCGCCCGCTACCGCGGCGCCGCATCCAACGGAAACGTGACTGCGCCTTCGTTACTGGAAGGTGCCTGACTCGTTCCAATTTGAGGTGGCCCGCCAATCGGCGGCGCGATCTCCGCGGATTTGCGCAAGGCATCGAGGAACGGTAATGCGCTTCGAGGCGTACCGACACTTTGTTCGCCAAATGCCTTAGCGCCGCTTCTACCGTAGAACGTGTCGTCCGCGTCCTCGTCGATGTCGAGCCGGATGCCTTCGAACGTAGCTCCGGCGAACAGCCCGCGGCTATGCTGGTAGGCGTAGACCTCGGCTCTGCCGGTGACGACCCCCGAGGTGCGTCGGCCCATCGGTCCGCCAATCGCGCTCGCGTCGCCGCCGAGGGTGAACTTGCCCGCCTGGATGTTGCGAATCGAGCGCTCGTTCGCGAACACGAGGACCACGTCGGCCTTTTCCGCACCGAACTGCGCGCCCAGGCTGCCGCCCGTAAGCGTGATGAATGCCGGATTGCTCCACGCGCCGCTCGGCGACCGGATCGAGATCACGCCGCGGCCGCGTCTGCCGCCGATCATGATGCCGCCGCGGAATAGACCCGGGATTACCACGATGCCGCGCGCTTCCTCGAGAATCTGCACCGGAATACCGTGTTGCTCGTCGGTCGCGAACACTTCGAGCACACGCGCGGCGTCAGCAAGCTTGTCGGCGTCGTCGTGCCGGCGCGCTTGCGCCTGCGTCGAAGCGAGCGCGGCCAGCATTGCCACCAGCGCGAAGGTAGTGGAGCGAACCGAGAGAATATTGCGCATGACGGCCTCGTCTTAGCTGCGGAGCAGCATCTTACCCCGTTTGACGCCGCCGCCGGCCCGCGGTTCACGGACTGCCGGGCGGGAGCGGCGTGTCGAGCGTTGCGGCGAGCATGCGGAACAGCTCGCGCTCCGTCGCGGTAATCGTGCCGTCGGCCTGAATGCAGGCGAGCACGCCTCGCAGCAGCTGCTCTTTCGACCGGGGACGCAACCCTGCCAGCGACGCGAGCGCGGAGTCGAGCGTGACGAGATCGCGCGCAGCCGTCGGCGGATCGAACGACGGATCCTGTGGGTTGGCGTGCCACCCGAGGCTCGCGAGGCCTGCGGCGTAGGCTGCCCGCGCGCTTACCGCCTCGTCGTTGCCGTACGCGGCGACGTTCGCGAGCAGCGCACGGATCGCCGCGCCTGGGTCCAGCGGCTTCCCGGTGCGTGGCGGTACTCCAGCCGGCGTGCCGCGCAGGAATGCCCGCAGTGCATGCAGCAACACGAAGCCGAAAAGCCGTGGCTCGGGGTCGAGCGCCGTGATCCGCGCCAGGAGCTCGAACAGATACGTCAGCTCCTCGCCCGGCCGCCGCTTCAGAGCCGGCACGGCGAGCTCGACGATCGGCAGATATAGGCCGTGGTCGACGGGCGCAAGCTCGGCCGCCAGGCGCCGGCACAATCCCGCGCGAGTCGCGCCCAGTTGCTGCTCGAGGAAGATCGTCTGTCGCAGTCGCGCGGAGTCGTCGGGCGACAGCGCAAGCGCGAGCACGAGCAATAGGCTCGAATCGCGCGAGCGAGCGGCGGCAGCCACCTCGGCCGGCACCGCGCCGCGCAGCGCACCGCCGATCTCGGGTGCATCGATATGGCCGGCACGCTCGAGCAGCGGCCCTGCCGCGAGGGGTGCTTGACCGAAATCGGGGCGTACAGCGTTCGCGGACGCCGGAGTCGAGGTCGGTTCCGGCGGCAGGCGCGACGGCTCGGGCAGATCGCGCGGATCGAAATTCGGCTCGAGAGCGCGAATGCGCTCGAGTAGCGGCGGATGCGTTGCGAACCAGCCGGTGAACGCGCTCGCGCTGTGCTCGAACAGCATGTGCGCGACTTCTTCGGTATCGACCGAGTCGATTCGGGACCCGTAGCCGGCGATCTTCTTCAGCGCCCCTGCAAGGCCTTCCGGTTCGCGAGTGAACTGCACGGCGGACGCGTCGGCGAGGCGCTCGCGCTGGCGCGCGACGGCGGCTTTGATCAGGCGGCTGCACAGCACCCCAATTGCGCCGATGACGATGAGAGCGAGGCCGATCATGAGAGCCGCGGCTTGACCGCCGCTCTTGTCACGGCGCGTGTAGCGGGCGCTTCGCAGCAACCAACGCCCGGCAATCGATAGTACGAGGATGCCGAAGGACAGGCCCATCAGCTGCTGATTCAATCGCATGTCGCCGTTCAACACGTGGCTGAACTCGTGAGCGATGACGCCCTGCAACTCGGCGCGATCGAGGCGCTCGAGCGCGCCGCGCGTGACCGTGATCGCAGCGTTCGTGGGCGACATGCCGGCGGCGAACGCGTTGATGCCGGCTTCCTGCTCGAGAATATAGATTTCCGGCACAGGCAGGCCCGCCGCCAGCGCCATTTCTTCTACGACGTTCACGAGCCGCCGTTGCAACGGGTCGGCGCCTTCGCCGTCGACTTCCGTGGCGCCAAGCAGGCGTGCGACCTGACCGCCGCCGCGCGCGATGGTCGCGGCGCGATAGAGGCTCGCGAGCCCCATGATCGCCAGCGTGCCGCCGATCATCATGGCCACGAGGCCTGCGTGCGCGCCGGCCCACTGTTGCCAGCTCTGGTCGCCGAGGAACAACGCGTTGCTGTTCAAGTAAAGGCGCAGCGCTGCGCCCACGACGACGGTGGTGGCGATAGCGCAGGTCAGGAACGCGAGCAGGAATAGCGCCACCAGCACGCGGCTCGTTCGTCGCGACTGCTCCTGGCGCGCGAAGAAGTCCACGGGCTACGAGTCGGTCAGTTGAAGGAGACCTTCGGCACCGCGCGCTTTTCGGGCTGCTCGATTTCGAGGTATTCCGCAGGCTTGAAGCCGAAGTTGTTCGCGATCAGGTTGCCCGGGAAGCTCTGCGTGGAATTGTTGTACCCGAGCACGGCGTCGTTGAACGCCTGGCGAGCGAACGCGACCTTGTTCTCGGTAGACGTGAGCTCCTCCTGGAACTGCTGCATGTTTTGACTGGCCTTCAAATCCGGGTACGCCTCGGTGAGCGCAAAGAGTCGGCTGAGCGTGCCGCCCAACGTCGTTTCCGCCGCCGCGAGTGTCTTGATGGCTTCCGGGTCGGAGGGGTCCGCGGCGGCGCGCTTCAAGCCTGCCTGCGCGTTGTTGCGAGCCGTGATCACGGCTTCGAGCGTGCCGCGCTCGTGGCTCATGTAGCCTTTGACGGCCTCGATCAGATTCGGAATCAGGTCGTAGCGGCGCGTGAGTTGCACATCGATTTGCGAGAAAGCGTTACGCACGCGGTTGCGCGAACTCACGAGATTGTTGTACATGGCAACCACGTACAACACGATGGCGGCAACAATGACGAGTGTGATGATCGTTCCCATCGACAAACTCCTTCTAGGCCAGGGCCAGCGGAGAATACGCCCGCGGTCCGCGGTGCGCCATTGCGTCACAGCGTGCGTCGCAGCGGCGTGTGTCGTCGCGGCCGCGCTGTTCGCGCTACCGGCGCGCGCCGACTGGTTGGGCGAAGTAACCGACATGATGGGTACGCGTTTGTCCGTCGATCTTTGGGCTGACGACGAGCTGCGTGGCCACGATCTCGTCGCAGAGGTCATGAACTACTACCGACGCATCGACGAGATGATGAGCACGTACAAGCCGGAGAGCGAGATCTCGCAGGTCAATGCGCACGCTCATGAAGCGCCGATGCACATCAGCGACGAGCTATTCGACGTGGTGCAAGCTTCGCAGGAGATGTCCGCCGCGAGCCACGGGGCGTTCGATATCACTTACGAGAGCGTGGGCTATCTCTACGACTTCCACGCGCACCAGCACCCGACGGATGCGCAGATCAAGGAACACCTGCCGGCCGTCAGCTACCGGCACGTCGTGCTCGACGCCGAGAAGCACACGATCTACTTCACCGTGCCGGGCGTGCGGATCAACGTCGGGGGTATCGCGAAAGGCTGGTTGGTGCAGCACGCGGCCGATATGTTGCGTGCACAAGGCGTCGAGCACGCTTTGTTGAACGCCGGCGGGGATACACGCGTGATCGGCGACAGGCGCGGTCAACCATGGGTGGTGGGTATCCGCAATCCGCGCGTAGCGGGCGAGATCGTCACGAGGCTACCGTTGGTCGATGAAGCGATCTCGACGGCCGGCGACTACGAACGGTTCTTCGAGGAGAACGGCCGTCGCTATCACCATGTCATCAATCCGCGAACGGGCGAACCCACGGAAGGCATCCTCACCGTAACGGTCATGGGGCCGAGCGGCACCATCACCGATGGTCTCGATACGGCGATTTTCGTGCTTGGCGTCCAAGAGGGGATGAAGCTAATCAAGCGTTACCCCGAGTACGAGACGATCATCGTCGAATCGAACGGCAAGGTCACATACTCGAGCGGGCTGACGCCGCCCGAAAAAAAGTAGTGCGCTAGGCGAGCTCGCGCCGGCCGCGATCGATTGGGGTGACGTTGCTCTCGCCGGCAAAGAACCGCCGCATCTTCAGTGCGGCGCGCAGCTTCGTGGTTCGCACGTATCGCTGATAGAAAAGGTCTTTGATTACCTCGATCAGCACCGCGGATTGATCGGATCCGATCGTGGGCGGCTGGCCGGAGCTTCCGAACAGCACCTCTAGGATCGTGTCTGTCGTGCCGGCATCGATATCGGCGAGACGCAGAACGTCATTGACGGTGTCACGCCAGCGTTGCGGCGTATCCTCGTCCGCTACAGCCAGCGCGGCGTGCACGGTGCGCCGGCACATGGACGCAAATGCGTTGTGCGTGCCGGCGGTGTAGCAGTCCAAGGTCTCGCGCAGCAGTGGCTCGACGCCGGCCGGCAGGTAGCCGAACTGGAAACGCTCGCGCGGCCGCTCGATTTCGACGAGATGCTCGGCGAGCTCGACGCGATCGGTGCCGATGGAACGTACGGCGGCGCGCACGAATCGCGGCTCGCCGCACGCGGCGCAGCGGAAGACGAGGCCGACGTTTTTGGGCTGGGTGCGAGCGATCTCTGCGAACGCCGGCACGGCGACGGGCAGCAGTTGCGCATGCGCGCCGCAATGCGGGCACTCGCGCGCCACGGGCTCTGCCTGGTCGAAGCCCCTGTCCTTGTTTACATAAATCGCCACGTCACACCTTTCTTTTCAGTCTACCGCAACCGGACCGCATCGCAGTGCGTCGCGCGAGCCCGCGCTCGATTCTGGTGCCAATCGCGACGCCGACGTCACTTTCGACAAGCCCAAACGCGGGCTCGCGTGACGTCTTACGAAACGAACGTCAGCCGAGCTTTTTGTAGCGGATCCGATGTGGTTGGTCGGCGTCGTCGCCTTTGCGCCGGCGGAGGTCCTCGGCGTAGTCGGCGTAGTTGCCCTGGAAGAACACGACTTCGCTGTTCCCCTCGAAGGCGAGGATGTGCGTTGCGATGCGGTCCAGGAACCAGCGATCGTGCGAGATCACCACTGCGCTGCCGGGGAACGCGAGCAGCGCATCTTCGAGCGCGCGCAACGTCTCCACGTCGAGGTCGTTCGTCGGTTCGTCCAGCAGCAGCAAGTTGCCGCCCGCGCGTAGCACTTTCGCGAGGTGCACGCGGTTGCGCTCGCCGCCGGACAACAGGCCGATCTTCTTTTGCTGGTCGGTGCCGCGGAAGTTGAACCGCCCGCAGTACGCACGCGACGGCGTCTCGTAGGTGCCGATCTTTAGAATGTCTTGGCCCTCGCTGATCTCTTCCCACACGGTCTTGTCGTTGTTCAGCGTGTCGCGGCTCTGGTCCACGTAGGCGAGCTGCACCGTGTTGCCAGTGCGCAGCGAACCGGAGTCGGGTTTCTCCTGATTGGCCATCATTCGGAACAAGGTGGTTTTGCCCGCGCCGTTCGGGCCGATCACGCCGACGATGCCGCCCGTCGGTAGGCTGAACGACAGATTCTCGAACAGCACGCGCTCGCCGAACGCTTTCGCGATCTTGTCGGCTTCGATCACGAGCTCGCCCAAACGTGGGCCGGGCGGGATATAGATCTCGTTCGTCTCGTTGCGGGTCTGGAATTCTTTCGAGGTGAGCTCGTCGAAACGCGCAAGTCGCGCCTTCGCCTTCGCGCGGCGTGCACCCGGGTTCGTGCGCACCCACTCGAGCTCGGTCTTGATCGTGCGCTGGCGCGCGGCTTCCTGTTTTTCTTCCAGGCGCAGGCGCTCGTCCTTCTGCTCGAGCCAGGAGGTGTAGTTGCCTTGCCATGGAATGCCGTGGCCACGGTCGAGCTCCAGAATCCAGCCCGCGACGTTATCGAGGAAGTAGCGATCGTGGGTCACGGCAATGACGGTGCCGGGGAACTCCTTCAAGAACCGCTCGAGCCACGCGACGGATTCCGCATCGAGGTGGTTCGTGGGCTCATCGAGCAGCAGCATGTCCGGGTTCGACAACAAGAGCCGGCACAGCGCCACGCGGCGGCGCTCGCCGCCCGAGAGCGTCTGTACGTTCGAATCCCAAGGGGGCAGGCGCAACGCGTCGGCCGCGACGTCGAGCTTGCGCTCGAGCTCCCAGCCGCCCGCAGCATCGATCTTGTCCTGCAGTTTGCCTTGCTCCTCGAGCAAGCGATTCATCTCGTCTTCTTCGAGCGGCTCCGCGAATCTGTCGCTGATCTCGTTGAAGCGTTGTACGAGCTTCAACACGTCGGCCACGGCTTCTTCCACGATCGCACGCACGTTCTTGGCTGGATCGAGTGCGGGTTCCTGCTCGAGGTAGCCGATCCTGATGCCCGCTTGCGGCCGCGCTTCGCCTTCGAACTCCGTGTCGACGCCCGCCATGATCTTGAGCAGTGTCGATTTGCCCGAGCCGTTCAAGCCCAAAACGCCGATTTTGGCGCCGGGAAAGAAGCTCAAGCTGATATCGCGCAGGATGAACCGCTTCGGCGGAACGATCTTGCCGACGCGGTTCATCGTAAAAATGTACTGGGCCATGGGATTCGAGGTTCCGAGCGGGCCTGGATTATCGGCGGCGCTTTACGCCTCGGCAACTACGACGTAGTCCCCCGTGAGGTTCATGATATAGATATGCGGCGTCACCTTCGGCTATCGCACCATGTCAGCCTCCGTCGTCCTGATCGCCGCCCCCGAGCTAGCCGACTATGGATTCCCGAACGGGCATCCGTTCGGCACGGATCGGTATGCGGCGTTCATGACGGAGCTCGAGAGCTCCGCTGTCGTCCCCAAGCTCGAAAGGCGACCGCCGCGACGGGCCACGCGTGCGGAGCTCGAATATTTCCACACGCCGCAGTACGTCGATCGCGTGATGCGGCTGTCGAAGCTCGGTAGCGGTCTGCTCGACGCCGGCGACACCCCTGCGTTTCCTGGTGTTTACGAAGCGGCCGCAACCGTTGTAGGCGGCACGCTCGAAGCGCTCGCGGCGATCGTCGCCGGGCCCGTGCGGCATGCGTTCATCCCGATCGGCGGGCTGCACCACGCTACGCGCGACAGTGCCGCGGGCTTCTGCGTGTTCAACGACTGCGGCATCGCGATCGAAGCGGCACGCCGTCTCCACGGGATTCGCCGCGTGGCGTATGTCGACATCGACGCACATCACGGCGATGGTGTGTTCTACGCGTTCGAGGAAGACCCCGATGTGCTCGACGCCGACCTGCATGAGGACGGGCGGTTCTTGTATCCCGGTACCGGCAGCCGCGGTGAAACCGGTCGCGGGGCAGCGCAGGGCACGAAGTTGAACATCCCGTTGCCGCCCGGTGCTGACGACGCGACGTTCCTGAAGGCCTGGGACGAAGTGGAGCGTTATCTCGACGCCGGGAAGCCGGAATTGATCCTGCTCCAATGCGGCGCCGATTCACTCGGCGGCGATCCGATCACCCATCTCAAGCTCACGGCCGAAGCGCACGCGCACGCGGCGCGCCGGCTCGGCGTGCTCGCGGAGCGGTACGCCGGTGGCCGCGTGCTCGGTATGGGCGGCGGCGGTTACAACCGGGCGAATCTTGCGCGCGCCTGGACGCGCGTCGTCGAAGAGCTGGCGGCTTGAGCATGTTCGACGCACGCAGTCTCACCGCTTTCGATCCGCAGCTCGCCGCCGCACTGAACGCCGAGCAAGTGCGGCAAGAGACTTATCTCGAGCTGATTGCCTCGGAGAACTACGTGAGCCCGCGTGTCCTCGCGGCGCAGGGCTCGCTGCTGACGAACAAGTACGCCGACGGCTACCCCGGTGATCGCCACTACGCGGGCTGCGAGCAGGCTGACGTCGCCGAGAACCTCGCAATCGAGAGAGCAGGGCGATTGTTCGGTGCGGGCTATGTGAACGTTCAGCCGTATTCCGGCTCGCAAGCGAATCTCGCGGCGTATCTCGCGTTGCTTGCGCCCGGCGACACGCTGCTCGGCATGCGCCCGGCACATGGCGGCCATCGCACCCACGGCGCCGCCGACAATCAATCGGGCAGCCTGTACAACGTCGTGCTGTACGACGTCGACGCTGGGACGGCGCTCATCGACTACGAGCAGGTGGCTGCGCGCGCTCGCGCGCATCGGCCGAAGCTGATTGTCGCCGGGTTCTCGGCGTATTCGCGCGTCGTCGACTGGGCGCGGTTTCGCGCGATCGCCGACGAAGTCGGTGCGCTATTGCTGGCCGACGTTGCGCATGTCGCTGGTCTCATCGCGGCCGGGCTGTATCCAAACCCCGTGCCGCTCGCCGATCTCACGACCACCACCACTCACAAGACGCTGCGCGGCCCGCGCGGCGGCATGATCCTCGCAGCGCGCAAGTCGGCGCTGACCGAGCGCGTCGACGCCGCCGTATTTCCTGGCACGCAAGGTGGTCCGCTGATGCACGTGATTGCCGCGAAAGCTGTTGCGTTCGCCGAAGCCTTGGAACCGGAATTCGCCGTTTATCAGCGCCAGGTGCTCGCGAACGCGCGGCTGCTCTCCGCAGTGCTGATCGAGCGCGGCTATTCCGTGCTGACGGGCGGTACCGACAACCACATGCTCCTCGTCGACCTGCGCCGCGCGCGGCTCGATGCCGTGCGCGCGGAACGTGCGCTGCACGCCGCTCACATCGCCGTGAACCGCGCCTCTTTACCCGGTGAGACCGGCAGCGAGCCCACGCAGGGCAACGGTGGACTGCGCCTCGGCACGCCCGCCATCACGACCCGGGGCCTGGGCGCCACCGAAACGCGCGAGCTCGCCGGCTGGATCGCCGATCTCTTCGACGCCCGCGGCAGCGACGCCGCCATCGTCGGCGTTCGCAAGAAGGTGCTCGACCTCTGCAGCGCTTTCCCTGTCTACGGCGCACAATAGCGACAGAGGAACGACCAAGACCGCGACGCGGGTTTGGCGCGAGGTCTGATAGCGCTGTGCACTGTCCCTTTTGCAGTTTCGAGGACACCAAGGTCATCGACTCGCGGCTCGCTGGCGAGGGTCGGCAAGTGCGTCGCCGCCGCGAGTGCCTGTCGTGCGGTGAGCGTTTCACCACGTTCGAGCAGCCCGAGCTCGTCATGCCGTATGTCGTCAAGCGCGACGACCGCCGCGAACCGTTCGACGAAAACAAACTGCGCAACGGGTTTCTGAACGCGCTGCAGAAGCGCCCTGTGCAGCGCGAGGACATCGAACGCAGCATCGAGCATGTCGTGCACGAGCTGCAGACACTCGGCGAACGGGAAGTGCAGAGCCGCCTCGTCGGTGACCTTGTCATGGAAGAGCTGCGTCGAC
>Ga0302321_100004760_pt1 | contig 11807 bp, 8 predicted proteins | sample Fen_T0_1_FD_202505 | JGI IMG/M metagenome (GOLD analysis project Ga0302321, IMG submission 202505) | Peat permafrost microbial communities from Stordalen Mire near Abisko, Sweden - Fen_T0_1 | ecosystem: Environmental > Terrestrial > Soil > Wetlands > Permafrost | place: Sweden: Abisko...
CGCCAGCGAGTGAGGATTCTCAGGTAAGTTTTCGCTCGATTTTGGCCCACGCGTCCTTGAGCGACAACGTCCGATTCAGCACCTTGCGCTCCGGCGTGGACGCGCGATCGACGCAGAAATACCCGAGGCGCTCCAGCTGGAATTGATCCAACGCCGGGGCGTCACCCAGGCTGGGCTCGAGCTTCGCGTTGGGGCAAACCTCGAGCGAATTCGGGTTCACGCTGTTACGCCAGTCCCCACCTTCTTCGGTGCTCATGGGGTTTTCCGCAGTAAACAGCCGATCATAGAGCCGCACCTCGGCGTCAACGGCGTGAGCCGCCGAAACCCAGTGCAGCGTGCCTTTGACTTTCCTGCCATCGGGCGCCTGCCCGCCCCAGGAAGCGGGATCATAAGTGCAGAGTAGCTCGACGACCTTTCCGGATGCGTCTTTGACTACCTCCTGGCACCTGACCAGGCACGCACCACGCAGCCGCACTTCTTGCCCTGGCGTCAACCGGTACCACTTGGGCGGAGCCACCTCGCGGAAGTCGTCTTCTTCGACGTACAGGGTTGCGCCAAAAGGAAGCTTACGCGAGCCCCGTTCGGGGAACTCAGGGTGGTTGAGTACTTCGACTTCACGCACCTCGCCCTTGGGCCAATTGGTGATCGTAAGCTTAATCGGTTTGATGACACCCATTGTCCTGCGGCAGCGGCGATTTAAATCTTCCCGCTGGAAGAACTCGAGCAGTTGTACGTCAACCATGCTTTCGCGCTTCGAGACGCCAATATAGTCACAGAACTTCCGCAGACACTCGGGCGTAAACCCGCGGCGCCGCAGGCCGGCAACGGTGGGCATCCGCGGGTCGTCCCAGCCCGCCACGATTTTCTCTTCCACGAGCAATTGCAAGCGACGCTTGCTCAACATCGTGTACGTAAGGTTCAGCCGCGCAAACTCTATTTGTTGGGGTTTTTTGTCCCCCGTGATACCAAGTTCAACCAAGAACCAATCGTAAAGCGGGCGGTGATCTTCGAACTCCAGCGTGCAAACGGAGTGCGTAATACCTTCGATAGCGTCGCAAAGCCCATGAGCCCAGTCATACATCGGGTAGATGCACCATTTGTCGCCCGTGCGGTGGTGGGACGCATGACGGATCCGGTACATGACGGGATCGCGCATGTTCTGGTTGGACGAACTCATGTCGATCTTCGCCCTTAACACCCGCTCGCCATCACCGAATTCACCCGCCTTCATGCGGCGCAACAGGTCGAGGTTTTCCTCCGGGCTGCGTTTCCTGAACGGGCTTTCCTCGCCAATTGCGTAGAAATTGCCGCGTGTTGAGCGAATTTCATCGAGCCCGCGGTCGTCCACGTAGGCTTTGCCTTCACGTGTGAGTTGTTCGGCCCAATCGTAGATCTGCTGAAAGTAGTCGGACGCGAAGAAAAGCCGGTCACCCCAGTCAAACCCGAGCCAGCGGACATCCTCGAGAATCGATTGTACGAACTCGTCACTTTCCGCGAGCGGGTTCGTATCATCGAGCCGCATGTTGCACTTGCCCTCGAATTTCTCGGCAAGCCCGAAGTTCAAGCAAATACTTTTTGCGTGCCCAATGTGCAGGTACCCGTTCGGCTCGGGAGGAAAGCGAGTGCAGACGCGGCCCTGAGCTTTGCCCTTCTGGACATCCTCTTCGACGATGTCCCGAACGAAGTTCCCGGAATAGTTTTCGTTGTTGGAAACTGCAGTTGGCTCGCTCATGACGAAGTCGTATGCTCCCTAGAATTCAGTTCGGCAACCAGTGAAAAAATGCGGGTCTTTTGGCCCAAGAATAAGCGAACTAGTCGGTTTGCCTTTTGCGAACCGCTGCAGCGTGTGCCGTGAGGCCCTCACGCGTTGCGAAATCGATGACCGACGCGGCATCCTCGGAAAGTGAGCTGGCTTCGTAATGAAGCAGGCTCGAGGACTTCAGAAAGTCGTTGGCCGAGAGGGGGCCGAAGAACCTCGCGGTCGAACCGGTGGGCAGCACGTGCGACGGGCCGGCGTAATAGTCCCCGAGGGGCACCGGCGTGCTTGGCCCAATGAAGATGGCTCCCGCATGCCGAATGCGTTCAAGGCACCGAGCGTCGTTGAAGGTTTGAATCTGAAGGTGCTCGGTTGCAAATTGATTGGCGAGGTCACAGGCGCCGTCCAAGTCCGGCGTTATCATTACGGCGCTGTAACGCTCGAGTGCCGCCGAGATGGCTTCGCGTCGCTCAAGCGAAGCTGCTTGCGCATCCACCGCGGAAATCACGGCTTTTGCGAGTGCGCGTGAGGGAGTTGCAAGGACGGCTGAGCCGGGGTCGTGTTCGGCTTGGGCAATTAAGTCGGCTGCGATCCACTCGGGATTTGCCGAATCGTCGGCGACAACGAAGACTTCACTCGGGCCCGCCACCGAGTCGATGCCCACCCGCCCGAAGAGTTGGCGTTTAGCTTCGGCGACGAACGCATTACCTGGGCCCACGATTTTATCGACGGCGCGAATGCTCGATGTGCCTTGGGCTAGCGCCGCAATCGCAACCGCTCCGCCGATGCGATACACCTCGCGCACGCCGAGTTCTGCGGCAATAGCGAGTGCCATCGGGTTGATGTCACCACCCGTTGGGGGGCTCACCATCACGATCTCACGAACCTTCGCCACCTGGGCCGGGACGACGGTCATTAGGACCGTAGAGGGGTAAAGTGCCCGCCCGCCGGGAACGTAAACGCCCACGCGATCAATGGGTGTATAGCGGACACCGAGTACGCGATTGCCACGCACGAGTGGGGCGGGCGCGCGCACGAGAATGTGCTCTTGATACTCTCGAATATTCCTGATTGCGCGGCGCATGAGCGCCATGAAGTCCGGGTCGCAATTGGCGTGCGCCTCGTCGAGCTTCTGTTGGGGTACGCGTAGCGCCTCGGCCGAAAGGGCCACGCTGTCGAACTTCGCGGTAAGTTCGGTGATGGCGGCATCTCCCCGCTCGCCCACGTCCGCAATGATTTGCCGCACGATGGCGGGTACGTCTAGATTGGCCTGTTGCGAGCGCGCGGTGAGCCCACCGCTTCTCAACAACTGGTGCAGCGCTCGAACTTCGTCAGCGAAGTTGGGGTTTGCGCAATCTAGCAAGCGGACCAGACTCATGACGCGCTACTTTGCCGCGACTTTCCCACACTTCAACCTAGTTTTCGTCTTTGGGCCGATGCGGTGCTTGAAAGCGGGAAACATTCGCGCAGAAGCGCCTGCACTGTGCAGCTTGCATCCAAGCGTGCGGGCGCCTGCGAGGCGAATTGTGGCTGACGCACGTAAAAGCTCGGGGTAGCATGCGACCGACCATTTTATGCCGACGGGCATCGACCTTGAGTTCGGCTAAAGACCTTTGCCTTACGGGCAATCGGCGGGAAGGCCTGGCTTCGTTTGAAACGCATTCTTCTGGTGAGACCCCGGTCGCCCAATGAACGATTTGGTCTCGGGCCATTTTTCAGGGTGGAGCCGCTCGGGCTGGAATACGTTGCCGCTTCGCTCCTCGCGCAGGGACACATCGTGCGCATCATCGACGAGCGGTTCGCCGCGCCGCTGCAGCGCGAAGTGGCTCAGTTTCAGCCGCACATTGTGGGGATCAGTTGCATGCACACGGTCGATATTCCGACCGCTCTGGCGGCGAGCGTGGTCGTCAAGCAGGCAAACCCGGATATTACCGTCGTGATGGGCGGGCACGTCGTTGCCTTGTATCCCGAACCCTTCTTCGAGCCTGACGTGGACGCGCTTTGCGGCGTCGATGGTGAAGTGGCTTTTCCTCAGTTCGTCAACGCGCGCCAGAGTCCGCGGCTCGAGCAGCAGCAACCCGGGTTCTGGATCAGGACCCAAGAGGGCAGGGGGCGGCCTCGTTTTCAATACACCCCCTGGGGCAACGGCGCTGATGAACTGAGAGTCGTTCCCGTACCGGCGCGGCATCTGGTCGACGACTACCGCTCGAAATACCTGTGCGTGCAAAAGCAGCCGGTTTGGGCCGTGGAAACGGCGCGCGGGTGCCCGTACCGGTGCAGCTTCTGTTCGACCGCGCTCCTGCATGAGCGCCAACATCGAGTGCGAGCGGCGGAGTCGGTCCTCACGGATTTCGAGACCACCGGCCCGAACTTGTTCATCGTCGATGATCTCTTTTTCTCGCCGACTTCGGCCAGTGCGGCTCTGGCCAAGGCCCTGCGGGCTCGGGATATTCGCAAGTCGTGGATGCTCGTGCAAACGCGCCTCGACACGATTGCGAAACATCCGGAGCTTCTGGAACAGTGGCGGCCCGTTGCGGGTGCCATCGATCTCTTCTGTGGCTTCGAAGCGCCGACGGACGAGCTGCTTTCGGGGCTGAACAAGGACATGACCACGGACTCTATCGAGGAAGGGGTGCGCGTCGCGCGGCACTACGGCTACGGGGTCACCGGCAACTTCGTTATCGATCCCGATTGGGACGAGCACGACTTCGAGCGGCTCTGGGCGCTCGTTGACCGGCTGAAACTCACGCGCCTCGGGTACACCGTGCTGACGCCGCTGCCGGGTACGCCGCTATTTGAGCAAATGAAGAGCCGAATCGTGGATTGGGACTGGTCGAAGTGGGACATGCACCATGTCCTTTACGAGCCCAAGTTGGGTCGCCGTCGGTTTTTCGAGATGTTCGTGGAGTGCTGGCGCCGCAATGTTTTGGGGGCACGTCACGCGGGACACTGGTTCCGGTGGGTTCGCGGACTGACGCCGGCTCAAATGGCGGTACTGGCAAGGGTACTTTGGCGCACCCAGCGACTGCTCGACGTGAACGCCTATCTCGATGAGACTTTCCCGCTGCAGGTCCCCGCGACGTAAGTCGAAGGGACACACGCGGGCCTGGCCTCCTGCGGACGCCGGGCTCCCCGGCAACGGGTATCCAAAACGAAATATTTGCGCACTTGGGAAGGGTCTTCAGTCAACTACTGTGTAGGGAACGTGGCAGCGTGGGTAGCTTTGGCGCGAAAGCGTCCACGCAGTGAGGCCGCGTGCACGCGGCCGCGTAACTCACGAAAAACGCCGATTGGGCCTGTTTCCAGCCAGTTCAACGAGCCAACCGATCCGCTAGCCCATTCAGCCCCCAATTGGACCAGTTTTTGCTGATTGCCGATGCCTGAAGGGCGTCATTCAGCGTCCAAAGAAAAGGTCCGAAATTCATGCAGCGAGTCGTAGCCACCTTCCCTAAGCAAGCTCAGCTTCCTAACGACTACCTCCGCACCAGCGAGTCAGAGCATCGCTCGGGCTTTTTTAACGACGCTGCTCCGGCCCTTGCCAAGTCCGAGCTCGCCGCTGCGCTCGTGCTCGCGGTTCACCGGCGCCTCATCGAGCAACCGTCGCGTAAAAACCTGCCGTTGCGCTAAGGCCTTTCAGCCCCACCGCGTTTCCGCTATACGGGCACCCTAGATGGCCTCGCAATTACTCCACTACGTCGTGGAGTTCGATGATGGTTCGCGCTTTGACGTCCATGTCGACCCCGACGATCCTACGAATATCAGTGTTGACGGCGTCGATGCTGAAGTCGATGTAGCCGCCGCCGCCCATGGCCTGTTCGTCACGGGTTCAGGCGGGCAGCGGCTACCGGTGACCTTACACTACGAAAATGGCGAGCTTGTCGCCGAGACAGCCGACGGCAAGCATCATCGCGTTCGAATCGAACTCGCGGAATCCCGCGAGTGGAGGAACGTCGTTGCAAGCCAGCCGCCGCCCCCGCCCATCGAGCATTCCGGGCGAGTCGAGGCGCGAATCGCAGGAAACATCGTTGCGCTCCTAACTACCGAAGGCGCTGCGGTCGCGGTGGGCGCTCCCATTATCATGTTGGAAGCCATGAAGATGCAAAACACGATTGTCGCGCCACTCGCGGGGTTCGTTCGTTTTGCGGTTTCCGTTGGTCAAACCGTTCGTAACGGCGACCTTCTGGCCACAATCGAAACTAGTTCGGCACAGTCATGACCAAAGTCGCCAAAGACAAAGATGCGGCTCTAGCAGGCGCAGCAAGCACCAATTTAGCTAGGGCCAGGCTCGAGTTGCTGTTCGATGCAGGCTCGTTCGAAGAGTTCGACGCCACGATGCTCCACCGAACGGTGGATTTTGGCATGGCGAAGAAAAAGCTACCCGGTGATGGCGTCATCACTGGCGTAGGTACCGTTGCTGGCAGAACGGTGTATGCCTTTTCTCAAGATCGTACCGTGCTCGGTGGCTCGCTCGGCGAGATTCACGCCGCCAAAATCTGCAAGATCATGGATATGGCGGCCCGTAACGGTTCCCCGGTGGTCGGCATCTGTGATTCCGGCGGAGCGCGCATTCAAGAAGGCATCAATTCTCTTTCGGGCTACGGCGAAATCTTCTACCGCAATGTCCGTTGCTCCGGCGTTATCCCGCAAATATCGCTCATTCTTGGGCCTGCTGCAGGTGGGGCAGTCTACAGCCCCGCGTTGACGGACTTCGTCATCATGGCAGAGGGGCGCAGCTACATGTTCCTCACCGGGCCTAAGGTCGTGAAGACGGTGACGTTCGAAGACGTGTCCGTCGAGGCGCTCGGCGGTGCCAGCGTTCATTCAGCGAAAACCGGCCTTGCCCATTTCACGGCAAAAGACGACGTCAAGGCCATCGAGCAAGCGCGTCTCCTCTTGAGCTATCTCCCGGAGAATTGCCAAGAGCCCCCGCCCGACGTCAAGAGCAAGGACCCGGCGGATCGCCTTTGCCCCGAACTGCGCAAGCTGATCCCCCAAGATCCGCAGAAGCCTTATGACGTTCGAATCGTCATCAATTCGGTGTTGGACAAGAACTCGTTTCTCGAAGTTCAATCCGCTTTTGCGGGCAACATCGTGGTTGGCTTTGCTCGCCTGGCGGGTAAAACAATCGGCATCATCGCAAACCAACCGGCGGTATTGGCCGGTGTTCTCGACATCAACGCTTCCCGCAAAGCGGCGCGGTTCATCCGCACCTGCAACGCGTTTCGGATCCCACTGCTCTCGTTCGTTGATGTACCAGGCTTTTTGCCTGGCCAAGATCAGGAACACGGCGGCGTCATCGTTCACGGGGCAAAGCTGCTCTACGCGTACTGCGAGTCGAGTGTTCCGAAGTTCTCGGTCATTCTGCGTAAGTCCTATGGCGGTGCGTACATCGTCATGAGCTCGAAGCATGTCGGCGGCGACATCGTGCTGTCCTGGCCCTCGGCGGAAATCGCCGTCATGGGCGCCAAGGGTGCCGTCGAGGTGCTCTACAAGAAGGAAATCAGCGCGGCCGAAGATCCGAAAGCCGAAGCAGCCAAGCGCCATCAGGAGTACGAGGAGCTCTTCCTCTCGCCCCGTCAAGCTGCCGAGCGCGGTTTCGTCGACGCGGTGATCGACCCCGCAGAAACGCGCCGCAAGCTCTGCAAGCTATTCGGTAGCTTCGTTCACCGTCGCGATCTCGAATGGCCGAAGCGACACGGCAACATGCCTACGTAATTTGCTCGGTTGCTGCGTCCTCGGTTGTGCTTCGGGCGCGGGTCAGCGATGTTGACCGGGTTCGATCGGCTTCGATGCGAGCGCTCCGGACAGCGGGCACTTGGCGTGACGGTACGGAATCACTGGGTTTGCCATCGCCGAGGTTGCGGTATTTCAGCGGCTTTGGGTCGCGCCGGCTCGCGCCGGGTGGGCAGCGCGGGTGAGCGTCGGCCCGTGAGCGCGCTCGGCAAAGCAGTTGCATGCTGCACCATAATCCGCGCTTAAATCTGACTGGGCTCTGGTAACCTGGGAGCTCGAGCTCGCCATCCAGAGCTCGTTCAGCACATGCGACAGCCTAGGGTCTTGCTTGCCTCCAGATACGAGATTGTCACCCCAATCTCGAGTATTTCGTCGTCGCGTTGCTACCTTGGCTTCGATACCTCGGCTGGTCGGTCCGTTGTGGTGCGCCTCACTGTACCCCCGGAATCACGTTGGCTTGCAGCGGCTCGTGGGGCAACTCATCGACACCTCGCGGCAGTAATCGATGTTCTTGACAACCCCGACTCGGGAGCGTTTCCGGACTCCCCGGCTATCATCAAAGGTACCGTCGCTATCGTTGCTGAAGCGCTACGTGGGCTCAGTCTCGATCAATATCTGAGTCAGGAGCCACTTGGCCTCGATCGCAGTGTCGCCTGGGTACTTCGCGTGGCTGAGGCGGTTCGCTGTCTCCACTCCCGCGGGGCCGCGCACGGCGCACTCTCCACGCACAGCATTCTCGCGAGCGCGCGTGGCCGCGCGATTCCGCCCGTCGTTACCCAGCTCCTCACACCGCAGATAGGAGCCTTTGCAAGCCCCGAGCGGCTCTCGGGCGAGGGCCCGTCATTGAGCGACGATCTTTGGGCAATCGGGGTGCTTCTGCACGTACTCGTGTCAGGTTTCCTGCCGTTTCAGGGGCAGTCACCGGCCGCCGTATTGCAGGAAATCCAGGTGTCGAACTCAACTCATTTAGCGGCCATGGGTGGGCCCTACATGCGCGAGCTTGAGGCCATTGCCGCGCGGTTCATCGCGCCCCAACGCCGGCGCCGCCCGTCGAGCATCGATGACGTGATCGACGCTCTGGACCGCTGGGAACGACGCAGTCCCTTGCCCGCGGCGATCGCGGCTTCGGTCAAAGACCGAGTGCCGTCTGCTCGAGAGGCAAAGCTCGCTGTTTGGGACACGCTCACTTTCGACGACTCGCAAGTACCGCGCGATTTCGACGCTGCTCTGGCGGCGGTCGAGGAGGCGCGCGCGGTGACGCGCTCCGTTCCTCCGGCGGCACCGAGTGCACCTGTCACGGCCTCAAGCTACGTTCCGCAGGGCTCGGCCGCGGGGAACCGGCTGTCGGTGAGTGCAGAAGGCGGCCGCCCGCGGTTGAATTCAGAGTCATTTTCGGTGCGCTTGCGCAGTAGGCCGCGCTGGGGCGTATTGGGTGTCCTGGTGGCACTGGTGGGTGCTGGAGCTGGCGCGGCCGTCGTTTCAGCTTTCGGCAGCATCTCGAATACGGGCCGAAGCATCGTCAACGCGGTTCAGTCACACTCGAGCGCCGCTCCCGCGGCTTCGCTTTCGAGAGCCCGTGAACACGTTAACCCGAAAAAGGAACTCGACACTTGCCTGCGCTCTTATTTTCCTACAGACGCATTTGCAACGGACCCTGATCTGGGTTTCGTTTGCGCGAACGAGAGCCTCGTTGACGTAACGCAGCGACTCAACGCGCTTGCCGCTATGTTCCCAGTAGACAGCGCCGACGCCGGCGCACTGGCTGCCCTTGCCTCCGCTACCGCAGCGCGCGCGCGAACGGCCGGTTCTGCAGAACTCGTCGTAACCCCGAGTACGGGGACTCGAACGTGGCAGCTCGGGTGGTACGAATTGCTCGCGACGGCAATCATTCAGCGCAATTGTTGTCGCGAGCCGCCCGTGATTAAGCTTCCGGTGACATCCGGATGGTGTCAACAGCTCCAAGTGGTCGTGACTAATATCGCAGTTCTGAGCACGAAATCGGGCGACATTTCCTCAGCCGTGCATGCCTTTGACGAAGCCATTACTTGCCTCATGTCCCAAGGAAGGCACACGGTCTATTCCTATAAGGGCGTTCCCACGGTGGCTCAGAAAGCGGCGTTTCAGCAATTTCTAACCCACGCCGCAGAGATGGATGCCAAGCGTGCCTCGAACAAGTTTTGAGCCGGTACGGCCACACGCCGGCTAAAACTCCGCATTTTTCGGCGTCCGCGGGAACGGAATCACGTCTCGAACGTTGGTCATGCCCGATACGTACGCGAGGGTACGCTCGAGCCCGAGCCCAAACCCGGCGTGGGGAACCGTACCGTAACGGCGCAAATCCCGGTACCAACCGTAGCGCTGCTTGTCCAACTGGAACTCCTGCATGCGCGCGTCGAGCACCTCGAGTCGCTCTTCCCTCTGTGCCCCGCCGATAATTTCTCCCACCCCCGGCGCGAGCACATCCATTGCCGCCACCGTTCGGCCGTCATCGTTCAATCGCATGTAAAACGCTTTGATCTGCTCGGGATAGTTCATCACGATGACGGGCCGCCCAACGATGACTTCGGTCAAGTACCGTTCATGTTCGGATTGCAGATCCATGCCCCAGTGAACGTCATACTCGAAACGGTGACCCTTGGCCGCTGCTGCTTCGAGCCGTTGAATGGCTTCCCCGTACTCCAGCCGTTCGAAGCTGGTCGTGACGAAACGTTCCAATCGCCGAATGCACTCGGCGTCCACGTGCGCCTGAAAATGCTTCAGCTCCTCCGGGCACTCGGAGAGAACATCCGTGAAGATGCTCTTGAGAAATGCTTCGGCTAGGTCCGCGTCTTCGCTGAGCGAAGCAAAAGCCATCTCGGGTTCGACCATCCAGAACTCCGCAAGGTGCCGACTCGTGTTGGAATTCTCGGCACGGAAAGTCGGTCCGAACGTATACACGCGCGATAGCGCGCAACAGTACGTTTCTACCTCGAGTTGCCCAGAAACTGTCAGGTAGGTCTCCTTCCCAAAAAAATCCTCCGAGAAGTCCAGCTTGCCCTCTGGGGTGCGCGGTAAATTCGCCAAATCAAGCGTGGAGACGCGGAACATGGCGCCTGCGCCCTCGCAGTCACTTGCGGTAATAATAGGTGTGTGAACCCAAAAGAAGCCGGAGCTTCGGAAGAATTTGTGAATGGCCGCGCTCAGACTGTCGCGCAGCCGCGCCATGGCGCCAAAGGTTTGCGTTCGTGGCCGCAAATGGGCCACCTCGCGTAAGAACTCGAAACTGTGGGGCTTCGGTTGAATGGGGTAGCTGTCGGGGTCGTCGACCCAACCGATGACTTCCAGTGACGAAACCGAAAGTTCCACCGTCTGGCCCTTTCCCTGCGATGCCACGAGAGTGCCTTCCGCCTTCACCGAACACGCCGGGCCGAGGTGGAGAACTTCACTCGTGTAATTGGGGAGCGAGCTCGGAACCACGAGTTGCAGCGCCGCGTAACACGAGCCATCCGAAAGTTGGACGAAGGAGAAGCCCGCCTTCGAGTCTCGGCGAGTTCGCACCCAACCCCGGATCGAGACCGCTTGCCCGAGCGGAATTTCCTGAGCGAGAACGTTCTTGATACTTGGGGAATTCACGTTCCATGAAGTGCCCAATGTCCCAGTGACGTGCAAGACCAAAAATCAGAATTAAAGGCAATACCTCCGAAGGTATCCGGCTTACCCTGTCATGGCCTGCGCGAGTATTTTTGGGTGCCGGCCCGGCACACGAAATACCCTGCCTGCCGCGCAGAAATGCGGTTTCAGGCGCTTGGCGCTACGTCGAGTTCAAGCCCACCGGGTGCCCGTGGGGTTTACCTGCAACATGCTTGGGGATATCGACGGGGAAGCCAGGCCAAATTGCCTCGGTCGTGTCGGATGGCTGATGGCTGCAGGCGGGATCCTCGCCGTGCAGACTTCCAGATGCAGCCCAGGCTCGAGCGCGTGAACCCCCACAGAGCCATCGGTATTGGCACCGTCCACAGCGGCCTTCGAGCGCATCCATATCTCGAAGCGAATGGAGTTGCGGTGAATCGCGGTAGAGCTCGTAAAGGGGCGTCTGGCGCACGTTACCCAGCTTAGGGTTAGGCAGGAAGCCCGCAGGGTACACATCGCCGTTGCGTGCTACGAAAATAACGCCGTTGCCGTCCCTGATGCCGAAACCCATGCGTGGACCTAGCCGCACGAGCTCAGCGTCGGACATGCCTTCGGCGTGCTTGCGTTCGAGCCAGTAGCGACGGTAATGCGGTGCTTCTACCGTGCTGATGTGAAAAGGTGCATCCGCAGACAGTGAGTACGCCCATTC
>Ga0302321_100004761_pt1 | contig 11806 bp, 9 predicted proteins | sample Fen_T0_1_FD_202505 | JGI IMG/M metagenome (GOLD analysis project Ga0302321, IMG submission 202505) | Peat permafrost microbial communities from Stordalen Mire near Abisko, Sweden - Fen_T0_1 | ecosystem: Environmental > Terrestrial > Soil > Wetlands > Permafrost | place: Sweden: Abisko...
CACAAGGTCGCGCCGCGCATCCCAGTCGCAAACCAGGTCTATCCGGGCCACGCTTAGGCTGGTGAGCAACGTGAAAGAGCGCCACCCGTCCACGAAGGAAAAGGAAGAAAGGCAAGCGCAAACAGCGCAAGACGAAATAGTCTTTTTGATGAGGATTTGCTATAAGCCTAAGATGCACCCGATGGGCAGACGGCATTTGACGTACCTCTCGTTCGGCTGTATGATTGCGGTTTGCTTTGCAGCCGGCAAGTTTGTTTTATTTGGAGGAGCTCTTTTGGCAGTTATCGAAACGCAGGGCCTATCTAAATCCTATCAAAGCCCGGTGAAGGAACCGGGCGTCGTGGGCGCGGTCAAGCACCTTTTCAAGCCGGTGCACAAGGAGATCGTCGCCGTGGCTGGCGTAGACCTCTCGATCGAGGCCGGTGAGTCGGTGGCTTATGTGGGCCCCAACGGCGCGGGCAAGTCTACCACCATCAAGATGCTGACCGGCATCCTGCTGCCTTCGGGCGGCGAGCTGCGCGTCAATGGGCTGCACCCGTACAAGGAGCGCATGAGGAACTCCAAGAACATTGGCGTGGTCTTCGGACAGCGCACCCAGCTGTGGTGGGACATCCCGGTGATCGAATCCTTCACGCTGCTGCGCGACATCTACGAGGTGCCCGAGAAAACCTACCGCGACAACCTGGCCTATTTCACCGAGATGCTCGGGCTGGGCGAGTTCCTCAACCAGTCCGCCCGCCGGCTTTCGCTGGGGCAGCGCATGCGCGCGGACCTGGCCGTGGCGCTGATGCACAACCCGGCCGTGGCTTTCCTCGACGAGCCCACTATCGGCCTGGACGTGGCCGTGAAGGAGCGCATCCGCGAGTTTCTCAAGAGTGTCAACCGCGAGCGCGGGGTCACCATCATGCTCACCTCGCATGACCTGGGCGACATCGAAGACGTGTGCCGGCGCTTCATCATTATTGATATGGGCCGCATCATTTACGATGGCAGCATCCAGGGCCTGCTCGACAAATACGTCAAGGAGCGCAGCATCCGCTTGACCTCCAGCGGGATGGTCGAGGCGGCTTCTGCGGGCCGGAGTCTGCCGGATGGCATGCGCGTCGTCCGCTCGGCGGAGCGCGAGATCACCATTATGTTCGACCGCTTCAAATACACCGCGCGGAACGTGCTGGAGATCATCATGAAGACCATTGATGTGGTCGACTTCCAGATCGACGAGCCGGATATCGAGCAGGTTGTGAAGAACGTCTACGAAGGCCGGCTCGAACTGCCGGGCTCCAAGAGAGCCTGAGGCAGCATGCGGCTCAAGTTGAAAAAATACCTGCGGCACGCGTTGTGCGCCATCCAGGAAACGATGGCCTATCGCGTTTCATACTTCGTCAACATCATCTCGCAGTTCGTTTCGTACCTGGCAATTTACTTCCTGTGGAAGGCAGTTTACGCCTCCGGCACAGTGATCGGCGGGCTGGACTGGAGTGACATGCAGGGCTACCTGTTGATCTCGCTCTTCACATCTGCGCTGGTCTCGGGCTCGTCCGAGACCCGTGTGCAGCGCTCCATCTGGTCGGGTAACATTGCCGTGGAACTGGTGCGCCCGGTGGACTACCAACAGGCCAACTTCGCCATCACGGTCGGGAACGGTCTGGCGGAGGGCGTGTTGGTGGCGGTGGTAGGGTTGGTCTTTGCCGGGCTGATTGGCTACTCCACGCCCCCCACGGATCCGCTGACCTGGCTGTATTTCGCGCTGGCGATGGTCTTGGCCTTCATTATCAAGTTCCTGATCGTCTACATCTTCGGGCTGTTCACGTTCTGGACGACCGGGGCGATGGGCGTGGCCTGGGTGCGTAAGGGCCTGACGGATTTCTTCTCGGGGGCGATCATCCCTTTGAGCTTCTTTCCCGGCTGGTTGCTGAATATCGCCAATGTGCTGCCTTTTCGCGGCATCACCTTCGTGCCGGGGACGATCTTCATCGGCAAGCTGCCCCAGGACCAGATCCTGCTCTCGTTTGGCCTCGATATCCTCTGGATCGTCGTCTTGTGGTATCTGGCCCGGCTGATCTGGCATTTCGCGATGCGTAAAGTAACCATACACGGAGGCTGACGATGGGATTGCGCCGCACCCTTTTCCTGTTTAGCCGTTTCCTGGCCCAGAACATCAAGATCAAGCTGGAATACAAGGCGGATTTCTTCCTGATGCTGATCGCCGGATCGGCCATGCAGTTGACGGGGCTCTTGTTCCTGAGCGTGCTCTTCTCGAAGATCCCCCCGATCCAGGGCTGGACGATGTGGGAGATCGTGCTGATGTTGGCCGCCATCTTTTTCACGGAAGGCGTGGTCTCGTTTGCCTTCGAAGGGACCTGGCGCATGATGCGCCTGGTCAACATGGGCGACCTGGACCGGATGCTGCTGCGCCCAGTCTCGCCCATCCTGCAGATCGTCACTTACGACCTGGGGCCGCACGGTATCGGCAACATGCTCACCGGCGCCATATTGTTCGGCGTGGCCCTGGGCCAGGCCCACGTCAACTGGACACTGGACCGCATCTTGTTTATGCCAGTGTTGATCGTCAGCGCTGCGGCCATTCGTGCGGCGATCTCGTTCGCGGCGAACAGCTCGGCCTTCTGGCTGGTGTCGTTCTACAACGCCTTTCCGCTGATGGTCTACCAGATGGCCGACTTTGCGAAGTACCCTTCCACCCTGTATTCGCAGTCGATCCAGGTCTTCATCACGGTCATCCTGCCCTACGCTTTTATTGCCTACATCCCGGCTGTGTACCTGTTCGACAAGTCTCCCTGGGGGGTCTTGGCCTGGCTGGTGCCGCTCGTGGCGCTGTGGTGCATGTTCGTTGCGCGCAGCGTGTTCTACCGCGGGCTGCGGCGTTACGATTCGCCGGGGAACTAACACCCTTTCCGAAGATTCAAAAACCTCTTATACAATTCACTTTTGTCTTGCACTGCCCTGCAAAGAGTGAGCCCCGCTGAGAGATGAGCTGTCCATAATTGGGCTGCCCGGGTGTACTTTCCGGACAGCCCCTGTTTGCTATGCTATTGCTCGCGATACAAACCGGCCGAGAACAGCCTGCAACGGATGTCGAGCGAAATCCGGCCTGGTCCCGTGTGGTGGCGAAGACGGCTTAGTGGGTGGGTGTGCCGTACATCAACACGCGGTGGTTGTATTGGTCCGCCGCAAATAAAACTTTGGAAAGCGGGTCGTAGAACAAGCCGAATGGGGAATTCAGGCTTTTGGCTGAGAGGCCATTATAGTTCGCCGCATTTGATGTAAAACTCGCTTGGCCTAACACGTAGCTGGCGTTCGAGCCATTGGGAAGCCCGGCCGCAGCCTTGTAAATCAGAATGCGGTTGTTTGCATAGTCGGCTACATACAGGAATCCGGCCGAATCGGCTGCCACGCCAAACGGTTCGAACATCCCCTTGCGGGTGGTGGCGTTGGTGCTCGAAGTAAAGTCTGGCTGGCCGAGCACGCCGTCGGCGTTGGCGCCATTGGCTTTTGTGGCCGCCCCGTTAAAGCGCAGGACACGGTTGTTTACCATGTCTGCCACCCATAATCGTCCGGCAGCATCCACAGCCAGGCCATAGGGGTAGGCCATGCCGTTGCGCGCCGTGGCCGAGTTACTACTGATGAAGTTTGGCTGGCCGAGCACGCCGTCGGCGTTGGCGCCGCTGGCTTTGGCGGCAGCGCTGTTAAAGCGCAGGATACGGCTGTTGACGGTATCGGCCACCCAAAGCCGGCCACCAGCGTCTACAAACACGGCCGAGGGGCCGCTCATTCCTTTGCGGGTCGTAAGTGCAGCATTGCTGGTGAAATTCGGTTGCCCTAACACGGCGCTTGCGTTGGCTCCGCTGGCCAGTTTGGATGCATGGTCGAAACGCAGTACCCGGTTGTTGTAGGTATCGGCGACCCATAGCCGCCCACCCGCATCCACAAAAACACCATAAGGAACACTCATCCCGTTGCGTGTGGTGGCGACTGTATTACTGGTGAAATTGGGCTGCCCGAGCACCGCTTCGGCTGCTGCGCCATTGGCAAGGCTGTAGAGCGAGGCAAAGCGCAGCACGCGGCTATTCTGGCTGTCGGCCACGAAGACTTTGTGGGTGGTTGGGTCCACGGCAACACCGCCGGGGGCGTACATGCCATTCTGGGTGGTTGCCGCACTGCTACTGATAAAGTTTGGTTCGCCCAGCACGCGTTTGGCGGCTTGGTAGGTGCTAGGTCCGAAGGACGCCAGCGCAGGTGTGGCCAGGGCCAGCGCCAGTACGATCACGAAGAGCAAATTCACAAAACGGCCTGCATTTTTTTGAACTAACATAACAACCTCCTCAAAGAGAATAAGATCACAATTCCGAGTGGAATTGCCTTCAATAAAGATATAGCATATTTTGCGCTCTATTGAGGATGGTACGTTCGGGGGATGCAAGGCGTTCGGGCAGCCCTGAGCCGAGAAACTGTTTACTGCTAAGGTATGGAGATCGCGAAGACTGCAATGTTCTGCAGTCCTTGACCTATTTGCTGGATACTATGCGCGCAAACATCACTTGTTTTTCGCTCAAATCCACAGATACGACCTGCCAGCCTGCTTCGAGCCATGAGATCGAATGGGTGTGCCCTGTGCGGTCGTTGGCCCACCAGGCCCTGTGCTGCAGTGCGGACCTCGGCAGCGTGGACCCGATGATCTGCTCGATCTGTTCGAAGGTCAGCGCAAAGCGTTCTTCCGTCCGGTTTCTTAGCCAATCTGCCAGGGCGGTATAGCGGCTGCGACCGGCCTGGTAGCCTGCCGGACCTTCTTTGACCGCATATAGGTTTTCTATGAAAGATTCCCGGGGAAGGATGTGCCCCTGCTGCGTTTCGAAGTCCCGGTAGCGGCTGCCCAGCCAGCCGGCGCAGAACTTCAGCTCGTCCCGTTCACTGGCGGATATTTCCTTGCGGAAATGCGCCAGGTCGTTGCGCGTTTGGCGGATCTTCTCGAGCAGCGTGTACAGCGAGCCTTTCTCGAAGTCCAGGATGGGGGCGCAGAAATTCCAGATGTCGTCTTGCATCAACAAGTTGATGTAACCGCCCAGTGTCAGGTCATCGAAGGTCCTGGCCTTCTTTGATGCGGCCGGCTCTGTCTTTAGCTCGCCGGATTTGGTAACCGCGGACTGTAGCTTTTCGACGTCCAGCTGCCCATTCGCATCTGTGTAGCTCTTCCTGATCAATTCCTTGAGTATGAACTCGATGTCTTCGATGTGCATCAGGTCTTCGGTTCGCCCGCGCAAGAATTCCGCCGCGTCGTAGCCGGTGACGATGCGGATGGGGGTCCTGTCGGTAGCGATGATAACGACCGCGTTGGCCTCTTTCAATTCGTCCAACAGGTCGAATAGATTATCTTCGAGGTAGTGGGTGGGGGCGTTGACGATTGCGTCGCGGACCAGCAGCATTTCGGGCTTGGCGTTGAAGTTGCGTGCCGCCCGCGCGATACCTTCATAGGTTATCATGCCAAGCAGGTGGTTTTCATCGTCGACGACCGGGAGCTGGCCGAAATCGTGCTCGATCATGGCTTCGAGCGCGGCGGTGATCTTGTCGGTCTTGTGGACGGTCAACACGTTCCCCCGGTTTTCCAGCAGATGTGCTACTGAGTATGGCATAGACCTGCTCCTGCAAGGCTGGAGGGCTGATCAGTGGATCAGCGCGGTGTTATTTCTCCCTGGATTGTGAACTGCAAGTGCGTACTCTTATTTTATGCGAGTTCTTCTTTTTGTGGTGTTTCCAACGTAAAACGGTTGCTGAAACAGAGACCTTTGAAGCACTCGGTGGCGTGCGTCGGGGATCGTTGTTGGCGCTGCGATTGATTACTCGATCGGCTTTCCATTGACCTCTTGCAGGATATACTCATCGCCGAGGCAGAAAAAGGCCAATAGACTCCCGAGGCCCGCCGGTACCGGCGGGCCTCGGGTTTTCGATACGGCGGATGTCGAAATGCACAGGTCGGCGAATAGACAATCAAAGGATCGACCTACCCCTTTCGCAGTGGGTTGTGCTGGCGGGCACATTACCGATTGTCGATGGCAGCCTGAGAGCCTGGTGGTCGCCGGTCCAGGGTTCAATTACCTATCGTCAGCCCCATAAGGATGACGAATACTCCGGCCGCCATGAATGACAGTACGACAAGCATAGAATAAACGATTTGTGTAACAAGGCCTGCGCTCCGGATTGGATGTGAATTTGGATCAGGGAGTAAAGGCACTTGTGATAAATTTGGTTTGAGCCTGGCTTTTATCATCTCCCTACTTGTCCATACGGTAGTGATAATGGACTGCGCGAGCCATATGTAAAGATTGGGGACAAGGTCATGGGAAAGCCCTGTCGTCCTTTTGTACAGTAGCCACAAGACTAATAGAATATCCAGGAAGGAGAGTACTGCTGGCGTACCCAGCAAGGGATTAATTCCCCATCTTGGGAGAGTGAAATAACACAGAAAACCGACCACTGCAATGATCAGTAACGCCAAAAGTTGACCCTCTGGGTAAGAGATTGGTGGTAGAGGCGGATGAGGAGGAGTTGTCGGGGTCGGTGCAGGGATTGTTGGGTTTTGACCCTTGGCAGGTGCCAGGCGGCAATTGTAAATGAATTGCACCGAAGACATGACGTTGTTCGTACTGATAAGCGTACTAATTGGCCCGTGATCTATGTGCCAGTAGTCGAATTGAAAGCTCGGGAAATAGTCGGTGTCATACTTGGCTCCATAATCGCCATCGATCGAGAGTCTTTCGTTCGGTAAGCTTAGCGAAACCAGGTCCAGCATCTCGGTATCCGGCGAAAAATTTGGGGCCGTTCTCTGCCCGCTTTCGATCTGACCAGAAAAAACACCTTCCTGGCTGCCTTGGCCGATCAGACCCAACTGTTCATAGATGGATAGCATACTGTTCCAAATATTCCGGTCGTACATTGTGTCCAAAAAAATTGCGGGATCTTCGTCTAATTTCTTGATGAACTGATCTCGCCAGTCGTCTTGGTATAAAGAACTGAAGGTATAGACCGCAATGGGGACGCTGGAAGGGGCCCATATCTGTGCTGCGACGTTGAGTTCCTCTCTTATGTTTTTTGCGCCGGCGTTATCTCCAATCAATTCACCCTGTGTCAGTATCACAACCAGTGATTTGTTGTGGCTGTTCTGCCCAGATTGGCCGATAAGTTTTTTGATATAGTCGAGAGTAACCGGCAAATTTTCTACTTGTCCTAAATCCGATGTTGGTTTTAAATCCCGCAGCACCATGGGAGCAACGGTGCCATATAATTCATCCAGACCATAATTGCCTAGAGTAGATTTTTGGATTTCAACCTGGCGTCCTAACTGGTCGGTGGGCCATAAGAGTTTGGTATATTCGGGACCTTCGAAGTTTTGGTCTGTGTCGCCGAAGACTGTGCTGTAGGCGTACAAGTAGAGATATGGCGGCGTATTTGCCAACCAGCCATAACCAGTTGCAAAATCGGCGACCTGGCCGAGCATTGCAAGCCGTTTGTGTCCGTCGCCATCTGCTACGTTGGCCGAAAAGCTTTGGTCGATCAGCACGTAGATTCTCACCGGGCCATCCGGGGCTTGAGAGGCCGATTGTGTGCAGGCCAAGCCATCAGTGTTTGACGACCTGGCCACGGTCGGTGTCATGGTCGGAGGGCCTGTGAACAATAGGCTAAGTAGCAGCAGGCAAGCCTGGGGAAAAATCCGGTTTTTCGGCAAACCTTGTCGTCTTACCCTTTGCATAGTTTCTCCTGAGAGAGCTCGCGAACCAACGCAAATGTGTTTTGTGTAGAATCGAATACTGCGACAAAGGCAAGAAGAACAACCTGTTCTTCTTGCCACACCCGGAAGTGCAGAAAGTACAATGCCGCGTAGTTAGACCATGTTAAATACTTTGCCAATCCCATAGGGGATTGCAATGATGGGGGTCAAGAGAATCCACATTGCCACGTCGACAAGGGCATAGCCGATCCGCCAAAGAATATCGACAAGGAATGCCAGTATCGGCAAAATCCCGATCACAACCTCGATACATAAATAAGTAATTACGACCACGCCCAATGCCGTCGATTGAAACGTCAACGCAGCCGACAGGGAATTGTTCAGTGCCAGCAAGCCATACAGGACAAAGGAAATCAGTATTTGCGTAGTGGGATCGGAGTCCAGCACGCCCAGCGAGATCAGTCTTTGAACTGCCAGGGCGATCATAACGGCTACCGAAAACAAAGTGACTATGATCGAAAGCGTCTTGTAGATTTGTTTCTGAGCGGCGGTCAGTTGTTCGGCATTGACCAATTCACCAGCGCCAGACATCTCGACAAGCATCCATATCCCGACAATGGCTGTGAATAACGCTCCGCCCAGAATCGCCAGATCGAGACGCTGTAACAAGGGGGGGAGATCGGGCGAAATGAGGCCCAGAAGCACCATGGTATTGGCGATTACGATCGCGTCGGCCAGCAGGAAGAAGACAAAGAATGCAAACGCTATCACGTAGCCTAGGGACCGCAGCGGATGCTTAGGATCGAAGGCGGTGCCACCCAATTGGACCCCCCATTCTTGTAGTTGCGTTACTATGGTAGGCCCTGTCTGTTTTGCCGGCTCAGTTTCGTGCTCGACTCTGGTTTCGCGACGGCTGTTCAAGGCCAACTGCTCTAGCATCCTTCTTGGGTACAGCGGTGGCACCGTAGGCTCTTTGTCTTTTTCAAATACCCACGGCTTGTTGATCAGTTTGTTGATCCGTTCGATCAGGGCCCGCCATCTGCCAATCCAGACCAAGTCGACAACTATCCAGATGAGGGCAAGAATTCCAAAGTATTGCCAGTGGACGAAATCATACAGAAATTGCAGTATGGATTGTGTTATGGACGACATATTTAGCTCCCAATAGCAGTTAGTAAGTTAGATCCGCTGTGAACGCCATTCCAATAGGTATGAGTTTGGACGCCAAAACGGTCGAATTCTGCATTCCAGTAACGCATCAACTCCGTGCATTCTGGATCGGCCATATCATTGCATTGCGGCATGATTGAGTAAACCGAGACGCCTTTCAAGTCGATGGGCAGATGGTCTGGATTGTCTTTCTTCCACAGGTGCAGGTCATCGATGATGATCAGCAAACATTCTTTGCCATCCTTGCAATTGCCCTGGAAGACAGTGGATGCAAAATTCAAACCATAATAAACACCTCCATTGTTGAGCTCGTCGGAGTGATAAGGGACTTCCTTTCGACTCGTGTCTTGATAAAAGGTCTGGAAGTCTTTTCGTATCTCATCTCCAATCACACCTGTGGACGCAGTGGCAGTCAACTGCCATGGAGTAGCAGTCAATTGAACGACCCTATTCCAAAAATCGACTTGGCAATGATAAATCGCGTCATTGGCTTGCTCGGTGTTTGCACGGGCGGTCAACAAGGGTCGGACGTAATTGGCGGTCGCGATGGGCGCATAGCCGGGTGTCGGTACCGTAGTGGGTGACAATGGCGTTAGGGTCGCCTTGTGAGTTGGGGTATTGTAGAGTTGAGGTACCATCACCGAGGAATCGATTCGCATTACTCTTCCGTTGTCATATGCGGAGTATCCTAATTGAAAAACCGCCACGTTATCGCCGGGCTTCAAGAGCATGGGAATGACCTTGGTCAGGAAGGTAGAGATGTTTTGGGTCCTTTCTCCATTCCCAATTTCCAAGGTCTCGCCTAACGTGGAGCGGGGATCATATAAGATGACGATCTGGCGCGATGACGCTCCCCACCCATCCGGAGTTGACAGGCCAACATCAGGCGCGCAGGTTGCCGTAGCCGTTGGGGATGGCGTCCAGGTGACAACCCCACCGTTGATCGGGGGCGTGCAAGCATTCAAAATCATCATTAAACATGGAATAAGAAGGAAAGCTATTCTGTTGAAGTGAGTTTTCATTGTTTAATCTTTCAAGCAACTTTTTGTTCAAAGAAGAGTATTGGTCGCAGGTTAATTTGACTTCTCACGAAAATCCGAACCGCCAGAATTATTTTAGAGGTTTCCGCTCCATCAATTCAATAGGCATAGAAATCAGGCATCTAGACATTTGTATTAACTTCGGTCAAACCACTTGTAATCACTCGATTTCTTTGCTAATCTTGAAACATGTAAAAAGGGAGCATTTATGTTTCGGAAGATTCGAGTGACTATTCTTGATGATCATCAGAGCATCATCGACGGATATCTTTATCGTTTGAGCAAAACCCCTGATATCGAGGTCGTGGCGACCATTCATTTTGGGGAGGAGCTCGAGCCCACTTTGCATGAGTTTTCCACCGATGTCCTGTTGCTTGATGTGAGTGTCCCGACTGCGCCCGACAACGCCAATCCCTATCCGATCCTGAACGTAATCCCAAAGCTGCTCGATGTTTACCCCAACTTGACGATACTGGTTATTTCGATGTTCGCCGAGCGTGGGCTTATCCGGGCAGTAATGCAGGCTGGAGCCAGTGGGTACATTCTCAAGGACGATCAGGCAACCATTCGTGACCTTGGAAACGGAGTCGCCTCGGTCGCCAGGGGAGGAATTTATTTCAGTCAAAAGGCCCATCAGCTTTACTCCGGGCATAAATCAACTAACCAACCGGTCGACCTGCTGACCGCCCGCCAAATCGAGGCCATATCCTTCTGTGCGGCGTATCCGGATTGTTCGATGGCAGAGCTGGCACTAAAAATGCATATATCGAATTCCACCGTCCGCAACTTACTTTCGGGAGCATATGTGCGCTTGGGCGTCCATACCCGTTCAGCTGCCATTGCCAAAGCGCGGGAGTTGGGTATCATCGCGCCGTACGGGCCAAAATTCTCGGCATAGAGGAGTCTGTTGGAATGGTGTGCCGAGTGAATAGAATAAATTTTGTACGGGGGCGATAATTTCATCCAACAACTGCCTGACAAATTCTGGATGAGCAACGGCCGTGGTATCCAGGACTCTCTGCGCAGCCTGATGCCTGCGAATTAATTGGTCGACACAATAACTGATGGCACCTGAACGGATCAGGATGTCTTGTGCCTCGGATAAGGCCTCTGTCTCTTCGGCGTTCTGAAACAATTCGATGAATCTTGCGCGCTCTGGGTGATCCACAATCTGCGCGAAAAGAATGGGAAGTGGCAAGCGTTTCTGCGTCCAATCGGGGCCGGCAGGGGTGGCCATGGTGTCATTCAGGTCATCGTGGATTTGGATCATTTCCCCATACAGGCGGCCAAGCCGTTCAAATTGACGGGCCACCCTGTTCGGCGCACCACCAGACAATGCTCCATGATAGAAGGCGGTTCCGAAGAACGGCGCGCTTTTGGCTTCCACGATTTTCCAGTAAGCCTGTTCGTTGAGCGAGTTTTGAATATCGAGGTGTTGACCAAATGCAGTCAGGAAGATGGCCCGGTTGAGATTGAGAACCCCTGAAAGACTTCTAGCGCACTTGGTCCGCTGTAGTGACAGTGCTTCAAGGCTGGCAGCCTGGAAGGCGGCCGCGTAATTCGCCACCTTTGCAGGACCCTGGCGGTGATATTCTCCACGCGGGTCTTCGTCTAGCAAATCATCGATCAATATGATGCTGATCTGGGCACAGGCGATCGCTGTTATCGCCGGGATGGCCTGGTCGGCTGACCCGCCGATTGCCTGGCAGGCCTTTAGCGGCAGTTCCCAGTGCCTGGGTTTTCGGGATGCAGCTTTGTGTAGCAAAGCCTGTAACTCCGGCCAGGATTTGATGATGGGCAGGGTCAATGCGTAGTCGACTGCAGATTGATAAATTTCCATAAAAAATAGCCTCCAAGC
>Ga0302321_100004763_pt1 | contig 11804 bp, 5 predicted proteins | sample Fen_T0_1_FD_202505 | JGI IMG/M metagenome (GOLD analysis project Ga0302321, IMG submission 202505) | Peat permafrost microbial communities from Stordalen Mire near Abisko, Sweden - Fen_T0_1 | ecosystem: Environmental > Terrestrial > Soil > Wetlands > Permafrost | place: Sweden: Abisko...
TTGTCAACAACGATGCGTTCGGCCTGCGGTTTTTCCCGCCGCAACTGGTCCGCTGGCCCAGTCCTCTCAAACTGCCGGTCCAGAAACCCGCCGGCACCTGCCGCATTTTTATTTTGGGCGAATCCGCCGCCATGGGCGATCCGGAGCCGGCCTACGGTGCGAGCCGTTACCTGGAAGCCCTGTTGGGCGCGCGTTTTCCGCAGACGCATTTCGAGATCATCAACACCGGCATCACCGCCATCAACTCGCATGTCATTCTGCCGATCGCCCGGGAGTGCGCCCGGCACGAGGGGGATTTGTGGATCATTTACATGGGTAACAATGAAATGGTCGGACCGTTCGGCGCGGCGACGGTTTTTGGCGCCAAAGCCCCGCCGCTCCCGGCGATCCGGCTCAACCTCGCGATTCAAGAAACGCGGCTGGGTCAATGGCTCGTGGCGGCGGGCCGCAAGCTGAAGGGTGACGGCGCAAAGAACCCGTCCTGGGGCGGCATGGAAATGTTCACCGGCAACCAGCTTCCCGCGGACGATCCGCGCAAGGAGGTCGTCTATCAGAATTTTTCGCGGAACCTTCAGGCTATCGTGCAAGCCGGCTTGGGCTCCGGCGCAAAAATTCTGCTCAACACCATGGCGGTGAACTTGAGAGATTGCGCGCCGTTCGGGTCGCTCACCAACGTCAACCTGACGGCGGCGGAGCGCGCGCAGTTTGGCGGGCTTTATGCGGCCGGTTGCGCCGCTGAAACCCAGGGCGATTTCGGCGCGGCGGCCCGGAAATTTGCCGCGGCGGCCAGGCTGGACCCCCAATGTGCCGATGTGCAGTATCACTGGGGCCGGAGTTTGCTGGCCTTGACGAACGCCGCCGCCGCCCGCGAACATTTTCAACTGGCGTGTGATGACGATGCGCTGCCGTTCCGCACCGATTCGCGAATCAATGCGCTGATTGCCGCGACGGGCCGGCAATGGGCGGGTGAGAAACTGGTTTTGTTTGATGCCGCTGGCGCACTTTCGGCGAATTCGCCGGCGGGACTTTGCGGGGATGAAACATTTTATGAACACGTTCACTTCAACTTCGACGGCAGTTATCAACTCGGACTGGCGTGGGCGGAACAGGTGGCGCGGATGTTGCCGGCGTTGATCACGCCGGACGCCGGCACCAACGGATGGGCTTCCCGGGATAGTTGTGACCAGCGCCTCGGCTTGTCGGATTGGAACCGCTCGCAGGTTTTCCAGCGTGTGATTGGCCGGATGCAACTGCCGCCGTTGAGTCATCAACTGGACAATGCCGGACGCATGAAAAAACTGGCTGATCAGGTGGATGAACTGCGTCCCCGGATGAATCCCACCGCCGCCGCCAAGGTCAGGGAAGATTTTCAGCAGGCGCTGCTCGGTGCGCCGGACGACGTCCTGCTCCGGGAAAATATTGCGCTGTTTCTCCAGTCCATCGGCGATTTGCCGGGAGCGGTGGCGGAATGGCGGCAGGTTCATGATCGGTTGCCGCAGGATTACACCGCGTATTTCGAATTGGGCCGGTTGCTCGTGATGCTCGGCCAAGGGGCCGAGGCGGAGGCAATGCTCCGGCACGCCGTGGAACTCCGCCCCAACGAGCCGGAAGGCTGGTTTGAACTGGGGAATCTCCACACCGCCCAACAGAAACTTACGCTGGCCCTGGACGACTGCCGGCAGGTGCGTCGGCTGGCGCCGAAGGATCCGCAAACCGCCTGTTGGACGGGCAAGGTGCTCGCCCAATTGAACCGGCACGCCGAGGCGGTCCAACTTTATCGCGAGGCCATCCGATTGAGTCCTGGTTCCTGGGAGGCGCATTACGAACTGGCCGGGGAACTGGATTCATCCGGTGCTTTGTCGGAGGCGGAAAAAGAGTTCGCCAAAGTCGCCCAGTTGCTGCCCGGCAACCCGCAATCCCATTTTAACCATGGCGTGCTGCTCGCGAAGCTAAACCGGCTGGAGGAAGCGCAGCGCGAGTTTGAGGAGACCCTCCGGCTTGAACCCGGCTATGTCAAGGCGCAGAAATATCTCACCCAGTTGCAGCCGATGCGAAGTCGCGCGCGATGAATTCCCCCCGGGAACAACGAGACAAATCCTTCAGGGATAATTTTCCATCGGGCGCCCGCTGGCCGCGCCGCGTCCGCCCGGCTTACCCGCCCGTCTCATCCTGAACCCATTGGATGGCCCGCAGCATGACCTCGGTGGAGGTTTTGAGGTGCAGCTTGTCTTTGATGCGGTGGCGGAAGGAGTTGATGGTGGGAATGGTCACGTCCATTTCTTCGGCGATCACGCGGACAGCCTTGCCCTGGCCCAGCAACCGGAACACCACGAGTTCGCGATCACTCAGCGCTTCCAGCGGTGAGTCGGGCTTTTCGGTGGTCCCGTGCGTGAATTTCCCGACCATGGAACTGGTCATTTTTTCACTCAAGTGCATGCCGCCGCCGAGGACTTTCCGGATGGCGGACTTCACGGTCTTGGAGGGTTCGTGTTTCATCACAAAACCCATGGCCCCGGCGCGCAGGGCGCGTTCGGCGTAGAGGGATTCATCATGCATAGAAACCACGAGCACGGGTAGATCTTCAAATTCGTTCTTGATGGATTTGATGAGGTCAATGCCGCTCGTACCGCCGAGGGAGATGTCCACGATGACCAGGTCGGGGTGGGTGGTGCGGATGCCGGCGAGGGCGGTGTCACCATCGGCGGCATCGCCACAAACGACAATCTCCTGTTCGCGCTCGATGAGCTGGCGCAGTCCTTCGCGGAACATGGCGTGGTCGTCCACCAAAAAGACGCGGTTTTGGCCGGCGGCGCTTTTGCCCGTCGCGGGTGCTTGGATATTTTCTTTAGTCATTTTTCGCTTCCTGAATTTTGGGGGACAAGTGCACTTGGCACCTGACTTGGGTGCCGTGATTGGGCCGGTTTTGCAAGTTCAAAGTTCCGCCAATAACGCGGGCGCGGTAGCGCATGATCCGGATGCCCATGCCGGTCAACGATCCGGCGGCGGGGGATTGCAAGCCGATGCCGTCGTCCTCCACGGTCAGCGTGAGCAAGCCTTTGTCGTAGGCGAGGGCGATGTTCACGCAGGTGGCCTTGCCATGTTTGGCCGCATTGAGAACGCTTTCCTGCGCGATGTAATAGAGATGCAGCGCCATGCTGTTTTCCAATGCGGGTGGCGTTGAATTGCAGTAGAAGCGGCAGTTAATCTTGAAGAGGGAGTTGGTGTTTTCGGCCATTTCTTCCAGCGCGGAAGCGAGGCCGCTTTCTTCCAGCTTCACGGGGAACAGGCCGCGCGCGATTCCCCGGGTTTGGGTGATGGATTGGGTGATGAGTTTGCCGATACGATCGGCCTCGGCAAATTCGGGACAGCCTTTTTCCTGGAGCTGGTCGGCGAGAATATCCATCAAATAGGTGGTGGCGGCGAGCTGCTGGCAGACGCCATCATGGAGGTCGTGGCCGATGCGGCGCTGTTCACGGTTGCTGACTTCCAGGATTTCCTTTTCCAGCCGTTTCCGTTCAGTGACGTCGCGGCCAATGCTCTCCACTTCGGATCTTTCGCCGGCCGACTCGATGATGCGGGTGCTGATTTCCAGCCGGAAGCGCTGCCGGGCGGCATTGTGAAAATCGAGTTCCACCGTCGGCGGTTCGGAATGATTCAAGATCTGGTCCAGCCATTGCCGGGCGATGGTGTGCTGATCTTCCGGCAGCAAATCCATCAGGTTCAGGGCCAGGATTTCTTCGCGCCGCCGCTGGAGCAGCTGCTCGCCGGTGGTGTTGACGGAGGTGATCCGGCCGTTCAGATCGTGGGTAAACACCACGTCGTTGGCGTTTTCAAACAAGTTGACATAGCGCTCCTTCAGCGTGGCTTCGACCTGTAACTGCTGGCGGATGGTCCGGGTCTGTTGCTGCACCCGCCGGCGCAACACCATGATCCAGGTGAACGCGCCCAGACTGACAAACGCCAGCGCCCCGGCAATCCACAGCAACTTTTGCAGCGTCCACCACGGCGGCCGGCGCAGCACCAGGACGTCCGCCGGGCTGCGCAGCAGCACGCGGAAGGACTTGGCGCGCCAGGTTTCACCCGCCAGCCAGTCGCCCGGTTCCACCAGGCAAATTCCGGTGACGGCGAGGCGGCTGCCGTTTTCGAGCTTGGTGTAGGCATCGCCATCTTCAATCAGCCGATAGGCGTGAAAAATAAGCCCGCCGGTTTCCAGCGTCAGGGATTCTTCGCGCCCATCCCGGGTCTGACTCAGCAGTTTCGCCTCGATGCGGACCAGCCGGCAGTCGTAATCCCCTTTCAAGGCCTCGTCGCGATTGATCCAGGCCGGCGTGGGTGGCAGGCCGGCGGCGATCTTGCGATAGCTGGCGTCCTGCAGTGCCGGGGTGTATTGACCCGGCGCGGCAAAGCCGAGCGCCTCCACCCGGTCGCCCAGCTGGAGTGGAACGGTGGATTTGGTTTGCACAAACAGGCCGTTGTTCCCGTCCCGCACATAAAGCGCGGAGCCGGGCTGAAAGTAGCTGACCGTGCCGATGATTTTGACGCGGTGCCCGTAAGTGCCTTGCGGGGTGAATTGGAACAGGCTGCTGATGCTCTGCGACGGAATGGCGAACGGATCGGCCGTCGCCGGGGTTTCGACCGCCACATCTTTCGCGTTCGGCACCAGAAGCCGGATGGCAAACAGTTGCCGCTGCCGGTTGAATTGCGAGGAACAAACACCCCGGACCCGGACGATGCTGTCCACCAGATCCTGCGTCCGCGGGGTCGGCAGTTCATGCGCGTAAACCGTCAACCGTCCGCCGCCGGTGGCCAGCTCGAGCAAAAAAATCTTGGACGTTTCATCAAAATGAACCGAGCGGACAACTCCGGTGATTTCCACGAACTGGCTGTCCTCCTTGCCGCTGGCCAACTGCTCAAAGGTCACCGGCTGGGCCGCCGGCATCGGCGCCTGGCCGAGGATGACTACCTCTTCCGGCATGATGATCGGGGCGTATTCACCCGGACTCGTGAAGCCCTTCACTTCCACCAACTGGCCCGGAGACAAGGCGGGCAGATTGGTATCAAACAGATAAATTCCGGCGGTTTCATCCTGGATGAAGCGGGAAAAGAGCGCGTTGTCGGAAAACGTCACCACCCCGCGCAATTTCACCGGAACAGGCTGTCTGGCTTCGGCCTCGGATAGATTGCGCACCTCGGCGGCCGTGGTCAGAATCCGGGACTGGTCTGCCCCCGCTCGAACCGCCGGGGCCGCCGGATAAAAAAACGCCCACAATATCCCCCATTGCACCAGCCGTTGGCGGAAAATGTTCATGCAGCAAGGGATGATGTTTTTTATCCCTTGCGGAAGCAAATGGTTTTTGTGCAGCGGCCGCCGGGCCGGCACATCCCGTTTTCAAGCAATGTCGTGAAACGGGCGGGACGCCCGTGCCACCATCAGAGACCGCTTGCCCCGCCGGAACCGGAAATCACCGTCAGAAAATTCTTTTAAAAAGCATTTGACACAATTGCCTTATTGTAATAGTTTTTATCACAAACCCAACAATCATGGCGATTGCAGCACTGACGTTTCCGTCGCCTTGTTGGCAACCAAAAAAACAAAATGAAAGTAACAACCTTAATGAAATCGAGTCGCTCTTGGATGGCGGGGGGGGCCAGAAATATCACCCGGCTGTTTGCCGTCGGCGTGCTCTTCTTCGTCATGGCTGGCATGGCCAATGCGCAAGTTTATGTCACCAACGATGTGCCGGGCGGCCAGTTTAATCCGACTGACCCGACTTATGCGGAAATCACGGGTAGCCCGGCCTCGGGTGGCGGCATACTCCCATTCGTTATCGACTTTCCGGCCTCCGGCGGCAATCCCGGTGGCTATGCCCGCATCGCAAACCCGGGTGGCGGGGGTTGGGGCGTGTGGGTTATTGGCAACCAAACACCGGTCCCGCTGTCCGCCATGGGCCTCACACCTGGCGTTCCTTGCGTTTTTTACATGGACATGAGAATTGAGTCCGGCACAGGTCCTGGTGGACTCAAACTTGAATCATGGCTCGGTAACGCCAGAGTCAACGAAGGCCCTGAAGTGAGACCCAGCGGTCAAACCAACACTTGGGCAACCTACGCCTTCCCCTACACTCCCACAGCGACTGCCGACGGCATGAAAATCGTGGGCCTATGGGGGGCAGGTTCTACAAATGCCTTTGACAATGTCCGCGTGAGGGTGACGACCCAGTTGCCGCTGAACGCCGCCATCGCCTTTCCGGCCAACTTGGCCACGGTAAACACCAACTTTGCGATCACCGCCACCGCTGCCGTTAGCCCCGGCACCATCACCAACGTGTATTTTTACGTCGGCAACACTTTGGTCGGCAATGACGAAATCGCCCCTTACAATTTCGTCGTCTCCGGCGCAACGCCTGGCCCCGCCCAGCTGAAGGTGGTGGCGAAGGATAGCACTGGACTCTCGGTCACCTCGGCCGTGGTGAATGTCACGATCTCGGCCGCCTTGCAGGAAACCATTGTTAAAGTTGATCCCGCCATGCCGTGGATCGGCTACATGAATGTTTATCAGACTCCTCAAAACTATGGGGCTTTCGTCTTTGGTCAGCTCTGGGGTGTTGCGGATCTGGTCGCCAAATTTTCGGGGTCGGGGTCGGCGTCGGTTTTGACCCTGCTCCCGGCTCCCATCAGTACCGACGACACTTATTGGTATGATTACTCCTTTCCGACAGCCACAAATGGGGCAGTTGGGTTTAAAGACATGGAAGCGAACATGTATGTGCAGGCTCCGGACGGCGCCTTGAATGGGAACAAGGTGACCTTTACTGGCACCGTGATTACCAACACCCTGGTCAGGGCTTCAAGCACGAATCTCATTGGGAATGGCTGGACGTGCGTCGCCTTCATCAAGGATCTTACGAATGACAATTCGTCGTTTACGGAAACAAGTATTCCGGTGACCAACGGCATGACGTTTAGCATCAGTCTTGTGACCAATCCCGACCCGGAGCGTCACATTCAATATGGCTTTAGAACCCAAGGTCCGAATGTCTGGCCCACCGATGTTACGAATTATGGTGCGGTGGTGATTCAGTCCCTCGATGTGACCCCAACCAACGTTTATGTGGACTCCTCGAAGACGTGGCTCGGCTTCATGAACTGGTTTGAGACCCCACAAAACGGCGGAGCCTACGTCGGTGGCAGCACATGGGGAACCGCCGACCTCAAGGCCGTTTTTGATAGCCTGGGGCTGACCTTGTCCCCGAACAACATTACCAACACGGACGCGTCCTGGTATACGCCGATGGGCCAGCCGGGAGCCGTCGGCAACAAATCTATGGATGCCAATATGTATGTGGAAATCGGTTCGTTACCGGGAAGAAACCTGATCTTTTCGGGCAACGTGCTGTCCAATACCCTGGTCCGGGCCTCGAATACGAATGCTGCGGGTAATGGCTGGACGAGCGTCGCCTTCATCAAGGATTTTGCGCCCGATTATTCGTCCTTCAACCAAAGCACGGTGGCGCTGACGCCCGGCGCGTTCAGCATCAACCTGACCACGGTCAACGACCCGTTGCGTCATGTGCAGTATGGCTTCGAGACGTTTGGGCCGAATGTGTGGGTTACCGATTCTGCTCCGTTCGGTAATGTTCTCATTGGGAACGTCGCCGTGCTCTCGCCGAAAATTACCGCGGGCTTGAGTGGTGGAACCCTGAATCTGTCGTTCCCCACCCAGCTCGCCCACGCCTATACGGTGCAATACAAAACCAATCTGGCGGGCGCTTTGTGGAGCACGTTGACCGTGACGAATGGCACCGGCTCGACGGCGGTGGTGACCACCTCCGCCAGCAATGCGAACCGTTTCTACCGGCTGTCAATTCAGTGACCACGACCGGTGAACGGAAACGATCACCATAAATGATAAACCAGCCGGGCCTGCGCGCAGGTGCAGGCCCGGCCAATCCCTGGGAAAAACAAAAATGCAAAAACACGCAAGTCGGACGGTCGGCACATTGATGGTGGGTTGGTTCTGTCTTGCGGCGGCGCACTCGGGGTTCACCGCCGACAGCCCGGCTCAAGTTTTGACCACGGCGGCAGCCGTTCGAAACCTGACCGCAGCGGAAGCCGAGCGACACTATCCGGTCAAATTGCACGGGGTCGTGACCTTTTACGACGATGCGCTTTACTCCCGGTTTATCCAGGATGAAACCGGAGGAATCTATTTGTTTGAAGCGACCAACCTGCCGCCGCTGCTTCCCGGACAGGAGGTCGAGGTGGAAGGCGTGAGCGGGCCCGGTGAATACGCGCCGGTGGTCCTCCCCACATCGGAGAAAGTAGTCGGCGAAGGTAAAATGCCCGTCGCCCAACCCGTCTCACTGGAACGGTTGGTCAGCGGGCGCGTTGACAGCCAATTGGTGGAATTCAGCGGCATTGTCCGGGCGGTTCACTATGAGAAAGATATCAACTATTATGTGCTTGATTTTGTGACGGGTGGCGAACGCTTCTCGGTCTATGCCCGGCAATTGCCCGTGGCGAAACCGGAGGAGCTGGTGGATAGCCTGCTAAAAGTGCGCGGCGTCTGTGCCACCATGTTCAACCATCAGCGCCAATTGTTCGGTGTGCGTCTGCTCGTGCCGCAGCCCGAAGGTCTGGTCATTGCAAAACCGGCACCGCCAAGCCCCTATGATCTGCCGGTCAAGAAAATCAACAGTCTCTTGCAATTTATCCCCGAGGGAGCGCTTAGCTCGCGGGTCAAGGTTGCGGGAACGGTGATCTATTGCGATCCCGGCAGCGCCATCTGCATTCAGGATGAAAGCTCGGGACTGTATTGCCAGACCCTGCAGCGGGATGGGGTGCAACCGGGCGATCAGGTGGAGGTTCTTGGGTTCCCCGCCAAAGGCGAATACACTCCCATTCTTGAGGATGCGATTTACCGGAAAGTCGGAACCGGCGCCGAACCGAAGGCCGACTCCGTTGATGTCAACGAGCTGCTGACGGGCGCCCATGACTGCCGGTTGGTGCAACTCCCGGCCCGGGTGCTGGACCGTGTCGCACGCGGTCGCAATCAATTCCTCCTGCTCCAAAGCAGCGACTTTACCTTTCAAGCCTACCTGCCTCCAAGTGCCAACCACGATAACCTTGCCGACCTGAAAAACGGCAGTGAAGTGATGGTTACCGGCATTGGCATGATTGAGCGCGGCAACCATTGGCAGGCGGGCGAAAAGTGGCGGGCGGCCTCCTTTCACATCTTGCTGCACTCCCCGAAAGATGTGGCCGTCCTGCAAGCACCTTCCTCGTGGGCCTTGACAGACGAGCTTGGGATGGTGTGCGGGTTTGGGGTTGTGGCCCTGGCAGCCTTGGTGTGGGTGGCCGTCTTGAAAAGAAAAATCCGGCGACAAAAAATTGCATGAAACTTGAAACCAGGAAAAATATGAAATCTCCAACCAGGAAAAATATGAAAGTTCAAAACCGAGCGGACAGGACCGGGTTCACCTTGATTGAGTTGCTGGTCGTCATCGCCATCATCGCCATTCTGGCGGCGATGCTGCTGCCCGCGCTGGCCAAGGCCAAGGAAAAGGCCAAGGCGATTGCCTGCGCCAGCAATAACAAACAAATCGGCCTGGCCATGTTAATGTATGTGGGAGATAACAATGATTACCTGCCACCGCTAAATGACAGTAACTTTTCCGCCCCCAGCACCAACTGGTATTTCCGGATTTTGGACAAGGGCGGCTATCTCACCAGCAGCTCGCAATCGAACAGTGTCTGGCGTTGCACGGCAGTGCGGAACTCGGACATCAATGCGGCCGCCGTGGCCTACTACAAGTCCCCCTGCGAAGGGTATGGTCCGCTGGAAGACCAAACCGACTCGGCCAAAGGAATCATCCGCTATAATTTGTCGACCGCCGGCACGTTTCAGGGCGCCCGTAAAATGAACTCGGTCAATCGGACCAGCCAGATCTGGCTGGTCGGTGACGTGGGGGTTCCCGGGTTTATGAAGAATGGACAGTCAATAAACTTGCCCCCGGCAAACGTCTTGCCCACCCAATATCTCACCGAGATCGCGGTCTTCAAGCCGGTGGTTGGACAAGGCTGGAAGAACTCGACTCCCAGCAAACAGGCGGCCTGCCGCCACAACGCTCGCGCCAATTTTAGCGCCTGCGATGGCCATGTCGAAAGCTGGAAATGGTCTGATCTGAGCACGGACAAGGATGATATCTTTGCCGTCAACTCCTTTTGAGCGTCCGTAGCGGCGAGAGCTGGTGATCCGGCGGATTCGCCCGCCGAAATAATAATCAATAACCGGCCAAGGCCCGGGATCGGCGGGATTTTCGCATAATGAAAAAAGGTAATTTATTTACCGTGTCCGTGGCGCTGATTGTGGCGGTGGGCGGATTTCTCCTGGGCTTTGATGCCACGGTGATTTCCGGCACCGTACCGTTCATCAAGGATTACTTCCAGCTCACCGGCACCGGCGGGGACTGGAAACTCGGCCTGGCCGTGAGCTGCCTGGGTTGGGGCGCGCTGGGCGGCAACGCGCTGGCCGGTTTCTTGAGCGACGCCTTTGGGCGAAAAAAAATCCTGATGTTGACGGCGGTCTTGTTCGCCGTTTCCGCCCTGTTGTCGGCGCTGACGACAAATTTTTCCGTGTTCGTCCTGTCACGGATTCTCGGCGGCATGGCGGTGGGCGGCTCCATTCTCATCGCGCCGGTTTACATCGCGGAAATCGCGCCGGCCGCCTTGCGCGGCCGGCTGGTTTCCTTCAACCAGCTGATGATTGTCATCGGCATCTCGGCCTCCTTCTTCTCCAACTATTTCCTGTTGAGTCTCGGCGACCATTGCTGGCGTTGGATGCTGGGGGTGGAGGCCATTCCCGCGGCGCTCTATTTTGTCCTGCTGTTCTTCGTCCCGGAGAGTCCGCGCTGGCTGTTCATGAAAGGCCGCGAAGATCAGGCGCTGAAAATTTTCACGCGGGTGGCCGGCCCGGAACACGCCGCGGAAGAAATGAACAGCGTCCGCCAGAATGCGGCGGAACACGTCGCCGGCGTCGGCGTGAGCGCCTTGTTCAGCCGGAAAATGCGGTTCGTCATGTTGATCGCCCTGACCATCGCGTTTTTCCAGCAGATCACCGGCATCAACGCGATTTTTTATTATCTCCCGACGATTTTTTCGTCGGCGGGCGGTGGCACCAATGCGGCTTTCAAGCAGGCCATCATCGTGGGCCTCGTCAACCTGGGCATGACGTTTGTCGCCATCAAGTGGATTGACCGGTGGGGCCGCAAGCCGCTGCTGGTGATTGGCACCGCCGGCATGGCCCTCTCGCTGCTGACCTGCGCCGCGGCATTTCACAATTCCAATTATCAACTCACGGAAAAATCATTCACGGTGTTAAGTTCGAGCCAGGTGCCCGCCGACGTGATCCGCGATCTCCAAAAGCTGGAGCCGCAGGTTTTCAAAACGGAAAAGGAATTTCTCGCCCAGCTCGACCGCCAGCTCGGCGCGGAACGGCTGGCTCCGTTTCACGATTCGCTGGCCACCGCCGGGCTGAACATCCGCGCGTCGCTCGTGCTGTTTGCCATCATTGGCTTTGTGGCGTCGTTTGCGATTTCACTCGGCCCGGTCATGTGGGTGCTGCTCTCGGAAATTTTCCCCAACGCCTACCGCGGCGCGGCCATCTCGGTGGTTGGTTTCTGGAATTCGGTGGTGAGCGCATCGGTCACCATGATTTTCCCGTGGGAACTGTCGCACTTCGGCGCGGCCGGGACGTTCCTCGGCTATGGCCTGCTGGCGCTCGCGGCGCTGGTGTTCGTGCTGGC
>Ga0302321_100004764_pt1 | contig 11803 bp, 13 predicted proteins | sample Fen_T0_1_FD_202505 | JGI IMG/M metagenome (GOLD analysis project Ga0302321, IMG submission 202505) | Peat permafrost microbial communities from Stordalen Mire near Abisko, Sweden - Fen_T0_1 | ecosystem: Environmental > Terrestrial > Soil > Wetlands > Permafrost | place: Sweden: Abisko...
CCCCGATGGCCTCGAAGACCTGGGCAACGTGGTCCATGGTCTCGGTGAAGGTCATGGTCACGCAGCCTAGGGCCTTCCCACGCGGTCAAGCGGCGACCGCAGCGTTGCCCGCCTCCAAGGTTAGGCTCCACGCCCTCCATACGTGCGGGTGGCCGTTCCTGAAACGCTGGATCTCGGTCACCTGCGACTCGGGCGGCGGACACCTGACCTGAGCCCGTGACCGGCCCTTCCCGGCCCGGCCCCGGGAAGGGCCGGTCGCTCCGGACCATAGCGGCTCCATCGAGGTCACCCGCGGACTTCAGGACGCGCTGGGACCGTCTCGCGCTTCAGCGTCATCGGTCGGCCGCACCCTTGCTCCGCCGAAGCGCGGCGCGAACCGTCGCGTTAGCGGTCGGGAGGGTATGGAAGTACTTGCTGGGGGTGTCGATGGATGCGGTCCCGAGCCGGTCTCGGATGACCTACACGCCGGCGCCGCCGACGAGACGCGGGAGAGTGACGCAGGTCGTGCACGCGTGGTCGTCGGCGCGGCTGCGGCCGGTGCGGCAGTTCGCCGGTACATGACCCCTGGACAGGACTATATCCGTACAGATATCGTCGTGTCCGTGGACCCTGCAGCAATCATCAAGGACGCGCGCGCGAGGGCCGGTTTGACCCAGGCGGCGCTTGCTCGCGCTGCCGGCACGTCCCAGCCGACGCTGGCCGCCTACGAGTCCGGCGCGAAGTCCCCCTCCGTGCGGACGCTGGACAAGCTTGTCCGTGCGGCCGGCTTCAGCCTCGATGCCGTACTGCACTCCGCCCCACCGGCCGGCGGTGCCGTGCTCGCCGAGGTCCGAGCCCGGCAGGCCGAGATCCGCAAGGCCGCCGCCGGGTATGGCATCCGCAACGTGCGGGTCTTCGGGTCGGCCGCCCGCGGCGACGCCCGACCCGACTCCGACGTCGACCTGCTCGTCGACTTCGACGCTGAGCGCTACGGCCTCGGTCCGCTCGCTGGGTTCCGCGCCGAGGTCCGCGACCTCCTCGATCGCGACGTCGACGTCGCCACCCTGGCGCTGCTGCGCGAGGACGTTCGCGTCGAGGCCGAAGCGCAAGCCGTCCCGCTGTGAGCCGCAACTCCGCCGACCGGCTCCGCGACATCCTCGACTGCATCCGCAAGGCCCGTAACGCCGACGGTCTCCTTCAGCGGGGCGACGAGGCGGGCGACCGCGAGCTCGTGGAGACGGCCTTCGCTGCCGTCGAGCGGAACCTCTTCGTGATCGGGGAGGCCACCAGGGACCTCCCGGATGACCTACTGGCGCTCGCGCCGGAGATCGACTGGAAGGCCGTCAAGGGCCTGCGCGACGTACTCGGCCACGAGTACTTCCGCATCGTCCCGAAGATCGTTCACTCGACCGTCCGGGAGAACCTCGACCCGCTAGAGACAGCCGTGATCAAGCTCCTCGGCCAGGACTGACAACCGGCCGCCCACGCGGCTCGATCATGGCAAGTCGGACCGCCCATGCGGCGCGGCTTGGCCGCGAGCTGAGTCCCCTCCGAAGCGACGTCGATGACGCCGGCAGGGCTCGACGGTTGCTCCGGTGATCACGGCACTGGTCACAGAACTGGTCACAGAACCTCTGGACATCAGTGGCCAACCGGGGTCACCAAGGGACGCCAACAACCCCCTGACCTGCGACGATGCATAACGCGTCACCACGCATCGGACGTCGTGTCGGCCTCGACATGGCCTTCTGGTCACGACACTGGCCACAGAACCTCTCCTTACGGGTCGACGCCAGTGACCAGAGCCGACACCCGTCCGCCACGCCCCATCGACGCAAACCCTGCGCTACAGACGGTCGCCTGTCTGCGCTACTTCTGGTCGGTCTCGTGAGCGGCTAAGGGCGTCGGCATCGGGCCTCTTGCGTTGGCCCAGGCGAGGGCCGGCTCAGCCTGCAGTGCCTCCTGGTCGGGCTAAGGAAGGACTTCGGCTTCGACCTAACTCCCGCGATGAATCGGCCTTCGACCTGTCGTTCCGGGAGCGACGAGGCCGGACTCGTAGGCGATGACCACAGCTTGGGTGCGGCTGCTGGCGCCGAGCTTGCTGAGGACGCGAGCGACGTGAGTCTTCACGGTGGCCTCGCCGACGAAGAGTCGGACGGCGATGTCGGCGTTGGACAGCCCTGATGCAAGCAGAGTCAGTACCTCGGCCTCCCGCTCCGTGAGACCCGCCTGGACTACGAGGTCCGATGTGGCAGGTCGCGAGGCGCTGAAGTGCTCGATGATGTGCCGGGTCGCCGATGCGGCGAACAGCGACCCGCCGTCGTTGACGACCCGGATCGCGTTGACCAGTTGTGCCTCGGGAGCGTCCTTGAGCAGGAAGCCGCTCGCGCCTGCGCGGAGGGCGCCATAGACGTGCTCGTCGACATCGAACGTCGTGATGACCAGGACCCGGGGTGGGTCGGGCCGAGCCGTGATGATCCTCGTCGCCTCGATTCCGTCCATGATGGGCATCCGGACGTCCATGATCACCACGTCGGTGGCGACGTCGTCACACACCCGCGCGGCCTCGGCTCCGTTGCTCGCTTCACCGACGATCTCGACGCCGTCCGCGGCCTGCAGCATCATCCGCAGCCCCGCGAGCACGAGGGGCTGGTCGTCGACCAACACGACCCGGATCGTCATGTGCGTTCCACAGTGATCTTGTCCGCGACCTCCATCGAGTTCGGCTGTGCCGGGCCGCCGTGGTAGGGCAGTGTGCCGCGCACCTGCCAGCTGTTGCCGCTTGGTCCGTACTGCAGCCGGCCGCTGTAGAGCTCGATCCGTTCGCGCATGCCGAGCAGGCCGTGTCCGCCCGAGGACACCGCAGTAGCAGTCCCCGCGGGGTTGGTGATGCAGAGTGTGACGGCCGTCTCCCCGTAGCTGACGTCGATTCCAACCGGGCGAGCGGGCGCGTGTCGTAGGGCGTTGGTGACTGCCTCCTGGACCAGTCGGTACGCCGTCAGCCCGGCCCCGGTGCTCAGGGGAACCGGTTCGCCGTGGATCGCGAGCGTGACGTCGGATCCGGACGTGCGCGCGGTTGCAACCAGGGACTCGAGACTGCTCAGCGAGGGTTGCGGTGCAGTGTCCAGATTGGGCTCCCGCAGCAGCGTCACCAGGCGACGCATGTCGCCGAGGGCTTCGAGTCCCGCAGCCTCGATGGCTTCGAGAGCGACCCTGGTCTGATCCGGATCGTGGTCGAGCATCGCGCGCCCGCCCCGGGCCTGCAGGACCACGACAGTGACCGCGTGCGAGACGACGTCGTGCAGTTCCCGAGCCATCCGCCGACGCTCGTCGACCAGTGCCTGTTCAGCCCGCGCGTCTGCTGATCGAACGTCCGCCTCGGCGGTCGCGAGCTGATTCGCGACCTCGCGTCCTCGCTGCCTGACGAACCAACCGATCGCGCAGACGACTCCCAAGATCACGAGATCGGCGATGACATTGACCGGAGTCCCGAGACTGGACTCGACGGCGGCGAAGGAGACGACCGCAAGGACCAGCACCGGAGCCGCAGCTCGGAGCCCGGAGAACGCGGTCACGGAGTACACCGCCACGAGCACGGCCAGCACGTTCGCCATCGGCTGAGGGGTGGACCCGAGGAAGAACACCCACAGGCCATAGGTCCCGACCACCACAAGAGCCGCCGAGGCGGGGGTCGTGCGCCGCCACAGCAGCGAACCCGTGATGACCAGTGAGACAGCGACTGCACGTGCCACGTCCGTGCCTTGGTAGACCATCTCCGCTTGTGCATACCCCGTCAGCAGCACCGCGACCGCGACGTCGGACCAGCGCACTCGCCACCGCTGCTCCCGCACTCCATCGCTGCGCATGGGCGCATCGTACGAGTGCTCGGCGCTTCCGCGGGTCGCCCAAAGTATGTAGATCCCCAGAGGGACAACGGGTCTGCGAACTCCGCATCTGTGCCGATGCCGGGCACGGCGCAGCGCTCTTAGCGTGCTAGTTCGGCTCCCGGCGCCGGGGGCTGCCCGCTGAACCTACAAGGAGATCCACGATGCTCACCGCTGCACCGACCCGAACCCCCCGCACCACACTGGGCGCTCTCTGCCTCGCCCTCGGTGCGCTCGGCTTCGTCGCCGTCACTCTCATCAACCCGTACGGCGCCAGCGACGATCAGGTACGCGTGATTCGCGAGCACAGCCCGACGCTAGCGGTCTACTCGCTGGTGTGGTTCGCCACCTCACTGCTGCTGGTCGCCGGCGCGGCAACCCTCGTGGGCAGGGTCAGGGAACGCGGAGGCGCGACGACCCTGATCGGTGGGACCCTCGCCGGTGCAGGTGCAGTGGCCAGTGCGGCCGTCGCCGCGTTCGAATCCGTCGCCATCACCCTCGGCTCAGCCCTCCCCGACGACAAGACGCTGACCACGGCCGTCAAGGCCTTCGACCAGAGCACGGTTCTCAGCGTTGTCTTCTTCACCTACCTCGCTGGGACAGCCCTCGGCTGGCCCATCCTTGTCGCAGGCACGGCGCGAGCCGGCATCCTCAGCGCCTGGTACGTGCTGCCCGTCGTGCTCGGCCTCATCGGCCAAGGCGCGCTCACCGGCGACAGCCCCCGCGCCCTGATCGTCGTCATCGCTGCCTGCTTCGTCGTTCCCCTCATCACACTCGCCTCGCGAATCCACCGGGTCAGCCCAGCCGCAGCCTCGGTCGACCCGAGTCGACCGGCGCCCGTCCACGAACTCACCTGAGCGCCAAGCTGCAGCTGACCTCGTCTGGCCGTCACGCAAGCGCTCACTGTGCGCAGTCTTCTGGTCAGCGGGCGACGGGCTCCTGTCCCGGTCGGGTCAGGCCGGTCTCGTAGGCAAGGACGATCACTTGGATGCGGTCGCGGGCGCCTGTCTTGGCCAGAACAGCCGCGACGTGGGTCTTGACGGTGCTCTCGCCAAGGAACATCTGCGCTGCGATCTCGGCGTTCGTGCTGCCAGCGGCGATCCGCTTGGCGACATCGAGCTCGCGATCGGAGAGCGCGTCGAAGGGCGCCGGTACCCCGGCGTCGCCGGGTGGCATGGTCACGAACTGCTCGAGCAACCGTTTGGTCACCATCGGGGAAAGCACTGCCGCTCCTGCGGCGACGGTGCGGATGGCCTCGACCAGCTGGTTGGGGCTGACGTCTTTGAGCAGGAAGCCGCTGGCGCCCGCGCGGACGGCGTCGTAGACGTGCCGGTCACCGTCGAAGGTGGTCAGCACGAGGACGCGCGCGGTCACGGTCGTGTCGGCGGTGAGGAGCCGGGTCGCCTCGATGCCGTCGAGCTCGGGCATCCGCACGTCCATCAGGACGACGTCGGGGCCGAGCTCACGGGTCCGTGCCACGGCTTCGGCGCCGTCGCGAGCCTCCGCGACCACCGTCATGTCCGGCTGTGCGTCGAGCATCAGGCGGAACCCGGCCCGGATCAGTTCCTGGTCATCGGCGATGACGACGTTGATCACGCGGACACCGGGATCCTTGCCCTGACGACGAAGCCGCCGTCGGGCGCTGGCTCCGCGGACACGGTGCCTCCGTAGAGGAGGACCCGCTCGCGCATGCCGACCAGTCCGTGCCCGCCGCCTGCGGCCGGCGGCCCGATGGGGGCCGGCCCGGTGTCGGTGACCGTGACGTGGATCGCATCCTGCTCGTAGCGCACGACCGCCGTGGTCGGCGACGGCCCGGCGTGGCGCAGGGAGTTGGTCAGTGCCTCCTGGACCACGCGGTAGACGCACAGGTCCACACCCGGGGGCAACGGGACCGGGTCGCCCTCAACGCAGAGATCGACCGGGAGTCCGGCTTCGCGGAGCTGACGTACGAGCTCGGGGAGACGTTTCAGGCTGGGCGGTGGGGTGCGTCCGTCGTCGTCGTTGCTCGTGCGCAGGAGGTGGAGCAGGCGACGCATCTCGGCGAGTGACTCCTGCCCTGTGCGGCGCACCGTCTCCAAGGGTTGGTGGGCCTTGTCAGGATCGCTGTCCAGAAGCTGTTCGGCTGCGCCTGCCTGCACGACCATCACCGTGATGCCGTGCGCCACGGTGTCGTGCAGCTCGCGCGCGATCCTGGCCCGCTCGTCGAGGACGGCGGCCGCTGCGGCGGCTGTGCTGGCCGCTGCCCGCTCGTCCGCCTCTCGCGCTTGCCGGGTCAGCCGGTCGTGCTCAAGCTCGCGTCGTCGCATGACACGCCCGAAGCCCCACACAGCGGCGGTGAACACAATCGCGAAGGCCACGTTGGCCAGCAGGCCCACCGCGTCAGGCGATGGCAGCCGCACCTGATGCAGCCCCACCGCTGCGGTGATCAACGCCGTCGAGATCCACAGCCGTCGGCCCGCCAGGTTGCGAGCGACGCTGAACACGATGAGCAGACCGGCGAGAAGACCGGCGAGGGTGTTGCTCGGACCGAGGACCGCATCGCCGATCAAGCCAGCCGCACCCAGCACGGCAGCGGCCACTGTGGCGCTACGACGGAGCAGCACAGCAGCTGTCTGTACGGCAACGCAGACCGCGACAGCGACGCCGAGCCCGGCGTTGCGGACCTCGACCTGACCCAACACGGTCAGCACGACGGCTAGGACCAGATCGCTCCAGGACGCCACAGCGCGACGACCACTCGCCTCCTCCGTCGTCTCGACCATGGCGCTCACTGTAGGAGCCTCCCGCCGCCACCGCCTCGCTCCCGCGGGTGACAGCGCTCCTCCCGCCGACGGAGTCGGACGCCTCAGGACCATCCCCTCCGGAGATGACGGCGACACGTCTCGGCCGATGACCAGCCCGGCCCGATCTTCCTAGCGTCGGTGCCACACCTCGTCGAAGGAGCATCCGATGAACCGACACCGCGTGCTGCACGTCAGCGTCGTGGCGCTGCTCGTCCTTGCGTTGTCCTCACCTGCCCAGGCCGACGCATCGACCGGCCATGACAGTGGACAGCCGGGACTCACCACGGTGCGTGTCCCGGCGACCGGAGTGTTCCACTGCGTCGACGCCGACTACACCGCGAGCACCGGCCAACTCGTCATCAGACAGCGCGACGTCACCGACCGGCATGGCCGCGACGTGCTGGTGCTCGTCGACACCAGCCACGTCAACGCCACCGGCCCCGAGGGCCGCGTCTACACGATCAGCGGCGGCTTCATCGATGCCGTGCACTACACCCGCGCCGACGCCGCCGCCGGGACCAGCCCCGAAGCGGAGTTCTTCGCCTCGACCTTCACCATCACCAGCCCGCGCGGCACTGTCGTGGGACGCGTGAACGTCCGCTACTCGCTGCGGCCCGACGGCACCTCCAGCTTCTCCGACACCGGAACCTGCTCAGCGCCGAGCGACGCCGGCTGACCCTGCCCTCACGGACACTCACTGGGAAGGAAGTCCTCATGACCACCCTCGCCACACCCACGACAACCGTGCGACCGCTCGCCATCATCGCTGCGTCCAGCTACGTCGCCGCCATGGCGCTCATGGCCTTCGGCCTCTGGGGCGGACACAACACCGAAGCTGACGCACTTCCGCAGTTCCTCGTCCTCGGTGCGGTCCTCGCCGTGGTCGTCATCGGCGTCTTCGGCTTCCCCGTCCGCCGCGGCTTGGCGCACCTCCCCGCCGCCACCACCACACTGGTCCTCGGCATCCTCGGCGCGCTTCTGGTGCTGCCCGCCTTCTGGTCAGGCATCCCCTTCGTCCTCGCCGCTGCAGCCATCACACTCGGACGAGCCTCACGCAACAGTGGCTCCGGTCGCGCCACCGCAGGACTGATCCTGAGCTACCTCACCATCGCAGGCGTCGTGGGGCTCTACGCCTTCGACTTCATCGTCAACTAGTTAGTTGAGCGGCATCTGCTGGGCATCCTGCGCCGTCTCCACGGCGTCGCGATAGGCAACAACTGCCGCGACCCGCCTGTGTACCTCGGGCCCTTCAGACACCTCGAGCTTGCGGAAGATCGAAGTCACGTGCTTCTCGACCGAGGACAGCGACAGGTGCATCGACCTGGCGATGGCTGGATTGGCCATGCCCTCTGCCATCGACTCCAGCACGGTCAGATCGCGGGGCGAGAGCCGGGCGAGTACGTGGGGCGGCACGGTCGGTCGCGCGCGGACACGCGCACGAATCTCGGCAAGATCAGCGGACAAGCCATCCAGCCGGTGGAGGACCGGGCCAAACGCGAGCGCCAAGGGGAACACCGGTGCTCCGAGCAGGAACAACGCAGTCACCACGGCCTGGCGCTCACCACCGAGTGTCGTGCCGGCGATGACGAGTATCACGATGACGGCGAGCCCGGCGATCGGCCAGCCCATCGCTTCGCGATCGTCGGCCGTCCCTCGCTGGTAGCGCACCGCGAACGTGACGACCGCTATCGCCGGCAGCAGGATCAATGACACCGCGCCCACCGCTGACATCGAGCTGGGCAGCACGTGGACGACTGGTCCAAATTGGCGCTGGTCGTCGAGGATCGATGGCGTTGGGCCGGAGACGGCCGCCACCAGAGGGCCCGCCACCGTGAGAGCGCCGGCGCACGCGATGAGAACCATCGAGGGTCGCTGCGTTGGGTAGGTCGCGGCAAGCCATACGAATGCGGCGAAGCCGGTGAGGAACAGCCACTGAGAGACGAGATGGATCCAGCCGGCAGCCGATCCGGCGGTCGTCAGGGCCTGGTTCGCGGCGAGGAAGGCGAGCAGGTGCGCACACCCGACAACGGCGAGTCCACCCGCGACGCGCGGAGGCGTTCCCAGGCGAAACCCGATCAGCCCGGCAGCGAGGAAGCAGGCAGGAACAACGAGGATCTCCAGCACCCTCGGAGTCCGGCCCCGGATACTGCCTGCCGCATTGCGGTTGACCGTAAAGATCAGCCCTTACGGTCGGCCACGCAGCAGCAAGGACCAACGGTTCCTAGCGTCGAGCGCGTTCCATTGTCGGTGCGAAAGGCACCGATCATGACCGCAGTTCGCCGGGTTGCCCAGGGCCTCATGGTCACATTCGGGCTACTCACGATCGTGTTCTCCGGCTCCGTCTACGCCGCCACCGGCGAAGACTCCTTCCCCAGCGACGCCAACGCGCTCATCGCCAGCGCCGGCCTCGCCTTTGGCATACTCGTGATCGCGCTGGCGACCACGGGCATCAACTCGGGCGGACGCTGGGCATGGCTTGCCCTGTGGGTGCTACCGGCGTTCTTCGTCGCCCATGCAACGCTTCTTGACACATGGATCCCCGACGGCGTCTTCGCCGCGCTCAGCGTCGGATCGCTCATCGTCTGCAGACCTCGATACGGAGCGTCCTAGTTGTGTGTCTCAGTTTTGGCTGACTGCTTGTTGAGGGTGACTCGGCCGCGGCGGACTTTCTCGAGGATGGAGTCGGCGGTGGCGGTCCAGACCAGGGGCTTCGGCTGGTTGTTAGTGGCGCGGAGGTAGTCCTCGATGCTGGCGATGAGGTCGGGGACGCTGGGGAAGCTGCCGCGTCGGATGTTCTTCTCGGTCAGCTCCCGGAACCAGCGTTCGACCAGGTTGAGCCAGCTCGACGAGGTCGGGGTGAAATGCAGGTGGAACCGCTTGTGGTTGGCCAGCCACTTCACCGTCTCGGGGTGCTTGTGGGTCTGGTAGTTGTCCAGGATCAGATGCACTGCAAGGCCTTTGGGGACGTTGCGGTCGATGGCGCGCAGGAAGACGAGGAACTCCTAGGACCGAACCGTGTTGACCGGAGACCTCGAGGTCCTCCGCGATGTGAGCGTTCGCGACCCCGTCGGCCGCGAGCAGCAGCACCTTCGCCCGCTGCACCGCTCGATGAGGAGCGACCTGCGAACGAGCCAGCGCCTCCAGCGCCATCCGCTGACCATCCGACATCGCCAACGCAGCCGCGGGAGCTCGAGTCATGCAGACAGGATACCGAACAAACAGTCACTCAAATGCGAGACACACCACTAGCGACTCACGGCTCGACTTGGCAGCACCTGTGATCGCTGACTTCGTTGCCACTCTCCCCGACAACTCATGACCGTCTCGACCGTTCCTCAATGTCAGCCGATGGAGACGAATCCGGACTCGTAGGCCCGAACGACTGCTTGGAGGCGGTCTCGCACGTTGAGCTTGCCGAGCACTCCGGTGACATGAGTCTTGACCGTGGCTTCGCTGATATGCAGAGTGCGGGCGATCTCGGCGTTGGAGGATCCGCGTGCCATCTCTCTGAGAACGTCGCTCTCCCGTTCCGAGAGACGGTCGATCCACGGTGCCTGGCGCCGATCCGGTGCTCGTGCAACGAACCGTTCGACCAGTCTGCGCGAGATCCCGGGCTCGACCAGGGCATCTCCGCGAGCGACGACGCGGACCGCGTACACGAGGTCCTCGGGCCGAGCGGTCTTCAGGACGAACCCACTGGCACCCGCGCGGAAGGCGCGGTAGATGTTCTCGTCGACGTCGTAGGTCGTCAGGACGAGAACGCGGGCGCCGGTCGCGACGATGGGGGCGATGGCCTGCAGTCCGTTCATCCCCGGCATCCGGATGTCCAGCAGCACCACATCAGGGAGCAGGATGAGAGCCTGCTGGACACCTTCGGCTCCGTCGGTGGCCTCGCCGACGACCTCGATCGCTTCGTCGTGGTCCAGGATCATCCGAACGCCATGGCGGGTGATGGCCTCGTCATCGACGACGAGCACGCGTAGGACGCTCACAACGGGAACCGCGCACGCAGCAGAAACCCGCCTTCGGGGGTCGCGTTGGCGACCATCGTGCCGTCGTACATCGCAACACGCTCCTGCAGCCCCACCAGGCCGTGACCAAGGGATCTTGTGGCCTCGTCCTTGGGTGGCGTTGCGGGGGTATCGGTACCTACGGAAACCTCGAGGGACCCAGGCAGCCACCGGAGGAGAACCTCGGCCGGCACTCCTGGTGCGTGCTTTGCTGCGTTGGTCAGGCCCTCCTGGATCACCCGGTATGCCGCGAGCTGCAGCCCGCCAGGCGCCGACACAGGCATCCCCTCGACGCGGTTCTCGACGTCGAGCCCGGCCTCGCGCATCGCGGCGACGAGCGTGGGCACGCTGTCGAGGGACGGCAGCGGCACGGTGTCGGAGTCGGAGTCGGAGTCACCCTCACGCAGGTAACCGACGAGCCGGCGCACATCGGTGGCCGCGCCGCGACTTGTGGTGCCGATCAGTCGCAGTGCAGCCGCGACCTGCGGGTCGGTCGCCGTGTGTTCGGTCGCGCCCGCCGTGAGCGAGATCCCAGCGAGCGCGTGTCCCACGATGTCGTGCAGCTCTCGCGAGATGCTCGCTCGCTCCGCCGCGATGAGCGTCGCCTGCTCTGCCTCGAGCGCGGTCTGCCGATCCTGTGCCCTCCGCCCCAGGGACCCCCCCGTCCATGCGGCGGCGGAGAACGCCAGCGTCACGATGACGCTTCCCAGCTGCTTCAACGGGCCCCGGTCGCTCATGGCCAGCGTGTGCAGCAGTATCCCGACCGCGAGCAGGGCAAGCCCTGTCGTGCGGGCAGAGCCCTCGGTCCAGCGAGCTACTGCGTGCACGAGGAGCAGGAAGCCCAAGAAGCCGTAGATCCCGCCATAGGGGATCTGCCCGGCCACCTCGATCGCGACTCCTAGCAGGGACACCGCGACTGCGACGACGGTGCGGGCCCGTTGCCAGACGATCGGCAGGGTCTGCAGCGTCATGGCGAAGACGAGGCGGGATCTGCCACCGGTGTAGTCGTTCGTGGTCAACGAGTCGGCGAGGCCGATGGCGAAGAGCCCCAGACCGATCGCCGCATCGACCGGACGCACGCCGGCAAACAGCGCACTGCGTGCGTCCGCGAGTCGGCCGGCCATGTCGCCGAGTGTAGGAGCGGACC
>Ga0302321_100004765_pt1 | contig 11803 bp, 12 predicted proteins | sample Fen_T0_1_FD_202505 | JGI IMG/M metagenome (GOLD analysis project Ga0302321, IMG submission 202505) | Peat permafrost microbial communities from Stordalen Mire near Abisko, Sweden - Fen_T0_1 | ecosystem: Environmental > Terrestrial > Soil > Wetlands > Permafrost | place: Sweden: Abisko...
TCTGGACCGCCAAGGCTCACGACATCCTCGCCAAGGTGATCCGAGCCAATCGCAAATTAAGCTCCAAACAGAACGAAGCACTACACTAGAACCTTCACCTTCGGACCTGCCATGGACATTCGTCAGCCCATCCACAGCGACCACGCGAGGACGCTCGATACTGCCGGACTGCGCGATCAGTTCCTGGTCGACACGGTCTTCGTTCGCAACCAGCTGGCACTGACGTACAGCCAGATCGACCGCATCATCGTCGGTGGCGCGATGCCGCAGGACGAGGAGCTTGGTTTCACGGCGGACCTTGCGCGGCAGTTCGCCGTCAGCGCGTTCCTGGAACGGCGCGAGATGGGCGTGATCAATGTCGGCGGACCGGGGGCGGTCGTGGTCGACGGCGCAACCCACGACATTGGCCACCGTGATGCGCTCTATGTCGGCATGGGGGCACGCGATGTGCGGTTCCGCAGCACGAACCCGGCGAATCCGGCCAAGTTCTACCTCAACAGCGCACCGGCGCACCGCGCGTGCCCGACCCGCAAGGTCACGCAGGCGGACGCGTCTCCCACCACGCTGGGCGATGCCGGAACCGCGAACCGGCGCACGATCTACAAGCTGCTGGTACCGGGCGTGGTCGAGACGTGCCAGCTGACGATGGGGATGACGGTGCTCGAGCCAGGCAGTGTCTGGAACACGTTCCCCACCCACACCCACGAGCGCCGGATGGAAGTGTATTTCTATTTCGCGCTGCCGCCCGAGGCCGCCGTGTTCCATCTGTGTGGCCGTCCGGACGAGACCCGCCATATCGTCGTACGCAACGAGCAGGCCGTGATCAGCCCGAGCTGGTCGATCCACTCCGGCGTCGGCACCCAGGCCTACACGTTCATCTGGGGGATGGTCGGCGAGAATCAGGTGTTCGACGACATGGATCATGTCGCGACGGCGGACCTGCGCTGATGGCCGCCAACTTCCGCCTGGACGGTCGCTGCGCACTCGTGACCGGTGCAGGACGAGGCCTTGGACAGGCAATGGCGGTTGCGCTGGCGGAAGCGGGCGCAGACGTCGCGGGTGTCGACATCGTCGCCGCCGACGAGACGCGAACGCAGGTCGAGGCGGCGGGCCGCCGCTTCGTCGCCATCGAGCAGGACCTGCGTGGTCCGGAAGCCGCGCACCGGGTGATCGCGCAGGCGACCAGCGCGATGGGCCGCCTCGACATCCTGATCAACAATGCCGGAATCATCCGCCGCGCCGACTCGATCGATTTCACCGAGGCCGACTGGGACGACGTGATCGACGTCAATCTGAAGAGCGTGTTCTTCCTCGCACAGGCCGCTGCGCGGCAGTTCTTCGCGCAGGGCGACGGCGGCAAGATCGTGAACGTCGCGTCGATGCTGTCGTTCCAGGGCGGCATCCGCGTGCCCTCCTACACCGCATCGAAGAGTGGCGTGCTCGGACTGACTCGCCTTCTCGCCAACGAGTGGGCGGCCAGGGGCATCAACGTGAATGCCATCGCGCCGGGCTACATGGCGACAGCGAATACCGCGCCGCTTCGAGCCGACGCCGCCCGTAGTGCCGAGATCCTCGCCCGCATTCCGGCCGGGCGCTGGGGAGAGCCCGCAGACTTGGCCGGCACGGTCGTGTTCCTCTGCTCGCCGGCGTCCGACTACGTGCACGGATCGGTGATCGCCGTCGACGGCGGCTGGCTGGCGCGCTAAGCTTTCGGGCTTCGCCGGCGGTCTCATTCCGCGCACGCGGCGGCAAGCGGCGGCGAGCACCACCTAGTCGCAACGCGCAACGATCCACGATTGCATGAACTCCGCGCCGTCAATCCGCTCAAACCCCGATAGCGTAAAGGCCTGCGGGCTCATGCCAATGATGTGCACGTCGAACAGACGGGGGCGTTCCTGCGACGGCAGAACACTGTGCTCGTCCCAAAGCAGCGCGGTACGCAATCCACGCCGCAGGTCGTCGTCCCGGCACTCCTCGATGCGCAGGTCCCCGACCAGCGCCGGGCGGTTCATGACCTCCCGCCACGGCAGGATGCGACCGCGGAAGCGCAACAGGCGAACGGCAAAACGCATTTGCAGATACCGTATGAATATGCGGTACTCTAGCATCATCGTCGTGCGCACGCGATGCCCGTAACACGCACTGCGTGGCGACGACGCTCGCCGCCGTTGGGCGTACGTGGCGCACCAACGGAGCACAAAGGGACCGTGCATTTCGGCGCTGTGTCGGAGGTGACCGTCTGTCCCGTCGCCGCCTTCTGTAGACTGCCAGGCCGGATCATGATTTGCTGCTGGCGTACGTACTCAGTCCACGGTCATGTCGACTGCTGCTCACCGACGAAACCGGAAGGCCGCGTGAGGCGAAACCCGTAATTTCACGGAGGTTGCGATGTCCACAAAGGCACCACTCGATCCCCTTCGCCGCAAGGTGCTTGTCGCCGGCAGCGCGTCGCTCGTCGCAGCGATCGTCCAGCCACAGCGCGCATTCGCGCAGGCAGCGGGGAGCGCCAAACTGCGCATCGGCGTCGTCGGCTCGGGCCACATTGGCGGCACGATCGGCGGTCTGTGGGTCAAGGCAGGTCATCCCGTAATGTTCTCTTCCCGCCATCCGGAGGAATTGAAGGAACTGGTGGCGGGACTCGGCTCGCTGGCCCGTGCCGGCACGGTGGCGCAGGCAATCGACTTCGGCGACGTGATCTTCGTCGCCGTCCCGTACGGTGCGCTGCCGCAACTCGGACAGGAATACCGCGATGCGCTCAAGGGCAAGATCGTCCTGGATGCCGGCAACGCAGTGGCCACGCGCGACGGCGCGATCGCCAATGAGGCGGAGCACGACGGCATCGGCATCACGTCGCAGAAGTACCTGGCCGGCACCCGACTGGTCCGCGCGTTCAACACGATGTCGTACATGATCTTCGCGAAAGAGGCGAACCGTGCCGCGCCGAGGCTCGCGATTCCGATTGCCGGTGATGATCCGGATGCGGTGCAGGTGGCCGCAGGCCTGGTGCGGGATGCGGGCTTCGATCCGGTGATCGTCGGCAAGCTCGCCGACGCGGCCCGCTTTGCGCGCGGCGCGCCCGGCTATGGTCAATCGGTGACGGCCGCCGAACTCAAGCAGAAGTTGTCGTTGGCACCGTGACGTTGGTCCGGCGCTGGCTGGGGCGGGCGGTGCCTGCCACGCCACAGGAGCGCGCCGCGGCGCTGTGGTCGTTCGCCTACTTCTTCATGCTTCTGGCGGGCTACTACGTGCTGCGGCCGTTGCGCGACCAGATGGGAATCGCCGGCGGCGTCAAGGCACTGCCATGGATGTTCACGGCAACGTTCGTGACGCTGCTCGCCGCACAGCCTCTCTACGGCGCGCTGGTGGCGAGGCTGCCGCGTGCCCGGTTCATCCCCATCGTCTACCACTTCTTCGTCGTCAATCTCGTATTGTTCTGGCTTTTGTTGACGTTCGATGTCGCGCCCGTGATCGTGGCGCGAGTGTTCTTCGTCTGGGTCAGCGTCTTCAACCTCTTCGCCGTCGCCGTGTTCTGGTCGTTCATGGCCGATCTCTTCACCAGCGAGCAGGGCAAGCGCCTCTTCGGGTTCATCGGCGCCGGCGGCACGGCCGGAGGCCTTCTGGGTCCGGTGATTACGATCGCCCTGTCGGTCCCGCTGGGCCCCGCGAACCTTCTGCTCGCCGCCGTCGTGCTGCTCGAACTGGCCGTGTTCTGCGTCTACCGGCTGGAACGCTGCGCCAAGGTACCGCAGGGTCCGCAGCAGCACGAACAGCGTGTCGGCGGCAGCGCCTTTGCGGCATTGCCGGAACTCATCCGCTCGCCGTACCTGCTCGGTGTAGGCGCGTGGGTCAGCCTGTTGTCCTTCGGCGCGACCATCCTCTATTTCATGCAGGCCAACGTCGTGTCCGCCGGCATCCACGGCGCCGGTGAACAGACGCGCATCTTTGCCAGCATCGATCTGGCCGTGGGACTGTTGACGCTGGCGACGCAGGTCTTCGCCACCGGACGGGTGCTGAAGCGCTTTGGCACGGGGATGTCGGCGGGCGCGCTGCCGCTGGTGTACGTCGTCGGCTTCACCGTGCTGGCACTGGCGCCCAGCCTCGCGGTCGTGCTGGTGTTCCAGGTGATGCAGCGCTGGGCGAATTTCGCCATCGCCAATCCGGCGCGCCAGGTGTTCTTCACCGTCGTCGCGCGCGAGGAAAAATACAAAGCCAAGAACCTGATCGACGTCGTCATCTATCGCGGCTCCGACGCGCTGTACGGCTGGGTCTACGACACGGCGCAGGCGATTGGACTGAAGCTCGGCGCCATTGCGTTGTGCGCGCTGCCGGTGGTGGCCGGATGGTTCGTGCTGTCCGCGGCACTCGGGCGCACGCAGGAGCGCCGCGCGGCCAGGTTGGTCGCGCATGTGCAAGGAGACCAGTGATGATCCGATTCACACGCCGTGAATTCACTCTGTTCGGGGCCGCCACGCTTCTGGTGCGGCCCGCCTTCGCCCAGGGCAATCTGGCGCCGCCGATCACCCGCGCCATTCCCAGCTCGGGTGAGCGTCTGCCGGTGGTCGGACTCGGCACCGCCAGCGTGTTCGACCGCGATGGCGAACAGACGCGCGGCGCCGCATTGCAGGTCGTGCGCGCGCTGGTCGACGCCGGTGGCAAGCTGATCGACACCGCGTCGACCTATGGCGAGGCGGAAAACGTATTGGGTGGCGTCCTCGCCACCGCCGGCTTGCGCGACAAGGTGTTTGTCGCCACCAAGCTCGAAGCACCGGATGCAGCGGAACTCAAGCGCTCCCTGGCGCGACTCAAGACCGCCAGGGTCGACCTGCTACAACTCCACAACGTGCGCGATCCGCGGCAATCGCTGGCGCAGTTCAAGGCGTGGAAGACGGAGGGAATCTGCCGCTACATCGGCATCACCTCCACCTTTCACCGTGACTACGAGGCCGTCACAGCGGTCCTCGGCCGCGAAAAGCCTGACTTCGTGCAGATCGACTATTCGCTCGATGATCGCGGCGCCGAAGCGCGCATCCTGCCATTGGCGGCGGAGGTCAAGTCCGGTGTGCTGACAGCACTGCCGTTCGGCCGCGGACGCCTCTTTGCTGCCGTGCGTGGCAAGCCCGTTCCCGAATGGGCGATGGATTTTGCGGGCAGCTGGGCGCAGTTCTTCCTCAAGTATCTTCTTGCCGACGAGCGGATCACCGCCGTCATTCCCGGGACGTCCAACCCGGCGCACATGCTGGACAATGTGGGCGCCATGCGCGGGCGCCTGCCCGATCCGGATCAGCGCAAGCGGATGGTAGCGTTCATCGAAGGCATGTAGGAGCGGAACGCTCCACGCAAATCCGGGCGGCAGCGCGCGTTTCGTGGCCGCGAGGTGCTATCTCGTGCCGAACCGCTTGCACCATTGCAGAAACAGGATCATCGCGATGGCCAGCCCGATGGCATAGCCGATGATGGCTTCGCTCACCGCCGGTGGCGCGCGGTTGAGCGTCGCGATCAACAGCGCGAGTCCCGGATTGCGCATCGCCGCCGCCACGGCCGCCGCGGGCCGCACTTCGGCATCGCGACCGGCAAACACCGCACCGACCGCGAGCGCGACCACGGTCATTGCGAAGCCCGCAGCGCTGGGCATCCAGCCAATTCGGCCAATGATCGAAGGCAGATCGACGAGTGCCAGTATCGCCAGCAGCAATAGCAGCACGCTGCCCAGCCGCGCGAGGCGGGACTCGATTCTCTCTGCAGCGAGCGGACGCCAGGCCCGCAAGGCGGCACCCAGTGCGAGCGGCAGAAGCTGGGCGAGGAACACCTGGCGGCCAATTTCGAACGGCGTCACGGTGAATTCCTTGCTGAAGATCCAGTCGAGGATCAGCACACTGGCCGGCACCGTCAGGACCGCCAGCAGCACGATCGCCAGGTGCAGCGCCGGTGCGAAGCGGGGATCACCGCCGGCATCGAGTGCGCGGCGCAACGCCACCGGAGCGCCCGGCGAAATCGCCATCAGGATGATGCCGGCCGCGATCGCCGGCGGTGGATGAAGGAGCTTGACCCCCAGCACTGCCAGCGCCGGAATCGGCACGACGACCGCGAAGATCACCGCGGTGAGCACCACCCGACGTTCGAGCGCCGCGGCGATCTGTTCGCGACCGAGCATGAGACCCAGTGCGAACATCACGACAAACACCGTTCCTACCGCGAACAGCCCGATCCACTGCAATGGTATGAGCAACGCCTGCTCCGAGTCCGCTCGTCCGACAGCGAGCGCCGATGCAATATCCGACGAATGGCGGTACTTCGCAAGGTGCGAAAGCCCCGCCGCACGAACCGGCGCCACCGGTGCTCGTGTGCCGCTCGCACGCGACTACCTGTCGCTCTTGTCCGTTTGTGTCTGGCGCCGGTAGTCGTCGTACGCCATGCCGGTGCCGGCGACGCAACGATCGCGCTCCTGCGTATCCATGATCCGGACGCACGCGTTGCGTTGCCACGCGTGGGCCGTGTCGTAGGCCTGCCGCCACGAGCAACCTGAAAAGCAGCAGGAGCCGGCGATGGCAAGGCCCAGCACCGTGAACCGCAATACGCGTTCAGCAAGGTCCACCGCCGGCGAGCGCTGGCGAGCGTTCCCCGTTCCCGCCCGGCGCGAAGCCGGCATTTCGTTCACGAAGCGATCATCTCCAGCAAAGGCGTCGAGCATCATGATTCCGGACGTGCCCGTAACGCGGGCGCGAGCTGGAATCCAGTGACTTGCAACGACACTGGGTTGCCGAGTGCGCGCGAACGACGGACTCCAAATGTTTGCGAATTTCTGACTCGGTGCATCAGCTCTTCAACTGGTCGCCGATGGGCAATTGGCGGATGCGCTTGCCGGTCGCCGCGAAGATTGCGTTGCATAGCGCTGGCAGCACCGGGGGCACGCCCGGCTCGCCGACGCCGCCCAGCGGCTTGTTGTAGTCACCGGGCACGATGTGCACGCGGATTTCCCGCGGTGCCGCGGGCATGCGTGTCACCAGGTACTGGTGGAAATTGTCCTGCTGCGCGCGGCCATCCTTGAACGTGATCGCCCCCGTCGTGGCCGCGCTGACGCCCATCACGCAGGCCCCCTGCATTTGCGCGCGCACGCGTTCCGGGTTGACCGTCGCGCCGCAGTCGATTGCGATATCCACGCGCGGAATGGAGACCTCGCCCTTGGCGTCGACCGCGACCTCCACGACAACCGCAACATAGCTCACGAAACTGTAGTGGGCCGCAATACCGAGACCGCTACCCTTGTGTAGCGTGCGGCCCCAGCCGGCCTCTTTCGCGGCAAGCTCCGTCACGCCCCGCAGGCGACCGGTATCGACCGGATAGCGCTCCGGCGATTCGCCATGATTCCATGTGTCGCCCAGCATCTTCGGCGTCACCACGCGCGCGGGGCCGATGACCTCGAGCAGGTAGTCCTTCGGATCGCGCCCTGCCGCCGCAGCCAGCTCGCCGACGAACGACTGCACGGCGAATGCGTGCGGAATGTTCGAGACCGAGCGGAACCAGCCGATCCGCGTATGGGCGATCGCCTCCGGATTCTCGATCCGGATATTCGGAATGGCGAACGGCACGTTGATCACCCCCATGCCCAGTTCCCAGTTCGCCTCCTGCCTGGCCGCGGTATCGAACGTCGACATGATGGTCGGCGCAACGCTGCGATGCAGCCACGCCACCGGCAGCCCCTTGGCATCGACACCGGCTTCCAGATGCTCGACGGACACGGTGTGGAAATAGTCGTTGTGCAGATCGTCGTCGCGGGTCCACACGACCTTGACCGGCTTGCCATCCATCGCCTTGGACAGCACGGCCGCCTCGATGCCGTAGTCGGGCTTCGACTTGCGTCCGAAGCCGCCACCCAGCAGCGTGACGTGCACCGTGACGTCTTCCACCGGCATGCCGATCCGCTTTGCGACGAGATCGCGTGCCGCCTGAGGCGACTGGAAGCAGCCCCATACTTCGCACTTGCCCTGCGTGATGCGCGCACTCGCGGCCGGGGGCTCCATGGATGCGTGCGCCAGATGCGGAAGGTAGTATTCCGCCGTGATGCGCTTCGCGGCGGCAGCGGCAGCCGCCGTGAAGTCACCGTCATTGCGAACGGCCGGGCCCGACTTGCGCGCGGCTTCCTCCAGTGTTGCGCGATAGGCGACGGAGTCGTAGCTCGCATTGGGGCCATCGTCCCAGACGATCTTGAGCGCCTTGCGCCCCTGCATCGCCGCCCAGGTATTGCGCGCGATCACCGCCACGCCGCCAAGCGGATTGAACTGCGGCGCGCCCTCCCTTGCATCGATGGCCACGACCTTGATGACACCCGGAACCTTGAGCGTTGCCGCCGCGTCGTAACTCACGACCTTGCCGCCATAGACCTGCGGGCGCGCGACCACGGCATAGAGCATGCCCGGCAGACGCGTATCCATGCCGTACTGCGTATTGCCGGTAACGATGTCATGCGCATCGACGAGCTTCAGCTTGCCGGTGCCGATGTAGCGAAACTGCGACGGATCCTTGAGCCGGATCGCGTCGGCCGCCGGCAGGGGCATGGTCGCCGCGGCCTTGGCGAGCGCGTCATAGCCGAGGCGCCGGCCCGAGGCACCATGCACGACCTCGCCGTTTTTCGCCTGCACTTCGGCGATGGCCACGTTCCAGCGTGCCGCCGCCGCCGCTTCCAGCATCTGCCGCGCCGCCGCGCCGCACCGGCGCATGGGCAGGAAGAAATGGCGTGTGCTGCGCGAGCCGTCCGTATCCTGGTTGCCGTAGCGTGCCTCATCGCCTGGCGCCTGCACGACGCGCACGCGCGTCCAGTCCGCCTCCAGTTCGTCCGCGACGATCATCGGCATTCCGGTGCGCACGCCCTGACCCATCTCGGAGCGATGGCAGACGATGCTGACGATGCCGTCCTCGCCAATGGCCACGAACACCAGCGGGTTGTCGACCCAGCCGTGCGGCATGCCGTCCGCGCCGTACTTGGGCGGGTCCTCTGCATGCAATGCGTCGGAATAGCCGACGGCGAGCACCAGGCCCCCAAGCGCGGAGACGCCCCGCAAGAATTTGCGCCGGCTGACGTTGGCGATATCCACCGACCGTTCGCGGGTCACGGCTCCCGCCGTCATGTTTTTGGTCAAGTCGAAGGGCGCGTTCATGCTGTCGCTCCCTTTTCGCCCGCCGCCTGTTTGATCGCGGCGCGAATCCGCCCGTAGGTGCCGCAGCGGCAGATGTTGCCGGCCATCGCCGCCTCGATGTCGGCGTCCGTCGGCTTGGGCTTTTTCCTGAGCAGCGCGGTGGCCGCCATGATCTGACCCGCCTGGCAGTAGCCGCACTGGGGCACGCCCATGTCGATCCACGCGGCCTGCACCGCCTGGCCGACCTTGTCCGTCCCGATCGCTTCGATGGTGACGACCTTCTTGTTGCCGAGCGCGGAAATCGGCGTCACGCATGCGCGCCCGGGCTGCCCGTCGATGTGGACCGTGCAGGCGCCGCACAACGCCATGCCGCATCCGAATTTCGTTCCCGTCATCCCGAGTTCGTCGCGCAGCACCCACAAGAGCGGAGTGTCCGCGGGCAGGTCGACAACGTGTTGTTTGCCGTTGATATTGAGTCTGGTCACTTTGATCTCCTAGGTCACGCAAGAGAGTTCATTGCAACGTTCGTCGAACGGCGCCGGCAGCAAACGTGTCGGCCATGGGTCGACTCGATTGTTCTTCGGCGGATCGCCTGGACAAACTGCGCCCGCCGGAACAAGCGAAGGAGATTACGCCCGGCTCGAAGATCGGGCAAGAAAGGCCGTATTGCTCAACGGAGCCTCCCGTGGGGTCGCTCCCGCAACATCGAAGCCTGCGATGGAACCGCGGGCATTGTGCGTACGCACCCTTACATCACCTGGCCATTGGTGACGCGCTCGTCGACCGGTACTACCAGGGCGTCGTCATCCTCGGGCAGGATAGCGAAATAGTCGTGATCAGTTTCTCGACCCCACTCGCAAGGCGCGCAATTTGACAAAGAGCAAGATTGCGCCCGATGGTCGGGGTATGATCGCCCGCGGCAAGCCGTCCGTGATACAACCGACGTGATCCGACTTCGCCGCTTCCGAATACCATCGATATTCCTCCCCGACCGATAGAGCCATGTTCGCGCGCTTCCTTCCGCACGAGGGCGACTTCTTCGCCTTGTTTTCCCGCCATGCCGAGTTGATGGTGAACTGCTCGCGCGAACTTGCGGCGCTGATCGCCGATCCCGCGCAGGCTGCCGACCGTGCCCACGCCGTCAAGACGCTCGAAAGCGCGGCTGACGACATCACCCGCGAGACGGTTCGCCTGCTCCACAAGACCTTCATCACACCGCTCGATCGCGAGGACATCCACCAGCTGATCAGCCGGATGGACGACATCCTCGACTTGATGGAGGACGTCGCGCAACTGGTCGTGCTCTATGACCTGAAAGCCGTGCCGGACGAGGCGCGCACGCTCTCCGATCTCTGCGTGCGGTGTGCGGAACAGGTGCGCGCGGCGGTCGATCTGCTGCCGTCGATGAAGCAATCCGACCAGATCCTGGGCCATTGCCAGACCATCGACCAGCTAGAGACCGAAGCCGACCATGTAATGCGCGCAGCGATCGCCCGGATGTTTCGCGAGGAGGCCGACGCCCGTCAGCTGATCAAGGTGAAGGAGATGGTCGAACTGCTCGAGGAGGTCACCGACCGCTGCGAGGACGTCGCCAACATCATCGAGGGCATCGTCCTCGAGAATGCCTGAAGCATTCCGCGGGGCGCGCGACCATGAGCTTTGAAATTCTGGTGGTGCTGGTGGCGCTCGCACTGGCATTCGATTTCATGAACGGCTTCCACGATGCCGCGAACTCGATCGCGACCATCGTGTCCACGCGCGTGCTGCGGCCACAGTATGCGGTGGTGTGGGCAGCGTTCTTCAACTTCATCGCGTTCCTGTTCTTCGGCCTGAACGTAGCCAATACGATCGGGAAGGGCATCATCGACCCGCTGATCGCCGATCACGTCGTCGTGTTCGGCGCGCTGGTCGGGGCGATCGCATGGAACGTGATCACCTGGTGGTTCGGCATCCCCTCATCGTCCTCGCACGCACTGATCGGCGGCCTCGCGGGGGCGGCGCTGGCCAAGGCAGGCTTCGGTGCGCTCGTCGCCAGCGGCTTCTTCAAGACCGCCGTCGCGATCGTCGCGTCGCCGTTGCTCGGATTCGTCCTCGGTGCTGGCCTGATGATCGCGGTCGCATGGATCTGCCGCCGCCAGACGCCGCGACGTGTGGACCGGTGGTTCCGCCGCCTGCAGCTCGTCTCGGCCAGCCTCTACAGTCTGGGCCACGGCGGCAACGACGCACAGAAAACGATGGGCCTCATTGCGATGCTGTTGTTCTCCGCCGGCATGACCGGCCCCACGTTCAACGTGCCGCTCTGGGTGGTCCTGGGATGCCAAGCGGCGATGGGCCTTGGCACACTGTTCGGCGGCTGGCGCATCGTGAAGACCATGGGCATGCGCATCACCAAGCTGCAGCCGGTGGGCGGATTCTGCGCCGAAACCGGCGGGGCGATCACCCTGTTCATTGCCACCGCACTCGGCATACCGGTGTCGACGACGCATACGATCACCGGTGCAATCGTTGGCGTCAGCTCGGTACGCAACACCGCCGCAGTCCGGTGGGGCGTTGCCGGCAACATCGTGCTGGCCTGGGTGCTGACGATCCCGTGCTCTGCGGCCATCGCGGCGCTGGCGTGGTGGATGGGGTCGCGCTTCCTCTAGGCGTGCAGCCGTTCACGCCGGACACGA
>Ga0302321_100004766_pt1 | contig 11802 bp, 11 predicted proteins | sample Fen_T0_1_FD_202505 | JGI IMG/M metagenome (GOLD analysis project Ga0302321, IMG submission 202505) | Peat permafrost microbial communities from Stordalen Mire near Abisko, Sweden - Fen_T0_1 | ecosystem: Environmental > Terrestrial > Soil > Wetlands > Permafrost | place: Sweden: Abisko...
ACCATGGTCAATCTGGCGCGCGGCCCGCACGAGCCATCTTTCCTAGGCCGCTCGTTCGTCGATCTGCTGGCTGGCAAGCCGGCCGAGCCCGCGCCCGGACCTGTGTTTCAAGAGGTCAGCTACGAGGGCAACGTCAAGCGGCGTGCCCTGGTCACGGCCACGCACCATTTGATCTGGAACTGGACGCCCGACAACACCACCGAGTGTTACGACATCGCCCGCGATCCTGGCGAATTGAAGGACGTGTGGGGCTCGCCGGACGGCGAGCCTGCGTGTTCACAACTGAAGGAAGACCTGCGCAACCGCGTGGCGCTGTTGTCGCTGCCACCGGGCTACGGCGACAAGATGGCCTTCGGTCTGCTGCCGCTAGGTGCCCCCGCGCCCCCACCTACCCACATGCTCGATGCAACCATCGGGGCCAACCTGCGTGTCGTGGGCTACGATCTTTCCGCCCAGCCCATCCGCCGTGGCGACAGCGCCGAGCTGGTCACTCATTTTGAATTGCGTGGGCGCATGGAGCCAGGGTGGCGGCTGTTCTTTCACCTGGATGGTCCGGGCGGCTTCCGCAATCTCGACCACATCCCCGTCGAAGGCGCCTATCCCATGGAGCGCTGGCATCCCGGGCAACGCATCCGCGACCGCCTGCGCATCGCCTTCACCCAGACCATGCCGCCTGGTTCGTACACCGTCTTTGTCGGCCTGTTCAAAGGCAGCGCGCGCGCGCCCGTTACGCCAGCCAGTGCCAGCGACGGTGGCGACCGCCTGAGGCTGGCGACAATCATCGTGCGGTAGTTGCTAGCCACCAAGTCTGCGCGCGAGATCCTCAAGTAGCTGAAGGCGCGCATCGCCGGCCGGGACCATGCGCGGGAGCCACTGGCGTAGACCACTGGCGTAGATACGCAAGATCGATGTGCCCAACCTGGACGGCAAACAGCCGCTCGAGATCCTGCACGTCCTTGGGTCGCGCGTAGAGCAGTTTGGCCAGCGCCGTGTCTTCCGCCGAAAGGAACCAGCGCGGATGTCCGTCCGGTGTTGGCAGCGAAACCCGCCGGCGTTGCATCTCCGCGTGCCACGGATGATGGGCGATGAAAACATCGATGCGCGTTCTGCCGAAGTACGCGACGAAGGAACCCGTGCGTGCCACCGTCTTGTGCGCTTCCGCTCGCTCCACCATGGCACCCGCGCGCTCGACGCTGTCGAGCACGCTGTCGAGTTCACCTTCGCTCAGGAAGACCGACACATCCACGTCCGAGGTTGTCCGTGGCACGCCCCACGCGCCCAGCGCCAGCGCGCCGCCGACGGCATAGGGCAAACCGTCCTCGTCAAACCGGTCGGCGAGCCGCCCCAGTACGTCGGTCGGCGATGTTCCGGCCGCGATCACTTCGCCTCACCAGACAACTTTAGCCGTTCGAGGATCGCGACGGTACTTGCTGGTAGCGACTCGGGCGTATCGGCGCGGGCGCGCACGTCTTCGGGCCAGAGCGAGCGAAACCAGGGCACGAGAGCGCACAGTCGCCAGGTTTCAGCCAGGCGCTCTTCGGGCGTCGCGTCCCGCCACGGCGCAGCTTCGCGGCGAAGATGGTCGTCCCCAGACAGAACCCGCACTTGCTCAGCCAGGCGTAGATTCTCAGCCTGCAAGTTCGTTTCGGGCGTGCCAGACATGACGGTATTCTACTCCTACGTGGGCATTGGGGAGGAGGGAGTCGCGCTTGGGGCCGCATGGTGAGATAATGCGGGCAAGCCATGAGCAAGAAAGCCTATCGACCTGGTGCTTCGCCTACGCCGCAGTATCCGCGCTTGGTGGATGTCAGCCGCCGCTCGGTTCTCGATTGGGGATTGATCGCGGTGGGCAGCGTGTGGCTGGGCAACGCCGGCTGTGAGCGGCCGCCGCTGGTGGGGACCGCCGAGGCCAAGGGCGCCGAGAAGGGCGCCTCCAAAGAGATGGGCCTGCGCGGGAAGGTGGCGATCGCACGCCTACCGGATGCGGGCGTCGCGGACGCGCAGCCGCCGCAGGCCAACAAGGCAGCCACGGCTCCTGCCAGCCCCGCGAATGAGCCCCCGTTGCGGCCAACGCCGGGTGTGCCACCCCAGCCGCGGATGGAGGATTCGCCGAAGAAGCCCAAGGCAACGAAGGGGTCCAAGTCGGACGTCGCTCCTGCGACCCAAGCACCGACGAAAGAGCCGACTCGTGAAAGGATGAGGATGGCCGGAAAGCCTGTCCATCCTCGCCTGCAGGATCCCGTCGTCCCGGTAAAGACGGACCAGCAGCCAGACAGCAAACCTGACAAGAAGGCCGAGAAGGCCAGCAAGCCGGAAAAGTAGCTTCGCGATCCGCGGCCGCACAGGAGCGCACTTTGAATCTGGCCCTGGTGCTCAACCACCGCTGCAACTTGCGCTGCCGGTACTGCTACACCGGGCGCAAGTTTGATCGGGCCATGCCGCTGGAGGTGGCGAGGAAGGCTGTGGATTTCGGGCTGGCCCAGTCCACAACCGGGCACCTGACGTTAAGCTTTTTCGGCGGCGAGCCACTGCTGGAAATCGAGGCCATGGAGGCCGTCGTGGCTTATGCCGAAAGGCGCGCGCGGGAAACCTCCTGCACGCTGGCCTTTTCCATATCGACCAACGGCACCTTGCTGGACGCGCGCCGTCTGACCTTGCTGCGCGACAATGCCTTCCACATCCAGGTCAGCATCGATGGTGTGGCGGCAGCCCAGGATCTTATGCGGCCGTATGAAGACGGCCGACCCAGCCATGCCGACGTGGCCGCCAATCTGAAGCTGCTTGTTGCCGAGAATCTGCTCGAACAGATCGTGGCGGTCATCGATCCCGTGACCGCTGGGTGGCTGCGCGAAAGCTTTCAGTACCTGGCCGCGTTTGGCGCGCGCGAGATCTACTTTTCGCCCAATCATCTCGGCGATTGGAGTGACGAGGCCTGCGCCCGCTTCGAGGTCGCGCTGCGCGAGCTTGGCGAGGCGTATCTTGAAACCTTTCGCCAGGGCCAGTTGCTGCGCCTGGATCCGCTGTACGGCAAGATTGTTTCGCATTTGATCCGGGGCAAGATCACGCCGCGCCGCTGCGGTTTCGGCGCGGAAGAAATGGCCGTCGCGCCCTCGGGCAACATCTATCCGTGCGACCGCATGGTGCGTGAGGATGACAACCTGGACATGCGCATTGGCCATGTGGCGCACGGCCTGGATCGGGCCCGTTGCAACGCGATTCAAGCCAGCCGACACCAGGTCGATCCCGAGTGCGCGGCCTGCGACCTGGCGCCTCGCTGCATGCAATGGTGCGGCTGCGCGCAGTGGGAAACCACGCACGGCCTGGGCCGCATCTCGCCCCTGTTCTGCTGGTTCGAACGCAGCTTCATCGCCGAGGCCGACCGCATCGCCGGCATCCTCTTCGCCGAACGCAACCCGGCCTTCTTGCGCGAGTTCTACGCGCTGGCGCCGGTGGAAAAGCCAGCACACCTTGCGCAAGTCCCGGCGCCACGGCACTGACCGATCCATCGCGCCGGATGGTAAATGAGCAGGACGTCATCCGAGCGGCAACACTGCGCCTTCCTTAGCCCCTGCTGCGAGTCGCAGGCAGAGCGTCCAAAATCGGTGGTTGCCGGGCACCTTCCGCGCTAAAGCAAGACCTCGCTTCGGGCCCAAATAAATGATCTACGCTGACTACAACGCAACCACGCCGCTCGATCCCGAGGTGCGCGCCGCGATGAACGAGGCGCTGGGTGCCACGTTTGGCAATCCGTCCAGTATCCACAGCGCGGGGCAGGCGGCGCGACGGCTGGTCGACAGGGCGCGGGCGCAAGTCGCAGGCCTGATCGGCGCGGCGCCCGACGAGATCATCTTCACCAGCGGCGGCACCGAGGCCGACAACTTGGTGGTGCTGGGCGCGGCAGCGGCGCCATTGGGCGACGGCAAAGGCATCATCACCAGTGCCGTCGAGCACAAGGCCGTGCTTGATCCCTGCGCGTTCTTGCAGTCCAAGGGTCACGCGGTGACGGTTCTGCCGGTGGATCGTGACGGCATCGTCGATCTTGCGGCGCTAGAGGCCGCGGTCAACACGGACGTTGCGCTGGTCTCGCTGATGCTGGCCAACAACGACACGGGCACGATCCAGCCGGTCGCCGAAGCCGTGCGGGCCGCGAAGACGATCCCGGTGCATACCGATGCGGTGCAAGCCGCGGGCAAGCTGCCCATCGACGTCAAGACGCTGGGCGTGTCCCTGCTTTCGTTCTCGTCGCACAAGATCCACGGCCCCAAGGGTGCGGGCGCTTTGTTCGTCCGCTACGGGACTCGCCTGGCGCCGCTCTCGCATGGCGGCCGGCAAGAGCGCACGCTGCGGCCAGGGACGGAAAACGTGCCGGCCATTGTGGGTTTTGGCAAGGCCTGCGAGTTGGCATGCACGCGCCTGGAAGCCGATGCCCGCCGCGTGGCTGAATCGCGCGATCACTTTGAAGCACAGATTCTTGCCCGACTCGCTGGCACGCGCGTCAACGGTGGCAGCCACCGCTTGCCCAACACTTCGAACATCGCTTTCGCCGGGCTCGATGGCGAGGCCATCACCATCAACCTCGACATGCTAGGCATGGCGGTTTCCACGGGCGCCGCGTGCAACTCGGCCGACAAGACGCCGTCGCACGTGCTGGTGGCCATGGGTCAGAGCGCGGCCGAGGCGCGTTCGTCGGTGCGCTTCTCGTTTGGTCGCGACACCAGCGACGAGGAAATCGACCGCGCCATTCATTGGGTCGTCCAGGCCGTCAACCTTCTGCGTGGGGTACGTTTATGAGCGAGCGCATCGTCATCGCCATGAGTGGCGGCGTGGACAGCAGCGTGGCCGCAGCCATGCTCAAGCAAGCCGGGCACACGCTCATTGGCGTCACCTTGAAATTGCAGGAATGCCACGACGCCCACGGCAGCAAATCGTGTTGCGGCGTAGACGGCATCACCCGCGCGCGCGAGGTGGCGGGGGATTTGGGATTCCCACACTACGTGCTCGACTGCGTGAAGGATTTCGAACAACTGGTCCTTCAGCCCGCGTGGCAAGAATACGCGAGCGGCCGCACGCCCAGCCCGTGCCTGTCGTGCAATGAGAAGGTGAAGTTCGGTCTGCTGCTCGACTGGGCCTCGCGACTCGGCATCCCGCGCGTGGCCACCGGCCACTATGCGCGCCTGGAAAAGGACGAACACGGCAAGCCCATGCTGCTGCGTGGCCGCGACGCGGGCAAGGATCAGTCGTACTTCCTGGCCGGGCTGACGCTTGACCAGCTTAACCGCGCCATTTTTCCCGTCGGCCATTTGCGCAAGCCCGAGGTGCGCGACTTGGCCAAGGACGGCGGCCTACCCACGGCCGAGACGCCGGAAAGCCAGGACGCGTGCCTGGTTGCTCCCGGCGAATCCTATGCCGAAATGCTGCGCAAGCATTTCGACGCGCCGGCGCGCCCGGGTGAGATCGTTGATGAAGCCGGCAAGCTGGTTGGCCAGCACGACGGCTTCCACGTGTACACCATCGGCCAACGCAAGGGCTTGCCCGCGGGTGGGCCTGCGCGCCGCTGGGTCAAGGCCATCTCGCCCGAAACCGGCCAGGTCACGGTCACCAGCGACGCCAGCGAACTGGTGGACACCGAGTTCGTGGCCAAGCAAGTGAACTGGCTCGCCGGCGACTTGCCCGCCCTGCCTCTCGCCTGTTCAGTGCAAGTTCGTTACCGCCACGCCAGCGAGCCCGCCACCATCGTCACGCAACCCGACGGCAGCTTGCACGTGACCCTGAAGACGCCCGTGAAAGCCATCACCCCTGGCCAAGCCGCGGTCTTCTACGACGGCGACCGCACACTTGGCCGCGGCTGGATTGGATGAAGTGGATTGCCTGATGCTGGATTGGCTGAAGATCCCTACCAGCCGCCGCAGCCCGAGACGATGATGTCCTGGGTGACGCTGCCGTAGAGATTGTTCAGGTTGGCCACGTCGGGCGCGAAGGCGCAGCCGCCGCCGGTGGGTCGCACGGCGTACGATCCTTGGGGGAGCCCGCTGAAAGCGTAGGTTCCGCTGCCGTCGGTCACGATCTGACCTTCCTGGGTGCCCGCAAGGGTTACCACAATGCCTGGCACGGGCGCGCCTTGCATGCTCATCACGCGGCCGCTGATGGTGACGCCACCGCCGTAATCGGGAGCCGACGGTGCTGGTCCCATGGGATCGACGTACACGGGACCACCGCGGTGGCGCCAGTAGCCGGGGGCATAGCCCCAGCGATGGCCGTGCCGTCTCCAGCGTGGGGCCTCCCAGGCGTAGCCGGGTTGCGGCGGTTCGGCCCACTCGCCACCGATCCACACGTGGGTGTCATTCTCCCAGCCCCAGTAACCGCCGATCCAGATCTGCGTGGGTGACGGTCGCGGCGGCCGCGTCTCAAAGCGTGCGCGTGGCGGTGCCATTTCGACGTAGACCGGTTGTGCAGGAGCAAGCGGCCGTCCCATGTGCATGGGCTGCATGGGGCGAGCCCGCTCGAAGCGTGGCGCTGGTGGCGGGGGCATGGGCCGGCCGTGCTCGACATGCCCTGGCGGTGGGGGCATGGGGCGGCCGGGTTCGACGTGTGACGGCGGTGGTGGCTGCATAGGCCGTCCCGGGTGCTGCGGCTCGGCCCGGCCGTGCTGCATGGGTTCCGGCGGTCGTTGCATCCCCGGCTGCGGGTGCTCATCGTGCCGATCGCCCGGGCGCTGGCCGCCCCAACCGTGCTGGGGTCCATTTTGTGGCGGCTGCTGGTGCTGGGGTTGCTGGAACTGGGGTTGCTGATGCTGTTGCGGCTGTCCTTGCTGCGGCTGCTGATGTTGTTGTGGCTGCGGCTGCTGCTGCTGCTGGTGCTGCGGCTGCTGGAATTGCGGCTGCTGATGCTGTTGTGGCTGCTGCTGTGGCGGTTGCTGGTGCTGCGGCTGCTGGAATTGCGGTTGCTGATGTTGTTGTGGCTGCTGCTGCGGTTGCTGGTGCTGCGGTTGCTGGTGCTGCGGCGGCTGGCCCTGCGGTGGCTGGCCTTGCTGCGGCGCTTTTTGCCCTGGCGGGTTTCCGTGTTGATCGCGCCGACCGCGATCTTGCTCGTGATCGTCGGCCAACGCCTTGCCGGTGCCGAGTCCAAGCAGCAGGACAAGGCAGGTCGGTAACATTCCAGCCGGATTTCTAAGTGGTCGATGGTCCATGGTCGCTGATCATGCCCGAAGAAGCCGGGGCGGCACAATGCGAACTCGACGCTGGGCCAATCGCCGTGCGAGGGCCTTCCTTGCTCTTGCGCTGGTTCTTGCAGGTGACATTCTGTCTGGGTCCGGCTTTTGCTTCTTGGTGAAACATGGCAGCTATCGATTCACTCCTGACGCTCATCGACGCACAGCAAGCGACAGGCATTGTCCTGCGCTCGAAAGAAACCCCGGTGCTGGTGGGCGGGAAGGGCCGCGGCCTGACCATGCCCGCGCTCGACCTGCAAACCATCGAGACTTTCGCCCTTGAGGTGCTGACCGCGGACGAGCTGGAGACCCTGCGCGTATCGGGCGGGTGCGAAACCGTCTACCGATCCGCGAAGGGAGTGTTCACGGTGGAGGCGCGACGGGGCGCTGACAACATGTCACTCAAGCTGCGCCGCGGAGGGGCCCAAGTGGCAAAGCCAGCGCCGCAGGCCACGCCAAGCCCGCCGGTGACGCAGGTTGTGGCCGTGGCCCAGGTCGAGGTTTCTCCCGCCCCTACCGTGATTCCAATCGCCGTCGAGCCGCCCCTGCCCCAGGTCGCCATCGACGATCCCACGCGCGCGGCGCTGGCGGCTCGTCTGGCCGGGGCCATTGCCCGCGCCGCTGGCCAGGAGGTTTCCGACATCATCGTTTCAGCTGGCCAGCCACTGTGGATTCGGTCAGCCACAGGCTTCGCGGCGGCCTCGGCCTCGGCCATTGGCGAATCGGAGATCCGGGCTTTTGTGGATACGCTCCTCGATCCACCGCGCCGTCGGCTTCTGGAAAATGCGGGCAGCGTGGACCTGCCCTGGGTAGCGCCGGACGTGGACGATGGTCCGCAGCGTTTTCGCATGAACGTCTTTTCGCAAGCGCACGGCTTGGCGGTCGCCCTGCGCCCCATCAACCGGCACGCGCCGTCGTTCGCCGAACTGAATCTGCCCGATAGCATCGGCGGCTTGGTCAGCACGAGCGGCGGGCTGGTGCTAGTGGTTGGCCCCACGGGCTCGGGCAAATCGAGCACGCTGGCGGCCATGCTTGAAATGGTCAACCGGACCCTGGCCCGCCACGTGATCACCCTGGAAGACCCCATCGAATTCGTGTACCAGCCGCGGCGCTGTCTCATCCATCAGCGCGAGGTGGGCACGCACGTGGAGAGTTTTTCGGCCGGCCTGCGCGCGGCATTGCGCGAGTGTCCCGACATTATTCTCGTCGGCGAGATGCGCGACCGCGAGACCGTATCCATGGCCTTGACTGCCGCCGAAACAGGACATCTCGTGCTGTCCACGCTTCACAGTGGCAGCGCGCCCATGGCCATCGATCGCATCGTCGATATCTTTCCCGAGCACCAGCAGGGGCAGATTCGCCAGCAGGTGGCGGGGTCGCTGCGCGCGGTGATGACCCAGCAGCTCTTGCCCGGCGCGCGCAAGAACACGCGCTACCCCGCCATCGAGCTTCTGACCGTGAACTACGCCGTCGGGGCGCTTATCCGCGAGGGCAAGACCCACCAGCTGGCCAGTCAAATCCAGACCGGGCGCGAGGATGGGATGGTGGCGTTCGAGTCGTCGCTGTTCGAGCTGATCCGCACTGGCAAGATCACGCGCGACGTGGCCGTGGCCGCGGCCCGGGATCCGGCGGAATTGCAGCGCCGCCTGCGCGAGGCGCGGCTTTAGGGGGAGGGTGCCAGCATGACGTCGAGTCCACTTACCGTCTGGTGCAATCTTCAGTTGCCCGGTCGTGCGCTTGCCGCTCTGCAAGCGGGGCTCGGACCGCACCGCCTGGTCCGTGCGGCCGAATCGACCACGTGCTTTCAGCCCCTCGGACGTCCCGATCCGGCTTTGTCCGAGGCCGATGTCGCCTTCGGGCAACCCGAAGCGGATCAGTGCCTGACCTGCACGCGGCTGCTGTGGGTTCATCTGGCCAGCGCCGGCTACACGACCTTCGCTGGCGACGATATTCGCGCCCCGTTTATCGCGCGGGGCATGCCCCTGAGCAACAGCTCGTCGGTCTACGACGAGCCCTGCGCGCAGCATGCGCTGGCCTTCATGCTGGCCGAGGCCCGGCAATTGCCCGGCTCGCTCCGCGACCAGCAAACGACCCACGCCTGGAATACCCCGCCCACACGCGCCGCTTCGTTCTTGATGAAGGGCCAGACGGTGCTGCTGGTCGGCTACGGCGCCATCGCCAAGCGCCTGGCCGAACTGCTGGCCCCCTTCGGACTGCACCTGGTCGGTTTCCGTCGGCGCCCGCGGGGCGACGAACCCATCGACGTGCATGCAACGGCCGAACTCTCCAAGTGGCTGCCGCGCGCCGATTGGGTCATCGACATTTTGCCGGCGGCAGGCGACACCGCTGGCTTCTTCGACGGCGCGCGATTCGCCGCCATGAAGCCCGGCGCCATGTTCATCAACATCGGCCGTGGCGCCACCGTGGATCATCCAGCCTTGCTCGTGGCACTGCGTGGCCACTTGCGTGCCGCCTACCTCGACGTCACCATCCCTGAGCCCCTGCCGCGCGAGCACCCGCTGTGGACACAACTCAACTGCATCATCACGCCCCACGTGGCGGGGGGACACGAGGACGAAAACGACCGCCTGGTGGCGCTCTTCCTGTCCAATCTCGACCGCTTCGTGCGTGGACAAGCGCTGGCGGGGCGGGTGTATTGAAGATCGGTGTTCGCCAGCGTGTTCAGCAAAGCGGCGAGAAAGAACAAGGACTGGTAGCCATGAAGGCGCCCCTGTCAGGGCTGGCAGGATTCATGATGCTGGCGTTGTCCTTGGCGACGGCGCGGGCCCAGATCGTGACGTGCACACAGAAGATGCCGGCCATGCATGACGGGCGCTTGCAGGTTGCTGTCGATGCCTTGCGGGCAAAGTTCCCCGACCTGGTTTTCCAGGCCGATGATGCGTGCCAGAGGGCCAAAGTGACGAGCAGCGCGCTGGCCGCCACCTTGCGCCGTAACGACTCGAAGGCGCTGGCTGGCTTCGAATCACTGGGTTTGGCAGGTCGTCATCGCGTCGTTGCACTGGGTGTCTGAATACTTGCATGCCTCCATGGGGGACCCTGATGTTGACTCCATCGTGATGTGCAGGAGACAGCCGAGCAAAGAGGCGGGGATGGCGCTCTGATGAGAGGTCACGGTGTAGATCTCGCTCTTGGTGCTGCTGGCACAGGTGGCGGCTGGCCGAACCTCGAAGGCCTCGGGGGTCTGGGTGATGAACCATCGGCCTTGCCCGTCGCAAGACCACCAGGGAATGCTGGCCATCAGGCTGTCCGGGCCTGCCAGAATCTCGATGGTTCCCTGACCAGGCGTACCGGCGTCGCTCAGCGTGTCGCCAAGGGCCGAGAAGCGAATCCAGGCGTACTGTCCGGGGATGCTGGATTCGTTGAAACGCCAAGTACCCTGCATACCCATGGGGAAATTGAGAGCCTGGCACTGACATCGCGGCGCCCCGGCCGTGTGGCGGTAATCGACCCAGCGACCCTGGCTGCACTGGTAGCCATGGAAGTCACCCCCAGAGCATCCCACTGGGCAGTTCAGTGGCGACGAGTAGTCACACATGGCCCCCTCGCTCGCGCACGCAGAATTGAGTCCCGGGAAAACGACGGGACAGCCGAATTCGGTTGCACCGGCTTCTGTGTCGGCCGCATCCGCGCCAGTGGACAGCGCTGCGGCGTCGATGTCTTTGGAGTCTACGGTCGCGTCGGCCGCGGGGCCAGGAGGCGCAGCGGAGTCCGTCTTCGCGTCGGCTTCTTTGCCGTCGTCGCTTGATGAGCAACTGGCTACCAGACAGGCAAGGAACAACCCCCAAAAGCGCTTCATGCTTGCAGGGTATCACCAGGCCATGGGGCGTGGCCTGGATGCATCGTTTGATTGAGGTCGTTTCGGGACAATGACGCTCGGGTGCCCTCGCGGGTGCGTGAAGATCCCGGCTCGCTCACCCCGACCACGGACACCTCCGTGACCACGATGTCCCGCGGTTATTGGAAGCCTACCGGCAGCCTCCTCTGCGGTACACTCCGGCGCGGATGACTTCCCCTGACCTTTCCCGACGCTACCTCGAATTTCTCGACTGGCCCGAGGTGTGCGCCGAGCTGGCGCAGCGGGCGCATTCGTCGCGCGGGGTGAGCGCGTGCCAGACGCTGCCCTTGTGCGCGACCGCGGACGAGGCGCGCGAGCGCATGGCCGAGGTGTCGGAGGCGGTGTCGATTTTGCGCACGGGCGATTGCTTGCCGGCGCTGAATTTTCCCGAGATCGAAATTCACCTGCGCGCGGTGGCCCAGGGCATTCCGCTGGGTCCCGAGGAGCTGCGTCTGGTGGCGGATTTTTGCGAGGTGGTGGCCAATGCCCGGCGCTTTTTCGGCCGCATTCAGCCCGATGGCGTGTTGCAGACGCCGCGCCTCTCGCGGCTGGCCACGACGCTGGGCTACCACGAGGATCTGGTGCGTCTGGCGCGCGAGACCTTCGATGCCACGGGCGAGTTGCGCAGCAGCGCTTCGCCTGAACTGGCGCGCCTGCGCACCGAGCGCGACCAGGTTGCCTCCCGGGCGCGCGACCAGGCCGAGCAGATCCTCGGCTCCGAGGAGTACACGCCCTATTT
>Ga0302321_100004767_pt1 | contig 11802 bp, 6 predicted proteins | sample Fen_T0_1_FD_202505 | JGI IMG/M metagenome (GOLD analysis project Ga0302321, IMG submission 202505) | Peat permafrost microbial communities from Stordalen Mire near Abisko, Sweden - Fen_T0_1 | ecosystem: Environmental > Terrestrial > Soil > Wetlands > Permafrost | place: Sweden: Abisko...
ATCTCCTTCTCGAAGCCGAAGGCGCCGGGCTCGTAGAAGACGCGGCCGCGCAGTTCCTCGGGGAGGTACTCCTGCGCGAGGTAGTGCGTCTTCGAGTCGTGCGCGTACTTGTAGCCGGCGCCGTAGCCGAGCGATTTCAGCAACCCCGTCGGTGCGTTGCGTACATCGAGCGGCACGCCTGCACCGGGAGTCGCTTTCGCCGCCTCGAACGCCGCGCCCATTGCCTTCACCACGCTGTTCGACTTCGGCGCGGTCGCGAGGTAGATGATCATCTCCGTCATCGGCAGCAAGCCCTCGGGCAACCCGAGCATGTGGTACGCATCGCGCGCCGCGATTGCGATCTTGAGCGCCTCGGGGTCGGCCAACCCGATGTCTTCCGCCGACATCGCGATCGCGCGGCGGAAGAGCACCATCGGGTCCTCGCCGCCTTCGATCAAGCGCGCGGCCCAGTACAACGCGGCCTGCGGATCGCTGCCGCGCAGCGATTTGTGAAAGGCGCTGAGCTGGTTGAAGTGCACCTCGCCCGACTTGTCGGCGTGTGCGAAACGCAGCGCGAGCGCCTCGCGCGCGGACTCGAGCGTGATCTTGCCGTGCGGACCCGCGTCGAGCGCGCCGGCCTCCAGTGCGACGAGGGCAGGGTCTCCGACGCGAGTGCGCCGGAGACCCTGCACATGTGGGCGAGTCCCGGGTCTACATCCTTCGGCCTCGGCGGACAGACCTCTTGGGCACGATCCTCACGGCTTCTCGAACGCTCCGAGGTCGAGGTAGTCGTTTGGGATGGGAGATCCGAGATTCGGATCCTCGCCGGGACCATGGCGGTCGATCATGCGACCACCTTCGAGGAGATCGATCGGGATTTTCTCCCCTCCCGTAACTCCATCCTGATCGAGGTCATGGACGTCGTTCGGGAGCCACGACCAGCTTCCGCGGTCGATGCACTTGGACCCGGATCGACTGGGAGTTGCTGCGTGGAGCCGGAGTTGGTCTCCTCCTGTGAGCGGGGGCGATCCACCGATGAAGAGGGGATCGACGGGCGGATTTACGTTGTGCCCCACGGGGAGCCAGCCGGTCTCGACATCGCACCAGTCGACTGTCGGACTGCCGCCAATCGGGGGTGTCCCACTTGAGCACGTCGCCCCGTAGTTCCAGTAGAGGATTGAGTTGTAGAGTTCGCCAAGTGAACTCGGACTCACGTAGATGGCTTGACCTGCCAAGCAGCTTTTCGCCAGGTTCCTCGCGAAGGTGCAGTTGACGAACTTCGCCCTCGCGATGTCGGCCGAACCTGAGCCGGCTTCACCCAGGTGGACTCCTCCACCCAGGGAACCACCCCCCGGTGCGGTATTTCGAGCCGTGTTCCACCAGAGAGTGCAGTTCGTGAAGTCGAGTTGAGCGCCTTCCGGCATCTTCCACACGAACACGCCGCCACCGTGGTGGTTGGCGCCGTTTGTGTCGAATTGCGTGTTGACTACGTCCCCGGTGACTCCCTGCGCGTACATCCCACCCCCATCTGTCTCCACCGAGTTGTCCACGAACTTGGTCGCCAGGATGTGCAGGGTCTTGAACCCGTCCGGAACTCCATCGAAGTGGAGGCCACCGCCGAAGTACGCGATGTTCTCGCGCAGGATGCATCCCGTGATGTCGAGGTCGGACCGGAGGGAGTAGATCCCGCCTCCCTTGCCACCGCCTCCTGCGGTCGCGTTGCCGTGCTGAATCGTGAATCCGTCGATCAAGACGCCGGGGGCCCCGGCAACCGTGTCGATCGTGAAGAGGTGATCGGCCACGTTTCCCCCGGAGGCCGGGATGTTGCCTTCGAGGATGGTGTTCTCCGCGAGGCCCCATCGAGAGGAGAGCGAGAGTTCGTTGCCTTTGAATGCGCCGTAGATCCTCAGGCTCTTGTTCACGTAGTACGTGCGGGTGCCGGTAATGGGGTTGAGGGTGTTCGGCGGCGAGTACGTACCCTCTGCGACCCAGATCATGTCTCCCGCGACGGCGGCGGAGAGCGCCTGCTCCAGTGTCAGGTAGGCGTTCGTCCAAGACGTGCCGTTGTTGAGTCCCGTGGTGGCGCCCGCCCGGACATAGCGAGTGCCTGGAGGAGGCGGGCTCGGCGACATCGGGCGCGCGACGACAGCGGTCAGGAACGTGATGACGCCGACGAACGCGAAGGCGAGTAGCGCCGCGAATCGGCGGCGAGAAGCGAGGTACTTCACGAGCGAATCTCCTTGGAATGGAGGCGAGTACGCAACGACGGAAGTGTCGTAGCGCGGAGGGGTTGTAGCTTGCGGACCCGTGCCCCCCCCCCAGTTACTGTTCTGTCATTCCGGGCCCGCGAAGCTCTCCTAGAGACGCCCGACTTGGCTCCACGGCAGTAGTATCAATCTGGGTGCTCGACTAGGTGCCCGCGGGTCGTGCTTCCTCCCGGCTCCCCCCCCCATGCCCAATCGCAACATCGTGTCCATCTCTAGGTGTCTCACCGCAGTCATGCTCACGACGCTTGGCCGGGTGGGCATGGCGCAGGTCACCCAGCGAATCGACGTCGGACCGAACGGGATCCAGGGCAGCGGCGGCGGCGACATGACGGCGTACGGATCGTGCGTGTCTGCGGATGGGCGATACGTCGTCTTCCAGAGCGGCTCGCCCAACCTTGTGAGCGGTGACACGAACATGACCTGGGACGTCTTCGTTCGCGATCGCGTTGCTGGAAACACGGAACGTGTCAGTGTGGACTCGGCCGGCGGTCAGGCAAACTCGAGCAGCGGGACCGACGGGATCTGCATCAGCCCTGACGGACGCTTCGTTGCGTTCGAGAGTGTCGCAAGCAACCTCGTCGCCGGAGACACGAACGGCGCGTGGGACGTCTTTGTTCGGGACCGTCTAACCGGAATCACAGAGCGCGTGAGCGTGGACTCCGGTGGATCGCAAGCCAATGACCTGAGCTGGCGGCCCGCGATCTCTGCGGATGGGCGCTTCATTGCATTCAACAGCGATGCGACCAACCTGGTAGCCGGCGACACCAATGGCCGGACCGATGTGTTCGTTCGCGATCGGCTGCTCGGAACGACTGTCTGCACGAGCCTCACTCCCGGTGGAACTGTGGGTTCCAGTCAGTCCGAGTACCCCGCGATCTCCGCAGATGGCCGATTCGTGTCGTTCGACAGCCTCGCAAACGATCTGGTGCCGGGTGACACCAACAACAAGCTGGACGTCTTCGTGCGTGACCTGCTGCTCTCCACAACCGAACTCGTGAGCATTTCGTCCACGGGAACTCAGGGGGACGGAGTTTCGGGTGTCGCCGCGCTCTCAGCCGATGGCAGATACGTCGTGTACGTGAGTGGCGCGACGAACCTAGTCGCGGGTGATACAAACGGCCTTTGGGACATCTTCCTTCGGGACCGTCAGTTGGGGATCACAGAGCGAGTCAGCGTCGGACCTGGAGGGAGTCAGGGAGCGGCCTACTCGTACGGCCCTTCAATCACCCCCGACGGCCGGTTCGTGGTGTTCACCACCGGCACGAGCTACTACGTTGGCGACACGGCTTGGGTTGACATCTATGTGCGGGATCGCGTCGGTGACTCGACGGACTTGATGAGCATCACTTCGTCCGGCGGAATGGCAAACGGAGATAGCGACGGCGCGTCCATCTCCAATGACGGCCGCTTTGTGGTCTTCCGCAGCTACGCGTCGAACCTCGTGCCCGGTGACACGAACACCTTCGGAGATGTGTTCGTTCGAGATCGCTTCGCGACCGGATTCACCAGCCAGTGCGACCCTGGGGTCAGCAGCGTGATCCCCTGTCCCTGTGCGAATCCAGCAGCGGGAGTTGGCCGCGGCTGCGACAACTCGTCTGGCACCGGTGGCGCGACGCTCTCGGCATCCGGCGTCGCGTATCTCTCGAGCGACAGTCTCGTCTTCACGACTATCGGCGAGAAGCCCACGGCGCTGAGCATCCTGCTGCAAGGCGACACTTTCCTGCCGAACGGTATCGTCTTCGGCCAGGGCGTGCGCTGCGCTGGCGGCGCGTTGAAGCGCCTCTACTCGAAGACCGCGAGCGCCGGAAGCATCACCGCACCCGATCTCGCCGCCGGCGATCCGGGCGTCTCCGCGCGTTCCGCGACTCTTGGCGTGCCGATCCAGCCCGGACAGCCGTACACCTACCTCGTCTACTACCGCGATCCGATCGTTCTCGGCGGATGCAGCGCGGCGAGCACGTTCAACGCGACGCAGACCGGCGTCGTTTCGTGGTTCCCCTAGGAACCGCCGCCCTCTGACTTCTGCTTCGCCCACCAGTCGAGGCGCTTCTTGATCTCCTTCTCGAAGCCGAAGGCGCCGGCACGGCGCGCCACTATTCCGGCGGCCACACGATCTCGACCTGCGTTCGCGTTCCGAGGTCCACACGCTGAGTCGTCACAGGTCCGATCAACCAGCGATCGGACTCGAGCATGACGCTGGCGCCAGCCGGAATTCCGACGAACGTGCGCCGGCCGTTCTCATCGGTACCGGCAAGCAACGCCGGGACGAAGTACTTCGAGACATCCCCGATCACCCCCACGCTTTCGAGCCTGGCCGTTGGGAGTGTGACGCCCGGCTGGCGCGCTCGAACCACGAGCGTGGACGTGCCTATCGGCACTTCCATCGCGCTCTGGCCCGACTTCGCATGCGGCACGTACGCGATCAGGTACCCGCGGGAGGTCGGCGGCCAATCGAGCACGGGGATGTCCTTGCTCACGAACAAGAAGAGGCACGGGCCGTCGGTAACGTGCGCGCCCCAACCCGATTCGGATCCGGGCAGGCGCTCGAGTCGGTGCAGCCCGCCCGGCCCAGCCACGTAGCCATCGTCGATTGCAGTGAATGGCGCCCCGTCGCGCGTGGCCTCGATGCGCGTCAGCGTGAAGTCGAGATCGATCTCACAGGTCGTCGTCACCCCGGCTCGCACGACCTGCTGGAGCGCGATCTGGCGCATCTCAGGCGTGCCAATCTCGCCCGAGTAGACCTCGATCGAGTACGTGCCCGGCACGAGATCTCCGACATGGAAGCGGCCCTGCCCGTCCGTCGTCGTGTGCTGCTGCTTCGGCTGATGGATTCCCCAAGGGTCGGATTCAGCCTCCACCCAGATGACGGCGCCGGCAGCGAGCGCGCCGTGGCGCTTCACGTTTCCCTCGATCGCGCCCGGCGGATCGAGCTCCAATCGCACGGAAGCCTCTGACGCGGGCGCGAGCTCGACGCTGCGTGCCTCGGGTGAACCCGCGCCGCATGAGGATGGGAACACGGTCCACGTTCCGGGGCAAAGGGCATCGAAGACGAACGCGCCATGCTCGTCCGAAAGCGTGTGTGGCGCATCGAATGACTGCGACCAGAGCAGCGCCCGCGGGCAGGCCGTGATCGAAGTCCCAGCGATCGGCTGGCCCTTCGCAGTCGAGACGACACCGCGCAGACGCGCGGGCGAGCGCCCCGCAGCATCAAGAGTGCACTCCTGGCCGACGACGATCACGGCTCGCCCTAGGCTCACGAGTGCCGACTGCTTGCGGCTCCCGACGAGGACGTCGTAGGTGCCTGGCGGAAGGAACCATGCGCACAGGTCGTCGCCCTTCCAGCCGATCCGGGACTCGATGCCGCCGAGACCATACTGATGCGCAACGCGCGCGCCGTCGAAACTGCCGCGTTGCTCGCCAGGGTCCGCGAGCCGGATGTACGGATCGCGCCTGTCGATCGCGAGGCCGCGGATGCGCAGGCGGCCGACGAACGGGTCGAGGCAGACAGAGAGTTCGCCGCAAGGGATCTCGCGCGCGAACGTCCCGATCGGGTCTCGATTCGTTGCGAGGTCGAAGCGCACGTTGCCGGCCGGGAGCCGGACCTCGAAGCGTCCGTCCGAGCCGACGAACGGGACGTTGCTCACGCAGCGGCCGTCCTGCCAGCAGACGAGGCCGACCCCCCTGTAGCTGAAGCCCTCGGGCGGGTCGTTGAGGTACACGCGGCCGCGGACGACCTCGGCGTGATGCAGCACGATGTCGCCGACATCGGTAGTCCCGGGGACGAGCGTCGTGCAGCGCGAGAGCTCGCCCGGCCACTCGACGCGCCAGTTCACTCGGCCAGGCGGCAGATCGCAGAACGTGAACTGGCCGTCGTCGCCGCAATAGGCGAAGGGACGGATGCTCGGGTCCCTCATTCGCTCCAGGCACTTGATCCGGATCTCGTCGCCGGTCGTTCTTGGATCGACTGCGTGTCCGTCCTCCCAGACGAGTCGGCCGTGCAGGCAGCAAGGCGCCTCCGCCGCGATGTCGACCTCCGCCTCGCGCCGGACTGGATCGATCGTGACCTCCACGGACGTCGCTGGAATCGTGTTCGAGGCCGTGACCTGAAGCGGCACCGCGCACGGCATTCCCTCGATCGTCCACTCGCCGCGCGTATCGGTGAGGGGCATCGCCCTTCCGCCGGCACCGTTCTGTTCTGGCCAATTCGGGTTCATCGCCGTGCGGAGTTCGGTTGACACGCCATTGCGTGCAAGGAACGCCGTGACGAGTGCTCCGTGCGCCGGAGCGTGCTGCGTGTCGCTGACGCGCACGTGCACGCGACCGGCAACGCAGAGCGAGATCTCCAGACCGTCGCGCGGGAGTTCGCCGACGAGCTGCGTGGCAGAGAAGCACCCGTCAGCCGAGACCTGTAGCTTCGCGCTGGCCAGCGTCTTCGGACTGCATGTCACGGTGCCATCCGCTCCGGTGACGAGCGGCGGGGCATCCGCGGCGACGTCGAGCGAGACGACCTCGATCGTGGCGCCCGCAATGGGAGTGTTCGCCGGGTAGCTGCGAACACGGATGCGCGCGAGTTCCGTTGGTCTTGATTCGGCAGTGATTCCGGTTCGTTGCTCGGAAGAGAGAGCGGAAGCCGGCTCCGCCGGCGGACCACCCGTCTGGGATCGAACCGGGCTCCCCGGGAGACTGGGCATCTCGTTCCGTGTCTCGAGCCACAACCAGAGTCCTCCCGCCACGAGCAGGAGCAGCGCGAGGCCGAGCAAGGAAGCGCGAGATCTCGGGGAGGACATGCGAGGCAACTGACCCTAACGCCCGAACGCTGCGCCGTTACCGGGAATCCTGTCCGCCCTCTTCCTTCTGCTTCGCCCACCAGTCGAGGCGCTTCTTGATCTCCTTCTCGAAGCCGAAGGCGCCGGGCTCGTAGAAGACGCGGCCGCGCAGTTCCTCGGGGAGGTACTCCTGCGCGAGGTAGTGCGTCTTCGAGTCGTGCGCGTACTTGTAGCCGGCGCCGTAGCGGAGTGATTTCAGCAACCCCGTCGGTGCATTGCGCACATCGAGCGGCACACCGGCACCGGGAGTCGCTTTCGCCGCCTCGAACGCCGCACCCAGCGCCTTCACCACGCTGTTCGACTTCGGCGCGGTCGCGAGGTAGATGATCATCTCCGTCATCGGCAGCAAGCCCTCGGGCAAGCCTAGCATGTGGTACGCATCGCGCGCCGCGATCGCGATCTTCAAGGCCTCGGGATCGGCGAGGCCGATGTCCTCCGCCGACATCGCGATCGCACGGCGGAAGAGCACCATCGGGTCCTCGCCGCCTTCGATCAAGCGCGCGGCCCAGTACAACGCCGCCTGCGGATCGCTGCCGCGCAACGATTTGTGGAAGGCGCTGAGCTGGTTGAAGTGCACCTCGCCCGTCTTGTCGGCCTGCGCGAAACGCAGCGCGAGTGCCTCGCGCGCGGACTCGAGCGTGATCTTGCCGTTCTGGCCCGCGTCGAGCGCCGCGGCCTCGAGCGCGACGAGCGCGCGGCGTGCATCGCCATCGGCCTGCAGTGCGAGAAACGCGAGCACGCCCTCGTCCAACTTGATCTCGAGCGCGCCGAGTCCGCGTTCCTTGTCGTCGAGCGCGCGCTTCAAGAGCAGCTCGATCTCCTCGACGCGCAGCGAGCGCAGCACGAACACACGCGCCCTCGAGAGCAAGGCACCATTGACCTCGAAGCTCGGGTTCTCCGTCGTCGCGCCGATCAGCGTGACCGTCCCGTCCTCGACCGCCGCGAGCAGGCTGTCCTGCTGCGACTTGTTCAGGCGATGGATCTCGTCGACGAACAGGATCGTCCCGCGTCCCTCCGACTGCTGCCGCTCGCGCGCCTCCGCGAAGATCTCGCGCAACCTCGGCACGCCCTCGCTGACCGCGCTGAACGGCACGAACTCGCGCGAGCCGCCGATCGCGACGAGCCGCGCGAGCGTCGTCTTGCCAGTCCCCGGCGGCCCCCAGAGGACGAACGATCCGAGATTCCCTTGCTCGATCGCGCGACGCAGCGGCTTGCCCGGACCGAGCAGCTCCTCTTGTCCCGCGTACTCCTCGAGCGAACGCGGCCGCATGCGCGCCGCGAGCGGCTGCGGCGCGGGCGCTCCGCCGAAGAGCGCGGGTTCGTGTGCGGGCTTCCTAGCCATGGGCGCGCGCGCACTCGTAGAGCAGCACCGAGGCCGCGACGGTGACGTTGAGCGACTCGACCTTCGACGCGATCGGGATCGTGAGCTTCTCGAACTTCTTCGCCGCGGCGGGCAAGGCGCCCGTCTCCGCGCCGAGCCACAACGCAATCGGTCCGGTCCAGTCGAACGCGCGCGGGTCGGCACCCTGGCGCGTCGCGGCGCAGGCGTGGCGGCAGCCGAGCTTCGTGAGCAGCGCGACGAGCTCTCCCGCATCCCAGCCGTGCGAGACCGGCAGGCGCAGCAAACTCCCCATCGAACCGCGCAGCGCCTTGTCCGAGTACGGGAACGTGCTGCCCTTCGTCAGCACGAGCGCCGCTGCGCCGAAGGCCTCGGCCGAGCGCGCCAGCGCGCCGAGATTGCCCGGATCGGAGATGCCGTGCGCGACGAGCACGAGCGAGCGCTTGCCGAGCTGCAGCGTGTCGAGGCGCCGGTTCTCGGGCATCTTGCACAAGGCGACGATGCCGGGCGAGTTCTTGAGTGCCGTGAGCTCGCGGAAGAGCTTGGGATCGACGGGAAACACCGGGCAGTCGAGCTCGTTGAACTTCTTCCCGAGCTCGCGGCGCTCGGTGCTGAAGTACACGGGACCGACGGCGCGCCGCGCGAGCACCGCGTCCTCGATCAGGCGCTCGCCCTCGAGAAGGATCAGCTGCTTGTCCTTGCCGGCCAGGATCCCGCCGATCGTCTTCCAGACCGGATTCGCGCGCGAGCGGATCGGTTCCTCGTCGAACATCGCGGCGTGTTATAGCATGAGCGCTTCGGCACCCCGCGCATGCTGGCCCTCCTCGCACTCCTCCCGCTCTGCATCCAACAAGCTCCGCCCGCGCAGGCGCCCGCTCCGGCCGCGGCGCTCGACTGGGCCGAGGTGACGCGCCGCTTCCAGGCGGACGCTGCCGCTCTGAAGAAGTCGGGCACGCAGCTCGACCTCGCGGCAATCAAGATCCAGAACCTCCCGCCCGGCGATCTCGCGCGCGAGATCGAGCAGCGCGAGGTCGGGTTCTTCGGCGCGAGCTGGTACGAGATGCTCTGGGCGCTCGGCGGGTGCCTCGGGCTCAAGGTCGACGCGACCGCGCAGGCGTTCGGGGCATCGTTCGTGCGCATCTCGAGCGGCGCGCTGCCGGCCTGGTACCTGCCGTCGCTCAAGGCGATCGTGATCGACGAGGCGCAGTACACGGCCGACTCGCGCTTCGACCGCTCCATGCTGCAGGCGCTCGCGCTTGCGAGCCTCGACCAGCAGCCGGGCGGCCTCGCCGCGCTGCATCTCGGCACGAGCACGGACGAGCTGCTCACGAGCCGCGCCTGGATCGAAGGCCGCGCCGGCGTGCTGGCCAAACGCGCCGCGGGTGCCAGCGTGCGCGGCGGGTTGACCGCCTACGAGGAGCGCACCGGCGGCTTCGCACTCATCGATCTCGCCGGCCAGTCCGAGGTCGCGCGCCAGGAGCTACTGCCCAAGTCGGCGCGCGCACGCCCGACCACGAGCTCGATGCTGCTGCAAGGCCGCGCACGCACGCCGGCGCCCATCGCGCTCGACAAGCTCGCGCCCGACGGGGCGGAGCTCGTGCGCGAGGACACGCTCGGCGAGCTCGGCCTGCGCTTCGTGCTCTCGATGGGCGGAGCGCACCCGGTGCGCGCGCTCGAGGCCGGCATCGGCCTGGCGGGTGACCGGCTGCGCCTGTGGAAGCACGGCGAGAACGAACGCGAGTTCGTCTGGCGTCTCGTGTTCGACCGCGAGAGCGACGCCACGGAGCTCGAGCGCCTGCTGCAGAAGCTCGCGAAGGGCACACGCGTCCGCCACGCAAACGTGCTCGACTGGAGTTTCAGCGCCAAGCCCGAGCGCGAGGCCGAGCTCGCGAAGCTGCTCGCCGCAGTCGCGCTGCCGCCCGCACCCTCCGAAGCCGACGCACGCTTCTCGGCCGAGATGCAGGACGCGCGCCTCGCGCTGCAGCCGCACGTGCAGGGCGAGCGCTGGCTCTGCCCTGAATTCGATCTCGCCTGGAAGCTGCCCGAAGGCTGCAAGCCGTCCTTCTTCCAGGCCGACGTGATCGTCTACCTCGGCGTGCCCGACGAGGGCTTCCGCGACAACCTCACGTTCCGCGAGTACGGGCTGCCGGAGAACGCGACGGCCGAGCAGGTGCTCGAGGGCGCGCGCAAGAGCTTCGCCGGGCTCGCGGGCGTGAAGCTCCTGCGCTCCGAGCTCGTGCATCCGCCGGCCGGCGCGGGCGTGCTGGTCGAGTACACGCAGGCGAGCTCGGGCCGCGAAGTGCACCAGCTCGAACTGCAGCTCGTCGTGCCGGGCCGCAAGCAGGCGGTCACGGCGACGCTGCTCGAGAAGCACTGGAAGGCGGCCGGCGCGGGCATCGAAGCGCTGCTGCTCGCGACCGAGCGCTGCTCGAGCCCCGCGGCGACGGGAAGCGCGAAGTGAGCGCGCCGCTCGAGCGCGGTCTCGTGCTGCGCACCGATGCCAAGGTCTGCCACGTCGAGGTCGGCGAGCGCGTCGTGCAGGCGGCGCCGCGTGGCATCCTCTACGGCGAGGACGGCGTGAAGCGCGCGCAGAAGAATCCCGTCGCGGTCGGCGACGTCGTCGAGGTCGATCTCTCGAGCAACCCCGCGAGCCTCGAGAGCGTGCATCCGCGCCGCAACTGGCTCTCGCGCACCGCTTCCTCGCACGACCCGCGCGAGCAGGTACTCGCCGCCAACGTCGACCAGCTGCTGGTCGTGACCTCGCTCGGCAAGCCCGGCTTCTCGAGCAACCGCACCGACCGCATCCTCGCCGCCTGCGAGTGGGGCCGCATCCCGGCGCGCATCCTGCTCAACAAGATCGACCTCGCGGAAGAGGACGAGATCGAGTCGCTGGTCGAGACCTACACGCTCGCGCACGTTCCGATCCTCCCGACCTGCGCCCTCGACGGTCGCGGCATCGAGGAAGTGCGCGAACTGATCCGCGGCAAGACCACGGTCTTCTACGGCGCTTCGGGTGCGGGCAAGTCGAGCCTGCTCAACTCGCTGCAGCCCGGGTTGAAGCTCAAGGTCGGCAAGATCAGCAAGTTCTGGGACGCGGGCCGGCATACGACTTCGTTCTCGCAGATGATCACGCTCGAGCCCGGCACGCGCGTGATCGATACGCCGGGCATCCGCACGTTCCGCTTGTACGGCATCACCGCGCAGGACCTGCGCGGCCTGTTCCCCGAGTTCCAGGCCTTCCAGTCCAAGTGCGGCTACATGAGCTGCACGCACGACCACGAGCCGGTCTGCGCCGTGTTCGACGCGGTCGAGTCGGGCGAGATCGCGGCCAGCCGCTACGCGAGCTACGTCGAGATGCTCGACGAGTTGCGCACGCCGAGTGCGGACGAAG
>Ga0302321_100004768_pt1 | contig 11802 bp, 10 predicted proteins | sample Fen_T0_1_FD_202505 | JGI IMG/M metagenome (GOLD analysis project Ga0302321, IMG submission 202505) | Peat permafrost microbial communities from Stordalen Mire near Abisko, Sweden - Fen_T0_1 | ecosystem: Environmental > Terrestrial > Soil > Wetlands > Permafrost | place: Sweden: Abisko...
CAATGTGGTGCAGGACGACAAGACCGTGGTCGATGCCATCCTCGCCCACCCCGAAATCCAGGCGGTGAGCTTCGTTGGTTCCACCCACGTCGCCGAATACATTTACCGCACCGGCAGCGCGCACGGCAAGCGCGTGCAAGCGCTGGGCGGCGCCAAGAACCACATGGTGGTGATGCCCGATGCCGACCTCGATCAAGCCGTTGATGCCTTGATCGGAGCTGCATATGGTTCGGCGGGCGAGCGCTGCATGGCCATCTCGGTCGCGGTCGCCGTGGGCGACGTCGGCGACAAGCTGGCCGCGGCACTCGCACCCAAGGTCAGGGCGCTCAAGATCGGCGAAGGCCATCAGGACGGCGCCGAGATGGGCCCCATCATCACAGCACTTGCCAAAGACCGCATCGAAGGCCTGATCGGCAAGGGTGTCGAACAGGGCGCCAAGGCGGTGGTCGATGGCCGTAACTACAACGTGCCCGGTTTCGAAAAAGGCTTTTTCGTCGGCGGCACCCTGCTCGATCACGTGCGCCCCGACATGATCGTCTACCGCGAGGAAATCTTCGGCCCGGTGCTGTGCCTGGTGCGCGTGCCCGATCTGGCCGGCGCGGTGCAGCTCATCAACAGCCACGAGTACGGCAACGGTGTGGCGGTGTACACGCGCGACGGCGGTGTCGCACGCGAATTCGTGCGCAATATCCAGGTCGGCATGGTCGGCGTCAACGTGCCGCTGCCGGTGCCGATGGCCTTCAACAGTTTCGGCGGCTGGAAGCGCAGCCTGTTCGGCGATCATCATGCGTATGGCCCCGAGGCGGTGCGCTTTTACACGCGCCACAAGGCGGTGATGCAGCGCTGGCCGGATAGTGTGAGCAAGGGTCCGGAATTTGCTTTTCCGCAGTTGGGGTAAATTAAAAACCTTGAAACGCAGATACACAGAGGACGCGGAGAACACCCGATTTCCTCGTTGCTTTTCTCTGTGCCTCTGTGTTGAAGCTTTTTCCATACCGCACGCTGCGATACCGAAGCGTCTGTAGTAACTTGCATCCGTGTCACCCTCACAAAAGCAAATTGGGAGCATGCATGAGCGGCACGCTGATCAACGAAGACCTGCAGCCCACCACGGAAGCGCAGCGCACCTGGCGCTGGTATCACTTCACGGCGCTCTGGATCGGCATGGTGATGTGTATCCCCGCCTACACGCTGGCGGCGAGCTTGATCGAGACCGGCATGTCGTGGGGGCAGGCGGTCACCTGCGTGTTCCTCGGCAACGCCATCGTATTGATCCCGATGCTGCTGATCGGCCACGCCGGCGCCAAGTACGGCATTCCCTATGCGGTATTGGCGCGCGCTTCGTTCGGCACCATCGGCGCGCGCTTGCCTGCGCTGCTGCGCGCGCTGGTCGCCTGCGGCTGGTACGGCATCCAGACCTGGTTCGGCGGCATGATGATTCACACGCTGATCGGTGTGCTGATGGGTACACCGCTGGGCGGCGACAAGCTCACCGGCCTCGGCATCACGGCGTCACAGCTCGTCTGCTTCCTCGCGTTCTGGGCGATCCAGTTCTGGTACGTGATCCACGGTATCGACTCGATCCGCAAGCTCGAGACCTACACGGCGCCCTTCAAGATCGTCATCTGTTTCGTGTTGCTGGCCTGGGCCTACAACAAAGCAGGCGGCTTCGGCCCCATCATCGACCAGCCTTCGCAGTTCGTCGAAGGCGGCAGGAAGGCCGGACAGTTCAATGCCGTGTTCTGGCCCTCGCTCACCGCCATGGTCGGCTTTTGGGCGACCCTTGCATTGAATATCCCCGACTTCACGCGCTTTGCCAAAACGCAGCGCGACCAGCTGATCGGCCAGGGTGTCGGCCTGCCGATCCCGATGGGCCTGCTCGCGATGATGGCGGTGTTCGTCACCTCCGCCACCGTCGTAATCTACGGCAAGGCGATCTGGGACCCGGTCGATCTTTCCAGTCGCATGAGCGGCGCTGCGGTGCTGATCGCGCTGCTGATTCTGCTGATCGACACGGTCAGCGTGAACCTTGCCGCGAATCTGGTTGGCCCTGCCTACGATTTCTCGGCGCTGAGTCCCGGCCGCATCTCCTACAAGACCGGCGGCTGCATCACCGCCGGCATCGCCATCCTCATGATGCCGTGGAAGGTGCTGGAATCGACGCAGGGTTACATCTTCACCTGGCTGATCGGTTACTCGGCCCTGCTCGGCCCGGTCGCGGGCATCCTCATCGTCGATTACTACCTGATCCGCCGCACCAAGCTGATTGTGGCGGACTTGTATCAGGAACATGGCAGCTATACCTATGCCTCCGGCTGGAACTGGGTGGCCATCGTCGCGTTTGCCTTGGGTGTGCTGCCCAATGTGCCGGGGTTTTTGAACGCGGCGTTTCCGCAGAGCTTTTCGGACGTCGGCGAGTTCTTTAAGGGCGTGTATACGTATGCGTGGTTTATTGGGTTGGCGATTTCCGCGCTGGTGTATCGCATTGGAATGAATAGCAAGATGCAGAATCAATAGATAGTGCTGTCATCCTGAGCGTAGCGAAGGATCTCATCCCTTAGCGAATAGCTGCTGTGTGCGAGCGGATGAGGTCCTTCGCTACGCTCAGGACAACATCACATATGGAAGCATTGAACTAACTGGAGTCGCAACACCATGACCACTTCCCTCCTCATTCGCGGCGGCACCGTCGTCAACGCGGACCACGAATGCAAGGCCGACGTGCTTTGTATCAATGGCCATATCGCAGTCGTAGGTGAAGGCGCCGCCCGCGAAGCGCCGGCCGGTTCGACCATCATCGACGCATCCGGCCAATACGTGCTGCCCGGCGGCATCGACCCGCACACGCATATGCAGCTTCCCTTCATGGGCACGGTCACCGCCGACGATTTCTTCACCGGCACTGCCGCGGGGCTGGCCGGCGGCACCACCAGCGTCATCGACTTCGTCATCCCCAATCCGCAGCAACCCCTGATGGAGGCCTATCGCACCTGGCGCGGCTGGGCGGAGAAATCGGCGGCCGATTACGGCTTCCACGTCGCGGTCACCTGGTGGAGCGATTCCGTCCACGCCGACATGAGCACGCTGGTGAAAGAAGAAGGCATCAACAGCTTCAAGCACTTCATGGCCTACAAGAACGCCATCATGTGCGACGACGAAACGCTCGTGAACAGCTTCAAGCGCGCGTTGGAACTCGGCGCCATGCCGACCGTGCACGCCGAGAACGGCGAGCTGGTGTATCTCTTGCAAGCCGAGATCGCCAAGATGGGCATCACTGGCCCCGAAGGTCATCCACTTTCTCGTCCGCCGATGGTCGAGGGTGAAGCCGCCAACCGCGCCATTGCCATCGCCGATGTGTTGGGTGTACCGATCTACATCGTGCACGTTAGTTGCATCGAAGCTGCCGAGGCGATCGCCCGCGCCCGTGCGCGCGGACAGCGTGTATACGGCGAAGTGCTGGCGGGACATCTCACCATTGACGATAGCGTGTATCGTGATCCCGATTTCGCCAAAGCCGCGGCGTACGTCATGTCGCCGCCGTTCCGGCCCAAGGGCCATCAAGAGGCATTGTGGCGCGGCCTGCAATCGGGACAACTGCACACCACCGCCACCGACCACTGCACCTTCTGTGCGCCGCAAAAAGCCGCCGGCAAGTCCGACTTCTCGAAGATCCCCAACGGCTGCGGCGGCATTGAGGAACGCATGGCGGTGATCTGGGATGCGGGCGTCAACACCGGCCGCCTCACTCCTAGTGAATTCGTCGCCATCACCTCGGCCAACACCGCCAAGCTCTTCAACCTCTATCCGCAAAAAGGCGTCATCGCCGCTGGTGCAGACGCCGACATCGTGCTGTGGGACCCCGCCGGCACCAAAACTATTTCCGCCAAGACGCATTTCAGCAAGGTGGATTTCAATATTTTCGAGGGCCGCAAGGTGCGCGGCGTGCCCAGTCATACCGTAAGCCAGGGCTTGGTCGCATATGCCCAGGGTCAACTCAATGCCGAAGCCGGCAAGGGCCGTTATCTCAGGCGGCCGGCTTTTGGCGCAAACTTTCATGCGGCTGCGCTACGCACGCAGGATCTCGCTCCCAAAGCAGTCGCACGCTGAACATCAGGAGAACCGCCATGGACACGAAAACCAAACCCGCAGCCGACGACCTGCGCATCAACGGCGAACGCCTGTGGGCCTCGCTCATGGAACTCGCCAAAATCGGTGCCACGCCCAAGGGTGGCGTGTGCCGCCTCACCCTCACCGACCTTGACCGGCAAGGCCGCGATTTGGTGTTGAAGTGGGCGCGCGACGCCGGCATGACGGTGACTATCGACAAGATCGGCAACGGCTTCATGCGTCGTGCCGGCAAGAACAACTCTCTCCCGCCGATAGTCACCGGCAGCCACATCGACACCCAGCCCACCGGCGGCAAGTTCGACGGCAACTACGGCGTGCTGGCCGGCATCGAAGTCGTGCGCACGCTGAATGACCACCACATCGAAACCGAAGCGCCCATCGAAGTCGCCTTCTGGACCAACGAGGAAGGCTCGCGCTTCGTGCCGGTGATGATGGGCTCGGGCGTGTTCGCCAAGGCCTTCACGCTGGAGCACGCCTACGCCGCCAAAGATACCGAGGGCAAGACAGTGAAAGGCGAGCTGGAGCGCATCGGCTACATCGGCCCTGAGGAACCCGGCGCGCATCCCATCGGCACCTACTTCGAAACGCACATCGAACAAGGGCCGGTGCTGGAAGACAACAACAAGACCATCGGGGTTGTCACCGGCGTGCTCGGCATCCGCTGGTACGACTGCACCGTCACCGGCATGGAAGCACACGCCGGCCCCACGCCTATGGCACTGCGCAAGGACGCGTTGCAGGTCGCCACGACGCTGATGCAGGAAGTGGTGGCTATCGCGCACCGCTATCCGCCGCACGGCCGCGGCACGGTGGGCATGGTGCACGTGCATCCCAACAGCCGCAACGTGATCCCGGGACGCGTCAGGTTCTCCATCGACCTGCGCAACTCCACCGACGAACTTTGCGACAAGATGGATGCCGACATTCGCGCCGCCGCCGACAAGCTCAGCAAGGAAAGTGGCCTGCCGATCCAGATCGAACTCGTCTCCAACTATCCCGCGCAGCCGTTCCACGCCGATTGCGTGGCCGCCGTGGCAAAGGCCGCCGGAAAACTCGGCTACTCCAATATGCCCGCCGTATCCGGCGCCGGCCACGACGCCGTCTACATGGCGCGCCTCGCCCCGGCCGGGATGATTTTCATCCCCTGCAAGGACGGCATCAGCCACAACGAAATCGAGGACGCCAAGCCCGAACACATCACTGCCGGGTGCAATGTGTTGCTGCATGCGATGCTGGAACGCGCGCAGGTCGCGGGCGGGTGAACAGAGTAGCTGTCATCCTGAGCGTAGCGAAGGATGACAGTTTTTGGGTTTTACCTTTGTGGCTAGTATTGCGCCCCGGAACCCTCCCACCACGCACGACTTCGCCCGCCTTGCAATGATCGGCTGCAAAACGCGCGCCGGCCGCAGCCCCCTATAATGCCTGCGAGCTTCCCCTCTCTCTTCCGCTTCCTCGAGGACTTTTCCCCATGAATCGATCGCTGTGCCTGACCTCCGCCTTCCTGTTCGCGGTTCCCGTGCTGGCCTGTGCCCAGACCGCCAACTTCACCGCCATCACCGGCGGTAAAAACGTCGGCCATCTCACCGTAGAGACCAAGGGCGACACCACCACGGTCGATTTCGATGTGAAGAACAACGGGCGCGGCCCGACGTTCAAGGAAACCATCCGCAGCAATGCAGCCGGCCTTCCGGTCAAGTGGAGCATCCAGGGTTCGACCACCTTCGGTAGCAAAGTGGACGAGCAATTCCAGCAATCCGCCGGCAAGGCCGAATGGACCGACTCCACCGGCAAGGGCAGCGCTGCGATTTCCCAGCCGGGCCTCTATATCGCACAAAGCGGCAGCCCTTGGGCTAACGGCATCTACGCACACGCTCTGTTGAAGGCGCCCGGCATGACCATGCCCGCGCTCCCGGCCGGCACGCTGCGTCTCGAAAGAGGCGCTGCACTAGACGTCAAGGGCGGCGCAGGTTCACTGCAGGTCACGCGTTACTCGTTAAGCGGTATCAATCTTTCACCGAGCAACCTGCTGCTCGACCCCAAGGGCGACCTGTTCGCCGTCGTCAGCCCGAGCTTCATCGTCATCCGCAAGGGCTTCGAAGCCGAGGAAGAGCGCCTGCGCAACCTCGCGGCAACCTGGTCCACCGAGCGCTTCGTCGCCATCGAAAAGGAAGTCGCCCACCACTACGCCGCGCCGGTTCGGATCAAAAATGTGCGCCTGTTCGACCCCGCCACGTCGACCCTCACCGCACCCGTCGCGGTGGTGGTGCGCGGCAAGGAAATCAGCGCGGTGGAACCTTCGGACAGCCCCGCCACACCGGGTGAGGTCAGCATCGACGGCGCCGGCGGCACGCTGGTGGCGGGCATGTACGAAATGCACGGCCACCTCGGCCAGGAAGGCGCCATGCTCAACCTCATCGCCGGCATCACCACGGTGCGCGACATGGGCAACGACAACGCCGTGCTAGACGGCGTCATCCAGCGCATCGATGCCGGCGAAATCGGCGGGCCGCACGTCGTGCGTTCCGGATTCATCGAAGGCAAGAGCCCGTTCAGCGCCAACAACGGCATCCTCGTCGGCACCCAGGAAGAAGCAATCGAAGCGGTGCGCTGGTATGCCGCGCGAGGTTACTGGCAGATCAAGATCTACAACAGCATGAACCCGGCCTTTGTGCCGGCGATGGTGAAAGAAGCGCACCGCCTCGGCCTGCGCGTGGCGGGCCACGTGCCCGCGTTCTCCACCGCCGACGCCATGATCGAAGCCGGCTACGACGAGATCACGCACATCAACCAGTTCATGCTCGGGTGGGTGATCCAGCCGACCGAAGACACGCGCACCCTGTTCCGCCTCACTGCCCTGAAGCGTTTGCCCGACCTCGACCTGCAAAGTGCCAAGGTGCAGCACACCATTCAATCGATGGTGGATGGCAAGAAGGCCATCGACCCGACACTCGGCATCCACGAACTGCTGACGCTTACGCGCGACGGACAGGTGCCACCCGGTGCGGTCGATTACCTCGATCACATGCCGATCGGCGTCCAGCGCGACGCCAAGAAAGCGTTGATCGATACCTCCGCCCCCGGTGACGACGCGGCCTACCGCGGCGCCCTCGATAAAATCCTTGCCACCACCAAGATGCTGCACGATCGCGGCGTATTCATCGTCTTCGGCACCGATACCGGCGGCTCGTTCACCTATCACCGCGAACTCGAGCTCTATCAGCGCACCGGCTTCACCGCCCCGGAAATTCTGAAACGCGCCACCTTCGATTCCGCCCGCTATCTGGGCCAGGAGCAGCGCATGGGTTCGATCGAAAAAGGCAAGCTCGCCGATTTCTTCCTCGTCCCCGGCGACCCGACCAAGGACCTGAAAGCGATCAAGACCATCAGCATGGTGGTGAAGGACGGCACCTTCTATTACCCTAGTGAGGTCTATCCCAAGTTCGGCATTACGCCGTTTGTCGCAGCGCCGGTAGTGAAACGTGACTGATGCGGCAGGACGGGTGACGCGTTACAGGTGACGCCTCGTTCGTCACCCGTCACGCCGCAGCTGTCACACGTCACCGCGCGACCCCTGTTACTGGCGTGACTGCCCCAAATTGAACACCACGCCGTACGGGTCGCGCAGATAGCAACGCGGAACGGTGGCGTCTTCCTCCACGACTTTACAGCGGGCGGCGAGCAGCGCATGTTTGGCGGCTTGCACATCGGCCACCAGGAATTCGAACACCGGCCCGTGTTGCGGGCCTTTTTCGACGAACAGCTGGATGGCGCCGGTGTCGAAGCCGACCAGGGTGCGGCTGCGATACGTTTCCGGCAAACCCATGGTTTTGCCGTAGAAGGCGACGGCATCGTCCCAGTTTTCGGTGCGAATGATGATGTCGCGGGTGGATTCGAAGTTGTGGTTCATGGGGGCCTCCCTGGAATGATGCCGATCCGCTTGCGGTCGGACTGAAAGGATAGCGAAAATGCTTGAAACAGGTTGCACTCGTCAAAGAAGGGAGGCTGTCGTCCTGAACGAAGTGACGGCGTGGCCACCGTTTAGGGCCAAGGACCTCATCCATTTGAATGTTGTCGAAGTTTGCCCGGATGAGATCCTTCACTTCGTTCAGGATGACAGTCTCTATTTTTAGTCGCCCGCAACTCGTCACCCGTCCCCCATCACGCTTCAACAGTCACAGCCCCTTGTTTTTCCCCCTCCCGCCCAAACCTGAAAAGTATGGTCCCCCTCTCCATCCTCGATCTCTCCCCCATCACCGAAGGTAGCGACGCCGCCGAATCGTTTCGCAATTCGCTCGATCTCGCCCAGCACGCCGACCGCTGGGGTTATCACCGCTATTGGCTTGCAGAACATCACGGCATGCCGGGCATCGCCAGCGCGGCCACCTCCATCCTGATCGGCCACGTGGCCGGCGGCACGAAGAACATTCGCGTCGGCGCCGGCGGCATCATGCTGCCCAATCACTCGCCGCTGGTGATCGCCGAGCAGTTCGGCACGCTGGAGTCGCTCTACCCTGGCCGGATCGATCTCGGCCTTGGGCGCGCGCCGGGCTCGGACCAAATAACGGCACGTGCGTTACGACGTAACCTCGATTCCGACGCCGACGAATTCCCGCAGGATGTAGTCGAGCTGATGGGATACTTTGCCGACACGCAACGTCACGCGGTGCGCGCCGTGCCCGGCGCCGGGCTGAAGGTGCCGATCTGGATCCTCGGCTCCAGCCTGTTCGGCGCACAACTCGCCGCAGCACTCGGCCTCCCCTATGCCTTCGCTTCTCACTTTGCACCTGCGCAGATGATGGAGGCCATCGCCCTGTATCGCCGCGCCTTCAAGCCTTCACCACAGCTGGACAAGCCCTACGTGATGCTGGGCTTCAACGTCATCGCCGCCGCCAGCGACGAGGAAGCGCGGTTCCGCGCGAGCTCGGTGCAGCAGGCTTTCATCAATCTCCGTAGCGGTCACCCCAAGCGGCTGCCGCCGCCGGTGGAAGGCTTCTTCGACCAGATCGGCCCGCAGGAAAAGGCGCTGCTTGCGCAAATCCTCACCAGCTCCGCCATTGGCTCGCCGGAAACCGTCGCGCGCGACCTGCAGGCCTTCAGCGCCAAGACCGGTGCCGACGAACTGATGATCACTTCGCAGATTTTCGATCACCAGGCACGCGTGCACTCGTACGAAATCACCAAGACCGTTCGCGACAGCCTCGCCTGAGGCCGCTGCGAGCGAAGGCGCGCTTGGTGTGCCAACAGACCGACGCGCCATAGGCGCTCCCGTAATCTGCAAGTCTTGGCGCAGCACGCGGCGGGATTTTATCCCCCATCCTGCGCCGACATTTCACAATTCAGGAGCGGCGCCATGAAATGGGCAGGCATGTATCTCATCGGTTTTATCGTCCTCATTGGCGGCGTTCTCGCGGCCCTTTGGAAAATGGGCGTCCTGGCCAGCATCGGCACCTCCTGGACCCTGATCGGCGTGGCCATCGCGGTCGGCATCGGCATCATGATTTCGGTATCGAACAGCGGCACCAAGGAAAACATCCAGATCGACCGGAAATAGTCGCACGCCGCTGCCCGCGATCGCGGCCATAGCAATTTCAGCGACGCCATCGACCCAGCGAATTCAAACGACACATCGCCCAAAAAGCCGATTTCCCGGCAGTTGCAACCATTTGATTTCCGGGAACTAACGAATAAACAAATGCCATCTGAAAAGCTAGAAATTGCTTTAGCTTTGCCGATTCCGCGCAAATTGCCCCAGTGCTAGTAACGCAGATTCGCAGGGTTGCGTCCAGCATTGCCGCCTGACGAATTCGCTTGTCCACACCCGGCACCACTTGGCAGGCGTTGGATGGCTTGCGCCGCAACTTGCTCAGTCCCGATCCCGCCCGCCCCGCTCCCCATGTCCTTCCGATTCGCCGTTGGCGCTGCGGTGGCATTCGACGCAGTTCTCGATATTTCGCAGGCCCTCCTTCTGATGCTTGCGCTGGACGTTGGCCGGCGTGTGTTCGTGACAACCGTAGCAGGTATATTTGCCGTAGTCGTTGTTGACGTGGCAGGTCACGCAGGCCGCATTGTGATCGCCGTCGAGAGCGAATTTCTTGTCGTGCTCGAAGGATGCCGGTTTCCACGCCGTGGCCGTGTGACATTGCCCGCAGCCGGCCTTCAGCGCGCGATGCATTTCGTTGGGAGGCGGCTGATGGCAGGTCGCGCATTGCTCGCGGATGTCGGTGCGAAGCAGCGTGTGCGCGAAGGTCGTGCGGCCGCCCTTGGTAAGCCTCGGCGCATCGTGGTCGGAGTGGCAGGCCATGCAATTCTGTTCGGTCAACTGCTGGTGAAACGCCGCCTTGGCGCCAACCTGCGCAACGCGCTTGCCGGCAGTTGTGCGCAAGCCGATGTCCGGCAGCTTGTGACAGGCGATGCAACGTTCGGCAGCGGCACCGTGCAACGGCGCATGGCAGGCAAAACAATCGGTGGCCAAGGCAGCGTGCGCCGGAACCAGCGCGCCGGGGGCGACCATCAGGTGCGGATAGACAAACACCAGTACGGCCACCGCCATCAGGTTGGCGACAATCAGCGCGATCAGCCAGCGCGCCTTCATTGCCAACCCCAGAACAGGCAGATCGCGAAGATGTGCGAAATCGCCAGCACGGCGAAGGCCAGCGTGATCGGATAGTGCACCGACCGCCATTGCTTGACCGCATCGAAGGTCAGGCTATCCCAATACAACCGGTCCTCGAGATCCGCCGGCGCAATCCCTGCCGCGTGCATTTGCCGGCGCGCATCTTCCAGGCGTTTGCGCGAGCGCTGCAACAAGTATTTTCCGGTCAGGCCGCTGCCGACGTTGACGAGCATGGCGCCCACCGCCAGCCAGCCCAATATCGCGTCGAAATGGATGCCGGCGTGCACCAGCACCAGCAGCGAACCGGCCCACGCCATGCGCTCGTGCCAGCGCAGCAAGGTGGCGGGATGGCCGGCGGTGATCAGTTTGCGTTTGCGAAGAGAATAGGCGAATGACGCGATGATCAATAGCGTGCCGGGTATGCCGAGATAGCGCCCGACCCATACCGCGTTGAAATAATGCAGCAGCGCATCGCAGGCGAGTGCCGCCAATACCAGAGCGAGGAACGAGAGCAGAAACGGCACCACCTCGCGTCCGAACAGCCTCGCTTTCATGGCGGTCATGCCTCCAGCACCAGGGCCGATTGCGGCTTGCCGACGCACAGCAAACAAAAGCCCGGCGCGACGTCGTGGTCCGGCGGATGATCGTAGCCCACCGCTCCCGAGATGAGCTTGGTTTCGCAGGCGCCGCAACTACCGGCGCGGCAGCCGGATTCCACCGCCACACCGTGGCTCTCGGCGAAATCGAGCAGATTGTCGTAGCGCCCATCCCAGCTCAACGTGCGACCGGCACGACGCCACTGCACGTCCACCGGACCGGGCAATGCGGGAAGCGCGGGTTGATTGGGTGCCGCAGGCGGCATCGATGCCGGGCCGAATGCCTCGAAACGAATATCGCCCGACGGCACACCCCAAGCGGCCAGCGCGGGAATCAGGCTCGCCATCATCGACGGCGGTCCGCACACATAGAATTGGTGGCGGCCGGCCGGCAGCGTACGGCGCAACAACTCTACGTCGACGTGGCCGGCGTGATGATAGTCGCGGCCTTGCACATCGCCGAGT
>Ga0302321_100004770_pt1 | contig 11800 bp, 12 predicted proteins | sample Fen_T0_1_FD_202505 | JGI IMG/M metagenome (GOLD analysis project Ga0302321, IMG submission 202505) | Peat permafrost microbial communities from Stordalen Mire near Abisko, Sweden - Fen_T0_1 | ecosystem: Environmental > Terrestrial > Soil > Wetlands > Permafrost | place: Sweden: Abisko...
GGGGCGCCGCCGCGCCCGGAGCCCACGCTTTCAGTGCCCATCGTCCAAGCGGGGCGTGTCACCGGCATCCTGCTCGTGGCGGGCGCGGCACGTGGCTACACTGGTCTGGATGCCGAGCGGCTCGAAATTGCGCTCGGCAAGCTGGCGACGGTCTTCGTGGCCCAGGTGGAAGCCGCGTTGGCGTGGAGCGCGCGTCAGCGCCTGGAAGAGAGCACGGTGACCGCGCATTTCGAACAAGAGGCTGCGGCGCACGTCATGCAGTGCCTGAGGGGCGAAGCGAGCACGGACCCGAGCGTGCGACACTTCAGCTCCTCGAGGGAAATTTTCAACGGCGACCTCGTGCTGTCGGCGCGCTTACCGGACGGTCGGCTCCGGGTCATGCTGGCCGATTTCGTGGGGCACGGGTTGGCAGCGGCGATTGGCGGGTTGCCGCTATCGTCTATCTTTCACGCCACGGCTCGCAAGCAAATCTCGGTGCCCGAGGTGCTGGCCACCATGAACGACGCCTTGCGGAAATTCTTACCCAGCGGCTACTTCTGCGGCGCCGTGCTGCTGGACCTCGATGTCGGGCAGGGTTCTGTTCAGTTTTGGAACGGTGGCATGCCTCCAACCCTGGTTTGGCGCCCAGGACGCAAGCAATTGTCCCTGCTGGCTTCGAACCACCTGCCGCTCGGCGTCGTGAACAGTGAGGAGCTGGGGGTAGAGGTCGGCACGGTGCGCGTAGAGCCGGGCGATCAACTGCTGATCATGTCCGACGGCGTGACTGAGTTCGAGGGACCCACGGGCGAGCTCTTCGGGCTGCAACGCTTGGAAGCTGCCCTCCGCGCCGCCCCGGAACAAGATCCGTTCGACACGGTCTCGAACGCGCTGACCGAGTTCGCGGAGCTCTTGAGCCAAGCGAACGATGATGTCTCGCTGATTCGGATCAGCGTCGCGGCGGATGCCGAAGCGCGTTTTAGCAACGCCCCGCGTGGCTGACGGAAATCTTGCGGTGTCCGTCGCGGGCGCCCGATTCGCGCTTCAGTGCAGGTAGGGCTTGATCGCGTCGTACCAAACGACCGCCATCTTCTCATACCCACCCTCGTTCGGATGAACTTGGTCACTCCCCAAATCGGAAGTTTTGAGGGCCGAGAACATGTCGACGTAGATGACGTGCTTGCCAGCGGTGGCGCGGGTCTGCACCACGCCGGGAACGGCGCTGTTGAACGTGGTGACGGCACTGGCACCGGACGGGAACGGAATGATGCTGGCCACCACGACCAGCGCGTTCGGAGCGTCCGCCACTACGTGGTCGATCAGCTTGCCCAGTCGGTCGGGCGCGCCACTCGGCGTTTGATACATGTCGTTCGTTCCGAGGTGGACCAGGACGATATGCGGTCCAAAGTCGGCGACCACTTTCTTGCCCGTGTAGCTCACGCTGTCGTTGTTGGCGGTAGACTTGCCGGTGACGAGATCGTCATCCTGTTGGATCGTCCAACCGCTATGGCCTTCGTGCTTGCCGACCCACATCGAGCTTGCGCTCCCAAGGGCGGATAGCGCAGCCGAACTCGGTGGATTGGCAGAATCGTAGCCGACGAAGGTGATCTTCTTGTTGTCGGCCGACGTGTGGGTAAAAAGCTTGATCCGATAGCCCCCCCCATAGTTGATGCCCCAGGTGATCGAGTCGCCCAATGGCAGTATCTTGCACGGATCGCTGGCTGGGCACGGGCTGAAGCTAACTGCACCGCCGGCGCCGGCGGCGCCGCCCGCAGCACCACCCGCCACGCCGCCCCCAGCGCCCGCCGCACTCCCACCAGCGCCCGCTGTGCTTCCAGTTGCGCCCGCCGTACCGCTGCTTCCGCCATGACCGGTCGTGGCGCCCGCGCTTGCTCCCGCTCCCGCCGAACCTGCAGACGCTCCGCCCGTGGCTGAGCCACCCATGCCACTCGCCATGCCGCCCAGTGACTGGCCAGCGCCGGACGACCCGGCGCTGCCCGTGCTGGCACCGCCCGTGGCGGCCCCGCCTCCGCCGCCTGTGCTGTGGGCACCACCGCCACCGATACTGGAAGCCATGCCTCCGGAACCGTCGTCCGATCCGGAACTCGAACAACCGAGCACGAGCGCGAGCGCGCTGAGTGCGCGGGCGCCGCGAACCGCTTTCATCGAAATAGCTGTACGCGTCATGGGACTCAACCCGGGCAAGGGGGACAATGGTCCGTTGGGTTTGGTGATTCGATCGCCGTTGCTTCCCGGTGCTTCGAGGGCCGCAGCGTGCAGGGGAGAAGACTCATATTTGCTGGCCATCAAGAGCGACGAAATTGTCATCCCCGCTTTCTGCGTGGGGGTCGCCAGCGGCCCACAAGAGCGCGCAAGTAGCCTGGTTGTACGTTTTCGCCAGCAGCCGATAACGCGTCGATCGCTGAATTCGACCGGGACTGAATTCGGTGTTCCCGGAACCGCGCGACCCGCGAACCCTCGTTTGCCGGTGGGTTACCCGGATTGGGGAGCCCGAGTTTGCGTACGGCTTGGACGCAGGCCCGACAATCCCGCGTTATTTGCGGACGAATCGTAAAAAGCGCTCGAGACGTTTCGCGCTACTCACCCGTTTTGAGCAGGGCTTACACTGTCCTCCACGAATGCTCCGCGCCTTGTCTCTCCGCAGCGCTCCGCTTCAGCCCGGCCCCAGGGCGGAAGACGAGCTCTTGCCGCTCGCGCGCGCCGCGATCGACGGGAATGAGCTCGCGCTGCGAACATTGCTGACCACGGTGGGTCCGAGTATTTTGCGGGTCGTACGCCGCGTCATCGGCGGTTCACATCCGGACGTAGAGGACGTCGCACAAGAGTGTGCAGTCGAATTCGTCAGCGCGCTGCGGCGCTTCCGCGGTGAGTCTTCGATTCGGCATTTCGCGGCGCGCGTGGCCTTGCGAACGGCGATGAACGCGCGGCGACGGCAACGCGCGGCAAAGCGCAATTACGGCATTACGGATGTTATGGATGCGGATGAAGCAGCGGGTGACGACGCGCCGCCCGACGCGCAGGCAGCCTCACGGGCGAGCGTGCAATTGGCCCGCGAATTGTGTGATGCATTGCCGCCGGCTCAAGCCGAGGCGCTCGCGCTGCATTGTGTGCTCGGGTACACGATGAGCGAGGTGGCCTCGATCTGCGGTGCTCCGTTGGAAACCGTGCGCAGCCGCTTGCGCACCGCCAAGGCTGCATTGGTCGCGAACGCGCTGGCCGACCCGAGGCTTCGTTACCTGGTGGAGGAAATGGCATGAGCCAGATTGACCCCACTGATTTGCTTTGTCGGAGCCGGCGCGAAGATCTGAGTGTCGACGAGCAGCGGCGTCTGAGTGAAAGCATCGAGCGCTCGCTCGAGGTCAAGCTGATGAGTCAGATGCTTCCCGAGCTCGAACGGGAAAGTCGGGTTCGTCCGGGAGATGACCTGCTACTGGCTCGCATCAACGCGCGTGCGCTCGGCGCCCTCGGCGCGTCTTCCGCTTCGGAAAGAGCGCCACGGAGACGGCGCGCGTTCACGATGCTGCTGGTGGCGGCTGCCGTATTGCTAGTCGCGGGCTTGGCCGGCGCCTGGTTCAGTGGTGTTCGCCCGTGGCGAGCGCGGGAGTCCTCGTCAGAGATCGCGAAGCCGAAGGCCAAGGTCAAGGCGACGCCCAGCGGCAAGCCGATGCCGATCGCCAGGCCCTTGGCGAGCTCTGCAATCGAGCCAATCGAACCAATCGAGCCAATCGAGCCGGCCACGCCAATTCCGGCGCCGATCGGAGGCCTTCCCGGTCGCACGGGCCACGACTCCAAAGCGGTCGCTCCGGGGTCCGCGAGTGAGCTTTTCGCCCGTGCAAACTTGCTGCGCCGTCAAGGCCGTGGCGGTGAGGCGGCGGTGCTCTATGAATTGCTCCTCGATTTGTATCCGACCTCACGCGAGGTCGGTCCGACTCGCCTGGCTTTGGCCAAGTATCTCCAGGCTAAGCAGCCGGAGCGGGCGCTCGCGCAGTATCGGGCGGTAGCCGGCAGCGGCGGCGCGCTTCGCGCGGAGGCCTTGTGGGGGATTTCGGAGGTAGCGTCAGGCGTCGGCCAGCGTTCGGTGGCAGAGCAAGCGCTCGCGGACTTGCTCCGTGAATTTCCCGATTCGCCCTACGCCGAGGTCGCGCGGACGCGAACGTCGCATGGCTCGCCTTGAGCGGCGGCGAGTGGCCGCGTTCTGCCTGGTCGGCGCGACCGGTCTGAGCGCTTGGTGCGGAGTCGTGCGAACGGCGTACGCAAGTCCGGAGCCGAGCTCGGGTGCCGACCCGAACGCAGATGCTCAGAAGCCGCCGCTGGGCCGGCTGGAAGTCGCTTTGATTGGCGATGTCGAGCAAGATCCGGTGCTATTCGAGCGCATTCGCAGCCTGTTCCCGCCGCAAACAGCGGTCGTGCTCCGCACGGACGATCACATCGACCAACGCGCGGTGCTCCTCCCGCAGCGCGCAGACACGGTATACATCTGGATCCGCGTGACCGAGCGGACGAGGGCGCGGGTTTACCTGGCTCTCGCTGAAGGCGGAGAGCGAGCGCGCTACTTGTTCCGCGAGCTCCGGCTGGACGCGGGGCTGGATGAAGTGGGCGGCGAGACGCTCGCCGAAGTGGCGCATTCCTCGGCGCAGGCGCTCTGGTTACGCGAACTTCAGACGTCGCGGCCAGCCGTAGTTGCGGCATTGGAGCGTGAAGTGGAGCAGCCGCGCGGGGCGGAAGCGAAAAGCGCTGGCGTGCCTACCGCTGTGGCCCCGGGCTCGGCCCAAGATTCACCCGAGTCGCTGCAAACGTCCGCGGCGGCGCGCGGCGAAGACCGTTCACTCCGGCTAGGCTTGGGTATGAGTGAAACGGCGCACACTTCGGGCGCCGAGGGCTGGTTGCACGAGCCGGGTGGGTTTTTGACGTTCGAATACCGGGCGCGCCTTTCATTGCGCGTTGCCGTCCGCTACCTCGTCCCCACCGAATTCGATTTGCCACCCGCGCGCGTGCACTTGAGCGGTGCGTCTGGTGAGTTTCGAGGGGGTTGGCTTTCGAACGACGCGCGGCACATGCGCTTGCGAATCGAGGCCGGGGTCGGAGTTCTGTTGGGCCACGCGCGGGCATCGATTATCGCTGACCAGCCGCAAGCGCATGCCTTCGCCGGGCAAGAGTTCGAGCGCGTCTACTCGCTCGCCGCCGCTGCCTTCGAGTGGCCACTCGGTCCCGCTTGGATTGCGGCTGGGGTCGATTTGCGAGTGCCACTACGAACCACTTCTTATGAAGTGGGTGGCCAGAGCGGGGCCAGCACGAGCTCCGCGCTTTGTCCCGGTGGAAGTCTCGAGCTCGGCATCGGGTTCGAACCTGTCATGAGGTGATGGCAAATGCGAAACGCGGCGCTCTTGATTGTGATCCTTGCTGTCGGCGCTTGCTCGCTCGACCACGTCGTGGTCGCCGCGCTCGATGATCAGCACGCTGCTGGCGCTGCTGGCGCTGCTGGCGCCGTGGGCGCCGCGGGCGCCGCGGGCGCCGCGGGCGCTATCGGCGCTGCGGGCACCGGCGGTGTCGTCACTTTCGGCGGTTCGTCGGGCCGCGGGGGAGACAGTGTGACAATCATAACCGGAGGCACGGGCGACATTTTCCTGTTGGGCTCGGCCGGGGAGGGCGGAGTCACCTCCCAAGTTCGCTGCTCGTGCAAGGGTCAACAGGCGCAGGTCTGCGGTAGCGATGGCCTCACTTACCCGGACTCGTGCAGCGATGGAGCCGTGTGTTCGCCGCCGGTGATTGCCTGCTGGCACGCTTGCCCCTGTCTCGATGGGGAAGCCGGCAGCATGGGTGGCATGGTCGGTTCCGTCTGGCTGCCACAGTCCTGTGTGTCTACCGCTCAATGCGCCGACAACAGGATTTGCCTGATCTTCACCGACGCCCCCTTCGGCACGCAGGTCTGCGGGGGAAACTGACTGGCGAGCAGGGCGGCACGGCTGTCGTGCACGTCTGCCCGCTCGCCAAGTCGCGGGTTCAATTGGAAAACCAAAATCCCGTGCCTCCGTTGCCGGCGAAGTTCCAGGGGAATCCGCTGCCGTCCCCGCCGAAATTGAGGTTCAGATCGCCGCCGCCAAAGCCAGCGGAGCCGCCGTCTCCGATCCGAATCACGGTGCCGGCGCCGCCGAAGCCTGAACCTCCCCCCAAGCCGAAGTGGTCGCCGCCGCTTCCTGCTCCTGCAAGGGGCGAGAATCCGCCAGCGCCCGCCGCGCTTGCGCCCGCCGCCGCCGAAGCTCCGCCCGCCGCCGCTCCCGCGCTGCCGGACGTTCCTGCGTTGCTCGGCGATTGACCGGCGCTCCCCCCTCCCGCCCAGCTCAGGCCGCTGAACGGCGACTGGGTGCCTGCGCTGCCCGCCGTGTGCATCGGCTCGTAGCTGTCCGTGCTGTTGTCAGTGCCCGAGCAGCCGACCAAGATCAGGGTTCCAATCGCCACAAACAAGTACGAGGCGTTCATCGCTGCTGTTCGATTCATGGGATATCTCGCTTTCATTCGCTTTTCATGAACTCAGAAATCACTCCGCATCGTGTAAACCCCACGCTGATCGGGTGAAGGGCGGAGCGCGTTACGGCTGAGACCACCGTTTGCTCCGGAGCTCCGGACACTCGACCGTTTCCGGTCAAGTGTCCGCGTCGCGCGCCCGCCGCGGACACTTCGAACTCGAAATGACGCAGGATTGGCGCGCTCTCGCCGCGGCATGCGGATTGCTCTAAGTGAGTCCATGGTGCATTCAACTTCGGGAAACTTCGCTCGTTCGTCCCTCTCTTCAGCGCTCGGCGCGCGCGCGGCTGTGTTCGCCCCGGTCTTGATCGCGACGCTCTCGCTCTGCTCGTTGGCACAGGCACAGGAGCCCGCGACGAACACTGCGCCGGACAGTGCTTCGCCGGAGCTCGGCACGCAGCCACCACCCGTTGCTTCGCCGAGCCCGAACGAGCCCGCGGCTCAGCCGACCGCCACCACTCCGAACCAAGCATCGACGGCGCGCGAAGCCGCGCCGTCACCGACGCCCGTGCGGCTCGCCCCCGCGCGTGACGAACTCAGGCTGCACTTCCCAACGCGAGTCCACCAAGGATTCTATCTCCGCTTCAGCAGTGGACCGAGCTTCCTGACACTGCGTGGGCATGGCCCGTCGGGCGCGTCTGCTTCGCTCACGGATTCCGGGTCCACCGGCGGGATCGCGATCGGTGGCGCGGTCGCGCCCGGCTTGGTACTGGCCGGCACACTGCAAGGCACCGGCTTCCGCACGGAATTCAAGGGCGGACCGTTCGCCGACGCTACCGTGACCGCGAACGGTAAGACGCGTTCGGCGTCGCACAATGCCGATGGCGCCTTCGGCATGGTTGGCCTGCTCGTCGATTGGTACCCGCAGCCGACGGGGAATTGGCACGCGGGCTTCTCCACCGGACTCGGCGCAATCGGTGTGACGAACTCGGCGGACGACAGCAACCTCGGTGGCGTAAACTTTGCCGGCAGCGTGTTCGGCGGCTACGACTGGGCGCTCGGCCACGATTGGGCGCTCGGCTTGCAGCTCACGGCTAGTGGCGCAACCACCACCAAGATGCAGCAAGATCTCGACTCACACGACCGACACGACAGTGGCTACCGGCTCACGCCGCTTGCCATCGGCTTGCAAGCCTCGCTGCTCTATTTTTGAACCGCGCGCCATCGCCGCGCCCGTTTGCGACTCGGGCAACGACTGAAGGCAGCGCGACAGCTGAAGTGATTGGGCGATCGCGAGCCAGCTTCGCACCTCGCAGCGCGCACGGTTTTCCACTTGGACGCCGGGAGTCCGTGACGGACGAGACGCCGTTTCGACAATCGTGCCAGGCTTTTCTTGACGGGCCGGGGATCCACGCCGAGCATGTGCCGATGCGCCGCGCTTGCCGAATTCGAACAGCGTTGACAAGGGTCACCCTAACCGCGGTCACAGCACTCTCGAGCTGCGGAGGGAACAGTACGACCTCGACTTCGAGCCCCACCCCGGGACCGATTTCGGACGAGACCTCGCTGTTCGTTTTGGGCTCAATGGCCCTCGACGCCCCGGATTGCATCGCAAAACCGAGCGCCAGCGCCGCGCTGCTCAGTCAAGGCACGTTGGATTTGGCGTTTCAGTCGACCTACACGTCGTTTCTGCTGGTGGGCAATCAGTTGGCGCGGGCGGGCATGGCCGAAACAGAGCGAGTCTCGCTGCGAGGTGCCGAGATCACGTTGACCGCTGCAGATGGGACGGTGATTGCGAGTTACTCGAGCGTGGGCACCGGGTTCCTAGACGCCGCCGCGGCGTCTGCGAGCTATGGGGCGATAGCGGTCAACGTCATTCCGTCTGAGTTGGCGCTGACCGAGCCGGTACAAATGGCCCAGCTGCTGCTGGCGAAGATCCGAGTGCTCGGCGAGGCGTTGAATGGCACGTCTTTGACTTCGATCGAAACGACTTTACCAATTCGAGTGTGCAAAGGCTGTCTAGTGCAATACCCAGCCAGCGCGGCGGACGCGACCTCGCCGCCTGGCTCGCCCTATCGCTGTAGAACCGCCGGCGGCGAGCCCAATGCCCCTCCGGTCCCCTGCTTGCTCGGCCAAGACGTGCCTTTTTCGTGCGAGGTTTGCGCGGCGGACTTGGACCTATGTCGCGATCCATCGCTAAATCCTGCGCATCACTGAGCGAGGCGCGGCACTATTCGGGGGGCCCGATCCCTCACATTGACAGGGGACATCGCGGGGCCGCCATCGTGAGAGGCGCACGGAGCGGCGCGAACACCGGGATCAGCACCCAGGAATTCGGCGCATGTTGCGGCTAACTTGCTGAAATTGCAGTGCGGACGGACGGCGGTTCAGGGAGTATTTGAGCTCGGGGCTGACGCGGTCTACGTGTCTGCTCGATGTCCATTGTCGAGCCCCGAGCTACCTCGTTTCCCAAGGATCGGATCAAGGTTCTCCTGCTGGAGAACATTCACGAAAGCGCGCGGCAGCTCTTCGCTGCGGAGCACTTCCAGGTGGAGGCGCTCAAGCATGCGCTCAAGGAAGAAGAGCTGATTCAGAAGATCAGCGACGTGCACGTGCTGGGCATTCGCAGCAAGACGCAGGTGTCGGCGCAGGCCCTGGCAGCGGGCAAGCGTCTGCTCAGCGTGGGTTGTTTTTGCATTGGCACCAATCAGGTCGACTTGGCGGCGGCCAATCGTCAGGGCGTTCCCGTTTTCAACGCGCCGTTCTCCAACACACGCAGCGTCGCGGAGTTGATCATCAGCGAGATCATTGCGCTGGCGCGTAAGGTTTCGGACCGCTCACGCGAGGTGCACGCCGGAATTTGGAACAAGGCGTCGGCCGACTGCAACGAGGTCAGGAATAAAGTCCTCGGCATCATCGGCTATGGCCACATCGGCCGTCAGCTGGGCGTGCTCGCGGAGGCGTTGGGCATCCGAGTGCTCTTTTTCGATATCTCGAGCAAGCTACCCATGGGCAACAATCGCTCCGTAGCCACGCTCGCTGAGATGCTCTCCGAATCCGACTTCGTCACTCTCCATGTCCCAGCCACGCCCCAAACGCAGAACCTGATCGGGGCCCGCGAGCTGTCCCTGATGCGCAAGGGCAGCTACCTGCTCAACGCCAGCCGCGGCAGCGTGGTGGACATTCCCGCCCTGGCGGAGGCGCTGCGCAGCGGTCACCTGGGCGGCGCCGCGATCGACGTATTTCCGCAGGAGCCGGAGTCCAACGACGACCCGTTTCACAGCGAGCTGCAGGGTCTGAAGAACGTGATCCTGACGCCGCACATCGGCGGTTCGACCAGCGAGGCCCAGGAGTCGATTGGGCGTGAAGTCGGAACTGCCCTGACCCGATTCGTGAACGCCGGGTCGACCACGGGCGCTGTGAACTTTCCCCAAATCGAGCTGCCGGCTCAAGCCGATACGCATCGCATCCTCAACGTGCATCGCAACGTCCCCGGCGTGCTCGGCGAAATCAACGGGATCGTGAGCGGACTCAAGGCCAATATCCACAGCCAGGTGCTCGCGACCGATTCGCAAATCGGCTACCTGATCATGGATTTGGAGCAGGACGTCTCGGACGATGTGCGGCAGGCCATCGGCTTACTGCCCACCAACGTTCGCACGCGAATTCTGTACTGAGTCAAGCGCAGCGCCGGTCCTTCGGACGCTGCGCCTGCTTCGTCCGTTGGATCGGGTCTTTCAGTTCGCCGGCGCGAGGCGACCGCTCGAGCGGTCGCCGATTGGCCGGATCTCTAGGGCACGCTTAGGGCTGCCCTACGGCCCGGCGCCTCAAGCGCGGCGGCGACGACGGCCGATCACGACTCCTAGGACCGCCAAGGCGCCCAAGGCCATGCCGGCGTTCCCGGGTGTCGGGGGGCTGAAGGAGCACTTGGTCGAAGTCTTCGAGCCGGTACCGTTGTTGGTCGCGGTGATAGCCGCGTGCACCGTGACGTCGATGTTGAACGAGAATTCGGCCGCGAGCTGGTCGGCGCAGGCTTGCAGGTCGCTCGCACCGATGAACTGCCCGTCGCAGAACAACGCTCCGCCTTTGTCTTTGCAGGTGGTGTTGCAGGTATTTACGGTATCGGTCTCGCAACTCTCGTAATTGTCGGTCTGACAGCTGAGGACGCAATCGCGGTTTACCTCCTCGGTGCACTCATTGTCGATCACACTCATGCACTTGGTTTCGCAATCCGTGCTTTGGTCGCTCGTGCTGCTGCTGTCGCATTGGGCGTTACAGTCGTGATCGCAATTCTTTTGGCATTTTCCGTGATCGCCTTTGAAGCGTTTGTCGGAAACGGCACTGGCGGTGCAGCTGTCGGAGCAGTTGCTGACGCACACTTCGTGCGAGCTCTTGCTGCTGATGGTGTCGCACTGCTTGGAGCACGAGTCGGTATGGGTCTTTTTGCAGGTCGTAATATCGGACGTCGTACAGCCCTGGCTACACATGCTGTAGGTCTTTTGCGCGCAGACTTGCTCCACGGTCGTGGTCGAGCAGGTGGTTTGGCATTCCTGAATTGGCTTGAATTCACAATGGGAATCAGCGCTCAGGAACACGCCGCCGCACTGGTCGAGCTCCTTGGCGTGCGCCGTACCGGGCAGAAGCAAGATGGCGGACAAGCCGGACAACAGAGCAAAAGCAGACGACAGCGACGTGTTGCGAACACTCATGATAAGACTCCCTCGAATTTGACATTGCCGCGAGCCAGTTCGCGGATTGAAGCGAGCCCTGCAGCTAGTGTACCAGTGCATATGCCCGCCAACCTGCGCGACGGCGCGCACGAGGTCGACGCAAGTGCGAGAGTCTTCAACTCGGTATTTGCCGTCGTACGTGTCGATTCGGCCGACAAGCTCACCGGTCGACAAATTTGCCTCGGTCCGCGACCCCTGCCGCGCGGTCACTACCGCGGCCGACTGTCACGGGCAAAGCGTCACACCCGCTCGGTCGCAATGATGACCAGACGATGGCAGATAGGAGGAGACGGTGGGTGGTGGGTGTCGCGCGTGGGCGGACGGGAGAGGTTTTAGGACCAATGCCGTTCGGTTAAGGGTGCAGGCGTTCGAGATCCTTGAACAACGCATGTCACTCGATGTGTCGCGCGATCGGGGACTTGTGCCCTCGCTGACGGGCTGAGTCTTCAGTTTGCGCGTGGCGACGTCGCTCCGCAGGCGTTGCGCGGGGCACAATGGGTCTGCAGCGACTTCGCCAGGTGGAGTCGGACGGCGAGGCGCACCCACGAAATTCTGCAGATGAGCAACGCTCGCTTGCTCGGGCGCGGAGTCTGGGGCGATTGGCTTACGCA
>Ga0302321_100004771_pt1 | contig 11797 bp, 9 predicted proteins | sample Fen_T0_1_FD_202505 | JGI IMG/M metagenome (GOLD analysis project Ga0302321, IMG submission 202505) | Peat permafrost microbial communities from Stordalen Mire near Abisko, Sweden - Fen_T0_1 | ecosystem: Environmental > Terrestrial > Soil > Wetlands > Permafrost | place: Sweden: Abisko...
CCACCCGAAAGAGTCCGCTCGCGCTCGCGCAGACCGAGCTGGTGGCGGCGCATTTGCGCGAGAAGCTGCACGTCGAAGTCGACCTACTAAAGATCGTCACCACGGGCGATAAACAGATCGAGTGGTCGCTGGAAAAGCAGGGCGGCAAGGGACTTTTCACGAGCGAACTCGAACACGCGCTCGAACGCGGCGAAGCCGACTTCGCAGTTCACAGTTCGAAAGATTTGCCGGGCGAAATGGCGGTCGGTCTGGCCATCGCGGGCTATCTGCCACGCGCCGACGTCCGTGATGTCCTCGTGTTGCGCGCCGGTGTTGCGAAACCCAAAACGATTGCCACCGCCAGTCCGCGGCGGCGCCTGCAAATCGCCGCGCTTTTTCCTGACGCGCAGTTCACCGAGATCCGCGGCAACGTCGATACGCGTTTGCGCAAGATCGGCTCCGATCATCTTGCGGATGCCACGATTTTAGCCGCCGCAGGACTCAACCGCCTCGGCATCGGCAACTGGCCGGGCGTGGAGTTTCACTCGCTTGGCATCGAACAAATGGTTCCGGCTGTCGGGCAAGGCGCGATTGCCGTGCAATGTCGGGCGACCGACGCCGAAAAATTTCGCTCCGCCTTCGACGCGCCGACCTACCGCGCTGTAGCGATTGAGCGTGCGTTTCAATATGCGTTAGGCGGCGGTTGTCATACCGCGCTCGGCGTTCACGCGACCGCCGACACGCTCTATCTTTTCCACGAAAAAACCGGCGTACGACATTTTCCTTTCACCGAGGCTGATGTCGGGGCTCCGACCGAATTTGCCCAGCGCCTATTGAAAGAGCTGGGTGTGTGCTGAAGCCTTGCCGCTGGTTAGAGCGTTTCGGAAAATGGCGTAGCCGCGTCAATTAAGACCGGGATTGTGCGCTCCTCTGATGACCGCTGCCTAATTGCAGCGGCTACGGCTGCAGTTTAACTAGATATGCTCTAGTCGAGCCGGTCCATTTTCCGCAAAATGGGAAAACGCCAGGCCCAGATCGCGACCACCGCCAGTGTGCCGAGTCCGCCAATCACAACCGATGGCACGGTGCCAAACCATGCGGCGGTGACACCGGATTCGAATTCGCCGAGTTCGTTTGAAGCACCGATGAAAAGCATGTTCACTGCACTGACCCGTCCGCGCATCTCGTCGGGCGTGGCGATTTGCACCAGCGTCTGCCGGATGACTACGCTGAACATGTCAGCCGCGCCCAGCACCACGAGAACCGCCAGCGAGAGGTAAAACGAACGCGAGAGCCCGAAGATGACGGTGCAAAGACCGAACAGGGCCACACAGGTAAAAAGTTTGGTGCCGGCTTTTTCTTTGATCGGATGGTGGGCAAGCACGAGGGCGACCGTCGCGGCACCGATGGCCGGCGCGCTGCGCAGGAAGCCGAGGCCCCAAGGCCCCGTGTGCAAAATGTCGCGGGCATAAATCGGGAGCAGAGCCGTGGCACCGCCGAAAAGCACGGCGAAGAGATCGAGCGAGACGGCACCGAGGATCGCTTGGCGGGAGAAAACATATTTCACGCCCGTGAAAAGATCGGCGATGCGCACGGACGTCATGCTCCGGGCTTTGGTGGGTGCTTTGAGTCCCGCGATCATCACGGCGGCGATGAGCAGGCAGGTGGTTGCGCAGCCGTAGACGTAAACCGGTCCGAGCGCATACATAAACCCACCAATCGCCGGGCCCGCGATCACGGCGCCTTGAAAGACCGAGGAGTTCCACGCCACGGCCCGCATAAAATCCGCCTGCGGCACGAGCAGGGGCAAAAAAGATTGGCTGGCCGGAGCGAGAAAGGCGCGACTGACACCGATCAGCGTGAGCACGGCGTAAATCATCCAAATCTGCGGTTTTTCCGAGAGCGTGATCGCGAGCATGGAGGCTGCGACGATGAGTTCGAGCGAGACGCCGAAGAGGATCACGCGTTTGCGTTCGAAGCGATCAGCGGCGAGTCCGCCGGGAAGCGTGAGCAAAAATGCGGGTAGAAATTGCACCAGCCCCACGATGCCGAGGGCAAAAGCGCTGTGCGTCAGGTCGTACACCTGCCAGCCCACCGCCACGCTCATCATCATCATGGTGAACGTGGTGAAGAAGCGCGCGATCAGGAAATTTCTGAAATCGTGGTTCGCCAGAACGGCGAAAGCGGTGGAACGGCTGCTCATGAAAGGGCAAAAATAGGCGCCACTGCACCGGCTGCGATTACAAAGTAGATTGCACCCGGCCGCCGCGCCGTTTCCATTTGAAGCCCTGTTCGTAACGTTAACCGAAATCCAGTCCTCCTCACCTCTGCATCATGAAGCCAACGGTCAAACCGGCTATTCCCAACTTCTCCTCAGGCCCATGCGCCAAGCGTCCGGGCTACTCGCTCGGTTCGCTGCCGACCGATATTCTCGGCCGGTCGCATCGTTCCAGTTTGGGCAAAGCCCGTCTCGCCAAAGCCATCACTGAGACGAAGGCCGTGCTCGGCATTCCCGCCGACTATCGCGTGGGCATCGTGCCGGCGTCGGACACCGGTGCGTTTGAAATGGCGATGTGGACGATGCTCGGCGCGCGTCCGGTCGACGCCTTTTACTGGGAATCCTTCGGCGAAGGCTGGGTGACCGATCTGCAGAAGCAGCTGAAGTTGCCCAACACCCGCGTATTCAAAGCTGAATACGGACGCTTGCCCGATTTCTCCCAGGCCGACCCGACGCACGACATCGTCTTTGCGTGGAACGGCACGACCGGTGGCGTGAAAACGCCCAACGGCGACTGGATCAGCGATTCGCGCGAAGGTCTGACGCTTTGCGACGCGACCAGCGCTGTATTCGCCATGGAAATACCGTGGTCGAAGCTCGATGTTGTCACGTTCTCCTGGCAAAAAGTGCTCGGAGGCGAGGCCGCCCACGGTGTGCTCGTACTTTCGCCGCGCGCGGTACAGCGACTCACCACCTACAAGCCGAGCTGGCCGATTCCGAAGATTTTCCGCCTGACCAAGGGCACCGAGTTGCTCGAAGAAATCTTCGAAGGCTCGACGATCAACACGCCTTCGATGATCGCCAACGAGGACTACCTCGATGCGCTCGCTTGGGCCAAGTCGATCGGCGGTCTGCCCGGGCTGATCAAACGCAGCGAGGACAATCTTGCCGCTTTTGAACAGTTCGTGGCCACACATGCGTGGATTCATTTCCTCGCCGACAAAAAGGAATACCGCTCCAACACGTCGGTCTGTTTCACGCTCGATCTCACGCCCGACCAGGTGAAGAAGATGGTCAAGCTGCTCGATGGCGAGAAAGCGGCCTTCGACTGCGGTGCCTACAAGGACGCGCCTCCGGGCCTGCGTTTCTGGTGCGGCGCCACGGTCGAAAAATCCGACATCGAAAAAGTTCTTCCCTGGCTCGAGTGGGCCTACGTCGAAGTGACGAAAGCCTGAACGCCCTTGTAGGGCCTGACCTCGCGTCAGGCCTGTATTCCCACTCGGGGCACCGACCAAGGTCGGGCCCTACAAAAAAATCTCCATCATGTCCAAAGGCATTGTTTATCTCGTCGGCGCCGGTCCCGGCGATCTGGGTCTGGTCACGCTTCGCGCCCGCGAACTCATTGCCCAGGCCGAGGTGCTGGTGTATGATTATCTCGCCCATCCCGAACTGGTGAAATGGTGCAAGCCCGAGTGCGAGGTCATCTACGTCGGGAAAAAATCCGGCTTTCATTCCGCACCGCAGAGCGAAATCGAAACGCTGCTCGTCAAGCACGCCACGGCGGGCAAATGCGTTGTGCGCCTCAAAGGCGGCGATCCGTTTGTCTTCGGTCGCGGCGGCGAGGAGGCGCGCACCCTTGCGAAGAACGGCATCGTATTCGAAGTCGTGCCCGGCGTTACCGCTGCGCTTGCGGCTGGCGCGTATTCCGGTATTCCGCTCACGCATCGCAACACGAGTTCGTCCGTCGTTTTTCTGACCGGCCACGAAGACGTGGAGAAGCACGCGCTGCAGATCGACTGGCGCAGCTACGGTGCGTTGAAAGGCGCCACACTCGCGATCTACATGGGCATGGGTCATCTCCGCCAGATCATGGCGGAGCTGATCGCCGGTGGACTCGCCGCCGACACGCCCGCTGCTGTCGTGCAATGGGCTTCGCTCGGACGCCAGCGCAGCGTCGTTGGCACCGCGGCGACGCTGGCCGATCTGGTTGCCAGCGCCAAGCTCGGTTCGCCCGCGATCATTTTTGTCGGCGAAGTCGTGCGCAATCACGCACAGATCGACTGGTACGAACAGCTGCCGCTCTTCGGCCGCCGCATCGCCATCACCCGTACACGTGATCAAAACAGCGAACTGCGTGAGAAGCTCGAAGTCCTCGGCGCGGAAGTGATCGAGCTTCCGCTGATCACCATTTCTAAAGACGTCGCCAAGGAGTCGCTGATCGAAATCCTGACCGAGCTTGGCGGCTACGATTGGATCGTGTTCACCAGCGCCAACGGCGTTCGCTATTTCTTCGAAGAATTTTTTAAGGGCTTTCCCGATGTGCGCAGTCTCGGCCTGTTGCGTTTTGCCTGCGTGGGCAAGGCGACCGCCCGTGAGGTCGAGCGCCACAATATCAAAGTCGAGTGCATGCCCAACGCCGCTAACGGCGAGTCGCTGGCCGATGCACTCGCGGCGACCGGCAGCCTCGACAGCGCCAAAGTCATCGTCGTCACCGGCAATCTCAACCGCGACAAGCTCGTTAAAAAGCTCGAGGCCGCCCGTGCGATTGTCGATCAGCTCCCGCTTTATAAGACTGAGAAAACCGACCTCGCAAACGATCCGGTCGCCGACGATTTCCGGCAAAAAGGCGCGGACGCGATCCTCTTCGCAAGTTCGTCTTCGGCCAGCTCGTACGTCGAACAATCCGGTGTACTCGAACTCTTGCCGGGTGCGACCAAACCGCTCGTCGGCAGCATTGGGCCGCAGACGACCGAGACGCTCGACGACCTTGATCTAAATCCAGACTTCGAAGCGAAGAGCGCGAATTTAGACGCCTTGATCGAAGCCCTGCTGGCGAAACTCGGCCCGCGCTGAGCCGCACGGTTAGATGCGCGTCATTCCTCGTTTGAACAAAAGGAGGCGGCCCTCCGTTTAACCAAGAGGGCCGCGTGGATTAGTGATCCATTTTCTCCGGCTTCCAACCCGGGAAACGAGATTCGCGCGAGTTAGTGCGTAACGCGGGCGAGGAAATGCGCTGGATGTGTCTCAACGGTTGTCGCGTTGTGCATCACCATCGCAGTTATTGCCAGGACGAGGGAAAAAGCGGCGATCGACAGACCTTGCAGAACCGAGCTTTTTACCTGCTCCGAGGAGTGGCTGGCTTCGTTGAGTTGCAGGGATTCGCTGTAGTTAGGAAGAGTGTATGTTTTCATGGGATACAGTTTAGCCGTTGGTGGCCCTGCCGGCTAATTAAAGGAAACCCTCATTCCGTTAATTTTTCAGTAAGCGCCGCGAAAATGGTGACCGACTCACATTGATTTCGTATTCTAATCTGGGACACACCGGCAGGCTGAAAAAAGAAAACAACCCCAGAGTATACAATCCGAGCCGATTCCGCCACAGATGGGAATAGGTCGAGCCCGGAACAATGCTTCGCGCCTCTGCGTGAGACAGTTTCGTTATTAACCACTAACGAGTTTTCCCAACGGAGAAAACTTGCTTGGTGCGCTGTTTCCTGATCGTCGCAGCAAACGAGCGCAGGGTCTGTTGATCGCAGGCAGGGGAAATTATTTTTTGTCTTCTTTGCAGCTTCGCGTCTTTGCGATTCAACCCCGATCCGGCCTAACCGCATCCGCTACAGCTACGATCACTTCGTGGCCGTACCGACAAGGCACTCACCCGGCACCTCGAACCTACCAGGCGACTCGAAACTGCGCAGTGAGCCTTCCACTTCGTTCCACACGGACTCGCGTTCTTGCGGGGGCAGGTGAGCCATCATGGCGTTGAACGCACCGAAGGCTTCTCGGGCGACATGCACGTACTCGGCAGACGTTGCCGCTCTTAGAGGTACGGAAACGGCCCTAACCTCTGGGTCGGCAAATCCGGCTTGATGGAAGATGCCTTCGAGCACCCCGGGAGCGCCCAGGCTAAACGGGCCGGGTTGCCTCGGAACGGGAGACGGGAGTTGCGCGCGTCGGCGGATGACGGAAGCGGGCACGGCACCCCAAGGGTTTCGATCGGGCGTGGAAAAGACAACGACGGCGACCCGCCCGCCCGGTCTCAGCGCACGGCGCCATTCGCGTAGCGCTGTCACCGGGTTCGGCATATACATCAGACCAAGCCGACACAGCACCGCATCAAAGGCATCGTCTGGGAGATCGAGTTTCTCGCCGTCCATGGCGCGGGTTTCAATCTGACTTAGCCCACGTTCACGAGCGACCTGACGCGCAAGTTCAACGATTCCTTCCGCGATGTCGGTCGCCAGCACATAACCGCCAGAGCCAACTCGTGCGGCGGCACTGACCGCTGGCTCACCGGCCCCGGTCGCGACATCGAGGATGCGCTGACCGGGTTGAAGCCGGGCCAGATCGAGCATCTTGCGGGTCACTTCGCCATACCAACGATCCAGCGTGGGAGTCCAGCGCCGCCAGGCTGCGCCGTCCTTGTTCCATTGCTCGCGCTGCGCATGCTTGTACTTCGCTCCATCGAATGCGGGCTGCGGTTCGGTCACAGGAGTGGCTCCTCTTGGTTAGGCGTTTATGTTGGTTTGCTGTGCAGCACTCAGACTACTCACATTCTAGCCGCTGGTTCGGCATTTGCATGCAGCCAGATCGAGCTCCATAAAAACCAGCCAGGATCGAAGATCTGCTGGTAAATCATAGTAGGGATCAGTGGTTCGAAAGCCCAAGTCCCGATAAAGAGTTTGAGCTTCGATTTGCCTGGCTCCGGTGTCGAGGCGCATGACGGAGTATCCAATCTCTTTCGCCTGCATTATGATCGTTTCTGCGAGTGAGCGTCCGATACCTTTGCCGTGGTATTCGGGGTAGACAAACATCCGCTTCATTTCGCAGGCACCGCCGTCAAGATCGCGTAGCGCGATACATCCCGCAGGCCGATTTTGATAGCGCGCGAGTAACAGCCGACCGTTTGGCCGTGAGAACTTTCCCGGCAATGCACTTAACTCCGCTTCGAACATGACCGGGTCGAAGTACTGATCGATGAGGCTAGATTCCGCGCGATGGCGTTCACGATGCCAATCGACGAATGCGCGCATGAGTTTGCGGACCTCGTTTAACTCATCCGGGGTCGTCGCTTCACTTATTGTCGTCATACGGGTTGCGCTCTAGTCGCTGGTCGTCCGTTTTGTTTTAGAAATGCACGCTACCTGTGACCATCGCTCTGCTGCATCGCTTGGTTAGGCTTTCGGCGTCGACGCTGGAAGTGGACCGACTTCCATCGCTTGAATCAACCATGCGCTAGGGTGAAACGATGCCCCACGTGCTCATCAGCAAGGACTGCTCCAGCCAAGTCGCGCACGACCTGATGAACGTCGACCAAGATGCGCCCGGCATTCTCAGCGTAAAAGGCCACCGGCTCCACGTGCGGGTTGATCTCGGTCCACTGCTCCGTCCAGTAAGCGCGAATTTCTTCAGGCCCACGGACAAATCCGCCCTTGAACGCTCTCGGCCAAGCCACATCAGAGGTCATGGTGGCGAGGGCGTCGTCGATGTCTCGCGCGTTGAAGGCCGCGTAGGCCGCGCGGAGCAGTTTGATTTCTGAGGCAGGTGGATTTGGCATCAGCGGAATGGTGAAGGTTGCGGAGCTGGCCTAGCGTTTGATAGCTCAACCAGGGACGTGACGCGGTGGCGATTGGTTAGGTATTTTCACAAGCCGAGCAAGTAAATCGGAAAAACAGCCGCTGCGGCAGCTAGGAACTGCAAGGCGAGAACTAATCCTGCTTCGCGCGGAGTTTGTCGCAGCCACTTGCCCGCAAAGATGACGATGACAGGAATCTGTGCGATCATGAGAAACTGCCAAACATGAGCTGCTGCACCTTCGTCTGCTTCTCGCGCACCGCCAAACCGGGCAACGTGAACTGCCACGACGGTGAGCGCGACCAGCGACATCACGATCGGCACAAATGCGCTCGGACGCTTGATCATATAAAAGGTGCTCATTTTCTGACTACGTTACAGGTAAGCCACGACGGCAGCGGGCGCGACGGATTGGCGGCGTGGCGCTCTAGCGACTGGTTCGGTTGCTTTTTTCGTGCGACGTTCATGGACTCGACTCCGGCTTCTTCACCGGGCAAGCTTCGCCTTTTTGCATCTGCGGTGTATCGCGGCAGAGCTCGCAATGCTGACCTCTCCTTGAGCGATAGATCCGCGTCGCGATAAATATCGTCGCCGCGATTCCAGCCCAGAGGGCACTCTCCAAGGCGGCCGTGGCGAATGCGCTTCCTTTCAAATTACCGACAACGAATAGGACGGCGAAGGCCCCGAGAAACACGGTCACGAAGCGTTTAATCCAAAATGAGAGTGGCATGGTGATATTATTTTGCCGAACTGTGTTTCATCCAAACCGTGCAGTTTGTTCTGTTCGTCATAACAAGTGGGGTTTGGCCCCGAATTCAAGTGATCGGGCGAAAATTGCACGCGCCCAAAACGACTGACTGAGTACGCCCGACTGATCTGCCCATACGCCTCGAACGACTCGAGTCCATCACGCTGCCGAAGGTAGCCGCTGCCATTCAGCAGCGGTGCGCACAGGAGCGTGCAAATCGCAACGGCCTCCTAAGCCATGTGAAGAATTTAATTCCGAAATCTTCAGCGGCTTGCAGCGCAGTCCAGGCATAGAAGCCTGCGGCGAATTTAGCCCGAACGTCTCTTCCTTCCTGTTGTTCGAGCCTCGTCGACCAGCGGTTACATCCGCTTGGCTGGCACGTGTGGTTAGGTATTGGAAAAGCAGGACCTTTTTGGCCGAGGCTGTTTACGCCCGTCGAAAACCGGCTATCAATGAATTTTCATTTCGACCGTATGCTCGTGTTGGTCATCCACCAGATCGATCGTCCCGCCGGATACGGCCTGCCCGTCGACAGAGAGTGAATTCGAGCCGATAGAGTCGCTGGCCATGCGCGTGATCGCGATGTGATAAACCGTCTGCCGATAGCGATAATGAATTTTATAGGACGGCCAGCTTTTCGGCATACGCGGAGCCAGTCGCAGCTTGTCGCCCTGAAGGTTTACGCCAAGCAGAGTTTCCACTAACAGTCGATACATCCAACCCGCTGAACCGGTGTACCACGTCCAGCCGCCACGGCCAATATGCGGGGCGACGGCATAGACATCGGCGGCGATGACATACGGCTCAACTTTATAGGTGGCCATTTGGATCGGTGATGCACCGTGATGGACAGGGTTGAGCAAGTTGAAGAGCTCCCAGGCGCGTTCACTTTCCCCCATGACGGCGTAGGCCATGGCAGTCCAAATCGCGCCATGAGTATATTGGCCACCGTTCTCGCGCACGCCGGGAATGTAGCCTTTAACGTATCCGGGATTGAGCGGCGATTTGTCGAACGGTGGATCAAACAATTGTATCAAACCCGTATCGCGACGGACAAGGCGCTCATTGACGGCTTTCATAGCCAGGCGGGCACGCTCGGGATCTGCAGCGCCGCTGAGCACCGCCCAGCTTTGCGGCAGGGAATCGATTTGGCATTCAAGATTCGTCTGCGATCCGAGCGGCTCTCCGTTGTCGAAATAGGCCCGGCGATACCATTCGCCGTCCCACGCATGCAGCTCGATATTTTCCTTGAGTTGACGGGCTTGATCGAGGCACCGGTCGGCAAAAACGTTGTCGCTGCGCGAACGCGCCAACTTGGCGAACTGCGTCAGCACATCATAGAGAAAAAATGCGAGCCAGACACTTTCGCCACGTCCGTCTTTCCCGATCATATTCATGCCGTCGTTCCAGTCACCACAACCGATCAAGGGCAGGCCGTGTTCGCCGAACTTCAGTCCACGCTCGATAGCGCGTACGCAATGTTGATAGAGCGTTGCTACCTCTTCGGAGCGGTTCGGCAGATCATAGCAGGCTTCCTCCTCCGCCTTGAGCAGTCGTGCGTCGAGAAAGGAAATTTTTTCGTCGAGCACGCCGGTATCTGCAACGCAGGCGACATAACGACACACCACGTACGGCAGCCACAGTAAGTCGTCGGAGAAATGGGTGCGCACACCGCGTCCCGCCGGCGGATGCCACCAATGTTGCACGTCACCTTCGCGGAACTGGCGCCTGGCTGCCCTCAGTAAATGTTCTCGTATAAGTGCTGGTTCGGCATGAACGAGCGCCATCACGTCTTGCAGCTGGTCGCGGAAGCCGTAGGCGCCGCCGGATTGATAGAACCCGGTCCGGCCCCAGAGCCGACAGCTCAAGGTCTGGTACAGCAGCCAGCCGTTCGCCATTACGTTCACCGCAGGATCGGGCGTATCCACATTCACCGAACCAAGCGTTCGATTCCAATACGCCCAGACGGCATCGAGCGCCAGCTGACCGGCGTCCACCTGGCGAAAACGGCTGATCAAGTTCTGCACGTCGGCCGCGTTGCGCCCCACACCGAGGCGAAAACTGGTTTCATGTTCGTGGCCATCGGCCAGATCGAATGCGACCTGAACCGCGCCACAAGGATCGAGCCCGGCACCCACTTTGCCGGAAAGGCGTGAGCGTTTCATTGCTGCCGGTTGTGAAAGCGTTCCGTTCCGACCAATAAATTCCTTCCGGTCCCCGGTTAGTGTGCGTGCACCGTCGTTGACATCGACGAAAGCGATACGATCGGGGAACTCGGTGTTGTAATAATTGCGCGCCAGCAATACACCCGTTTTGAGATCCACCTCGGTCTGCACGTGCAGCAAACTCTTTTGCCGCAAATCGCCCAGCACCCACTCCCAGTATCCCGTGGCCGATAGGCGGCGCGGACGACCGGAGATGTTGCGCAGTTTCAAGATCGCAAATTTTACCGGCGCATCCATCGCAACATAAATCCACAACTCCGAGGCAATGCCGTTTTCGGTATGTTCAAAAACCGTGTAACCAAAACCATGTCGAATGGTATAAGGCGTGGCGCCACGCGCGGGCAACGGCGTCGGCGACCAGAACTGGCCGGTCTGCTCGTCACGGATATAGAAAGCCTCACCGGTTGTGTCCTGCACGGGATCGTTGCTCCAGGGCGTGAGGCGGAACTCATGGGCATTCTCAACCCAGGTGTAAGCGCTGCCGCTTTCTGATACGACTGTGCCAAAGGACGGATTGGCGAGCACATTGACCCACGGTGCCGGTGTCATCTGGCCGGCTTGAAGCGTGATGATATACTCGTGTCCATCGGGTGTGAAACCGCCGAGGCCATTGTTATAGATAAGCTCACGAGGCGCCATCGGCCTGGGCAAATCCGGCCGGGCGGAGCGCGTAGGCGTCAAAACCGGTATCAACGGCTCCAATACACTCCGACGCTCCAGTTGCTCCACCAACGTTCCTTTTTCATCGTCCAAAACGATTCGCGCCACCGATTGCAACAGCACGCGCTCGTCGTTGGGGATTTGTTCGAGACGGCGGACGAAGATGCCGCCGGGCTTGTCCTGCATCTGCGCTTCGATTCCCGAAGCAATCAGCCGAATGATCTGGTCGTGCAGGGACTGGCGGTAAACCGAAACATCTTCGTTTAAGATAACCAGCTCAGCCGTCAGCCCCTTCATCCGCCAATAGGAGTGTGCCTGAATGAGCTGCCGCGCGATTTCGATTTTATCCGTGTCGCTGATGCGCAGCAAAACGAGCGGTGCATCGCCAGAAATG
>Ga0302321_100004772_pt1 | contig 11795 bp, 14 predicted proteins | sample Fen_T0_1_FD_202505 | JGI IMG/M metagenome (GOLD analysis project Ga0302321, IMG submission 202505) | Peat permafrost microbial communities from Stordalen Mire near Abisko, Sweden - Fen_T0_1 | ecosystem: Environmental > Terrestrial > Soil > Wetlands > Permafrost | place: Sweden: Abisko...
ACGGAAGAGGAAACCGCCGCGGCAGCCACCGCCGCGGCAGCCGCTGCGGCCGTGCCGGAAGGCGAAGCGAAGGCCGCCGACGACAAGGGCGGCGACAAGAAGGACGTCAAGAAGGACGACAAGAAGGACGACAAGAAGGACGACAAGAAGAAGTAACGGCCGGCGTCATGGCTGCAGCGAGAGACTGGCCCGCGAATACCACGCGGGCCTTCTCTTTTTGAGTGGCGGCGATGACCGAACCTTTCGCGATCCCGATCATGAAAACGCCCATTCGACTCGTCGCCGGACTCGGCAACCCGGGTCGCGAATACGCCACCACGCGGCACAACGCGGGGTTCTGGTTCGTCGACCGGCTCGCCTCCCGTCTTGCCGTGTCGTTCACCAGCGAGGCCAAGTTCGGCGGCGACGTCGCGAAGGCCGGTGCATTGCGCCTGGTGAAGCCGATGACGTTCATGAATCTCTCGGGGCGCGCGGTCGCCGGGCTGGCGAAGTTCTTCGGGATTCCCCCCGCCGAGATCCTGGTGGTTCACGACGAGTTGGACCTCCTGCCGGGCAAGGCGAAGATGAAGTTCGGCGGCGGGCACGCCGGACACAACGGCCTGCGCGACATCCAGGCGCAACTGGGGTCGCCCGACTTCTGGCGATTGCGCGTAGGGATAGGCCATCCGCGCAATTCCGAACTGACGCAGCAGGACGTCGTCGACTATGTGCTGAAGCCCCCCCGCGATGAAGATGCCGCCGCAATAGACGAGGCCATTCACCGCGCGCTGGAAGCGTGGCCGGCGATCGCGCAGGGCGATATGGAGGGCGCGATGATGGCGCTCCACACGAAAACTTCCAGTGGACCCGGGCCGGCGTAGCCGCCTCGATTTTGGGATGATGGCATGAGCTTAAAGTGTGGCATTGTTGGACTGCCCAACGTGGGCAAGTCGACGTTGTTCAATGCGTTGACCAAGGCCGGCATCGCCGCCGAGAACTATCCGTTCTGCACGATCGAGCCCAACGTCGGCATCGTCGAGGTTCCGGATCCGCGGCTTGCGGCATTGGCCGCCATCGCCAAGCCGGAGCGCGTGCTGCCGGCGGTCGTCGAGTTCGTCGACATCGCGGGCCTCGTAGCCGGCGCCTCGAAGGGCGAGGGCCTCGGCAACAAGTTCCTCGCCAACATCCGCGAAACCGACGCCATCGCGCATGTGGTCCGCTGCTTCGTCGACGACAATGTCGTCCACGTGACCGGGGGTGTGAATCCGCTCTCGGACATCGAGACGATCAATACCGAGTTGGCGCTTGCCGACCTTGCCGCCGTCGAAAAGCAGGTGGCGAAGGCGGAGAAACCTGCCCGCGCCGGCGACAAGGAGGCGCAGCGCGTCCTGGCCGCCCTGCGCAAGGTCGAGGCGGTGCTCGATACCGGCCGGCCGGCGCGGACCGCCGACCTCTATCCGGAGGAGAAGGAGATTCTGGCCCCGTTCTTTCTGCTCACCATGAAGCCGACGATGTACGTGGCAAACGTCGCCGAGCATGGCTTCCACGACAATCCGCTGCTCGCCGCCGTCGAAGCGCACGCGGCCAAGGAGGGAGCCCCGGTCGTGTCGGTCTGCGCGTCGATGGAGGCCGAGATCGCCGACCTGTCCGGCGAGGACAAGAGCGTGTTTCTCGAGGACATGGGCGTTACCGAGCCCGGTCTCGACCGCGTGATCCACGCCGGGTACAAGCTTCTCGGCCTCGAGACGTACTTCACCGTCGGGCCAAAGGAAGTGCGCGCGTGGACGATCCACCACGGCGATACGGCGCCCAAGGCGGCCGGCGTGATCCACACCGATTTCGAGAAGGGCTTCATCCGCGCCGAGGTGACGAGCTACGACGACTTCATCGCATGCAAGGGGGAACACGGCGCCAAGGAAGCCGGGAAGATGCGCCTCGAAGGCAAGGAATACGTCGTCAAGGACGGCGACGTCATGCACTTCCGCTTCAACGTCTGAACGCACGCCCTCAGGGACGGAACGCCATGAGCAAGATAGCCGCAACGATCAAGGAGGAATTTCTGGCGCTGCTGCCGCCGACGATCTATTTTTTCGTCGCGCTGCACATCATCGCGCTGATTCGCCTGCTGATGGTCAAGGCGACCGGGATTACCCCGCTGACGTCGGCTTCGGTGCTGGTCGCCTCCCTCGTCCTCGGCAAGTCGGTGCTCCTGGCCGACATGTTGCCGGCCATCAACCGCTTTCCGGACAAGCCGCTGATCTACAACGTCGCGTGGAAAACGCTGATCTACACGGTCGTCGCCTTCGTCATTCACTACCTGGAGCATCTGTACGATTACGCGCGCGAGGCCGGTGGCATCGTCGCGGGAAACGAAAAGATGCTGGCGATCATCATTTGGCCGCATTTCTGGGCCGTCCAGATACTCCTGGTCGTGCTGATCGTCCTGTACTGCGTGATGCATGAGCTGGTTCGCCTGATTGGCCGGGAAAGGTTCGTGCGAATGTTCTTCGGGCCGATGCCGCTGCCCAAAGTCTGAGCATGCGAGCAATCCGGATCCGGAACCGGCAGTTGGCGATGTGGTTGCCGCAGGCAATCGTCGTCGTGCTGGCCGCCGCGCTGCTCGCCGCGTGCGCCACGACGCCGCGCCTGGTCGCGCCGCGCGTCGCGGTGGACTCGGTGCGGCTCGATCGCATCGCCGGAGGCGAAGCGCGCTTCGACGTGATGCTTCGCCTCGTGAATCCCAATCCGCGCGAGCTCGCCGTCGAAGCCATCGATGCCGGCGTCACGATCGACGACGTGTCCGTCGGCACCGCGACGCTCAAGGAACCGCTGCGGCTGCCGGCCAACGGCGACGCGACCGCTACACTTCAGGCGCGTGCCGGGCTGGCGGCGGTGCTTCGCCTGGCCGCGGACTTTGCGCAGCGGACGCAGGAGCAGAAGGGGCGGGGCCAGCCGACGCAGGTGCGATATTCGGTTTCGGGCAATGCTACCGTCGAAGGCGGCTATGTGATCCCGTTCTCGCGCAGCGGCGAATTCCGCTTGGGCCCCGACGCGATGTTAAGCCGGTGACGATGCTCAAGTTCACCAAGATGCAGGGGCTGGGCAACGACTTCGTCGTGCTGGACGGCGTGCGGCAGCGGGTTGCGTTGTCACCAGCGCAGGTCCGGCGGCTCGCAGATCGCCGCTTCGGCGTCGGCTGCGACCAGGTGCTGCTGGTCGAGCGCGCGATAGGAGACGCGGACTTCCGCTACCGGATCTTCAACGCCGACGGCGGGGAGGTCGAGCAGTGCGGCAACGGCGCGCGCTGCTTCGTCGTCTTCGTCCGCGATCAGGGGCTGACGACCAAGCGTGAACTGCGCGTCGAGACCGCGGGCGGACTCATCGTGCCCAGGCTCGAAGCCGACGGGCAGGTCACCGTGGATATGGGTGTCCCGCGATTCGCAGCGGCGGACGTGCCGTTCTTGGGCGGAGAGGGAGCGCTCGAAGAAATCCTGGATGTGGACGGCATGCCGGTCCGGATCTCGGCGCTGTCGATGGGCAATCCGCACGCCGTGCAGGTCGTATCGGATGTGGACGCCGCACCCGTGGCGACACAAGGAGCGCGTATCGAGCACCACGCGCGCTTCCCGCAGCGGGTCAATGCCGGCTACATGCAGGTCGTTGATCGCGCTACCATTCGTCTGCGCGTCTGGGAACGCGGCGCGGGCGAGACGCTGGCCTGCGGGACCGGCGCCTGTGCGGCGGTCGTCGCCGGCGTGAGGCTCCGCCTGCTCGATTCACCGGTGCGGGTGCGCTCGCGTGGGGGCGAACTGGTGATCGCATGGGCCGGCGATGGGCAGCCGGTGCTGATGACGGGACCGGTGGCGACCGTGTTCGAAGGGGAGTGGAACGCAGACGCTTGCGCGGCCACGTACGAGCGCGACAATGCAACAGAAACAGAAAGCCGTGAATGAACGCCAGTGGGAACCCCAGCGAGGACGCAAGCGTGCACGCCAATGAGGTTGCGGAGTACCTGAAGAAGAATCCGAAGTTTTTCGAGGACTATGCCGACGTCATCGCCGAGATCTTCGTGCCGCATCCGCACGGTGGCCACGCGATTCCGATCGCCGAGCGCCAGATCCTGACGCTGCGCGAGAAGAACAACGAACTCGAGGCGCGGTTCCGTGAGCTCGTCGCCTATGGCACCGAGAACGATCAGATTGGTGAGAAGCTGCATCGCTCGACGCTGGCGTTGTTCGCCGCCCCCGACCTGGAAACCACGCTCGCTGTCCTCTACCACAGCCTCAAGGAAGACTTCGCCGTACCCCAGGTCGCGGCACGGCTGTGGGGCAAGGTGCCTGAACAATCGTACCTGCCGGAACTCGCGGCGACGTCGACGGAGATCCGCGAGTACGCTGACCAGCTGGGGCAGCCGTACTGCGGCCCTGCGGCTGCGTTCGAGTCGCGCGAATGGTTCGAGGACGGCGACTCGCTGCAGTCGTTCGCCTTCATGCCGCTGCGGACCGCGCAGACGTTTGGCCTGCTGACGCTGGGCAGTCCCGACGCGCAGCGCTTCCACGCCGGTATGGGCACGCTGTACCAGACGCGGCTCGCGGAACTTGCCAGCGTGGCCACCGCGCGGTTCCTGCCGCTGTCTTAGCGATCCAGCGAACGGTCGCGAGCCTCATGCCGAAGCGACCCGCACGCGCACCCGCCTCCGCGCCTGACGCTAGCGTCGCGACCAGTCGCAACGCCGAGCTTCTCGCAGCGTTCGCGATGCATCTCGCCGCGCGTCCCGCACACACGCGCGACGCCTACGTGCGCGACCTGGCGCAATTGGCGGCCCAGGCGGGCGAGGCGCCGCTCCCCGGCCTCACGCGCGCGCAGCTCGCGCGCATTCTGGCGACGTTACATGGCCGTGGCCTTGCGGGTCGCAGCCTGGCGCGAATGCTGTCAGCGTGGCGCGCGTTCCATCGCTTCGTCAACGATCGCGAGGGCGCGCACCGAGACGACCCGAGCGTGGGATTGAAGCCACCCAAGTCACCCAGGAACCTGCCGTCCGCGCTATCGCCGGACGAGGCCGTGCAGCTGGTCGACGCTGCAGGCACCGACGCATGGGGCAAGCGCGACCATGCGTTGTTCGAGCTTGCCTATTCGTCCGGACTGCGATTGTCCGAACTGGCGGGCCTCGATGTAGACCGGCTCGATCTGGTGACCGGCGAAGTGCGCGTCTGGGGCAAGGGCGCCAAGGAGCGCATCGTGCCAGTCGGCGCGGCCGCTTTGTCGGCACTGGCGACATGGCTCGCGGAACGCTCGACGATTCCCGGCATCGACGCGCGTGCGCTGTTCGTCGGCGCGCGCGGCAAGCGCATCGCGCCGCGACAGATCCAGCGGCGGCTCGCGACACTCGCAGTCGCGCGCGGCATCAATCGCCACGTACACCCGCACATGCTGCGGCACTCGTTCGCCTCGCACGTGCTGCAGTCCTCGGGCGACCTGCGCGCCGTGCAGGAAATGCTCGGCCACGCATCGATCGCCAGCACGCAGGTGTACACGCACCTCGATTTCCAGGCGCTGGCCAAGGTGTACGACGCCGCCCATCCGCGCGCGCGAAAGAAGAAGTAGCGCGGGTCGCGGCGCTAGTCGGCCATCCTGACAACGCCGGGCATCCACGGCAGGTCGGTCACGCCTACATCGCCTCCTGCCTGCTTGACCAGCGTGGCGAGCTGCCCGCGATGGTGCGTCGCATGCTGGAACATGTGCGCGGCCGCGACCCAGTTCGCCAGATGCCGCACCTTTCCGTCGGACGCGGAGCGGTATTCGAGCGTTCCGGCGAGCCACGCCGGCGGCAGTTGTCCGGCCCAGTCGAGAATGGCCGTGTCGGCGGCGGCGCGTTCGCGTGCAAGTTCCGCGAAGTCGGGATACATGTCGGCGCCGAAGGCCGGGACCGAATACGCGTTGCCGGTGAAGCGGGAGAACCAGATGCGGTCGGCCCACAGGATGTGATTGAGCGTCCGGTGCATGGAGCCGAAGAATGCGCCGCGGTCGCGGTTGCGTTCCTCTTCGCTGAATTCCGAAACCACCGCATACAACCGCTCGTTCATCCAGTGGTTGTAGCGCGCGAGGAGCTGGCAGTAATCGACGGAGATCATGCGGAATTGTAGCCGGAGGAATAGTTGGGGTATGCGTTCCTCAAAGCGATTGTTGCCGCCGCTCGTACCCGGAGGCCGCCTGTCGCCATCGCGGAGCAGGCCATCCGCTCCGAGCCCAGGTGTCGCCAAGCGTGTCGCCGGGTGCGTGATTCGGCGCGCGGCGAGCAGTCAACACACGACTACCCGCCACGCGCCGCACGCACGACGCCGACGGCGCCACATTCGCCCTGAGCAGATGGCCTGCGCCGCACTGACATCACGCGTTGCCGCCAGACATCGGGGCATTCGGTGCCTTGCCCATGCCCGGCGGTCGCAAACGCCGGGCATGGGCAAGGCACCGAATGCCCCGATGAAAGCTGCTTCCGAACTGCAACCGAACGTCGGCGAGCAGCTCAAAAAAGAGGGGCGCGTTTTGAGGCGCGCCCCGCAAAGCCACTGAGGAGAAAACTGCAAATGCGCGAAGAGGAGTTCCTGTCTTCGCCTTACGCGCGGGCGGGGGAGAGGGTCCGCCCGCGCGTAATCCTGTTACCCGGACGTCAGGTCCGGTAAGCCGATTCGCCGTGCGACGCGATGTCCAGACCTTCGCGTTCCTGTTCCTCGGTCACGCGCAGGCCGATGGTCAGGTCGACGATCTTGTACGCGACGAAAGCCACGACGCCGGACCAAACGATCGTCGTCAGCACGCCGGTGCCCTGGATGATCAGCTGGCCCATCATGTCGTAGTCGGGGCTGATCTTGTTGGCGACATAGTCGTAGATCCCCTGACCGCCCAGGCTCGGCGCGGCGAGAACGCCAGTCATCATAGCGCCCAGGATGCCGCCGGTGGCATGCACGCCGAAGACGTCCAGCGCATCGTCCGCGCCCAGCAGGCGCTTGAGCCCATTGACGCCCCACAGGCAGACGAGCCCTGCGAGCAGTCCCAGGACCAGCGCGCCACCGACTCCAATGAAGCCGCACGCCGGGGTGATCGCAACGAGGCCTGCGACGGCGCCGGAAGCAGCACCCAGCATCGACGGCTTGCCCTTGGTGACCCACTCGCCGAACATCCACGACAGCACGGCAGCGGCGGTCGCGACCAGCGTGTTGATGAAGGCCAGCGCGGCAGTGTCGCCGGCTTCGAGCGCCGATCCGGCGTTGAAGCCGAACCAGCCCACCCACAGCAGCGAGGCACCGATCATCGTGAACGTCAGGTTGTGCGGCGCCATCGAGTCGCGACCGTAGCCGATCCGCTTGCCGATCACGTAGGCGCCCACCAGGCCGGCGACGCCGGCGTTGATGTGCACGACCGTGCCTCCCGCGAAGTCGAGCGCGCCCTTCTGCCACAGCCAGCCGCCCTTCGCGGTTTCGGATGCCAGCGTTGCCGCATCCTTGATGCCGTCGGGGCCGGGCCAGAACCAGACCATGTGCGCGATCGGCAGGTAGGCGAATGTGAACCAGAGCACGGCGAACACCAGAACCGCGGAGAATTTCACCCGTTCGGCAAACGAACCGACGATGAGGCACACCGTGATTGCGGCAAACGTCGCCTGGAACACCACGAAGAGCAGCTCGGGAATGACCACGCCCTTGCTGAACGTCGCCGCGGTGGCGAACGACCCGGCGCCATCCTTTACAGAGAAGATCCCGGACATCATCAGCCGGTCCAGGCTGCCGTAGAACGCATTGCCCTCGGTGAACGCGATGCTGTACCCGTAAATCACCCAAAGGACGATGATCAGCGAGAACACGACGAACACCTGCATCAGGATCGACAGCATGTTCTTCGAGCGGACGAGCCCGCCGTAGAACAGCGCAAGGCCCGGGATCGACATCATGATCACCAGGACCGTGGCCACGATCATCCACGCGTTGTCGCCCTTGTTCGGCGACGGCGCGGCGGGTGTGGCAACTGCGGCCGCGGCCGCTGGTGCGGCCTCGGCGGCCGGCGCAGCGGCAGCCACGAAGATCGCCACCTCGACGCGACGCGCTTCACGGTCGTCGGCGCCACCGGTCGTTTCGGCGGGCTTGGCCAGAACGATCATGTCGCCCGGTACGCCTGCGGCGACCAGCATGTCCTGCACGGCCATCGCACGCTTCTTCGCGAGTTCCGCATTCGCGGCAGCATCGCCGGTCTTGTCGTGGAACCCGGAGACCAACAGTTTCGCTTTCGCGGATTTTGCCTGGTCGACGAGAGGCGCAACCGCCTTCGAGGCGTCGGCAGGCATGTCTGACTTGCCGGTGTCGAAGTAGAGTTTCGCCGCAGGAGCATCGGCGGCCTGGGCAACGCCACCCAATCCGATCGCAAGCAGCAGGGCGAGCAAGGTGAGGATCTTTTTCATGGTCATTCCCTTTACAGTGCGTCCGGACCGGTCTCGCCGGTACGGATGCGCACGACCTGCAGCAGGTCGAAAACGAAGATCTTGCCGTCACCGATCTTGCCGGTGTTGGCGGCCTTTTCGACTGCCTCGATGACGCGGTCGAGCATGTCGTCCTTGACTGCTGCTTCGATCTTGACCTTGGGCAGGAAGTCGACGACATACTCGGCGCCCCGGTACAGCTCGGTGTGGCCCTTCTGGCGGCCGAAGCCCTTGACTTCGGTGACGGTGATTCCTTGCACGCCGATGGCCGAGAGGGCCTCGCGGACCTCGTCGAGCTTGAACGGCTTGATGATGGCGGTTACGAGTTTCATGGTGTCCCCGTTGATTTGCGACGGCGCGCCGCGCCGTCGCGAAGGTCCTGCGCTCTTAGAACGTCTTCTGCACGTAGGCGACGAACTGGCCGCTGCCCAGGTCCTTGCCGTACGAGTTCGTGTAGAACGCGCTCTTGGCGTTGGTCCCCGTTCCCAGGAGTCCGACCGTGTATCCGGAAAGGTCGAACGCGACCCCGCCCTTCCAGTCCGTGTAGCTGAAGTCGCCGTTGTTGTGGAAGTCCTGATGCCCGACGTGGGCGATCAGCGTGACCTTGCCGATGTAGTCGTTGACCTTGTCGACGACATCCCAGTTGAGGTTGCCTTCGATGTAGTTGCTTCCGCTCGAGTTGGGAATGCCGAACGTCTTGTTCCCCAGGCCGACGCTCCACTTCAGCTGCAGCATCTTCCAGTTGAGCGCGGTGTAGAACTCGGTGGTGTCCGGATTCGTGAATCCTGACGGATAGCTGCCGGGGTAGAAGTAGTAGAGGAACCCGTTGTCCCACATGAAGTCGTGGCCGAGGTCCCACTTGTAGCCCCCGTACATGTCCCATTCGAGGCTGTTCGAAACGCCGCACTGGCAGTCGGAGAGCCAGCTGACGTTGGAAAGCCACGTGCCGACATAGAAGCCGCTCTTGTGGCTCACGTCGAAGCCACCCTGGACGGCCGGCCTTTCGTTCGTTTGCGAAATGCCGCGGAACACGTATTGGCTGAAGATGCCGACGTTGCTGGAAAACGTCCAATCCGGCTCGGGTGCAGCCGGCGCCGCCGCCGGTGCGGTGGCAGGCGGCGGGGTCTGCGCGAAGGCGGAGCCCGCAAACAGCGCGGCGCATGTCGCAGCCAGAATCGGGAGGCGAAGGCCTGGCTTCATGTTCATGGCAATAGTCCTTGCGAGGTGGTTGAAGAAAAGGGCGATACGTCCGCCCCATCTTCAGCATTTCATGTGCCACAAAAATTTATCTATATATTTCATATTGTTAATGTAAATATTCTGTAGACGAACGGAATAAAGTTCTGCAAGAGGCACCAACATGGTGCGTTGAATGCTGCGCTCGCACATAATTGGCGCGGTCCGGATTCCGCGGTGGCTCGGCTGGCAAATTTAGGCCGAATGGACGAAGGCGACACTTCGGCCGCCTTTGCTAGACTCACCGCGTTACCTTCGAGGAGGCCACGCGATGCAACCCTTCAATACACAGACACTGGAAGACCTGGCCGCCCGGATCGGCAAGGCGATCGAGGCCAGTCCCGCCGCGGACATCGAGAAGAACGTGAAGGCGATGCTGCAAGGCGGACTCGCGCGACTCGATCTCGTCACGCGGGAGGAGTTCGACACGCAGGCCCGGGTGCTGGCCAAGACGCGCGAGAAGCTCGAGCGCCTCGAGGCGCGCGTTGCCGAACTGGAAGCGCGCTTCGCGCCTCCGCCGGCAACACACTGATTGTCGCCCCGCGGAGGACGACCCCGCCGCGCCGGCGAAAACTTCCCCAGGTCCTTACATGGCGGTCGCGATCGTCCACAGTCGCTCGCTAGCCGGCGTCGCCGCGCCGCGCGTAACCGTCGAGGTGCACATTGCCGGCGGGCTGCCCGGCGTTAACGTCGTCGGCCTGCCCGACGCCGAGGTGCGCGAGGCACGCGATCGCGTGCGTGCGGCAATGCAGAACTCGCAATTCGAATTTCCGGCGCGCAAGGTCACGGTCAACCTGGCGCCAGCGGACCTGCGCAAGGAATCCGGCCGCTTCGATCTGCCTATCGCACTCGGCATCCTCGCTGCGACGGGACAGATTCCGTCGAACCCGCTCGCGCATCACGAATTCGCGGGCGAGCTGGCACTGACCGGCGACCTGCGTCCGGTGCGCGGCGCGTTGGCCATGGCGCGTTCCGCACGCGGCGACGGCCACGCGTTCGTCCTGCCTGCGGCGTCGGCCGCCGAGGCCGCGCTGGTGCGCGATGCGACGGTCTACGGCGCGCCGTCGCTGCTCGCGGTGTGCGCACACCTGTCCGGAAGCGCACCGTTGGCGCAGGTCGCGCAGTCGCTACCGGCGCCTGATGCGCAGGGGCCCGATCTCGCGGATGTGCGCGGCCAGTGCCAAGCGAAGCGCGTGCTGGAAATCGCCGCCACCGGCGCGCATTCGCTTCTCTTCACCGGGCCGCCGGGCACCGGCAAGTCGATGCTGGCGCAACGCTTGCCGTCGTTGCTTCCGCCCCTCACCGAGGACGAGGCGCTCGAAGTCGCCGCTGTCGCTTCGATCGCCGGCCGCTTCGCTCCCGAACACTGGGGCGAGCGCCCGTTTCGCGCACCGCATCACACGGCGAGCAGCGTCGCGCTGGTCGGAGGCGGCAGCGATCCGCGTCCCGGCGAGATTTCATTGGCTCACCTTGGTGTGCTGTTCTTGGACGAACTTCCCGAGTGGGAGCGCCGCGTGCTCGAGGCACTGCGGGAGCCTCTCGAGTCCGGCGTGATCCACATCTCGCGCGCTGCGCGGCAGAGCACGTTTCCCGCGCAGTTCCAGCTCGTGGCCGCGATGAATCCCTGTCCCTGCGGATGGTTGGGACACGCCAGCGGACGCTGTCATTGCACGCAGGACCGCGTCGCGCGCTATCGGCTGCGCGTCTCGGGACCGTTGCTCGATCGCATCGACCTGGGTGTAGGCGTCCCCGCGGTCCTGCCGGAGGCGCTCGCGCTCACTGATTCGGACATGCACGCAAGCGAATTGCGCGAATCCTCCGCAACCGTGCGCGAACGTGTCGCGCACGCACGAAGGCGACAACAGGATCGCCAGGGCAAGGTCAACGCGCGGCTCTTGCCACCGGAAGTCGCCGCGCATTGCGTACCGGAAGCCGCAGCCGAGGAGCTGCTCGCACGGGCGATGACACGGTGGGCGCTTTCTGCGCGCGCATACCATCGCGTGCTGAAAGTGGCACGGTCGATCGCCGACCTGGCCGGCGCCGACAACATCGATGCAACGCACATGGCCGAGGCGATCGGCTATCGCCGGGTGCACCCGGCCTGATCGCGGCA
>Ga0302321_100004773_pt1 | contig 11795 bp, 6 predicted proteins | sample Fen_T0_1_FD_202505 | JGI IMG/M metagenome (GOLD analysis project Ga0302321, IMG submission 202505) | Peat permafrost microbial communities from Stordalen Mire near Abisko, Sweden - Fen_T0_1 | ecosystem: Environmental > Terrestrial > Soil > Wetlands > Permafrost | place: Sweden: Abisko...
ATTTCTCCGCGAAACTCGACGGGCAGGCCGTGACGGTCAGCGGACAGGTTCCGATGGACGACAGCTCGTGGAAAGAATTGTGGCACACTCCGGCGGCTTTCGATTGGAAGAAGAGCAAGGCCCGGTTGGAAATGGCCGACGCCGATCTCGCGGCATTCGCACACCGTTGGCCGAATTTTCCTGCCGCCCAAGGCCGCTTTTCCGCCCACGTCGATCTCACCCCGGGCGGAAATTTTGCCGGGGAACTACACCTGACTGACGCCGCCTCGCGCCCGCTGCCAGCCATCGGTGCTCTGCGTGAAATCAAGGCCGATCTCGTGCTTTCCGACCATCTGATCAGCGTGCGAACGATGACGGCCAAGCTCGGCAGCGAGCCCGTGACGGTGGAGGGCAGCGTCACCCTGGTCTCCGATGGGCCGCCGCGCTTCGCGCTCGGGCTCAAGGGGGAGAATCTTCCCTTGGTGCGCACGACGGGCCTGCTCCTGCGCAGCGATGTTGATCTGCGTGCCGACACAGATGCGTCCGGTCTGACGCGACTCAGCGGCACGTTGAACGTCCGCGATTGTCTGGTGCTGGCCAACGTGGATTTGAAAACCCTGCTGCCCACGGGGCTGCGCGGTGTGACGCGACAGCCGCCATATTTTGCCGTCGCGGCCGAGCCTTTCCACCAATGGCCGCTGGCCGTGGCCGTGCGCGCGCCGAGTGCCATTCGGGTGCGCACCACGGCGTACAACGGCACGGCCTCCGCGCATTTTCAACTCGGCGGCACGCTCGGCGAGCCGCGCGCGGTGGGCGAGCTGATCGTCGACAAGGGACAGGTGCTGTTTCCCTTCGCCACCTTCACGGTGCAACAAGGCGCGGTGCGCTTGCGCGAGGCCGATCCGTTTCACGCGGTGGTCAGCCTCAACGCCACGTCGCTGCGACGTGACTACCAGATGCGCCTGGAGATGAAGGGCGAGCTGCCCACGCCAAACGTGATCATCACCTCCACGCCGGCCATGGAGGCTGCGGATGTCTTGCTCATGGTGATGACGGGGCAACCGCCGGTCGGCGATACAACCAACCCCGCTTCCAGCGGCCCTCGTCTCGCCCTGCTCGGGGCGTATCTCGGGCGAGGACTGTTCCAGGATCTCGGGCTCGGTGGGGAAGATCGTTTGGAAATTTCCTCCGGCGAGCACGTTTCGCGTCAGGGCCGGGAAACCTACGAATTCGAATACAAACTGGGCGAACGTTGGTCGTTGTTGGGCGAATACGACCAGTTTGACGCCTACAACGCGGGCGTGAAATGGCGGGTTTACACCGAGGAGAGCAAACCGCGTGAAAAGAAATAATTCAGCTTTGCTACGGGTGCGCTTGAAGCCGATATCGCGTGTAGGGACAGGCGTCCCTGCCTGTCCTTCAGCGCGCTTGCCGACCATCTCGACAGGCACGGAGGCCTGTCGCTATTCCATCGCCACTCTGTTTCGTCGGGCGCTTTTTGGTGCTGCCCTCCTCGCCTGCACCACGCAAATATTTGGCGCCGATCTGCGCGTGCGCGGTCTGGGCTGGTTTGACGACCGGGCTGCAGGACAAAAATTGAAACTGCTCCTGGGCGACAAACCCGACGCGACACTCGATGCCAACGCCCTGGAGGACGCTGCGCTGGTGATGATCTCGGCGCTGGCCGAACAAGGTTATCTCGAGCCCACGCTGAAAGTGGAGGTCAAGTTGGCCGACGGAAACGTGGCGAGCTATGCGCTTAACGCCCAGCTGGAACCGTCCCTACCCCGGCCGTTGAAAGCCACGGCGGCCACGTTGCACTTCACCGAAGGCGAGCGTTTCACCCTGCGGGAGGTGACTTTCACCGGTTTGCTGGCGATGAAGGAAAAGGAAGCGCGCGCGTTTTTCGTCGGTGAAAACACCCTGATCCCTCTCGCCTCGGAGCGGATCTATTCACCGGGACGGCTGCAAAACGCCGCCAGCAATCTTGAGGAGTCGTTGCGCCGGCTGGGCTATGCCGACGCCTTGGTGACGCCCGGCGATGCGCAGATCGATCACGCGACCGGTGACGTCCGCGTCAAGATCTCCGTGCAGGAAGGCCGGCGCTGGCTGGTGACCGCGTTGGCGTTCGCCATCGCCGATGGTAGCGAGGCCCCGCTCAAGTTGGTCCAAGGTCGCCTCGGCCAGCCTTGGTCCGCGCTGTGGCGGCAGGATACGTCAACGGCTATCCGGCGTTGGTATTACAAGAGCGGCCATCCCGACGTGCAGATCGTCCTGGCCCCGCAAACCGTCCTGGCCGCAGATGGCACGAAATCCGTGACGGTCACGGCCCAGGTCACTCCGGGACTGGAGGTGCGGGTGGGCCAGGTGAGTTTCCAAGGCAATACCCACACTCGCGATGCCACCGTGCGTAGGCTCGTGCGCAGCAAACCGGGCGACTTGCTCAATCCGATCAGATTCAACGACAGCCAGGCGCGGATCAGCCAACTGGGCGTTTTTCGCACGGTCGATCTCCGCTTCGATCCACCGGACGCGACCACTCGCGATGTCGTCTATGATCTCGCCGAAGGCCGCCGACAGGAAATCAATCTGCTGGCCGGCTATGGCAGCTACGAGCAATTGCGCGGCGGCGTGGAGTGGCGGCACTACAATCTCTTCGGCCGGGCCCACACCGACAGTCTCAAGCTCATCCAATCGATGAAAAGTTCGTCGGGCGATTACACTTATACGGTGCCGGATCTCTTTTCCACGTTCACCGACGGCAGCGCCCGGTTGTTCGGGCTGCGGCGGGAAGAGCCCTCGTTTCTGACCGAGGAATTTGGCGCTAATGTCTCGCTGCTCTGGCCATGGCGGCGGCAGGGTTTCATGCTCACGACCGGTTACACCTTCAAGCATCTCCGGGACACGGACATTCAGCTGGCCGCCAGCCCCACGAACCAGGCGGCGACAAATATCGCCAGCCTCAATCTCGGCCTCTTACGAGACAAGCGCGACAATCCGCTGCAGCCCCACAAGGGCTACAAGCTCAGCATGCAGGTCGAATCAGCCAGTCGCACGCTGGGCGGCGAAGTGGTCTACCAGCAATTCGTTCTCGGTGCCTCCTACCATACCGGATGGGGCAATGGTCGCTGGTTTCATGCCGGCATTTCGCACGGCGTGCTGACCACGTTCGGCGGACCCGGCGATTCCAACCTGCCGGTCAGCGTTTACTTCTATCCGGGCGGTGACGGTTCCATTCGTGGTTACCAGAAGGGAGAAGCCGCCCCGCGTGACGCCTCCGGACTTTTCGTGGGGGCGAAATCCTACGTCCAAGGCAATCTCGAGTTCGAACAAGCACTCACGACGAAGTGGTCGGCCGTCGTGTTTGTCGATGCGCTCGGCACTGCGGTCAGTTTGCGGGACTATCCGTTTTCGGAGGAACTCTATTCCGTCGGTCTCGGCGTGCGCTACCAGACGATCATCGGTCCCGTGCGGTTGGAATATGGGTACAATCTGAACCCTCGCCCGCTCGATCCTTCGGGTACGCTGTTGCTTTCGATTGGGTTTCCGTTCTGACGACAGAGCCCGAGGCCCACGAGGCTGACATTAGACTTCAGCCGGCAACCCGGCCAAGACTCTACTGTTATAATCAACCGGCAACGCAGTGCCCCGGGCTTCGCCTTGCGTTTCGAGGCCGCTTCAATCTGATGCCCGGAGCTCGCTACCCCCACCCCGCTCCGTTGCCAACCCCTGCCCCTTCCCTGATGACTTCCAAAATCTCTTCCTGGCGTCCCTACCTTTGGGTGCCGTCGCTCTACCTCGCGATGGGCATTCCATACAATGTGATCAACGGCACCGCGATCCGGATGTACAAGTCGCTCGGTTACGCGGACAGCCAGATCACCGTGGCGGTGGGTAGCATTGGCATTGCTTGGTCGTTGAAGCCGCTTTGGGCCGCGTTCCTCGACATGTACCGCACGAAGAAATTTTTCGTGCTCTCCATGGAAATACTCTGCGGCCTGCTTTTCTCCGCGGTGGCGATGTCATTGCCGGTCAGTGGATTTTTCCAAGTCAGCATTGCCCTGTTCTGGGTGGCCGCGTTCGCCTCCTCAACCCAGGACATCTGCGCAGATGGTATTTATCTGACGGCGCTGGATAAAACCGGTCAGTCGCGCCTCGCCGGTTTCCAAAGCATGTGTTGGACCCTCGGCAAGGTGGTGGCCGCCGGCATCCTCATCTCGGTGCTCGACAAAATGCGCGTCGCGAACGGTTGGTCCGACCAGCGCATGTGGCAGACGGTTCTCTTCACCTGCGCCGGCATGATGGGCGTGCTCGCGATCTATCATGTTTTCCTGCTGCCGACCGGTAGTATCGCCGAACGCCCGACCAGCACCAAGCACATCGTGAGTGATTTTCTCGGCACGGCGGTTACCTTTTTCCACAAACGCGCCTTCTGGGGCATGATCGCCTTCGTGTTCCTCTATCGCCTGGGCGAAGGCCTCATCATGCAGGAAGGCCAGCTCTTTCTCCAAAGCGCACAGGCCAATGGCGGGCTCGGCCTGACCGCCGGTCAGGTCAGCAACATTGATGCGGTCTATGGGACCTGCGCCTTCATCGTCGGCGGATTGCTGGGAGGCTGGTTCATCGGCAAGATGACCCTTGTTCGCTGTCTCTGGCTGCTCGGCCTCTGCCTGAACATCCCTCATTTCACTTTCGTGTACCTCAGCCACTACGCTGCCAGCGGACATGGGGTGAGCTATGAGATGGTCGTGACGATGGTGAGCCTCGAGAAGTTCGGCTACGGCGTCGGCATGGTCGGCAACATGATCTACATGATGCAGCAACTTGCCCCCGGTCGCAGTAGCATGACGCATTATGCTTTTGCCAACTCGCTGATGAACCTCGTGCTCGTGCCCACGGCGATGGTTTCGGGTCCGCTTTCCGAGTGGCTCGGCTTTTCGACTTTCTTCTTCGTCGTGATGTTCGCTTCCGTTCCTTCCGTGCTCGCCGCTTGGCGCGCGCCTTTCCCGCAAAAGGATGACGATCACACGGCCGTCGCCGATGGCGACTCGGGCATCGCCGTGGTCACGGTCGATGATCCCACCCGGCTCAGCGAGTTGGAGCGAAATGTCCAACGAGTCTCCGGCCGCGCTTCAATCTTCGCGATGCTCAACATTCTCGCGATCCTGATATTCGACGCCAAGATTCTCGGTTCGCTGCAAGGCAAAGCGGTGGGCTCCGGCATGACCCAGTTCGGGCTGTTGCTCGGCGTCGTGCTGGTGAAACTGTATTTCGCCGCCCGCACCTTTTCCCTCGCCGGGGAAGCCGCAAAGCTCGCCGGCCCTTCCGGGGAAAAGAACTACCTGGCCAACGCCCGCGGCGCCAAAGTCGCCACCCTGCTCTGTATGGTTGCCACCGTGGCCGTACTGGCATTCGGCGCGCACATGGCTTTCTAATTCGGGCACCTCAGCCTTTGCGAGGTGCCGCTGCTATTCACTGCCATGGTCGGAAGATATCCCCATTTTTCGACGATCGATGGTGGGAAAACACTGCTTTCCAAGCAGGAGCTGCCGGCGGCTGCCGGATTGCGGGGGGGTCTTGAAAGCGGTGGGTTCCAATCGGTGGGTGAACGACTCTCAAGCGAGGGCGTGAGAGTGACGGTGCGGTTGAGGGGGTGGTCGGCACGGATACCGTGTTAAACGCTCCCGATCCACCCCTGCACCCATGAATACGCCCTGCGCGCTCTCCCAGTTTACGGCCAGAATTTGCCTGACCGCCTGCCTTATTATCAACTGCACTGCCGTCCTGACGGCCGCCGAAAACCTGTCGCTGAACGACCGCGGTTATTTGGAAATGCCGGGAGTGAACGTGATGAACGGGGATGATTATTATCCCGAGGGCCACCAGGGCGGCGTCGCGCTCATCCAGAATGGCCAGCGCACCGCGACCAACGGCGATCTGCGACTCTCGCCGACACCCGGGCAGTGGCAGCCTACCCCGGCCAACGGTCAGCGGACGTTGGACAAGGAGCATCAGACCATCCAGGTGCACCTGCAGTATCCGAACGAGAAGAACCATCGACAGGGCATGAACCCGATCGATTTTCCCGACCTGCAGCTCGGCTATTCGGTTCGGGTAGTTCCGGCCGGTGGGTCTTCGTTTCGCATTGTGGTCGATCTCGACGCGCCACTGCCTCCGGCGTGGGTGGGAAAGGTTGGTTTCAATTTCGAGCTCTTTCCCGGGATTCTCTTCGGCAAAGCCTACTCGATTGGTGACCAGTTTGGCGCGTTTCCCCGCCAAGCCAATGGACCGGGCGCGGTGGTTGATGGTGATTACGAAGTCGAGCCGCTCGGCCATGGCCGCCGCCTGACGGTGGCACCGGAATCGGAGCAGCAACGCCTGATCATCGAAGCGTTGCAGGGCGGCGAACTCGCGCTGCTCGACGGCCGCGCCCAGCACAACAACGGCTGGTTTGTGGTGCGCGCGCTCGTCCCCGCCAACGCCACGAAGAACGCCATCGAGTGGTTGGTCACGCCGCACGCGATGCCCGATTGGAAAGCCGCGCCGGTCATTCAGGTCTCGCAGGTCGGCTATCATCCGAAGCAGGCGAAAGTGGCGGTGATCGAGCTCGATCGGCGCGACACCGACCTGCATTCCGTAGTTCTTTACCGCGTTGGGGCCGCGGGCGGATTGGAGAATATCCTCGAACAACCGGGCAAAGACTGGGGCCTGTTCCTGCGTTCGCATTACCTGCAGTTTGATTTCAGCCAGATCGAACAGCCCGGGCTCTATGTCGTCGGCTACGGCGCCCAGCAGACCGCAGCCTTTTCCATCGATCCGAAAATTTTTGCCCGCCATGTCTGGCAGCCGACGCTCGAATATTTCCTGCCGGCGCAGATGTGCCACATGCGCGTGAACGACCACTACCGCGTCTGGCACGGCCTTTGTCATGCGGACGACGCGCTGCTGGCGCCGATCAACCACAATCATTTTGACGGCTACATCCAAGGCCCGTCGACCTTGACCCACTTTCAACCCGGCGATCATGTGCCCGGGTTGGACCGGGGCGGCTGGCATGATGCCGGCGACTATGATCTACGCGTGGAATCCCAAGCCGACACCGTTCACGGTCTCGCGCTGGCGTGGGAACTTTTTCATCCGATGCTCGACAACACCACCGTGGATCAGGGGCAACGCCTCGTGGAGATTCACCGGCCCGATGGAAAACCCGACATCCTCCAGCAAATCGAGCATGGCGTGCTCTCAATCGTCGGCGGCTACAATGGCATGGGGCGGCTCTATCGCGGCATTCAGGACTCTACGCTGCATCAGTACACGCACCTCGGTGACGCTTCCGTTATGACGGACAACCAAGTTTTCCGCGATCACGACGGCGCCGCGTTCAAAGTCTTGGCCGATGCCGCGGTGCGCGGCTCACAGGTCGAACCGCAACTTGGCGGGCTGCCTCCGGTCGGAAGTCCCGGTTCCGCGGATGACCGTTGGGTCTTCACCGAAAATAATCCCGACCGGGAATTGCAGGTCGCCGGCGGGTTGGCCGCGGCCGCGCGCGCCTTGAAAGGATTCAACGATCCCCTCGCTTCCGATTGCCGTCGCATTGCCGTGGAATTGTGGGCGAAGGCCGGAAAGCCTCGCTTCGCCCTTGCCCGTCTGGAGCCGGCCATCGAGCTGCTGCAAACCACCGGGGACAAGACCTACGCCGATGCCATTCTCGCCCTGACTGACGAACTCGTCGCGGCTGATAATCTCGGCGGGGCGAAAACTGACAATGCCACCTCGCGCCGCGGCCGCGCCGTCTCGCTCGGCGCCCGTTCGCTGGCGCTCATCAAGGATCCTGCGTATACCGCAAAGGTTCGCGCGGCCCTCCTCGCTTACCGAGGGCAAGTGGACGCCTTGGAGAAAGAGACACCGTACGGTGTGCCGTACCGGCCGGACATCTGGGGCGCGGGCTGGGAAATTCAACGTTTCGGCGTCGAGCAATATTTTCTCCACGTTGGCGCTCCGGATATTTTCCCCACGACCTACATGCTGCATGCGCTGGACTTCATTCTCGGCTGCCATCCCGGCTCGAACAACGCCTCGTTTGCGTCCGGCGTGGGCGCCCGCTCGATGACGACTGCATATGGCACCAACCGCGCCGACTGGTCATATATTCCCGGCGGCATTGCTTCGGGCACTGCGCTGATCCGTCCGGATTATCCGGAGCTGCTCGAGTGGCCTTTCCTCTGGCAACAGGGAGAATATTGTCTTGGCCATTCCACCAGCGATTACATCTTCCTCGTCCTCGCCGCCGATCATTTGTTGAACCCGTGAACCGAAATCTCCGCTTCCTTCTCACCTTCACCTGCTGTTTTCTCATGGCATCTGTCCTCACTCCTGCCGCCGAATGGCGACCCATCACCTGGCTCAACGAAAAAGCGCTCGTCTCTGTCACCCGTGGCTGGAAGGCCGTCGTCTCGCTTGAGCGCGGCCGGTTGATGTATTTCGGTCCAGCCGATACTGAGTTCAACCTGCTGCTCGCTCCGCCCACCCGGGACAATCCCAACATCTGGGGCGGCCATCGCGTGTGGATGGGCCCGCAGGCGTCCTGGTCGAAAGGTTGGCCGCCTCCGCGCGAATGGGAATCCAGCGGCCCGGCAAGCCAGACCAGCAAGGACGGAGTGCTTGAGTTGGTGATGAACGCGACAAAAGATGACTGGCCGCGAATCACGCGCACTTACCAATGGGACGGCGTTAAACTAAACTGCGGAGTGACGGCGCGCGGTGGAAATCGACCCGCGCAGATCGTCCAGATCTTCCAGGTGCCGGCCAGCACCGTCGTGACCGCCCGGGCGCATCCGGTGGACAAATTTGTCGCGGGCTATGTGCGTCTCCCCTCCATGGTCAGCCACTTCGCCGCTGAATTCCCGCAGCCCGCCCATGTCACCCGTACCGGCGATGAGCTGACGTTGCGGCACATCGGGGCCATAGAGAAACTTGGTTTCTCCCCGCAAACCCTGACCGGCCGGTCCGGTAACTATGTCCTGACGGTGGCACGCGGGACGCAAAGCGGAACCGTCATGTCTGAACCCGACCAAGGATTCTTTACGCAGGTGTATCTCGGCGGCCAGGAGCCCTTCATTGAACTGGAACAATTGTCGCCGCTGTTCGCCGCCGGGCAACCGGCTTCGTTCACCGTCGTGCTGGAAGCGAAGCTGCGCTGAAGGGTGGATTTTTAGGCGGGCTCGGTTCTAGCTGTGGGAGCGAGCTTGCTCGCGGCTCGTTCGTCAAATGTCGCGAGCAAGCTCGCTCCCACAATATTGCGGCGCTTAATAACAGGCTCCCGCAGCGGGCCCAACGCCTCCAATTTCGTCCTATTCGTTTCGTGTATTTCGTGCGTTTCGTGGTTTACTAAAGTCATGTCCGAACCTGTCCAGCCAAACGCCTTTCGCCGCCATGTGTGGCCGCTCTTCCTGCGCCACCGCTGGCTGCTGCTGGGCGCCTTGTTGTTGAACGGGGTGCACGGCGCGGCAATCGCGGTGCAGAATCTTTATCCGAAGTGGCTTTTCTCGGAAGTGCTCGAACCCAAGGAACTGACCACCGCCGAGCGCTGGTCCCGGCTGGGCTGGCTGGTTGGCGGTTACCTGCTCGTGTCGCTGATCGTGCGCATGGCCGCGTGGCACGCCGGCTATCGCATGTTTACGTGGGTGCGGGAGCGCGTGGTGTTTTCCCTGCGCGGCCAGTTCTTCCGCCACGTCAACCATCTCTGCCTGCGCTTTCACGGCGAGCATCCGTCGGGTGAACTGTTCAGTTATCTCTTCGGTACGCCGCTCGGCAATGTCATGGGATTTTTCCAGCATACCTCGATGTCGGTGCCGGGTGCGATCATCACGGTCCTCACGACCCTGGCCATGTTTTGGAAATGGGATTGGGCGGTTGCGTCGATCCTGATGGTCACGTCGTTCTCGAGCGTCATGCTGATGCTGCGAGCGCGGGAAAAAATGCAGCAGATCAACCGCGAATTCCAATCCGCCGAGGGCGATGTGAGCGGTCGTGTGGCCGATTTGTTGCGCGGCAACAAGGCCGTGAAACTTTACGCGATGGAAGAACAGGTCGCGCTGGACTTCGACCGGCAGGCACTGGTGATCAGCCAGAAATCCTACCAACGCGACGTGCTCAGTCACATCGAGTACATGAAGCAGGAAGGATTCAGCTACTTTTGTTATGCAGCGCTGCTCGGTGCCTGCACGTGGCGGTATTTGGGCAACCACATCGATCTTGGGACCGTGGCCGCCTGCCTCGCTTCGTATGCCGGCTTGAACTGGCCGATCCAAACCGTCTTCCAAGCGTTCAGCCTGTGGGGCGGAGCCGAAGCCTCGATCAATCGCATCGGCGCGGTACTCGATACGCCCAGCACGACGCCAGACCCGGATCACGCCTTGTCCACACCGGTTCCCCTGGGCGGCGGGATCGTGTTCGACCAAGTGACTTTCTCCTACGTGCCGGGTCAGCTGGTGCTGCGCGATCTTTCGGTCACCATTCCTCGCGGACAAAGGCTCGCGTTGGTCGGGCCGTCGGGTGCGGGTAAGAGTACGATCGCACAATTGATGCTGCGACTGTACGACCCGCAGTCCGGCAGCGTACGCTTGGGCGGCGTTGATCTGCGGAAATTCACAGCCAGTGACCTGCGGAAAACCTTCGGGGTCGTACCTCAGGATCCGTTTATTTTCCGCACCACCATGCGCGACAATATCCGCGTCGCCCGGCCCGACGCCACCGACGCCGCCATCCGCCGCGCGTGCGAACTGGCCAATGCCTGGGAATTCATCGCGAAACTTCCGGGCGGCCTCGATTCCCGCGTCGGCGAAGGCGGCTCCTCCCTTTCCGGCGGACAGCGTCAGCGGGTCTCGATTGCCCGCGCTTTGCTTTCCGAGCCGGAGTGTTTCATTTTCGACGAGGCCACCAGCGCGCTCGATACGCTCAGCGAACAATTGATCCAGGAAGCGCTCGAGAAAAATCTCGGTGGTCGCACCGTCATCTTCATCGCCCACCGGCTCGCCACCGTGAAAAATTGCGACCGGATTTTGGTGATCGACGACGGCAAGGTGTTGCAAGACGGATCGTACGGCCAGCTGGTGGGTCAACCCGGCTTGTTCCAAGAACTCGTGCGCGGCCAGTCGCTGCGCGAATAGGTACGAAGCCGTGGGCTTGCCTGAGCGCGAATCGCCCGCACACTCGGGTGATGGACGCCTATGCCAAAGCCCGGGAGTTGATTGATGCCGCGCATGCCGCTGATCCGAAACGTGCCCCCGATGGACGCGCCGCTGAACTCGTCTACGCCGAACGGGTGGAAGCTTGGGCCGTGCGCGCCACGGAGAACCCGACGCCGCTGCTGCGGCTCGCCGCGCGTTGCCAGCACCTCGAACGTTGGAGCGTGCCACGCGATAGCTTTCCCCTCGACAAGCCCGGCTACCATGCGTGGCGCCGCTCGCTCTATGTGAAGCAGGCCGCGCGGGCGAAGGAGCTGCTCCTGCAAGCCGGCGTGCCCGCCCCCGAAGCCGACGAGGTCGCCGTCTGGGTTTCCAAGACCGGACTGAAAACCAATCCCGGCACGCAAGCCCTCGAGGATGCCGCGTGCCTTGTGTTTCTTGAAAATGAAATTCAGGCCTTTGCCGCCCAGCACGCCGAATATCCCCGCGAGAAATTCGTCGATATCATTCGGAAGACGTGGAAAAAAGTCAGCCCGCGCGGCCAGGCACTGGCCAAAACCATCGCCCTGCCTCCCGGGATCGCGGCGTTGGTGACGGAAGCCATCGCTTGAGCACCCGGGCGCCTGGACC
>Ga0302321_100004774_pt1 | contig 11794 bp, 8 predicted proteins | sample Fen_T0_1_FD_202505 | JGI IMG/M metagenome (GOLD analysis project Ga0302321, IMG submission 202505) | Peat permafrost microbial communities from Stordalen Mire near Abisko, Sweden - Fen_T0_1 | ecosystem: Environmental > Terrestrial > Soil > Wetlands > Permafrost | place: Sweden: Abisko...
ATATCCGCCCGCATCAGTATTTATCAGTGGGATGGTCCGACCGATATAGCTGGCCAAGTGGTTAACTTTCCAGACGTGTTCAAAATTCATTTTGGTCATCGCCACACTTCGCACAAAATACGGCAAAGTGCTTCCAGTGACATACGAAACCAGCCAGATCCGGTTTGAGCGGGTGATGATACCGCTGAATTTAACGCCTGGAACCTCTTTAATTTCTTGTCTCGGCTTAAAGGTAAGGCCGGTAGGTATCGCCGATTTGATGAAACTGTCGGCATTTCGTTGAAACCGCTCATCAACCTCGATATCAGGCTCATCATAGCTGGCCGCCACGAGGACGTTCGTCACCGCAGTTGCAAATGATGCTAGATCAAAAGCCACGGAGCTGATTAGGGATTTTTTATCACAATCCTTGAAAAAGATTTTCTGTTTTGCAGCATCCCAGCACTGTTTAACGCCATATTTCGCGGCGAAACCTTCCAGCGATGCTTTGATTTCGTCATCAGGGAAAGGGCAGTTTTCCGCAACAATTTGGGCGATGCTTCCGCCATCATGGACGATGAAGTTCTTGTTTCGTTCTGTGATGAACAATGAAAGCAAGGTCGAATCGGGCAGCAAATAAGGCGTGGAAATTTCAATCGTGTTACTGCCACGTTGTTTGCACTGCCAAAGGGAATTAAAGTCCTTTTGGATGACCTTTGTAATTTGGCAGTTAATTTGCGTCATGGATAAAAATTGATGCTCTGGGACGGATCGTCCATCTGAAGCCCAAGGTCATCCGCATCCATAGCCACTAAAACCGCCGCACCACCCTGCGCAACCACGTTCGATTCCTTGCAGAAAAGATCAATTCCCGTTCCAACATCTTGGACAAGATGATGACTCTTTACCAGCGTAGCTGTTTGATAAGCAAGCATAAACCCCTGCTTGTCAACTTTATGAAAGTGTGGTGTTGGAATTGCTCGGCTTTTTAATCCTTTGCCCAGCTCACGATTCATGTGATGCCTCCCGGTTGAACAGAATCGAAGGCAGGGTGATTCACCAAAATAATCTGCAAAAATTCTGGCTGAGTAGCTTTTCCGGTCAACAATCGAAACGTCCGCGTGAATTTTACAAATACCATTGGGCAGCCCGGCATCAATCGGCAGTTCGCCGATGCATCGCAGACGATTTTTCTGACCGTTTTTAGACTTTTCTTCTTGCAAGATAAGTTTATCAGCCTTCGCTGGCTTCTTACGCTTGCGAAACTTTTCGTAAGCGCGAAAGTCCTTTGCGATCTTTGGGAAATATTCAGCTGCCATTGATTGCTGGATGTTGTACTCGATGATTTGGCAGCATAGTTCATCTGTCAATAATTTGTTGATTGTGATTGTTTACGCTCCCAGCCAAGCCTGTCCAAAAGCGTTCCAAACATTCGCGCCGCCAATGAACCCAAAAGCTTTTCCCCTATCATTCCGAACCACAGAGCAGGCTACAGCCCACAGAAAAACCAAAATTTAATACAAATATCGTTACCGAAACCAACAAAGAACAGTCATTTACACCCCACCCTCTCATCCTTTGGGGGAGGAGAGGGAGACCAGTAGGGCGCGCTGGGATGATTCGACGATTGGGGCATAGTTTGCGCCAAACCAGCCTTTGGGGCTTGCTTCAAAAACGCAAGCATTTGCGTTTTCGGAAATCCCCCCTGATTACCTGCTGTCACCTAGCAAAAATTTCCGAAGGGCAGTGGATTTAAAAATAGGTAACGAAACGACGAAGGAATCAAGTTTGGCGGAAGAAGACACGGACGAAGTTAAGACTGGCCCGACGGACTGCGTACGACTCACCGCAAAGCGGGACAGGGCGGTTTGAATCAGGCCATGCGCACGGATGGGCCACGCGCGGCGAGTTGAGACAACTCGCGGTCCGGGGCGCTCGGTCTGCCAACGTGTGGACCGGACGAACACGGGATTTGAACAAGAAAGGTTTCCTGAAACGCGTCTGCTCAAGAATGGTTAACTCGTTCAGGAGCAAATAATTGGCCTCCTCTCACCGGCCCTCTCCTCCCTTGGGGGAGACGAGGGAGGCGAAGAGTGTGCGTCGGGTTGAAGGTGGCGGCGGCGCGGTTTGGGGACGCTCGGCTACACCAAGATTCAGATGCTCCTGAAAAACTTGGCATACCCACTGCATTTCATGGACTTCCAGACATCAGCATACCCATTCTGATTTTTGACCGAAACAAGCCATACGAGCAGATCAAACCGGGTTAGGCGCTAGGAAAAGAAGTTCGCCGCTCCTTCGGAGGACAGGGAGGACGGCGGGAAAAACTACAGAGTCGGAACGCAGTCGTCCTCGGGCGTAGCAAGGTGTCTTGGCCCAATCGCTGGGTAAGTCGTAAGCGGCTCCTGGCTCGAGCGTTGCTGCGCCCGGGGACGGGCGCGCTCCTGATAGTAACTTGTTGATGGTGAAACAATTGGCCTCCTCTCCCCGGCCTTCTCCTCCTTTGAGGGAGGAGAGGGAGGCGAAGAGTGTGCGTCGGGTTGAAGGTGACGGGGACGCGCTCCGGGAGCGCTCGGCTACACCAAGATTCAGACGCTCCTGAAAAACGGTTCTTCGCTGTTTTCGGTGGCATCGGCGAGCAAGAGATTTGAACCGCGTGAAGTTTTGGGCCGGAGGCGTGAGCCGATGTCGCTCCTCCGGAGCTGGAAAATCAAAGGGGATGGTGCAGCTACAAAGATATCGCCCCTGACGGGGCTACCTGACCGTTTCCGCCGCACCGGAAAACCTTGGCCCCTTGGAAAATTGGCTGGCCAAACCCATTGGTCCTGGGTAAACTCCGCCTACCGGCATTGCCCGCATTCAATGCCGGTAGGCGAGGCTTTTTAAGCCGCAGTAGTTGCAGCCATCACAACCGATGGTCGGGAGCAGTTAGCAATGCGCAACTCCATGACCTGCTTGGGGCCGGTATGGCTGACGCCAAACCCCTGGTGGGGTGGTCGCAGCCAAGGTGGCGGCGACCTTGGCTGGGGCTCAGACTTGGATTCCTTCCGGCCAGTCCTCGAAAACTGAAATCCATTCTCCCATGCCATCGAAAACAGCGAAGAACCAGATTTGAACCGCGTGAAGTTTTGGGGCGGAGACGTGAGCCGATGTCGCTCCTACGGAGCTGGAAAATCAAAGGGGATGGTGCAACTACAAAGATATCGCCCCTGACGGGGCTGGCTGGCCGTTGCCGTACCGCGGAAAACCTTGGTGCCTTGGAAAATTGGCTGGCCAAACCCATTGTTCCTGGGTAAACTCCGCCTACCGGCATTGCCCGCATTCAATGCCGGTAGGCGATGCTTTTTAAGCTGCAGTGGTTGCGGCCATCAAACCGCTGGCCGGAGGGCAGTTGGCAAGGCGCAACTCCATGCCCTGCGTGGGGCCGGTGGCTGACGCCAAACCGCTGGTGGGGTGGTCGCCAATTGTCAGCCAAGGTGGCGGCGACCCGGGCTCGGGCTCAGCCCTGGATTCCTTCCGGCCAGTCCTCGAAAACTGAAATCCAAATCTCCGATTCCATCGAAAATAGCGGGGAACCCATTCAGCATACCCATTTCGATTTTTGACCGAACCAAGCCATACGAACAGATCAAACCGGGTTAAGCTCTGGGGGAAGAAGTCCACCGCTCCTGCGAAGGACAGGGAGGACAGCGGGATAAACTACAGAGTCGAAGCGCCGTCGTCCCCGGGCGTAGCAAGGTGTCTTGGCACAATCACTGGGTAAATCGTAAGCGGCTCCTGGCTCGAACGTTGCTGCGCCCGGGGATGGGCGCGCTCCTGAAAGTAACTTGTTGATGGTGAAACAATTGGCCTCCTCTCCCCGGCCCTCTCCTCCTTTGAGGGAGGCGAGGGTGACCAGAAGGGCGCGCTGGGATGATGCGACGATTGGGGAATGGTTTGAGCCAAACAAGCCACTCTTATCCGAGTGGCGGCGGTCGTGAGGGAACGCGGTGCAATAGGAGGTGGAAAACGTGGTTTGAGCCTCGCTGTCCGGGCGGTGTCCAAGCTGGAAAGTCTTTGAGGCAAGCCGAATGCGTGGGGTGGCACGCGCGAGGGTCATGGGGGCCAGGGGTACCCTAAAAACTCCCATTAGAAAGTTGGCGGCCACGGGAGAAAAGCCGGCCACCGGGCGCGTTCCAAGAGGCGGTGGCGCGATGCGCCGCGTTGCCCGGTTGCCATCGCCCCCAAAAAAACAGATTGCAGATGGGCCGGAGCGGCCTAATTTCTGGGTATGACTGCGCCCCACCACCCCGCCATCCGCCGGATACTTGCCGGCGGGTTCACGTTGGTGGAGTTGTTGGTGGTCATCGCCATCATCAGCATTCTCTCGGCGCTGTTGCTGCCCGCATTGAGCAAGGCCAAGAGCCGGGCCAGGGGCGTCATCTGCGAAAACAACCTCCGCCAGTTGAATCTCTGCTGGCATCTCTATGCGACCGATAACAACGATCTTCTGGTGCCCAACAATTCCGTGGCCACGATCAGCACCGGCACCAACCCGCCGCCCGGGGCAATGACCCGGGGCGTCTCCTGGTGCCCCGGCTTCAATGCGCGCACGGAAGGCGAACCCACCAACATCATCAGCGGCATGCTGTATACCTACAACACTTCGGTGGCAATCTATCACTGCCCGGCGGACCTGTCGCAGTTGGAAGCACCTGACGGCCAGTTACTACCGGACCTCCGCTGGCGCAGTTACAACATGAGCCAGTCCGTCAACGGCTACCCGGAATTTGATCCGGTGTTGTCATTCTACATCCCCGCGTATAAAAAATTCACCGGCATCCGCCGCCCCAGTCCCAGTGAATTGTTTGTGTTTATTGATGAAAATGAGGGCACCATGCTCGACGCGCAATTTGGCAATCCGCCGGCCGGTTCGCCGTATTACTGGCCGGGCATCTGGTGGGACATGCCGGCCAACCGGCATAACCGGGGCGCGAATTTATCTTTTGCGGACGGACACGTTGAAGCGTGGCGATGGCGTGTGCCCAAAGTGTTTGTCTACTGGTCCCAATGGGTGACGGACGACGAAATGCCCGATTACCTCCGGGTCCAGCATGCCATGAAAGCGGTGGAATAAGCCGGGCGGGCTGAAAAAAGTTTTGACAGATGCCACCTGATATATCAGTTTATCCGCATCCGTTGATTTGACGGACTCATGACGAGTGGTCGAGGGACTGGCCCAATGACACCACGGCAACCGATTGAACTTAGGTTTTAATGACAGGTGCCAATTCCAGCTCAAGCATCATTAGCTTGGGAAAAATGAGAAGCAACACAACCGTTTTGTGGCCCCTTCTCGTCTTGAGTCGGGGCTTTTTTATTGCCCTGAAAGTGCGGCCGGCCTGCTGTCGGCAGCACTTGCCAACTGAATGGTTTGATCTGATCTGCCGGCCGGATGCCGGATGCACGCTGTAACGTTTATGAGTGAAAAACACGAAGGGTTCATGAAGGCGCTCAAGTGCCGCGAATGCGGCCGCGAATATCCGCTCACCGCCACCCACGTCTGCGAATTTGACTTCGGCCCGCTCGAAGTCGCCTACGATTACGACCGCATCAAAAAATCGCTCACGCGCGAAGTCATCGCGTCACGGCCCAAAACCATGTGGCGCTATCGCGAGCTGCTGCCCATCGCCGGCAATCCCACGGTGGGGCCGCTCGTCGGCTACACGCCGCTCGTGAAGGCCGACCGGCTGGCAAAGGTCCTCGGCATCCGCGAGCTGTACATCAAAAACGATGCGGTCAACCACCCCACCCTGTCCTTCAAGGACCGCGTGGTCAGCGTGGCGCTGAGCCGCGCGAAGGAACTGGGCTTTGAAACCGTGGCGTGCGCCTCGACGGGCAACCTCGCCAACTCGGTGGCCGCGAACGCGGCCAGCGCCGGTCTCAAATCCTACGTGTTCATTCCGGCCGATCTGGAGCAGGGCAAAATCGTGAATTCGCTCATCTACGGGGCGAACGTCATTTGCATCAAGGGCCATTACGACGAGGTGAACCGGCTGTGCGCCGAAATCGCCGGCAAGTTTGGCTGGGCGTTTGTGAACGTCAACATGCGCCCATACTACGCTGAAGGCTCCAAGAGCATGGCGTATGAAATTGCGGAGCAGCTCGGCTGGCGGCTGCCGGAGCACACGATTGTGCCGATGGCCTCCGGCTCCTTGCTGACGAAGATTCACAAGGGCTATCAGGAATTCGCCAAGCTCGGCCTGGTGGCGAACAACAACCCGCACATTCACGGCGCCCAGGCGACGGGCTGCTCGCCGATCTCGGTCGCGCAAAAGGCCGGTCTCGATTTCTTCAAGCCGGTCAAGCCCGACACGATTGCCAAATCCCTGGCGATCGGCACGCCCGCCGACGGCTTTTACGCCCTCAAGGTGATGCGCGAAACCAATGGAGCGGCCGAGGATGTGACCGACGACGAAATCCGCGACGCAATCCGGCTGCTGGCCGAGACGGAAGGCATTTTTGCCGAGACCGCCGGCGGGGTGACCGTGGGCGTGGCGAAGAAACTGATTGCGGCCGGCAAAATTCCGAAGGATTCTTCCGCCGTCATCTGTGTGACCGGCAACGGGCTGAAGACGCTGGATGCGGTGCAGGGCCACTGCGGCAAGGCGCGCGAAATCAAGCCGAGCCTGCGCGAGTTCGAGGCGCTGCTGGCCCAGGAAGAAAAAGTGAACGCCTAAAAATTTATGTCCAAAAAAGTCCGCATTCCCACGCCGCTCCGCAAGTTGACCAACAACGAGGAGCTGGTTGAAATCACCGCCGCCACCATCGGCGAAGCGATCGTCGAATTGCAGACGCGCTTCCCGGGCATCCAGGAACGGCTGGTGGATGACAAGGGCGAGGTCCGCCGCTTCGTCAATGTTTACGTCAATGAAGAGGACATCCGTTTTCTGCAAGGGCGCGCGACGCCGCTGAAAGACGGGGATGAAATCAGCATCATTCCCGCCATTGCGGGCGGTTAGGCCGGATATTTCACAGTCGTTTCGTTTGCACCAGGTTTGCGCCCGGTGAGGCAAAGCCAAACGAACTGGGAGCGGCGTGCGGGGCTTTGACAGGGTGCCGGAAGCCGTTAAAACGGCTGTGTTCGTCACCGCCAGTGTCCACCGGGCTGGAAGCCCGGTGCTAATGAAAGGCGGACAAACAGTCATGAAATATCCGGGCTAGAGCATTTCCAGCAAAGCTGTCGCACCGGGTTGAGATCGGAGCGACGTCGCCACATCTTTGCTGTCAATGCTCCAAGCCGGTGAAACCGGCGGGATCAGCGAGGAAAACCCGGCCGGCTGACTCTGTCGGCGGCAGAGAATCATTTTGCATTTATCAGGTTTAACTTTTAATTTGATGTCCATGGCCACCAAGAAAAAAGTCCCGGCAACGAAATCTTCCACGCCCACCCAGCAGCGGCTGTGGCTGATGTATCCGCCCAAGCTGATCAAAAAGCCGTTCATCTGGGAGGTCGGGCACAAATTTAAGATCACGACCAACATCCGCCAGGCGAGCGTGACGGACGAAATCGGCATTGTCTGCCTGGAACTCGACGGGCCGCGCGACGAGGTGAAGGCGGCCATCAAATGGCTGGAGAAGAGCGGCGTGAATGTGGAGCCGGTGGAAATCGGCGTGATCGCGGGCTGAGGCTGAAGCCAAGCGGCCCGGCGGGCGGCCAAACTATTTGTGGGGACAAACGAACGGCGTGGTGCCAGCACCGCGCCGTTTTGCTTTGGGCGCGGACCGCCAAGCCGACCACACGGATCAGCACGGATGGGAAAAAGACTTTTTACGCGAATTCCGCGAATTGACGCGAATTTTTTGGGGGAGAGAGCGGGGCGCGGGAGGGCGCGCGGCAGCGGCCCGCAGTGCGCCGGTTTGCCGGCGCTGTCAGAACCCAACTGGCCTTCCGACCGGTCAACGCGAAAACGGCTGGCTTCGCACGCGGCGGCACGGTTCAAGGGGCGCAATCAATATTACAAAAAAGCGTCTTGCCACGCCCTCCGGGCAGCGGCTTTGCAAAAGGTGCTGTTGTATGCTTCATTATGCCGCTGAGTGGCGGTGCCATTGAATGTTTTTACCGGAGCACTGTCCAAGCATTGAAGGAATATTATGTTTTTCGACCCAAAATATTTGTTGTTCATGATTCCCGGATTGCTGATCGGCATCTGGGCGCAGATAAAGTTGTCCTCGGCCTTTGGCAAATACAGCCAGATCGGGGTGGCGTCCGGCATGACGGGCGCCGAGGCCGCCCGCCGGATTCTGAATGCCGCCGGATTAAGCGAGGTGCCGGTTGAAGCCGTGCCCGGCCACCTGACCGACCACTACGACCCCACGAAGCGCGCGCTGTTCCTGTCGGAGGACAACTTCCAGGGCTCGTCCATTGCGGCCGTGGGCGTGGCGGCGCACGAGGCGGGGCATGCCCTGCAACACCAACAGTCTTACGCGCTGTTGAACCTGCGCATGGCGCTGGTGCCGGTCACGCAGTTTGCCAGCATGGCGTACATGGGCATTTTGCTGCTCGGCATGTTTCTGGGCCTGATGAAAATCGCGCTGCCCATCATCATTGTGCTCTTTGCCATCATCTCGTTGTTCCAGTTGGTGACCCTGCCGGTGGAATACGACGCCAGCGCGCGCGCCAAGGATCAACTGTTCCGCCTCGGCCTCGTGCGCGAAACCGAGCGCGAAGGCGTGTCGAAGGTGCTCAACGCCGCCGCACTGACCTACGTGGCCGCACTCGTCAGCAGCATGCTGACACTGCTGTACTACATCACGGCGTCCCGCGACAGCCGGAGTTAATTTTGCTTGCCGCCGTGCCCGGCTCGCTCAACAATTTTCGGACGCATGGCGGCCAAAAACAATAAACGCAAGACCAGCCCAGTCCGGCGAAAGAAGCCCGCCGGGACCAGGGCTAAATCCCCCGTCGTGGCCGCCGCCCCGCCGGAGGTGAGCCAGCCGATTGTGGTGCCGCACGAGGCGCCCCGGCCGTCGGGCGAAACGGACACGACGATTTTTCTCCGCAACCAGGCGGAGCGGCACGACGGCGATTCCGCCATCCGCCTGTACCTCCGGGAAATCGGCCTGGTGAAACTGCTCACTCCGCAGGAAGAAATTGAGCTGGCGGCGCGCATCAAGAAGGGCGACAAGAAGGCGCGCGAGCACATGATCAAGGCCAACCTGCGCCTCGTGGTGAAAATCGCGCGCGATTACGAAGGCATCGGCCTGCCGCTGCTCGACCTGATCAGCGAAGGCAACATCGGCCTGATGAAGGCGGTGGAGCGCTTTGATCCGGCCAAGGGCGGCAAACTCTCGACCTATGGTTCCTGGTGGATCAAGCAGTCCATCAAGCGGGCGCTGGCGAACCAGTCAAAGACCATCCGCCTGCCCGTGCATCTGGTGGACAAGATTTCGCGGATGCGCCGGACGTCGATGAAGTTGCAGGAAGATTTGGGCCGCGAGCCCACGGATGAAGAATTGGCGGCCGAACTCGGCACCACGGCGGCGCGCGTCTCGCAGATGCGCACGGCGTCCATCCGCCCCGCCTCGCTCGACGCGCCCGTGGGCGACGACGATTCCAACAATTTCTCCGAGATGGTGGAGGACGAGCGCGCCGTCAACCCGTACGAGGAGCTGGAGGACAAGACCGTCACGGACATGTTGCAAGACATGGTCAAGCATCTTGACGACCGCGAGGCCACGATTCTCCGCTTCCGCTTCGGCCTGGACGGCGGCGCGGAAAAAACCCTGGAAGAAGTGGGCGTCAAGTTTGGCGTCACCCGCGAACGCGTGCGCCAGATCCAGAACCTGGCGCTGCGCAAGCTGCGCAAAATGATCGAACGTCTGGAAAAAACCAAGAAAACCGAAGTTTAATACATGTCACTCCCTGTCACGCCCGCCGATATCGAAGCCGCCATCCGGAACGTCGCCGACTTTCCCCAGCCCGGCATCCAGTTCAAGGACATCACGCCGGTGCTCGCCGACGCGCGGCTGTTCTCCGGCGCGATTGATCTGCTGACCGAACGCTTTCAGCCCGGCAGCATTGATGCGGTGGTGGGCATTGACGCCCGCGGCTTCATTTTCGCCGCCGCCGCCGCCCGCAAGTTGGAAGCCGGGTTTGTGCCGGTGCGCAAAAAGGGCAAGCTGCCGTACAAGACCATCGAACAGGACTACGCTTTGGAATACGGCCACGCCACGGTGGCCATGCACGTGGATGCGCTCAAGCCGGGCGCCCGCGTGCTGCTGATTGACGACCTGCTGGCCACGGGCGGCACCTCGGCCGCCGCCGCCAGCCTGGTGCAAAAACTGGGGGGCAAGATTCTCGAAGCCGGCTTCCTCATTGAATTGAAATTTCTGAACGGCCGCGACAAATTGTCCGGCTTCCCGGTGCGCTCGTTGATCGCCTACTGATGGAGGCGCGGGGCATTTGCGCCACGATTGTAGACCACGACTGGACCGGCCAGCCGTGGTTTTTTATTTCTGCCGGGCGGCCAGTTCGGCATGGATTTGGGGCTCCATGGCTTCAAATTTCCGGTAGAACCAGACCGGCACCGCGGCCAGCGTGAAGAACAGCGCGGGCAGCCAGATGATGCCGATTTCAATGCCGCGCAAGGACACGGCGCTTTGCGCGACATTGGGCAGATAGCCGTGCGCCGCCATGATCCAGGCGGGAACAGCGCTGCCCAATCCGGCCCCGGCCTTCAGACAAAACGCGGCGCCAATGGCGGTCAGAAATCCCGCGGCCCGGATGCCGGTCTTCCATTCGCCGTAATCCACGCTGTCGGATAAAACCGAGAACGGCATGGCCATGGCCATGCCGCTGAGCAGAAAACCGAAGGTCCAGCCGGTCATGATCCAGGCCACGGACAAATTATTTTGGAGGCCGAACCACATGATGAGCTGGCCGACCACCATGCCGAGCAAACCCAAAATCCAGACGTTGCGCTTGGCAGTCCAGCGGCAGAAGAACGGCATCAGAAAGGCCGTGACGAGGGAGACAAAATCCAGCGCGAAAGCGGTCGGAATGAGATCTTTGCGGTGCAACGTGTATTCAAAGAAATAGGGCGCGACGCTGACGCGGGCGATGAAGGCGATCCAGAAGCAGAAGCTGCTCACAAAAATGATGAGCCACGGCCAGTTGCCTTTGATGGCGCGCAGGCTGTCGGCGACGGGCAACGATTGTTTTTTCTGGGGGACGACTTCGACCAGGTTGCGGAACGCGAACAGATACAACAACACCGTGCCGGTGGCGTAGAGCGGCATGACGATCATGAAACCTTTGCGGTCATCGCCCTGGCCGAAATATTGGACGAGCCGCAGCGCGGTCAGATTCACCAGCAGCACGCCGAGCTTGGAGCCGAACATGCGGAACGACGTGAGGGTCACGCGTTCGCGCGGGTCCGGCGTGAGGGCGGACAAAATGGAGGTGACGGGGGTGTTGATGCCGGTATAGAGCACGCTGCACACGATGTAAGTCAGCGCGGCATAAATCACCTTGCCCGTATGGCTCAAATCCGGCGTGAGGAAGGTCAGCACACCGAACAGCGCAAAGGGCACGCACAGCCAGAGAAACCACGGGCGGCTTTTGCCCCATTTACTGTGGGTTTTGTCAAAAACCACGCCCCAGATCGGGGCATCAATCGCATCGGTAAACCGGGCGAGCAACAAGATGTTGCCGGCAATGGCCACGGGGAGCCCGTAGACATCGGTGTAGAAATAGAGGAGGTAGTTCGAGATGACACAGAAGACGAGCTGCCCGGCCGTGTCGCTGGCGGCGTAACTGAAGCGTTTGGTGTAG
>Ga0302321_100004775_pt1 | contig 11793 bp, 2 predicted proteins | sample Fen_T0_1_FD_202505 | JGI IMG/M metagenome (GOLD analysis project Ga0302321, IMG submission 202505) | Peat permafrost microbial communities from Stordalen Mire near Abisko, Sweden - Fen_T0_1 | ecosystem: Environmental > Terrestrial > Soil > Wetlands > Permafrost | place: Sweden: Abisko...
AGATGGCTCATTGCGGTGGCACGAACCAAACTCGGCCAAGCGTAGCGGCAAATCGCGATAACTATGCAAAGTGCTGTTAAAAATCTGGACATGGCCAGGGCAATTCATTGGCTTTACCGCGTAATCGCGGTTTTCCGAGGCAGTTACAAACATATTGTCGCGATAATTTTGCCAGTGGCCAGATTTTTCCCACAGGCTTCTGTCCAAAATGGTCGGCGTACGCACTTCTTGGTAGCCATAATCGATGAACATCTGGCGCATGTACTGCTCAATCTCTTGCCAAATGCTCCAGCCGCGTGGATGCCAGAACACCATACCAGGCGCGTCATCTTGCATGTGGAAGTAATCGAGCTGCTTGCCCAATTTACGGTGATCACGCTTTTCAGCTTCTTCCAGCTGAAACAAATACGCATCCAACTCTTCTTTATTGCGCCAAGCCGTGCCATACACGCGCTGCAACATCTCGTTATTACTGTCACCACGCCAATAAGCGCCTGCAAGCTTCATAAGCTTAAACGCCTTTAATTTGCCAGTATTCGGCACATGCGGGCCGCGACAGAGGTCTGTGAATGCGCCCTCGGAATACAGCGAAACATCTTCATTGGCAGGAATAGACGCAATAATTTCCGCTTTGTAATGCTCGTTAATGCTTTTGAAATAAGCCTCCGCTTCATCACGCGGCAATACTTTGCGGGTGACTGGTTCGTCTTTTTTGGCGAGCTCCACCATTTTCTTTTCAATCGCCGCTAAATCTTCTGGCGTAAATGCACGCTTGTAACTGAAATCGTAATAAAAACCATTTTCAATCACTGGGCCAATGGTGACTTGGCAATCTGGGAACAACTCTTTCACCGCGTAAGCCAGCAAATGCGCGGTTGAGTGGCGAATAATCTCTAAACCATCGTCACTTTTGTCGGTAATAATCGCTAAATCGCTATCGGCTTCAATGATGTAACTTGTATCGACAATCTTGTCATTTACCTTGCCTGCCAATGCCGCTTTGGCGAGACCCGCGCCAATGTTCATGGCGACATTGGCCACGCTAACAGGCGCATCAAAGCTTCGTTGTGAGCCATCTGGCAAGCGAATTACGGGCATGAAAATCCTACTAAAAATTTAAAAGTCTTAATTATTTGGTAGTGCAGGAAGTCCATGCACACTTTCTCTCTACCCTGCTAACAGGGAAATTTGCAGGGTATTCTACTGAAATAAGCTTCTGAACTCAACAAAATGCTCTGCTCTTCCGCATAAATACTAGATATCAATCAAAATAGCATGAATGGGATCAGGGAATAACAGGGAATATACATATATAACTCAACACTTAAAATGCATGATGCATCATTATTAAGTTCTTATTATGAGCTGCATCAAATGCGGATCAACCAGAAGTTTGCTTTGAAGAGGCTTGATATTGAATATAAGTAGCTGAAATCAACCCATAACAGTCACTCAGCCACTATTTATGCTGCCTAATTAAAAAAGTCGTTTTTTCAAACCTATATGCGTTATCGCACAGAACGTCTTATGAAGTTGGTTTATCTTTGCATTGGAAGTTCAAAACAAATAGAAAGTGATTTATGAACACATCTTCTTTGACAAATAACGAACAGTTAGATTTGCTGAAAAGTGCTTATTTTGAGGCATTAGCATCTTGCAATGAATGCTACACGGAAGAGACTTTTTCGAAGCTTTGTTCTTCCGAGGATGCCTACATGTCATTCATTGAATGCAGTGATGCCCGTAGTTTTGGATAATTAGAGGTTTTACTAGCCATGGGGTCGCTGAAGCACGATGAACCTTACCATTTATCAACAATTGTTTCGCCGATAGGCGTAACGGTGAAAGTTGCCAGTTGAGGTATTGAATACCAATTATGCGGATTTAACCGTAAGTAAGTGAAATTAAGCGAACTTCCACAATCGATACTTAAGAGACAATCGTTTAAGTATCAACTTATTTAATTGGTTATTTATATTGTGTTCGTTAACGTACAGACAGGTTAATGTTGTTAAGAATAACGTGTAACTATCATTAGTAAGTTTTTAGAACTTTTCATAATTTTAATTTACATACAAAGGAATCAACATGAATAAATATATTTCTAGCATATTTGCAGCAGCACTTACCTTTAGTGCATTCTCTGCATATACAGCCACTACGCCTGAAAATGCAGACGATGCCAGTAGTATCGGAACTTCAGAGTCACCACAACACAAGCAGCAGGATTTGCGAACAGACAAGGGACCTACTGAAATGAATACTGACAGCATGAAAGATGATTCGAGTAACTTAGGTAATTCAAACTCACCCCAACATACAGAGCAAAATAAACATATTGATAATGGAATGAATCAAAACACGACAAAAAGACATCACACTAAAAAAAATAAAGTGATGAAAGCTAAAGAATTGAATAGTGGTACAACTAAAGGCAATCAAATTCAACCCTCAGAACCAGAGGGTGCCGCACCTGCGACGAAGTAATTACTGCTGTTAGAATTTAAATTTAGAATGATTTTAATTGGACTTAATTTAGCTAGGTCATTTAAAATCTTCTTGTATTAAAAAGCGTCATACCGATAAGCTTGTTTTGCTTTTCTGGATAGCTACTTTTGGCCGTCCTTTGACCTTTCATCAAAGGGCGCTATACGACCCATTTCGTACAGTCATTTAAAAGAAACCATCAAATATCAGAAGATAATATCAAAAAAACATATTCAATCTTGGACTTTAATTGAGTTTAATTAAATTCTAATTCGACGAAATGTCCAGTATTGTCATCAATAAGATGGATTAATCCTTGCGCTCGTCCTGCTTCAACTAAAAAACCTCCCTCTATAATAATGCCATCAACCATTACTTTGCCTGCGTTTCTAGCAGTTTTACCAATGCAATTAATTGTAATGTGGTAATTAGTATTACGATAACGATAATGAATTTTGTAAGACTGCCAATGCGCTGGGAAGCATGGCGCAATTCGTAGCTTATCCACTTCCAAATGCAATCCTAATAGTGTTTCCACAGTAAGTCGATACATCCAACCCGCTGCTCCAGTATACCAAGTCCATCCGCCACGACCTGTATGAGGTGGTGCACTGTAAACATCTGCACTCATCACATAAGGTTCAACTTTATACCGCTGAATCTGTTCTGGTTGGCTACCATGATTGACAGGATTTAACATAGCAAATATTTCCCAAGCGCGTTCATTATTACCAATCATAGCAAACGCCATTGTGGCCCAAATAGCAGCATGGGTATATTGGCCACCATTTTCTCGTACACCAGGTACATAGCCTTTAATATAGCCTGGCTCTAGCTGAGATTTATCAAAAGCCGGGTCTAACAATTGTATTAACTGAGCTTCTCTTTTTACTAAACGCTGGTCCACTGCTGTCATCGCCTGACGGGCTCGTGCAGGATCTCCACCGTTTGAGATAATTGCCCAACTCTGACTGATCGAATCAATTTGGCATTCATCATTATCTGCCGAGCCTAATGGTGTACCATCGTCAAAATAAGCTCGACGATACCAAGCGCCATCCCAAGCGTTTTTTTCAATATTATCTCGAAGCAGTTTTGCCTGCACTCTGCACACTTCTGCAAAGTCCAAGTCATTGCGGCCAAGTGCTAGACTTGCGAATAATTGGAGGTTGTCATAAAGGAACCATGCCAACCAAACACTCTCTCCTTTGCCACCGCGACCGACCAAATTCATACCATCATTCCAATCTCCGCAACCCATCAAAGGCAACTGATGAGTTCCAAATTGCAAACTATGTTTAATTGCACGAACACAATGTTCATACAGACTTGCTGCCTCAATCGAGCGTTGTGGCTGGTCATAATATGCTTCCTCTTCAGGCCTCAACTCACGACCTTCCAAAAAATGAACTGACTCGTTGAGTACACCCGTGTCACCCGTTGCCAGCACATAATGACAAGTAGCGTACGGAAGCCATAGATAATCGTCAGAAAAATGTGTGCGCACCCCTTGTCCGTTGGGTGGATGCCACCAGTGTTGAACATCCCCTTGGATGAACTGGCGTTCGGCGCAGCGGATCAACTGCTCACGCGCCAGCCAAGGAGTAGCATGAATCAACGCCATGGTGTCTTGTAATTGGTCGCGGTAACCATAAGCGCCTCCAGACTGATAATAGCCGCTTCGGCCCCATAATCTACTAGACATTGTCTGGTAAACCAGCCATCCATTAGCTAAAACATTTAATGCAGCATCTGGCGTCTCCACTTGAACGGCCCCTAAGGTGTGGCTCCAGTATTCCCACACTGCTTCTAACGCTTGTCGTGCGCCTGCAGGTTGGCTAAATCGCTGAATTAAATGCTGTGCTTCATCGACGCTGCTGGCCGCGCCAAACACGAACACAATCTCGCGCTCTTGCCCCTCAGCCAATTCGATTTGGGTTTGGAGCGCTACGCATGGATCAAAGCCTGCACCAGTTTTGCCCGACAAACGCTTACGACGCATAGCCGCTGGGTTGGCCAATGAGCAGTTGCGCCCAATAAACTCTGTTCTATTCCCTGTTACCGTACGCTCCAACTCGCTAACCTGCGCAAAAACAACCCGATTAGAATACTCACGGCTGTAAGCATTGCGGGCAAATAGGGCTCCGCTGTGCAAATCTGTTTCTGTCACAATATGCATCAGATTGACATGTCTCCACTCACCAAGCACTAACTCCCAATACCCAGTCAGCGACAATCGACGAGTGCGTTTAGAATGGTTGCGCAGCTTGATGACAATGAACTTTACCGGTGCATCCATGGCGACGTAGGTGAACATTTCTGAGGTAATGCCTGCTTCGTCATGTTCGAACACACTGTATCCAAACCCATGCCGGCATACATACCCGGATCTCCCACGGGCAGGCAATGGTGTTGGTGACCAGAACGCACCTGTTTCTTCATCGCGGATGTAAAACACCTCTCCACTGCTGTCACTAATAGGATCATTGTGCCAAGTGGTCAAGCGGAATTCATGGGCATTTTCTACCCAGGTATAAGCACTCCCACTCTCACTGACGACAGTGCCAATGTGCGGACTAGCAATGACATTAACCCATGGGGCCGGAGTATTCTGGCCAGGTTCAAGGGTAACAACATATTCACGCCCGTCAGATGTAAATCCGCCTAGCCCATTGAAAAAAATGCGTTCACGCGCCTGTAGCGGATAAACCGGATCCTTTGCTGGTCGCGTTCTTGGCTCTAGAAGGTCAGATCCTCGATCTGTTGACACACGACGTTCCACCTGCTCGACCAATGTCTCGAATGTATCACTGAACACGACACGAGCAACTGTACGGAATAATATTCGCTCATCCTCGGACAGTTCTTCAGTACGTCTGACGAAGATCCCACCAGGCTTATCAATGAGTTGAGCTTCAGAACCTGCATTAATTAGCCCTAAGATCTGGTCTTGCAGATCAGCTCGATAGCCTGAAAAATCTTCATTAACTATTATCAAGTCCGCAACTAGGCCTTTCAATCGCCAATATGCATGGGCTTGTAACACCTGCTTTACTAAGCCAATCCGATTTAGGTCGCCGATACATAGCAAAACAATTGGATAATCACCCGAAACACCAAAGCGCCAAAGCCCAGACTGACCTAGCTGATTACGGGCTATCTCGCTAGGTGCAGCGCGGCGCAAGGCATTGCCGTAAATAACAGAACTGGCCAGTCTGCCATAAACTTGCGCATCGGATTCGGTGGCATTTAATTGGCGTAGCACCTCCTGACTTTGAAACCATGACATCTCAAAGGCTCGTTCAACAAAATGCCTGTCACAATACTTGTCAAGCAAAGCCAGTGCTGCCTCGCGCGTATTCGCTACACCAGATATAATTTGAAAAGTCGCCGATTCGTCTGGCGGCAGCGTAATGGTCCGACGTATTGCCACGATTGGATCAAGCACTGAACCATCCGAGTCAGATAAACGTGAAACGCTATTGTCCTGATCTAAAACTAAGGGATTGGCTGTTGTTCTGCCTCTTCCTATAAATTTAACACGGTCAGTTTCATATGTTGGTTCATCAGCATCTATACCAGGTGCGGCGAACAAATGGAACATCCAGGAAATTTTTTCATCAGGCGTACGAGGTCGGCGTGTACAAAGAATCGCCTGTTTAGAATGTACAATTTCGGTTTGAACGAATAAATTACTAAAGGCACGATGCGCTAGGTCCGTATTCAAAGCCGCCAATACAACTTCGGCATAACTTGTTACTTCGATAAACCTTATACGAAATGAAAGATTAGTAAGTGTAACTCGACGTATCTCCACGTCGTCTTCAGGAGAAACACTTACTTCTGTATGTGCTTCAATTGCCTCATCGCGACGCCGATATTCCGCACGCGCCTGAACGAATATCGCCTCGTAGTGGTCTGCTTTGTGAAGTGTTGGTTGGTAAGTAGTTGACCAATAACGCCCCGTATCACGATCACGCAAGTAAATGAATGTGCCCCAACAATCAGAAGTTGCATCTTCACGCCAACGTGTTAGGGCTAAATCTCGCCATGTGCTGTAGCCACCGCCAGCATTTGTCGCCATGACATGATATCGACCATTGGACAACAGGTGAACTTCTGGTATTGGAATGTTTGGATCGTTAAACATACGCATGATTCCATTTGCTTCCACAACAGGAGATACTGTCACAGCACGCACTTCAGCTTCATGCGGATGCAAAGTAAACTCTTTCTTAGGGACTCGTTCCTGCAACAACAATTCCGTAGCTTGTATAAGTGGGAAAGACGTGAATCGTCGCTGCATCGGTTGGTTGAGCAATACATGTTCGAAGGCCAAGAGGCTCATGCCTTGATGATGCGCCATGAATGAACGCACGATGGCGTGATTCTTTCCTCGAGATAGGCGCGATGGCGTGTAATCGATTGCCTCGTAAAAACCATAGATACCGACAAATCCATCAGCGGCCAATTTCTGCAAGTTAAGACAGGCTTCCTGCGGCATGACTGTCAACGCCAGCGCACTAGCATAAGGTGCGATGACCAAGTCGTCTCCAAGGCCCCGTTTAAAGCCTAAACCAGGCACTCCAAATGCCCGGTATTGATAGACTTGATTTATATCGGTAGCGTTATAGCAAGATTCGGATATGCCCCATGGTATGGCACGTTGCCGACCATATTCGATCTGACGCGACACTGCGGTCTTACAAGATTGCTCCAGCAAGGTGTTTTTATAGCTAGGCATTAATAGTTGAGGCATGAGGTACTCAAACATTGAGCCACTCCACGAAATCAAGCTCACGTCTCCACCATGTCTCGTCAGCAATCGTCCCAGTGAAAACCAATGCTTCTGTGGAACCTGTCCCTGTGCTATGAGTAAAAAACTGGCCAAACGCGCTTCTGATGCCAGAAGATCGTAACATGCCGGATCACGACGCCTTTCAGCTGTGTCGTATCCGATACTCAGCAAGTCGCATGACGCATCATAGAGAAATTCAAAATCCATCACCGACAAGTTACGACAACGATGTATTAAATCATCGATAATATCCAGCCGTTCCTTTGCCGTCGCCCCTGCAGGCGATATCGACTCAGAGCCAGCTTCGCACATTTTGTCCAATTCTATCAGTGTAGGAATTTTGTTAAGATTACTTACTTCAGGAACGATGTATCTGAAATCATCCCGAAGTGCGAGGGATTGCCGCTCGAAAGCCTGCGCCCAGTAATGTAGCTCGCCTTCCACATCAGTATCTGAAACCAACAACGTAAGCAGTTCCTCACCAGTACTGTGTATCTCATCTAGCAAGCTATTGAGGGTAGTCAATTTCTGGAACTGAGTATCTAGATTTAGTGCTGGCAGCATGTGCGCTTTTAGTAAGTCTTGCAGAAATTTGATCTTCCTTACAAGTTCTGGGCTCGGTGACTGCGGCAAATGTTCTACAAACACCTGCAAGGTATCATGCATCCCTTGATAAGCATTCTCGGATAGTACTGAATGATCTTTCAACTCAGTCAGTCCGGCTTGTAAGGTAAGCAAACTTCCAGCCAAATTACCACTGTCCACAGAAGAAACATACTTCGGGGGAAGTGGATTTAAAGTACGGGTATCGTACCAGTTGTAAAAATGGCCATGGAAACGTTCAAGCTTTTCCATGGTTGTCAGAGTGTTTGAGGTCAAGCTTATAAATTCCCCAGCAGAAATGTAACCGAAGTCATACGCTGCAAGATTCGCCAGTAACGACATACCGATATTAGTTGGAGAAGTACGTGAAGCAATAGTAGGGACTGGATACTCCTGGAAATTATCGGGTGGAAGCCAATTGTCTTGTGGGTCGACAAACTCCGCGAAAAACCGCCATGTTTTCCGAGCAGAAACTCTCAGGAATAGCTGTTGCTCCATGCTCAAATCCAAGATAGGAGGTGATAATGGCAAACTGATCCACCAGGCGACGACTGGTGAAAGCATCCATAGGAACAGGATAGGCGCGCAGAATAGCATTTCTGCTGGCCTATCTGACACTATAACAAGAGAGAGAACTATCGCTAGAGCAGGTGCGATCCACATCTCACTAAAGAAATCCACTAATGTTTGGCGAGCGTTACGTTTTGTATAAGATTGCAGATGCCAGAGTAACAAACCCCGTCGAGTGAACAACATCCGCACCCCAGAACGTAATATTGCATCTGAGCAAATTAATACGTCGTAGGGCAAAAAAACTAACGTTAACAAAGTTAGTAGTACTGGGCGCTCTGCATATTTTCTGGTCAGAATCAGGTGTTCCCACCAATCACGTTCTTCAGGCTTATGGATGAACTCAATCACTGTGGACATCAAGCCAGGCAAGAACATTATTCCAACGACCAGCAGTATCCAGAACCAAGCTGATACTGGACCAAACAGCCAACCACCGATTAACAAGACTAATAGCGCCGAGGATATAAGGCTGCGTCGAAGATTGTCAAAAATTTTCCATGCCAGCAAAGCAGTAAGTGGATTGGGTTGGCGCTTCGCATTCAATCCAAGTGGACCGGGTACGCTCGTTAGTAACCAACCTGCTAACTGCCAGTCGCCACGAATCCATCGATGTCGTCGGCTGGCCTCTATGACGTAACTGGCTGGATGTTCTTCTATAAGCTCTACATCAGTCACTAGCGCTGATCGTGCATACCCGCTTTCTAACAAGTCATGGCTAAGAATAAGATTTTCTGGGAAACGTCCATCAACGGCTTGCCGAAAAGCGTCAACATCGTAAATGCCTTTCCCAATAAACGACCCCTCTCCAAAAATATCTTGGTAAACATCTGATACTTCACGGGTATATGGGTCAATACCTGATTCGCCCGCGAACAATTTCGTAAACCACGTCTGACCAGCACTGGTTAGACTAATGGTAGTACGTGGTTGCAATATCGCATAACCTTCGACTATGCGCCCTTTAATGGTATCGTAAACTGGCCGATTTAGTGGGTGAGCAATGTTTCCTACCAGCTTACGCGCTACATCGCGTGGCAATTGAGTGTCGGTATCCAATGTGATGACATATTTAATAGACCCAAGAATAGATATATCACCAACAATCTCTGAAAATGCATTTGTTGCCTCTCCCCTAAGTAAGGAGTTAAACTGCTCGAGCTTGCCACGCTTACGCTCATATCCCATCCACATCAATTCATGTGGATTCCAAACTCGCGGTCGATGAAAAAGGTAAAAAATACACTGGCGATCCTCTTGATAGGTTTCATTCAGCGCTTGGACAGCAGTGCGTGCATAAGCTAGCAAATCACCGTCCTCTGACAAGGACTGCTCAGACGCATCATGGAAATCCGTCAACAAAGCTAAAAATAGATTTGGATCGCGATTACCGAGATAACGAATCTCAAGCGCTTCGAGAAGGTTGTCAATTTCGTGAAACTCATTAATTATAGTTGGCACAACTACCATCGTTCGCTGGTCATTAGGAATACCCAGTGAAAAATCCAATCGAGGTAATGTTCGTGGTGGCAAGACGAGCATAACCAACAGATTTACTAACGATACAGCGAGCGCCGAAGTGCCGATAAGGCCAACAATCGCAAAAAACCAGTACCGCCAATTGCTTAGCTCGCCACCACCAAAAGTGGAAAGAGCAATTGATGTCGCCAAAACAGTGAGTAATAAAATGGGGCTAAGGTAAAGAACGAGACAAAAATGTTGGCTAGCTCTTCTGAGTTTCACTTGCCATGACAAATGGCAGCCAATTTTGCGTTCCAGTAGATATCGTCCATGATCAATTAGATAGTATCCAACATGCGCGGTTCGATCGTCATAACTCAACTGTGCAGCAGCACTCTGCGCAAGAACAATAGCTGTACGTGCCACTTCTATCTCGCTGCAAGAACTATTCACACAACTTCTGGCAACTTCTTCGATGATATGCCGGTATCTATCGCGAGTAGTGAAATCTTGGTTAGCATGTGTTCCTGTCGGATCTTCTCGCAAGATTTGTTCTACGATACTAAGAGACTCGACGTAATTTCTCCAATCCATAATACCGATAAAACGCAAACTACCTATGCTGTTTGCAATAGAAATCTGGTTTGCTGCGGCTTTTCGACCAGCTGTTTCAGAGAGTTTTGCTGCTGTTATCCCTTGATCAAGTAATTTTTGCTCAACCCAGGTTTGAACAAATGCCATTGTAGATCCTTGCGTCTGAAGTCTAGCGTAAAATTCCTCCACGAAAGGTGCAGTTAAAGGTACATCGGCGTTGGCAAACTCGGCAAGCAACTGAATAATTTGTTTTGGTTCACTTTCGGACGTCGCAAGCATACGGTCTGCCCATCTGGTCGCGGCATCAAGCTCCTCACGTCGTTGAGCTATCTGCAAACCAACGCGGCGTAGGTTTTCAAGCAGCGCTAACTGCAGCATAATTGGAAATGCCCACAACTCACCTAACTTTAATGGCTCAACTGTTTGATAAGCAGCAATTATATGAGTAGCATTGTCGGCGTCGACACGACCATCCATGTGGGAGATCAACTCCAACGCCAAATCGTAAATTCGGGGAAATCCTGCCGATAGACCATCAGCTAGTCGTGGTAATTGGAGGCTGTAACCACGTGGCAGATGTCGGCGCGCCATATCGATTTGTTGCTCGATAAGGTAGAAATTATCTAATAACCAAGCCTCTGCCGGTACGATCCTTTGTCCCGGTATCACTGCAGCAGTCACAACGTCATACGCTTCTATCAGGATGCACTCATTTTCTGTTAATCTTGGCAACAACTTATCATGCCCAAGACCAAAATCAATTCTATGCTGACCTGCTAGCTTAACTGCGTGTCGTTTTAGTTGCTCGATACTAAACAGTTCCGAACGCAGTAACTCGACATCTCGGTCTTTACGTTGCACTTTTCGTATACGTAACGGAAATCCAAACTCTTCGCTTACGATGATATTTTCCTTATGCATGTGCGTCAATTAACACTTGGCTAAAGTGAAATTCAGAAAATAAACCCTATTTATCTACTGCCATTGAAAACAACGCATTAACGTTAAATAGCGATTAATATATTACCGAGATGGTGCACTATACGTCTGTGCGTTGTCGCACAGATTTAGATTTAAATAACAATATTGAAATTTCAGTAATAGTTATCAAATTTGCTCTCTCATCTGAATATCGTAATCAAATAAAAGCTCAGTGTTCGTCTAAATGGCATCGTACTTCTCACTTTTGCGAGAAATCAGCTTTTTAGCTCTCCATCGGGTCGCGTCGGTAAAATAGTTTTAATACAACAGGCAATAGTTTGCTTAACTACAGCTATTGA
>Ga0302321_100004777_pt1 | contig 11789 bp, 8 predicted proteins | sample Fen_T0_1_FD_202505 | JGI IMG/M metagenome (GOLD analysis project Ga0302321, IMG submission 202505) | Peat permafrost microbial communities from Stordalen Mire near Abisko, Sweden - Fen_T0_1 | ecosystem: Environmental > Terrestrial > Soil > Wetlands > Permafrost | place: Sweden: Abisko...
CACCCATCGGGTGCGAAGTGACCAATCCGAGCGCCCAAAGCAGGGTCGATAGAATAGCAATTGTCCACAACATTTTATTGCAATCTTTCTAGAGGATTCGGTGGTTCCTTGAACGTAACTTCGAATTCACAGTAACTAAACGTCTTGAACACTTCGCTGCGCTTCTTCTAGAGGAACCCCTTCACAATCTGCAAGAGACGGACCAGACGGACCTTCCCACATGATTCTGGCACTCACTTCTCGATAATCGTCTGGTGTTTCTCATCGAATTCGAGCTAACCCACCAATGCGATAGTCGCATCACCTTCACGTCCGAAGCAAAACGCGAATCCCCTCGCATTCTGCGAATCGACATGCTTCGCGGAAACACCAGCCCCAGCGCCGATTCTTCGATGTCCGTAATTCGCGATGTAGCGGGAATAATTGCGCTCAAACAACGGTTGAAAGAGAGCAATAACCAAGGAGATCACGGTATCATGCTCTACAATATTCATTGGAAAAACGATATCCGCTCCGAAGCAACCGAAGTCTACGCGCGCAAACAGGCAAACTCCATGCTAAGTCGCTTCGCCGAGCGAATACGTGCGGTGTCTCTCAAATTCGAGGACCTCAATGGGCCCAAAGGGGGCGTCGATAAGCGCTGCACTGTCGAGATCGTCGGCCAATTTGCTCCATTATTTGCAAGCGCAAATGCCACTAATTACTTTATTGCGAGTAACCGCGCCATTGGAAAACTGAAGCGTGGCGTCGTGCGCGCTCTCGAACGCCAATTGTACTAAAGATTATCAGCTGAGATGCTACGTGTCCGTAGCGTTGCTGCGTTGATCCCAGCAAGGGCACCGCCCGGTGGACCAAGGCCGCCTTGCTGATATGCCAACGTGCCCCGTGCGACACAATTGGCTCGACAATGTGCAACGCTCGGCATAAATATAGCGTAATTCTGATGGGGTTCCTTAGCCGGCTCAGTGGTGCTATCGCGCTTGCTTCGCTGCCGGCATGTTCCGGCGATGTAAACACGAATACGAGTGCAACGGGTGGTGCCGCCACAGGTGGTACTTCAAGCGTTGAGCGCTACACGCTGACCGTATCGTTCGCGGGCAGCGGCGCTGGAACTGTGGTTATTCAGCCGGGTGAGACGATCTGCACCGCCCCGGCTTCATGCACGGCCACATTCGATAGCGGCACGAACGTCACGTTGACAGCCAAGCCTACCAACACCGGGGCAACCGTATCGTCTGTGATGTCGGGATGGACGGGCGCCTGTGCCTCCGACGGGCCCCATCGACTTTGCTCGTTGACAATCAGTGCAGCCACCGCGACGACGGCGAGGTTCGACACCTTGTCAGCAAACCTTGCCTTTGTCACTTCAACAACATTCCTGGGTAATCTCGGGAGCGCCGCTGCGTATGAACGGCAATGCAACACACTTGCGACGGCTGCGGGCATCAACAATTCAACGAATGATGCATACGTCTCGTGGATGGCTGCATCCAATTATGCTCCCGCCACGCTGCTCGGCTCGACCCGCGGATGGGTGCGTCTCGACCTATTGCCCTGGATCGACGATATGACAACGGCCCTTTCCACCGGTGCTGTCTACTACCCGGTGGCATACGACGAGAACGGTCAACGCGTCATTGCAGATACACTGTCGGGCATGGGCGGGACAGGCGTGCTTTACAATTGCAACGATTGGACTGACTCGACCCTCAACACCACGCATGGCAATACTCATGCGGGCGGGAAGTGGTGGATAGTCAACAATGTTGGAATCTCCTCTTGCGCCAATGCGAGCCGCGTGATCTGCCTGATGAAGGGAGCGAATACTCCGGTTACGGTGACACCCGTGGTGGGCAAGAAGATTTATTTAACCAAGACAGGCTGGGTGCCCGGCGGTGGTCTCGCCGCAGCAGACGCCAAGTGCCTGGCAGACGCCCCGACGTCTGTAAGGGACGTAAAAGCAGTCCTTGTCGCTGCCACGCGTGCTCTCGCCGATGTCCTTGGCACTACGACCGTGTACGTGCGGCCCGATGGCGTCAAGGTCGGCACAGGTTCTGAAATCGCCGAGGCGATGAACACCTCCCCACCCTCCACTATCGAGAGCGCGGTCACTCAGGACGGTGGTGGCAACTACGTCGACACTGGAGTCGCACAAAACCTATGGACGGGGCTATCCTCGCAGGGAACCCCTGACAAGGACACCTGTCGAGACTGGACCACGTCCGCGTCAACCGATTCCGGTACCATTGGCGGCGTTGCGACAGGTTGGTCTTACGCGGGCAAAGACGGCAGCTTTGGCTGCGACAACAACTGGCTTGGTTCGGCCATAGCTTTCCTGCAGTGCGCAGAGCAGTAATTCAGCCCCACACAAGGTCCACTCACGGATTCGGCGTGGATATTGGAGCGCAGCCGTCACGCAACTCTAAGGCATGTTTCGGTTCAGCCAAGCGGGGCTAGCCTGTAAACATGAAATGTTGGGGGTATGTCGCAAATGTCGCTCGGGCCCACCTGATTGACGAGAACTACGACTACGCGGCGTTGCTGGTCCGCTGCAACCAACAAGATGTGGGGCTCGTAGGTGCAAGAGCCCCATGCGCTGCTGCGCGCATGAGCAACGAGTGCCGCATCGGCTCGATCCAAAAGTGAGGTACCGTTTTCGAGTGTTACACGCAAGACCGGGGAGAACTTTTTGGCTGCCTGAACTAAACTAACACGCAGCTCGTCGACCCGGCCAACACCATCATCCGAGCCTGAATTTTCCGCGTCGCACCACGGCATGGGCGCCCATTTTTCTGCAGCTATCCGCATCCTTGCGGTTTCGATTCTGGCGCGCACTTCTTGCTTCAATTGTTCGAATCGCACGCGAGCTGATTCGTACGAGCGGCGCATTTCGTCTGGATTGTCGGTCTTGCCCTCCGGCCACGCGGGTAAGGTCGCCTCGAGTTCGGATGCAGCAATGAGCACCGTATTGCGGTCGGGTCTTATGCGATCAACGTCCCTTTCGATCAAGCGCACGTCGAACCGCGGCGGACCAGTAAAGGGGCGGGCATCATCGAGTAGCAGCACAGTGCGACCATCCTCTGATACGGCCGGCAGCCCGTGTGACTCTATGAGTGGCCAGGTCCAGATCGTGTTCACCAAGTTCTGTTCCAAAAGGGCGGGAGCGACGTCTCGAGGCGGCAAATAGGCAAGTTGCGGCCCCGCTGGCAATGACGCTCGGGATGGGCACCGGGTGCCCTCGGCAATGGCGCCCGCGTCTTTCGGAACGGCCGCGTGCCGTTCGTTGGATGTCGGCGTCACTGGCAGTATCGATGTTTCGGCAACCGCCGGAGCGAGCTTGGCGTGAGCCGCCTGTGGCTTTGGAGTAACCGCTTGCGGCAACACGTTACGTCCACGATGGCACGCCGTTGACAAGAGGAGAACAATGGCTGCTTTGGAAAACTTGTTCCGGCTGTGCGCCATAGGCTTGGCCTATCACAGACGCAACGCGTGTGTCTAGAGCGCAACCACGGATGAAACTACGGTTCAGGTGACAGTGCAACGCCGCACTCACAACTTCCGGATGTCGATGGTGTGTACTCGCGCATGCGATAGCTTTAAATTCTTTTGTCACGGCGTCACGTGGACGCCGGCGGCGATTCCGTGACGTCACAACAACAGGAGGCATGGCAAACTCGCAAGTGGCGGGTTGCCCGACTTTTACTGACGGTGTGACCAACGCGTGCGCGTCATCCCAGACCTAGTCGGGCAGTTGGACGGCGGGCGCTGACGCGTTGCGGGGCCTGCGTCTTGACGCAAGAACGAGTCGCGCGCAGGCGTCCGAGTCGCACTAGGGATTGTCCTGCACGTCAATGATTTGACATGCAGAAAAATCGTCACGCGTTTGTGGCTTCCGCCCTCTACCGGAACACGCGAGCCTGACCGTATAGTGAGTCGCTTCAGTCGGCCGCTGCGAGAGTTGTCCTCGAAAGCCGCGTGACTCACCGCCATAAGCCCATGTTCCCTCATCAGAAACAACCCGAAGTACCTAGGACGAAGAGCAACGAATCTCCAGCCACCTCGGGATACTTTGCCGTCCCCGGGAAGCCAGACTCGGCGTTCATTGAGTCGACTGGGCCGGAGTATCCGAGCTCAGTCGAAACGGACCCCATTGAAATCCGTGTGTTGCGCCGCGTGCGCGAGGCTTCTCCGACATACGAAGTCTGGACTGAGCGCACCGTTTATGAGTTCGATCAGTGGCTGCGCTGCACTGCCGCGCGTGACCCATATACCGGAAAAGTCAAAGGCCACCACGACTGCGTGGGTGCCCGCCTGATCGGAGGACGACGTTTCGGGGACCAGCTGGTCGAAATCAGCTCTCCTACACCCGCAATAGGTCATAATGCCCTCCTAGGCGGTGACGAGCGACCGACGATTGTGACTACGGCAGTGACGCGTGTCGTCATGAACGTGTGGCGTTGGACTTCATCTCGCAAGGCTCACGACACGTGATGCGCCAACGTGTCCGAGCCGGCGTGGCGGCGCACCGTTATTGATGATTCAACGGCAGTCCGTGTCAAGCGCAAATACTAGCTTTTTGATCTTTGCGATATTGGCCGCCTGAGCGACACAGTCGATCGGGTTGCTTGACATATCGACGTCCAGGTTGGTGGAAAGCCCGGAGCTGTTTGCAAAGCTAGTGAGATCGGAGATCCGATTGTAACTGAGATCGAGAAACGCCGGTCCCCAGCTGCGTCCCGTCGACCAGGGTATGTACGTAACATTGACGAGGGAACCGATGTCGGAAATTTGGTTGTGTGATAGATTCAACCATTGCACTTCGACGCCCGCAAGATTGGCGATGCTAGCGATGTCGTTGGTGCTTGCATCCACATCTTGCAGCTTGTTTAGGTACGAGAGTGCACCGATGTCCGCCACATGGTTGTTCGAGATGTTGAGCGAGGCCAAGACGGCGAGTGCCGAAAGTGCCTGGATATCGTGCAGGTTCGAATACGAGATATCGAGTGTGCTCAGCTGCTTGAGCTGCGCCAAGGGCGATAGATTCTCGAGCACTGGATTATGCGAGAGATTGAGCGAGAACAAGTTCACGAGCGCGGCGATCGGCGCTAGCTCCGACAATTGATTGTCCTGCAAGTCGAGCCCAGTAAGAGCAGGGAAGCGCTCGATGCCCGTAAGGTTCGTGATGTGATTGCTAGCCAGAGTCAGCGATTGCAACGTAGGTAGGCTGGGTGCCGTTGCGAGTGTCGATAGCGAGTTGTAAGACATATCGATTGACTGCACGCTCTTTAGCCCCGAAAGCGTAGCAAGATCAGACATGGAGTTGTGGGGGAGCATGATTTGCGTCAGCAGCGGGGCAGACGCCAGCCCTGTCGCGTCGGTCAAGTTGCCCCAAGACAGATCAATCGATGTTAGGTTTGGCAATTCGAATGAAGCCGGAACGGATGTTAAGGGGTTGTTTGCCAGGTTAACCCAAGTCACGCTGGTAAGCCCACCGTGCAGGTCCACCACCTTTACCTGATTGTACGAAAGATCGATCGACGCAACCGAGTTCAAGGCAGTAAATTGACTCAAGTCCGATATATCGTTGTAAGAAAGGTCCAATTTTCCGGTCAATGGCAAGCCCATCAACGGCTTGACGTTCTCGATCTGGTTGTTCGCTAAAATGAGTGTTTGCAGATGGGTTATCCGGTTACCATTCAGGTAGAGCTGCGATAGCCATGAAAGCTGCGCGAGCGGGGAGAGGTCCGTAATTTGATTGGATTGTAGCCCCAGCATCGCCAATTGGGGTGAGCATTCGAGGCCAGTCAGACTTTGCACGCCACCGGTAGCGGAAAGTTCGTTGAGATAGCACACGTCACCACAGGTCAACGGTTTGCTGCCATTCCCCCCAGCACTCCGGATGTAACTCTCGAGAATGGGATCCGGAACAGTAAAGTTAGTCTGGCACTGCGCCGGGCAGCAATTTGCCGGTCCCACGAAGAACGCGACGTCATCCACCCATAGGTCGAATGCAGCATACGACTTGAATTGCACATTGGTAAGCTCACCACGCGGCAGCGTGCCGAGCGAGACAAAAGGCACCCAATATTGCGCCCATTCATCATGCGGGTGAATCGACTTCGCCAGCGGAGGGTGGCAGGGTTCACTTGCACAGCGACCGCCGTACTTCGTGAGGGTGGTGTCGGCAGTGCTCACTCGAAATTCGAAGCTTGCACCCGGCGTCGCTACATTGCCTTTAGCCCAAAAACTGATGCCGTCGTATGCGCTCGCATCGTATAGCCCGTAGGTCGCGCCGTCGAAGGCAACGTCGAATCCGACACCCGCGCCCCAATAGGTAAATCCGCTTGCAGTGCTATGAATCGCGCGCCGGCTGCCGTTACGTTCGGGCAGGACCTCCGAGGTCTCTATGGCTACTCCCGGAGTGGTGGGGACTGGCCATTGGACTCCTGTGCCGTCATTGAACGCGTACCATACGCCGCGGCGACCTTCGACCCCTTCGCAGATGCGACCGGTGCCATCCTCGAGATCCGTGATCTTGGTTCCACACACTAGGCTCGACGATGTTCCACCCGTTCCAACAGCACCCCCAGAGTGTGCAGCGCCGCCCAGCGCCAGGCTTGCACCAGTTCCGAGTGCTCCCCCTGCATGTGTAGTGCCGCCCAGCGCCAGGCTTGCACCGGTTCCAAGCGTTCCACCGGCCTGCAGCGCACCACCAAACGACATCCCCGTATGACCACCTGTACGTTGGGCTTGGCCTGCACTGCCGGCAGCCGCTTTCGTGCCGCCCCCACTTGAATGGCCGCTACCCCCACTGCCCGCGCTCGCTTTGGGCATGGACTCATCGCCAAGATCGAGCGAGCTTCGGCCACCACAACCGTTCACTGCGTAAACAGCAACCATCGCTAACGCTAGATCTAAGAATCTTGCCATTGTATCCACATCGGCAAGCATCGCGAACCGCGGCGCATTTGCAACGCTATCACAGGTGCAAAATCCGTCCAGAACGCGCACCGAAATGGTGCCGCAGCATCAGTGATCGCCCCTGTTTGCGCAATCTGGCCCCCGATTTTACGAAGCCGTCCGTTGCGCTCTGGCGACGCGCCGCGCAAATGGTAAGCGTTGTCTCCTGCCTTCTTCAATCAGTAGACTTCGACTTCGTTTAGGTGAAAGTAGTTCGCGGACAGGTCGACTAAACGCACATAGCGAGCGTTAACCGGTGAAAAGTTGGCTTTCCACTCTTTCGTGAATGGCTCTGTTCGTCGCATCACTTCCTTGAAGGTATTGCCGTCTTCACTGACATCGATCTTCAGCGGAACCGCCCGCTCCTGACAACAGTCCGCTCGATTGTAAACCACGACCCTCGAGATTCGATGCAACGCGCCAAGGTCGATGGTTGCGCGCTGGTTCGCCTCGCCAATCGTATGAAAAGCCAGCTCCTTGAGATTGCCGTCAACGAGCCCCTTTGGGTCTTTGCCCCAAGTCGGGTCTGATGTTTCGACGGTAACGTACTTATTTAGTGCAAGATTCGGACGATAGGTGACGTTATGCCATACGACGCCGGCAATTGACATGACGACCGCAGCGGCCATTGCTATCCGGGTCCAGCGCCTCGCTCGCGCCTTCTTCACCCGGTTGATGTCAATCTCGAATGGCGCAGCCAAGCGGTGCGCAAGTTCGAGCATCGACGCCGCAGCAAATTCAACTTGAGCTTCGGACAGTCGCGCGAGATCTTCCTCTCCCCTGAAGGCTAGATCAGGCATGAAGCGCTCACCGTTCGACGAAAACCCCAGGCCGATTTCCGACATCTGGTAGCGTTCGAAGCGCTGTGCCAAGCACTCTTCAACTTCCTCATTCGAGTTTAGCTCGATTCCCAAATGGTCGCGATGCGCGCGAACGAGTAACACCACAGCGGATCGAACCAGTAACAACGCCGAGCCCAATCCCTCGCCCCTGTCGGCGAGTACTTTGGCGTCGGCGACAGCGGCACGCGCAAGCACGAATTCTTTCCAACCTGCACGCTCTGGACCGAAACTTTCGGTCTGTGCTCTTGCCACTTGGTCGTGCATCCAGAAGAAGTCCTTGGTCGCCCGAATGGCTTTCGATGCTGGATGAATCCCGGAAACGTGACGTGGCGGGACCTGCACTTCCTCGACTCGTTGCGTTTCGTAAGCCATGATCTCAAGCACCTTCCTGTCTAGTTGCAGACCTCTCAGCCTCGTTGCCTTCCACCCTAAGAGGTCTCAAGCGAGCCTGCCCAACCGCTTTCACGAGTCGAACGTCAGCACGGCCGGCGCCCACGGGCTCCCGATTGGGATCGCTTCGTCGTGCACATATGCTAATACGGCTCGTTGCCGACATTGGTGTCCAAGAGTTTCGCAAGAATTACACTGCCAAGCTTGCGCGAGGCTCGACGAGTATAGTCCATCAGGTTGTTCGTGCAAACAAGCTCGCGCTCTCTCACATGCTCCTCTCGCGTGCGTCGCCACTCGGGAGCGATCTTGCTCCCTGGCTCGGTGGTAAGCCCGGCATTCCGAGCTCACGACCGTGAGCCGCAGAACGCCGCAAATGGCTGAATCTTTGAGGTTTCCCCCGAACGCCGGGCGCTAAGCGCGTTGCGCTTGCCTTCATGCAACGCCCCGCATAAGATGGGCCCACTTAATTATGACTTCTTTGAGAAATGGAGTTTCTCTCCATCGCACCCTTCGGCCTATACTTAGTCGGCGTTATTGGGGCTTGTCGCTGGGGCTGTGGCTAGTTATCGGCTGCTTTACGGTGGTATGCGTTAGGTACGCGAACTTCGTGCCGATGTGGGACGGCTGGGTGTACTCCGACGAGTGCATTGTCCGGGGGGTGCGCGCGCCCTTTGCCTTAAATAGCTTCAATTGTTTTGGCCATCCGTCGTTTGCGTACATTTTTCCCATTGTGCTCCTACAATACTTGGATCCGGGAAATGTAACGTTGCTCCACTTGGCAATTTGGATACTGGCAGTCCTCGGCATCTTTTCGTTTTATCGAGTCTCGGAACAACTGTTCGGGGGCTGGTCTTGCACACGTGAGCTTGTTTTGCTTACAGCCATATTCGCGTTCATGCCGCTGTTTGCCTGCAACTGCATCAATCCCAACCCCGACTTTGGCATTGTCGTGTTCACGCTGGCCCTGCTTTGGTCGCTGATTGGGGACCGTCCATTTTTGCAACTCCTGTTCGGTCTCTGCCTTGTGTTCTGCAAAGAGACCGGCATTCTTATTTACGTGGCCTGCGTTGCCACCTATCTGATTCTATATGCTCCCCGACCACTGTTGGGGGCCCGCGCGAAACTCTACTATTTCACCCGCCGTTTCCATTTGGCAATTCCGATGGCCCTATTCGGCAGCTACATCCTGACACGGATGAAGTCGGACGCCTGGTGGGGGATACACAATTCGGCTGACGCGATCGGCATCTTTCGTTGCGTAACTTCATTTGACCTACTCGATAAGAATTTCTTGAGTTTCACGTACGGATCACTGGTGAATAACTTCAACTGGGTTCTGACGTTGCTTGTGGTCGCATACTGCCTGAAGGTGGCCTGGTGTCGTGTTTGGGGAAGTACCCATCCCGTAAACAAGAACCAAGTACTTACCTTCGTAGTCACGCTAGCCACTTTTCTGGCGGTAACTCGATACAAGACCTCTAGCAACTACCGGTATGTTGCCGTAACGGGCCCGCTCCTGGCTCTGTCCGCCTACTGGGCCCTGCTGCGGCTGTTCCGCCAGCCCTTGCTCCGAACCGCTTTACTTTCAATAGCCCTGGTTTTGATCGGAATATCCAACTGGCGAACCCTCGATCCAATTCCCAAGGAGATCTATGGCACCTTTAAATTCGGCGAACGCGAGATGCTGCCGATTGGACTCGCCATGGGCGACTTCGCTTTTCCCGGTTACGACCAGTTGCAGTATAACTTCGAGTTTGCATATCTAGACGATGCAATAAATGAGGTCTTCAGGGTGATCGATCCAGAGAAGAATGTGTTTGCGGTTACCAAAGGGTCTGACTTTGGGATATTAACGCGCATCCTCAAGTCAGGTCACCACCGTACGCTGCGCTTCAAGGATACTCTTGACCTGCAATACCTGGAAGCAGGGACACTGAAAGATCAAGCAACGAAACCGGAAACCATTCACTATATCTTCTTTCCGAATATGGGAGAATCGGCTCGGGACAGTGACCTTGAGCAGCTTCGTGCAATCTACGATGTGAAGGAAACTCGGCGTTACGGGCACGCAGGTCACTTCCTGGAAGTTTACACGATGGTTCGCAAAGCCAGCTGACGGGGCTGTGTGATTCGAGAATGCCGGACCGGGACCCCGATCAGTTCGAGCAGGGCATGACGCGCGCCACTTGAATCGTGGCCGATGCCGATGACACCGAAGCCCAGGCTACGCTTCCGTCGGGGAATGGCTTCCACGATTGCCAAGGATGGTCAGGCGCCGCGATGGTGAACTGCGAACCGACGGCAGCTCCGGTAGTCCTGTCGTAGATTTGGGCGGCCAGGCTCGTGCCGGAACCCCAAGTGAGAAGCATCGTGTTCGACCCGAGCGCAACCAAGTGCGGATTCTGAGTGGTGCCTGCCGTGGTGACGGTCTGGTCGGAAGCACCGGTCGTGAAGTGCTCTAGCTTGATGGCGCCCTGGTAGCTCCACGTTACCCAGTAACCGGCGTTGCCAGAAGTGACGATGTCGCCGCCGAACAGCGTTCCGTCGCAGGTTGCACTGACGATTGTCCGGTACGGGTTCGGCTGTGCAATTCGGCAATTGTTGTCCGTCGCGCAAGCCATGACGAAGTGACTCGTTCGCGAGTCCCAGACCAGACGAGTCGTCCAACTATGGCTACACCCACCGCCAAAGCTGTCATGCCCGGTCAATACCTTTCCCGTGGGATCGATAACCTGCATGCGGTCGCCCTCGTGAATGTCGACCTTGCCCGCTCCGGCGCTGCATTGGTTGTTGGTGATAGTGATCGCATTGCAGAAGTATGCTGCGTAGTTGGTTCCATCGTACGCGAGGCGACCGTGATGTTGGTACCACCAAACGAACTGATTGGAGCCTGCACCCGAGGTGTACGGCGGGTTAGTGGCGTTCGACGTTGTCAACTGGGTTGCCCATTGTTCAGTGCCCGAACAGTCGAACCGCACCATGTACATGTCGTAGCAGCCGGGGCGGTCGCCCGGCGTCACGCAAAGATTGCCAACGTCGCCGCAATGCTGCGCGTCGGGGCCGCCCTGCGCGTCGCGCGTAAGCACGATGACTCCGCCATCTCCATCGGCGGCGAGGTCCTGAAAGTCGTGGGCCGCCATCGTGATCGGTGTGCCCACGAGGCTGTCGCTGCAATCGAGTTGCGCAATGTGAACTTGACTCGTGGTGCTGCTGCCATAGTGAGAATAGCCCGTCATCCACGCGACGAGTGAGCCGCCACCAGGCTTGGCTGCAATGGCGAGCGGGATGTTATACGTTTCGTCCTTCGAATAGCTCAGCGCCGAACCCAAGTTGACCGACGAGATGCGCACTTGGGGCGACAAGCACGACGTCGCCGCGGGCGCCGTGCAGCTGCCGGGACAATTGCCGACCGGAGGAGTCGTCGTGCCGCCCGTACCCGACGTGCCACCCAAGTTAGTGTTCCCGCCCGCCGAGGTTTGCGTTGCGCCAGCCATTGACGAGGCACCACCCATCGCGCCGCCCGGGGCCTTGTTGCCCGTACCGCTACAAGCAAATGCCAAAAAAACCGGGACCAGAACTGCAGTTAGGTGACGCATT